>Ga0310123_10000510_pt1 | contig 34773 bp, 22 predicted proteins | sample CB6_AW_1057_MG_FD_203505 | JGI IMG/M metagenome (GOLD analysis project Ga0310123, IMG submission 203505) | Marine microbial communities from Western Arctic Ocean, Canada - CB6_AW_1057 | ecosystem: Environmental > Aquatic > Marine > Oceanic | place: Canada: Western Arctic Ocean | collected... | reverse complement strand
CGTTCCCCTTCCAAAACACACGAGTTTTGAACAACCGGACTCAAAAACACCGCCAAAATATTTCACGTATGAGCGTTTTTCAGTGCTTCTGAGGAACCGGGACCAGTTTCATGATCAGCTTCAGTGCTGCCTGGAGGGATCTAGCCGCCGACTAAGCCGGTCTCGGCAGAGATGACCCAGACTGAATAATTTGGCAGATACAGCCCATTATCATCATGCTGTCAGAAAGAATTTCGCAGGCATCTGCCTGATTCGGACGACCGGCATCAAGCATCACAATGCGGTTTTCTCCCGCCGGGACATGTGTCGTGATGTGCGGTCGTATTGTACGAATCTTTTCATTGATCCACGCAGAGAGCTGTTCGTTAGACAGACAGCGACCATATTGATTGGCTACGGTCATGTAGCGATCATCTTCCTCAATGCAGATACCCCATTGCGATTGTGTCTCCCGTACGCGCTGACTGATTTGCTCATGACTTGCACGTGACTCGACGCCTCGAATGACATGGAGAGACGAATTGGATTCTGTGAACAACCATTCCAGGCGTGCCGCGATCAGTGGATCGAAGCAGACACAAATCATCGTTGTGTCGAGTGACTGCGGAAACCACTTCTGTATCCACTCCCGATACGATGACTCTGCGTCAACTGACCGGCACCGACCGCTGCGGCGCGAAATTCGATACTTCGCGGCCGAACCAGCCGCCTGGTCGGACAGTTCAAGACAGGTGAGGTTCGAATGGGCCTGACTTTCGGTCAGAGGAGCCGGGTATTGATTCAACTCGTCCGTCTGAATGGACTGTTTGAGTCGTGTGATCGCGTCGCGTCGTTCACTGAACTCCGGTAACAGATCGTCACGATCGCAATGATGGAAACGCCGTACACTTACGTCGTATGACTGCCAGGGAATCGAAACGGGCTGGCCGTGGACATCGAAAACATCGAATCCGGTGAACGAGGACGATTCGCCTGCTCCTGTGGCAATGATGCTCAAACTGGCGTCACCGACGCTGCGGCACGTCTCCTGTATCGAAGCTGGCGTGGAACGTCCCACCTCGATGACGTGGCATCCGTTCTGCAATGTCGCTGAAACAAGCTCCGCATAGATGTCCGGTGACGACGGGCGACCGTCATACCCCATGACGAATGTCGGCGATTCCACAGTGACAGGCAGCACCGGATCGTCCGGGTTATCTGTGGCTGAAGGTGCATTTTTTCTGTCCCGCTGATTCAGCACGTGTGCTGTAACCACACTGATCAGTCGGGCTGCTTTGTCACGGGTCAGGCCATTCTGCCAGGCGCCGCGAACTCCCCAGTTCGTTCGGAGAATGAGTTGTCTCAGGCGTACAGCTGAACTGCCGGAATTTACCCTGGCCTGGTCTTCGTTCTGACTGGGGCAACCCTGGCAGCCCGACCAGTGAGCGGCTTGGCGGGCATGATGCACGGCCTGAGTTATCGGAACAGATTCACCTGGGCAAAAAAAAAGCGGATCGGCGGGCAGATTCAGGATTTCAAGGTCGGCAAGCATGGGATGAAAGTATGTCGGCTACTGACGAATCTGCCCAGATCAATTTGCGTGGTCACGCTTAACTTAATCGTCGTATTTCGGCACGTTGGGCTCGGGGACTTCTTCGACGAGTTTTTCGACGATGTCATCCGTCGCCAGACCTTCAGCCTGAGCCTGGAAATTGGTTGACACCCGATGACGCAGCACCGGAACAGCAACGCCGCGCACATCATCGATGGTCACGTTAGGGCGTCCATCCATGGCTGCAGTTGCTTTCGCTCCGGCAATCAGGTACTGACCTGCGCGAGGACCCGCTCCCCAGTCAACCAGATTTCTTACAAATTCGGGAGCTCCTTCATCCTTCGGCCGAGTAGCACGCACAAGGCGGGTGACGTAGCTGACGACCAGAGGTGACGCCACAATCTGACTGATCTGTTTCTGCAGATACAGTATGGACCGTGCAGACAGCACTTTACGAACCTCGGTGGATTTACCGGACGTCGTCGCCTGAAGAATGCGTTCTTCTTCATCAAGAGAGGGGTAATCGACCATGACGTTGAACATGAAGCGATCAAGCTGTGCTTCCGGCAGAGGATAGGTACCCTCCTGCTCAATCGGATTCTGCGTAGCGATCACAAAGAATGGTTCAGGCAAGTTGTAGGTTTCCTGCCCAACCGTCACTTCTCGTTCCTGCATCGCCTGCAGTAGCGCGGCCTGCGTCTTGGGTGGTGTACGGTTAATTTCGTCGGCCAGCAGTACATTCGTAAATACCGGCCCTTTAACAAATCGAAACTCACGTCGGCCCTGGTCATTTTCATCCAGCACGTTGGTACCGGTAATATCAGAGGGCATCAGATCGGGCGTAAACTGAATGCGCCGGAACTCAACGTCCAGCAGTCGGGCAATCGTGCTGACCATGAGGGTTTTGGCCAGTCCGGGAACACCAACGAGCAGGCAGTGTCCTCCTGTGAAGATGGCCGCCAGAATCTGATCGATGACATCGTCCTGCCCAATGATCACTTTGTGGAGTTCCTCCACCATCACTTCATGATGACGATGGAACTTCTCCAGAAATTCGTCAAAATCTCGTTTTTCGGCCAAAGAAACGATTCCCCACTGAGGCGACAGGTATTCCAGTGACAGACGTCATGAGTCCAGTGAATCCGGACGCGGAACGACCACGCCTGACCGGGTCGCAACAGCAGTTCGCGCCGCAGTCATTGCGCTTCCGCGGAGGGATGACGGACGATGCGGAGCATAACGACGTGCAGCTGACTTGTCCTGTGATCGGACCGGCGGAATTCCCTGTGACGCGTGGATTCAGTGATGTGGAAAACACGCCATTGTGGCCACCACCGATGCTCTGTGACTGGTCTGGTCTCGCGACACACGAATGTCCCAGCAACTCAGGCGACTGACAGGATCATGTAACACAACCGATGGGGTCTGACGATGAACATTTTCTGTCTCTGCTTTGCATTGTTACTCACGGTCATTATGTCAGGTTTCGGCAGCGCGCAGGACGTTCACTGGAAAGCAGGAACCGCTCGACGAATCATCACACCCGCAACACCGGTCTGGCTTGCCGGCTACGGCTCAAAACGAGTTCCACGCGGCAAACTTCACGAATTGTGGATGAAAGCGCTGGCACTGGAGGATAGTGAAGGCCGTCGTGCAGTACTGATCACCAGCGATTTTCAGGGCGTGCCTAAAATGATGAGCGACCAGGTGTTCGCCCAGCTGCACAACACAGTTGGCCTGAACCGTTCCCAGGTGATGTTCACGTTCTCCCACAATCACTGTGGTCCGCGTCTGGGAGATGACCTGATCGACTACTATCCCGTTGATTCAGCACAGGTCGAACTGGTGGATGTGTACACAAAAAAAATGGTCGCCGACTGTGTGGCCATGGTCGCTGACGCTCTGGAGAGTCTGGAATCGGCGCGTCTTCAGACGTCGCAGGGACGGACGACGTTCGCGGTAAACCGCCGCAATAATCGTGAAGCCGACGTACCGCAGCTGATCGCAAATGGCGAACCGCTCGTCGGTCCCGTAGATCATGATGTACCGGTGCTGACTGTCACTCGCCTCGATGGTACGGTGAATGCCGTTCTATTCGGCTACGCGTGCCACCCGACAACTTTGAGTTTCACGAAATGGTGCGGCGATTATCCCGGATTCGCCCAACTGGAACTCGAGCAGCAGTATCCCGGTGCGACAGCAATGTTTGTCAATACATGCGGAGGTGATCAGAAGCCCCTGCCTCGACGAACTGTGGCACTGTGTGAAAAGTACGGTCACATGCTGGCTGTTGCCGTAGAAGAGGCTTTGCAGGGTCGCCAGCGTGAAGTAGTACCAGTGCTTCGCACCACATTCGAAACGGTGGATCTGGCGTACAGCGAACTCGTGTCGCGACAGGACCTGCAGACGGCGTCACAAAGTACAAATGCGATTCTGGCTCGCTGGGCGCAGCGGCTGCTGGCCAAACTGGACGCCGGAGAGTCGTTCCGTCCCGAGTATCCCTATCCCATACATGTCTGGCTGCTGGGAAATGAGACCCTGATGATTGGTATGGGGGCAGAAACGGTCGTGGACTATGCGCTTCGATTCAAGCAGGAATTTGGAACCGGCACGTGGGTTTGTGGTTACACCGATGACATGATTGCCTATATCCCGTCGCGTCGTGTGTGGGAAGAAGGAGGTTACGAAGGTGGCCGACACCTGTACGAATACGGGCGACCGGCCTATCGCTGGGCCGGTGACGTGGAAGATCGCATCGCAGAGGCAGTTCATCACCTTGCGAAACAGATTCGCGATTGATGGAAATGACCGGCGTCAGACAGCAGCCGGTTTGGCGATCAGCGCAGTTTGTTAAACAGCCCATTCAGTCCACGCTCAAGCTGGTTATTGATCTCTCCCTGCAGCCGTCGGGTCCCGACATCCTGCAGAATCTGCCCCAAATCGATTCTCGGCCGGCTTACACTTCCCGTGACCGGAACGGACACGCTGCCTCGTGAGCGTTGGCCGTTTGATTTCTCCAGCGGCACCTCCAGTGTGAGATTGAGCTGTTTGTTGAGGCCAACAGAGCCCTGACTCCTGAGGTTGTATCCGGAAAGTGTCAGCAGAATCCGATCGTGGGTGACGAACCCGTTTCGTAACTCACACTGAATCTGTTGTGGCGGAAAGGACAGGTCGCGTACCAGCGATCTGCGACCGGACCGAAAAGTGTCCAATGCCTGCACCAGCACGGACAGAGAACTGCCTGGAGTTGCCGTGATTCCCTGGATGTCGACGGTTCCACTGAACTCGCTGGATTCCGGCCGGTCGAGATTGTAGTAAAATCGATTGAGCCGTGCCGAAACGGATCCTCGGACACCAGCTGCCTCTGCCAGTAACGGAGTGACATAACTGAGCCAGCGGTCTGACAATTCTTCAGTCACGGTAATATTCTCCACACGACTTCCGGAGGCCATCGCGATGAAGTTCTGTTGCAGGTCGTAGTTGAGCATCGCGCTGAGTTGTCCTCCGTTGATCGAACAGCGAATCGGATCCGTCTGTAACTGGCCGGCTTTGAGTCGAAACGGAACAATTCCGGGGCCCAGCCGCAAGCCGCAGATATCCACCGATTCCCAGCCGAATTCACCAGTTACGTGCAGTGGTGCAGTATGCGACGGACCAGTGCCATCCCAAAAGGCCGGCGTACCCTGGACAGTGATTTGAGTGTGCCGGCGTCCCGTGAGACGAATATCTTGATCTAGGTCACTCAATGCCATACGACTGAGCACCGTGAGATCGTAGTCAGCGGCGATTACAAGCTGAGTCGTCATCCATTCCCCGGTTGTTTCCAGAGTACCACTCAACTGCATCTCCACACCTGGAATCCACAGATGCCCGCTGCGAATCACGTAATGATCGGGCTGCGTATCCGTATCAATGTCCAGAGCCAGCTGCGCCTGTTTGATCTGCAACGAGGTGGGGTGCTTCGATGGTCCGGGGGAAACAGATGCTTTCGACCCGGGTTGGATTTCCCCAACGATTGTCAGACGGTGTGATGCCACTGCGTCGAGTTGGACAAAGACCTGTGATTCCGGAGCCAGCCAACTGAGTCCCGTCCAGGGAACAAAGAAGCTGCGGACGGCAGCTCCCGAACCGGTTAAGGTCAACTGTCCGTCCAGCATCTTCGGGAGCGGCTGATTCATGCGGACGGCCAGGCGTTCTGATTCGATACGCAGGTTGTCGGCCAAAACTTGCACATCACGTAACACGACATCATCAGACGACGATCGTTCCACGTCAGCATGCACCACTACTTCGCCTCGAATGGCCGACGGAGCACTATCAACGAACTTTGCCAAGTGACTCCACAGACGCTCGACATTGATTCGACCGTAAATTTTCAGAGCATTCTCAGTCGGGCTTACCTCAATCTGTCCGAAGTCACTGGAGATTTTTGCGGTACGCAGTTTCACTCTGGAGATGCTCAGTAGTCCCGAACACTGCAGGCGTACCGGCGAATCCCAGACCAAGGTCTTTTGATCAAGCCGAGCGACAATTCGTGAAGTTTCCGCTACGGCCTGCCAGTCGAGTCTCTGAAGTCCCGTATCGGAATAAGTCTCTGGCTGCGTCCTCGCGGCAAACGTTACCATCCCTTGTGTCAGCTGAATTCCATCACGAAGGTGGAAAGTCCGGGGCAACATACGCGACAAAGCCACAAGATCGGCCCGTCCCCGAATGTTCACCTGTCCTGCCGCGGCAGCTTCTGCTTCGGCCACGACCGATGTGCGATCGATATCTGTGTTCGAATCGGACTTCAGGATACTTTTAGGCGGTCGCTCTGCCGGAAGTCTGATTTCACCTTCACCATTCAGGGAGGCAAACGGACAGTCGAACGACAATGACTGCACAATGATTCCGTCTTCAGCGACGGCAACGGCAAGATCAGCAGACACCGCCGAAATCTTCAGAGTTTCGTCCGGATGCCATGAGGCATGGTGCCAATTGACGTCAGCAGCGCGAGCAGCAGCGCGCACTGTAAAGCCGTCAGCAGGTAAACTACCCAGCATCATCACTTCACCCTGCACCGATATCATCCCCCCACAGCGGACCCCCGGAAACAGCTGAGCGATCAGGGGCTGCAGCACATCCAGTTGGAGCCCGTGGGCGGAAATTCGCATCGCACGCAGTGTGTTGTCGCCCACAGGACCCATTTTGATCCGGACCATTGGAAGATCGGACAACGCATCATCCTGATTCGCAGGAGCTAGCTCAGGTGGTCGAAAATCAGCCGCTAGACGGTCCAGACGAGCAGCCACCCGCAGAGGCACGGTGGTTTCACGAGTGGGCGCTGTGCGAGACGCTGTCACAGTTTCATCGGGATTATTCGCCAGGCTGGCGACGAGTGACACGTCCGGCAGAAAAATACTGGTGTCCAGCCTGGAGATGTCGGCCTGAATACCGGAAACCAGACTCTCAATGAGGAATAAATTGTGACTCTCTGAAGTCGCTGAGTCCGGATCTGCAATCGCCAAATTGATCCGTCCATCCTGTATCACCACGCGAAAGGGAAAAGCAGGGCTGCGGGAGTTCCGTTTCGCACCAAGATCCTCGCAGGCTTCCGTGAGGTTTGATCCACGGTTTGAATTGATGAGATTCAGCTGTGGTCCGGTTATCGCAACATCGATGCCACGGCCCAGATTCCATGCCACCTGCCAAAGGGGCTGTTGAGTCGTGATTCGTTCGGCTGTCAGCAATGGTGGTGCATCCCGAGACCACTCGCGAGTATTGCTGATCTTCAATCCGCGGCATTCAATCGGACTCCACCAATGCAGAGTCAGATGCTCAAATTGAGTGACTTTGGCAAGTTCCGGATGGATCCATTTCAGTCCGCGGTCACTGATTCCGGTGACGGTCACCATACTGGGCAGCAGCGCAAGTGCTGCCAGCAGGCAGACCCCGCCGAAACGACTGCTGGAAGTTGATCGGGCCGTCGTGATATTTTCCGGACCCTGGTCGGCGGTGTCGCTCATGTCACGAACTCACACTAAGAGAGGGAACCAGTTTCAATCATCGACTCAAGCAGCGAAGTGACCTGAACAGGGTTGACGGCTCTGTTGGAGAGGCACGGAAACCTGCCGGCGTGGCCGGAGCATTTTCAATATCGAATGGAAAAATTTGACGGTCGTCCGACTTGGGTGAGCTGCGCCACGGACTCGACACTGCGGCCAGAGCAGACATGCGCATTTACGTGGACCAGCTCTTGCCAGGCTGCTCAGGAGAGAGCGACTGAGCTGGTGAAAACATCCATCTCCGCCACCTGCTTCTGGACGTTGGCGGACTGGCTCGTTAGACTGAGCACCTGCCCACCAGGTTCATCCTGACAGCTAGATAATTGCAGACGTCTTCGTCGTTGTTTGACCCAATTCCGCAGGTGAGATCAGTGGCGTCTTCTCCGGTTGGTATCGGATCATTTTTTTGTCTGCCGGAAACACGACCTGGCTGTCCTGACCCCCTTTCGTCAAAAATCTGTATGGCCTTCCGTTTTTTCGTTTCTCGCTCTATTACGGTCACGGCTTCGGTGCTGGCATGTGCGGTCGCGTCACCGCAGTGCGCCGCTGCACCGTCAGAGGTAGATGGAAAATTCAGTCACCAGCTGAGCGCCTATTTCGACACGTACTGCATCGATTGCCACGGGGCAGACGAACAAATGGCGGGAATTACCGTTAATTCAGTCGGTTCCCGGGAGGATGTGCTGAAGAACGGCAAATCCTGGAGTCGTGTTTTGAAGATGATCCGACTTGGTGCGATGCCTCCCGAAGACATTGAACCGCGTCCGACCACCAAAGAAAGCCGGTCCGTCGCTGAACTGCTGGAAGACGCACTTTCCAGCATTGACTGCCGGCAATTAGCGCAACCAGGATACCCCACGGTTCGCCGGCTGAATCGTGTGGAATACAACAACACAATCCGTGATCTGTTTGGTGTGCATTTGACTCCGGCAGACGATTTCCCATCCGACGATGTCGGTGAAGGTTTTGATAATATCGGAGGGGTGCTGAGTGTTTCACCACTGCTGCTGGAGAAATATTTGTCGGCGGCCGAGCAGGTAACGGCCGGCATCCTTGAAAACACCGATGACTCTGATACTTCCCGGAATCTGTTTGCTGTTTCAGCAAATGACCAAACGTCCGTTCACCAGGCAGCGATCAAATTTGTGAGGCCACTTCTGCCGCGTGTCTTTCGTCGGACTGTCACTGAGGTAGAGATTGAAAGATTTGCGGGATTTACAGAATTGATGATCCAGGATCAGACAGTAACCTGGGAGCAGGCCGTTGCTGCCACTGTACAGGCAATGCTGGTTTCACCCGAGTTTCTGTTCCGTCTGGAACAGGATCCAGCCGACAGTGAACCCGAATATCAGCTCAATGCTCATGAACTGGCAAATCGTCTGTCCTATTTCCTCTGGAGCAGCATGCCGGACGAAGAGTTGTTTGGTGTCGCGGAAGAGGAGCGATTGCATGAACCTCACATGCTGGCCACGCAAATTGAGCGCATGATTCAGGATGACCGGTCGATGGCACTGGTGAACAACTTCGCCGCACAGTGGCTGAATCTCAGACTGCTGGAAGAGGCCCATCCGGATGGCCGGGTCTTTGACAGCTTCGATGAGGACCTGCGTCGCGCGATGCTGCAGGAAACATCGTTGGTATTTCGCAGGATCATGATCGAGGATCGCAGTGTGGACGAACTGTTGATCGGACAGTTTACATTCGTGAATGAGAAACTCGCGGTTCACTACGGCATTGATGGAATTGTTGGGGACGAATTTGTACTGGTGTCACTGGAAAATTCTCCACGCTGCGGGATACTGACTCACGCCAGTATTCTCACCCTGACTTCATATCCCCGGCGAACAAGTCCGGTACAGCGAGGCAAATGGATTCTGAAGAACCTCCTGGGGGACGCGCCTCCGCCGCCTCCGCCGGATATCCCCGAACTGAACGAATCCGCGAAGGAGCATCCGGAACGATCGGTTCGGGAACAGATGGCCGTGCATCGCCGAAATCCTGTGTGTGCCTCATGCCATCAGGTGATGGACCCACTGGGTCTGGGACTTGAAAATTTCGATGGAATTGGTCGCTGGCGTGACGAAGAACAGGGTCGAACGATTGACTCCCGGGGAGAACTTCCTGGGGGGAAGAAATTCGAAAACCCGCAGCAGCTGGCAGAGATTCTGCTGAGCCGACAAGATGGTTTTGTCAGGACTCTGGTACAAAAAATGCTTATCTACGCAACAGGCCGCGGTTTAGAGTATTATGACAGGTGTGTCGTCGACGATTGTGTGGAATACATGGATCGTCATGACAACCGGTTTTCTTCACTGGTCCGGTCCATTGTTCAGTCCGATGCATTTATGAAGCGAGGTCGTCCTGAACCATAGCAGTGGTATTACTGTCCTGCATGAACCGTCCCCACCGGGAGTAATGTTGATGTCATCGCGTACCATCAATCGTCGCACCGTTCTTCGAGGTATTGGGTCCGGTCTGGGTTTACCGTTGCTGGAACTGATGCAGTCCCCTAGCGCTTTTGCTTCCAACAGGTTACCGGACCGGCCACTGCGAACTGCTTTTGTTTTCGTTCCGAACGGCGTCATCCTCGATGCGTGGCGTCCGACCGGCGAAGGACGCCATTTCCAGTTTGGTGCAACCATGGAGTCCCTGAAAGACTTCCATGATGATGTGACGATTTTTACAGGACTCGCTCAGCATCACGCTCGCTCGAACGGCGATGGTCCGGGCGACCATGCTCGCAACGCCGGCGCGTTCCTCACCGGGGCGCAGCCCCGCAAAACCTCCGGAGCCAATATCCGGGTTGGCCAGTCCATCGACCAGGCTATGGTGGCCAGTATTGGTAGTGCCACGCGACTGCCATCGCTCGAACTGGGGATTGAACGCGGTCGCAACGCAGGCAGCTGCGATTCCGGATACAGTTGTGCCTATTCAAACAGTATCAGCTGGAAAACTGCTTCAACGCCGATGGCTAAAGAAGTCCATCCACGCCTGGCGTTCAACCGACTGTTTGGAATCCGGGACAATTCAGCAGAACAAAAGCTTCGTGACATTACCCGTTCCAGCGTTCTGGATTTTGTGTCGGACGACGCCCGGCGTTTGTTGAAGAAAGTCAGTGATCGTGATCGGGCTAAACTGGACGAGTATTTTACCAGCGTCCGTGAAGTGGAAAAATCGATTGAGCGTGCGGCTGAGTTCGTGCCGCCGGATGTTCCTGAGATGGAGCTGCCTGAAGATTTACCGGGGGAATACCAGGCACATGCCCGACTGATGTATGAGATTCAGGTGCTGGCTTTTCAGACCGACTCCACACGTATCAGTTCGTTCATGCTCGGTAATGCGGGGTCAAATCACACATTCCCGGATGTGGATGTACGTGACGGACATCACAGTCTGTCTCACCACCAGGATGACGCAGAGAAAATCGAACTGATCAGACGCGTTGACAGGTATCATATGGAACAGTTCGCGTGGTTTCTCGGCCGCATGAGATCCGTCACGGAAGGAGATGGCACACTGCTGGACAATTCCATGATTCTGTACGGGAGCGCCATTTCAGATGGCAACCGACATAACCACGACGACCTGCCAATCATCCTTGCAGGCAAAGCAGGGGGCACCATAGATACCGGACGTCACGTGAAATTTGACTCTGAAACTCCCCTGAATAATCTGTTCCTGGCAATCAGTGATCGTATGGGCGCCGATTTGACCGAACTCGGAGACAGCACGGGTGTTCTGCCACTGAGTTAACGCGTCTTTGCCGTCTCAGTTATCGTTTGCTGGCTCACATCCCGTGTACAGATCATCCTGCGAAACAACACGACACTGGGTGGTCGTGTCGATGCGAATCACGACAAAACCTGCTCCACAACCCGGCCGTACACGTCCGTCAAACGGTAGTCGCGGCCCGCAAAGCGGTATGTGAGCCGCTCGTGATCCAAGCCCATCAGATACAGGATCGTGGCATGCAGGTCGTGGACATGGACGATATTTTCCCTTGCGTGCCATCCATATTCGTCGGTGGCTCCGTGCACCATCCCGCCCCGAATTCCACCACCTGCAAGCCACATCGTAAAGCCGAATGGATGATGTTCCCGACCGTCATTTCCTTCGGCCGTTGGAGTGCGTCCGAATTCACCGCCCCATATGACAAGCGTATCATCCAGGAGTCCGCGTGATTTCAGATCGGACAGCAGTGCTGCAATTGGCTGATCAACGGCGTGGCAGCGCTCCGGCAGCCCCTGGCTCAGACGCGAATGATGGTCCCAGGCGTTATTCTTCGGTGCGTCAAACAGATGCACGAATCGGACTCCGCGCTCGATCAGACGCCGGGCCAGAAGACATTGTCTGCCGAAGAGTTCAGTACTCGGTGCACCACAGCCGTACAATGTGTGCATCGCATGACTTTCCTGCGAAAGGTCGAATGCGTTCGGTGCTTCGCGCTGCATTCGAAATGCTAGTTCAAAAGATGCAATTCGCGCGTCAAGTTGTGTGTCGATTGACCGATCACGTTTGTGAATGGTATTTAACCGCCTGATCGCGTCCAGCTTTCTGCGTTGTCTTTCGGGATTACCGGAGGGCGAGGTGAGATTGGCGATCGGCCTGTTCAGATCGCGAATCAATGTGCCCTGATAAGAGCTGGGAAGAAAACTCGACGCCCAAAGCTGAGCTCCCTGAAAAACTCTAGCCGGAGAGACCGCAAGAAAAGCGGGAAGATTCTGATTCTCGGTCCCCAGGCCATACGTCAGCCACGAACCCAAACTCGGACGTGAAAACGCCTGTTCGCCGGTGAACATCTGCAGTGCGGCTCCTGAGTGGTTGATGTTGTCGGCGACCATTGAGCGGATGACACATACGTCGTCGACGTGCGACGCGAAGCGTGGCAACAATTCACTCACTTCAATTCCGGATTCGCCGTGCCTCGAGAATTTCCACGGCGATGCCAGCAGGTTGCCTGTTTTCTTCCGTTCCAGCTTCGGTTTCTCGAACGGGAGTGGCTGGCCATTTTCAGCAACCAGCCGAGGCTTTGGATCAAGCAGATCCACGTGGGATGGTCCTCCGGGCATATACAGAAATATGACACGTTTCGCACGCGGCAGATGATGCGTCCGGCGTCCCTCATAAGGGCGCACAGCCCGACCGGTCTCATCTGAAGCCCGGACATCACGATTCAGCATGTGGGCCAGGGCCAGCAAACCAAGCCCGCAACCACAACGGCTCAGCATTTCACGTCGCGTGGACGACAGGAAATCAACCATAAATTATTTTCCCATTGCAAGATACAGCAGGTGGCTGACCTTTGGCAGACGCTGTGAATCCCGGAGAAACTAGGAGCCTGGTCACCACTCGCGGTCTTCTTCAACAGATGAGTTGACTCATTCAGTCCAGATACACAAACTCATTAGTAGACAGCAGCACATGCGCCCAGTCCACCCAGCCCGACATCCCTTTGTCGGCAATGATATCGCGAGCAATCTCAAATTCTTCAGCAACCGGTGAACGACCGAATAAAAGCTGATGAGCATGATGAATGCGCGCGTTTTCACCGTCCCGTATTTCTGACTTCAACCGTTCTGCGAGGTGTTTTGCCTGGTCCAGAGTGAATTGATGATTGAGCAGCAGCAGTGCCTGCGGAGCAACCGTACTGGTGGTTCGCTTCTCCGTTGACGAGTCCGGATTTGCGGCATCAAAGAGAATCGCGAAGCTGCTTCGGTTCCATCGCGCCGTCTGCACATAGAGTGAACGTCGCCGGATCGTGAAATCATCACCCGCTGGTCCTCCTGCCGTCGAATCCAGTTGCCCGGAAGCAAACAGGATGGAGTCGCGAATCTCCTCCGCCTGCAGGCGGCGTGATGAGAACCGACCGAGCCAGCGATTTTCGGGATCGTTCTGTATCTGGTTGCTGCTGGCCCGCGAAGATTGCTGATATGTTGCCGACAGCAGAATAAGTCTATGCAGTTTCTTTAGCGACCAACCATCGTCAACAAACCTGGCTGCCAGCCAGTCAAGAAGTTCAGGATGCGTGGGAGCTTCGCCAAGTTTGCCGAAGTTACTGGGTGTGCGGACCAGGCCTTCACCAAAATGCCATTGCCAGACACGATTGACAATGACACGGGCGGTGAGCGGATTGTCCTTTGATGCCACCCAGCGGGCCAGTTCGCTGCGCCCGCTTCCGCTGGTAATCGGCCGCTGCTGGTCGGTGGCGAACAGAGCCGGCAGCCGGCGAGGAACAATCCTCCCCAGCCGCGCATAACTTCCGCGGATATGAATGGGTACGTCCTGAATTCCAGGAAAAAGTCCGCCTGGTGTTCCGCCTTCCTGGATTGCCATGGCTCGCGGTGGCTCGGGAGGCAGGTCGGCTCGCAGGTGATCACGGCGGCCGATCAGCTCAAGGCGGCGTGGATCACTGGTCGCAGGCTTTGGATCCTGCTGGTCCAGAGCCTCAAGCTTTGCTTCAACTTCGACCAGTTGCTGCAGTTTTTGCTCATATTCTGCCACAACAGCACCTTCCACCAGTGGCACTCGATTCATTGTGTATTCGCCACCCTTGCTACCCAGCTCCTTCAGGATGTGTGAACTGTAAAACATCCCGGCCAGACTGTAGTAGTCCTCGGTCGATATCGGGTCGAACTTGTGATCGTGACAGCGCGCGCAGCCGAGAGTCAGACCAAGGAACGCCTTGCCAATTGTGTCGATGTTGTCATCGACCATATCGCTGATAATTTTTTCTTTGTCTGCATCACCACGATCCCATACGCCGTTGGACAAAAATGTTGTTGCAATCAGACCGGCAGGGTAAACCGCCTCCCCGGCCGGACTCAGCAGCAAATCGCCGGCGATCTGATGAATGATGAACTGATCGAAAGGCAGGTCATTATTTAACGCGTTGACGACCCAATCGCGATAACGCCAGGCTTCGGTGATTTCGCAGCTTTTCGTCCGTGTCCTGGGATCAGCATCGTGATAATCGGCATAGCGAGCGACGTCGAGCCAGTGCCTGGCCCATCGCTCCCCATAGGTGCGGGAACCAAGCAGTCGATTCACGACAGTCTCAACTGCCTGTAGTGATCCGTCCCGCAGAAACGCACTGACTTCCTGAACCGTTGGTGGCAGTCCGGTGAGGTCGACAGTTACCCTGCGGATCAACTTTCTTTTGTCTGCGGCTGCTGCAGGACTCAGCTCCCGGGCTTCCAGTTTCGCCAGCACGAATTGATCGATCTCGTTCTGCGGCCACTGAACTTTACTGACATCAGGTGGTGCGACGGCACGGACCAACTGGAAAGACCACCAGTTTCGAGCCTCCTGATCCGTCATGCCGCCGGTGCGAGCTTCAGCCGTGCGCGGATCAGGTGCGCCACGGCGGACCCATTCAGTGAGAGCCGCAATTTCGGAATCCGAAAGTTTACCGCCTTCTTCCTCCGGAGGCATCTGAGGTCCATCTTGGTCGTACCGCACAGCGCGAATCAGCAGACTTTCAGCAGGCCTGCCCGGCACAATCGGCGTGCCGCTTTCACCTCCCCGACGCCATCCTTCGTGCGTATCGAGTGCCAGGCCACCGTTCGTTGTACCTTTTTCGGCTGAATGGCACGCCTCACAGCGGTCCGCCAGAAGCGGACGAATTTTCTTCTCAAAGAACTCGACACTCTCCTCCGCACGTCCCGTGCAGGGTAAGAGCAACAATCCCGCCATGCCGTACATAACTGCCGACAGTCCAAAAATGCGATACGCTGCCCTGAATACCACGTCGGGGTCTCACAGATGATGGTTGATGGTTGTCGCCACTCAAACTTTATTCCTGGACAGACAGGTCTGTCCCAGGCTTCTCACGAACCATCAGTAGACACAAAACACTGCCGCTTAGAAAGCGGTCTTTCGCTTGAGGATCTCCTGATGTGCTGCAGCTGAGAAAACGCAGTCCTGCAGCCTCCACAGCAATGACGTCAAACGATAGTGGCCGAAACGTGTTGCCGCAAAAAATACAACGCAGGAGGTGTCAGCCAGCCTCAGGCTGGCGGCACCGCACAATTCAGTGGATAAGCTGGAATTCGCTGCTGTTGAGATAGGCCCAGAGCATATCTTCGATGACCCGGGGCAGAGCATTTTGATAGCTATCAGCTCGGCTCAGTCGCCTGAGGTGCTGACGAAAGATCCTGGACTCACCGACTGTCGGGCGACGAGTGAGTACGGCCAGGGAAACGTGCTGCAATACGCTGTCCACCGAAGCTGATCGGATGTGATTCGTCAGTATGGTTTCGCTGGCGTGTCGAATTGCCGAGTTGATGTCAGGTCCGTTCATCATCACCATCGCCTGAGTGATGCTACCGATGAATTCGTCAGCTTCGTCGTTCTCATCGGTGTTGTACGGCCGCACGAACTGACTCACCCATTGACGACGATGACCTGAATCCGTGTCCAAAACGACAGGCCGGTCTGCGATCATTCGAACCGCTACTCGAATCGAATCATACACCTGCTCAGGAGCCATACGTCGCATGTACACTCGACTGAACAGCGGTGTCTCACCGGTTTCCGGTGCATCCACTTTATTCCATTGCGTTGCCTGACTGGTGCATTGCCAGGCATCCGAGAGTGCAATCCATTTCTGCAGCCGCTGCAGATCGTAACCGGAAGCAACGAAAGCATCGGCCAGTGTTGCGAGGAGTTCCGGGTGGCTGATCGTCACGTGCAGACCCATCTCATCAACGGGATTGGAGAATCCGTATCCAAAGAAGTCGGCCCATACGCGATTAACCATGGCTAGGGCCACTCGTGACTGTGAATCTGTGGCCAAATACTCAGCCAGCACAGCCCGACGGCGCACCTTGCTGTCTGCCGGAATTCTGCGACCGTCGTAACTGGCCACCACGGCCTTCTGATGTCCGTGCCGTGTCTCAAAGTACGTCATACCCGCTGCCGGGCGGTCAGTGAGCCGAAGCGGCCCTGTACTCAGTGGCTGCGACGAATCCGATACATCGACGACCTCAGAGTCTGTATGCTGAAAGAAGGCATTGAACGCCCAGTACTCGTGCTGTTTGATCTGAGTGTCAAATGGATGATTGTGGCACTGGACACACTGCAATTGTGACCCCAGAAATAATCGAGCGGTGACTGCTGTCGCTGGCGTTGCCTGATTGTCCAGATGGGCCAGCAGAAAATTTGTGGCTCCATTTTCGTCCGAGCGACCCACTGCGCTGATCAGTTCACTGACCATGGTGATCCACGGCCGGTTTTCCCGGAAGGCCGAGTACAGATAATCCCGCAGAGCCGGACGGTCGATCTGCCGGCGCTCGGAGCGACCCACAAGGAGACTGGTCCAGACTTCGGCAAGTCGTCGACTCCGTTCGGAGCTTTGCAGAAGTTGTTCGATCAGCTCATGTCGGGGTCCGCTTTCGGTGTGACCAAGCGATGCGCGAGATTCGTCGACCGATGGAATTCGCCCGACTACCGTCAGCCAGGCACGTCGTGTCCACTCCTCAGAACCAGCTTTTGGAGAAGGCTGCACGCCATTCTCTTCAAGTGTGGCCGTGATCCGACGGTTAATTGCGGTGACAACCTGGCTGTCGGTGATATCGGAGGTAAAACGAGTCGTGCGAGCCTGCAGGGGACCTGTTTCTGCCAGGGATTCTGCTGGCAGTTTCGTCGACTGAGAGGGACGGCGGATATCGAACTGAAGAGGTGGAAGTTCAGCGATCTGCACAGGTGGGTGAGTGAAACTCTGAGCGACATCCACCGGTTCAGGCAACTGAAGAGCCTCTGTCGACGCCACAGAAGTGGGATGATTCGATGTCTGATTGAGCCAGCTGAGTCCCAACACTGTCACGGCTGCCAGGACCGCCGTTGTGGAGACCAGCCATTTTACTCTCTGGTTCTGTCGTCGTCGAGCCACCTGTTGCGACTGGTCAGTAAGTTTCAAACCATGACTCGACAACCGGGCGTCGGCACTCCCTGCAACTGGACTTTCCACATCAGCGTTATCTACGGCGTCGTCAGAGCTGCAGTCGGCATCACCCCACGTCAGTTCACCGTGAAGTTTCATAATCCTGATGTAGAGGTCGACGACACGGGAGTCCTCACTCATCAGCTGGGCCAGTCGTGATTCTTCGCCGTCGGTCATCACTCCATCAATGTGCTGGCTGATGAGTTTCGAGGCCTCACTCACATGATCGTTCACGTGATTCCTCCTGAAGCCAGTCGTCGCTGGATGCAGTCTGCAAGCGCGCGACGAATTCGTCCCAGAGACTGATAAACGGAGTTAGCCGGCCGTCCCAGCTGTTTCGCAATTTCATCACCACTGCTTCCCGGAGTGTACCTGAGCCGCAGCAGATTTCGATCTTTCGCACTCAACTTTCGAATGCAGCGGGCAAGTGCTTCCTTGCGGATTTCCACTTCGTCATCTGTCTCTTCGGAGTGGCTGGCAACCACGTCCAGCAGCTGGCCGTCAAGGAACCTGAGTTTGGTGCCACGGGTACGTCGAAAACGAAACACTTCCAGCCGAGCGATAGCACGGCCCCAAGCCAGAAAACTGGTACCAGGCTGAAACTGCCGTCGCTTGGACCACATGATGAGATTGGTTTCCTGCAGAACTTCGTCGGCGTCAGTACCGTTGCCGACCAGCGGCAGGATGTGCAGGAACAGCGGTCGCTGGGTCGTTGTGAACAGCCGAATGAATTCCTCGTCTGTCAGAGCGTCAAAATCAGGATCTTTGCTGGTCGTGGGTTGAGAAACATTCACGGACGGTATTACCCAGTAAGTTGTTTGATCGGCATTCCGCCGTTGACCAGTTTCATTGGGCGACCTCGCTTCGAGGTATGCACGGTAGTGCGTGGAATTCCGAGGGCAAACGCGACAGTAGCCCAGATGTCTCCCGGCAGATAAGACTTACTGCCGTCAGCAATCCGAATTCCATCCGGGTCGGTTGCTCCAATGGCCTGGCCGTTTTTCAGCCCTCCGCCACCAATCATTGTAGTCCAGCTGGCGGCCCAGTGGTCACGTCCCACATTCTGATTGATCCGTGGAGTACGACCAAATTCTCCCATCCAGACAAGAACAACGTCATCCAGCATGCTGCGTTGTTTCAGATCCTGAACGAGTCCAGAAATACCGCGGTCGAGCTGAGGCAGACGCTGATCCCGAAGGGTCTGGAAAACGTTCTGGTGCAGGTCCCAGCCACCCATATTCACCTCAACGAAAGGTACGCCCACTTCTACCAAGCGTCGTGCCATCAGCAGTCCCCGACCAAAGGAATTCTGCCCATATAATTCTCTGGTCTGTGAAGATTCCTCCTCAAGCCCCAGTGACGGCGCAGCCGCCGCGGAGTTGAAAGCCGCCATTTGTCGGGAGGTCATGAGATTCACAGCATTCCGGTACACGCTCAAATGATCCTTCGGCAGGTCACCTCGACCGGACCTGATAAACCCGGATTCCACTTCTTCGAGCATGGACAGACGACCTGGCAGACGACGTTTATTGTCTTCCGAGGGCTCGTTGCGAATGCGCCCGGAAGAATCCACAACAAACGGGGCATGGGCCATTCCCAGAAAACCAGCATCGCCCGACGCACCGCTGATGGACACAAATGCCGGAATCTCCAGTGATTTGCGCTGTCCACTGAACTCGTGGCTGACGACCGAACCGAACGTGGGATGGGTCACCGTTGGATTGGGGACAAAGGATGTGTGCATGTAATACCGACCACGGCTGTGATCGGCCTCCCGGGTGCTCATAGATCGCACCAGCGAGAGATCGTTGAATACCTTAGCTGTTTCGGGCATGTGTTCACTGATTTGTACGTCCCGTGCGGCTGTGTCAATGGGCTTAAATTCCCCACCATTCTTCGAATCTGGTTTGAGGTCAAAAATATCAATGGACGGAGGACCTCCACCCATCCACATCAGAATGCAGGCCTTTTGGTTTGCCCGCACAGTGCCGGCATTGGCGGTCACGTGCGACAGAAAATTAAGTGCTGGGATAGTTGAAGCTGCAGTCGCAACATGCTGCATAAAATGCCGACGTTTCATTCCGTAGTTATTCCAGACTGGCATATGACGTTTCCGTTTAATCGCTGGTCAGAATTGAAGACTGGTTCTATTTGCGCGAGCCAGCTAATGCACAAGTATGAACTCATTGGAATTCAGCAGAGCCCAGAACAGATCCTGAAATGCGGCCACACGTCCGTCCCTTCCATAGGACTGGAATTGTCGCTGTAGCCTGGAGATCTCGTTCCGAGTCGGTCGACGACTCAGAGCTGCGAGATAAAGCTGTTGAAGTTTTTTCCTGTCGGAGCCGGACTGCGACAGGACCTGATGCAGAAAACTCCCCGCCTCCACACTGACCGCCTTGTCGGTCAATTCGCTGTTCATCAGCATCAGCGCCTGAGGAATCGTACCGTTAAATGTCGTGGTTTCATCATTCTCATCGTTGTCGAACGCCACGATAAACTGCTGCATCCAGCGTTGCCGTTGTTGCTCCTGAGTGTCCCAGGGGTCGTTCCCGGACTGGTGCGCGTTAGTTGCAACGATTAGTGAATCGTACAGCTGCTCAGCCTGCATGGATTTAACATAGGCGTGACTGAACAGCGGCATTTCTCCGGCAGACGGATTATCAATTTCGTTGTATTCTTCCATTCTGCTGGTGAGTGAATAGGCCTGGCTGCGGGCAATCCAGCGAATGAGTTCCTTGACGTCATAACCGGCTGCCACAAAATCGGCAGACAGGCGATTCAGCAGGTCCGGATGCGACGCTGGGTTGTGGGGCCCCATATCATCAACCGGGCGTGTGAAACCGTAGCCAAAAAAATGTGCCCACATTCGGTTGACAAAGGCCCTGGCGATTTGCGGCGTTTCACCATCCACAGGCTCCACCAGCATACGTCCCAGTTTAGCTCGGCGATCGCTGTCGTCTGGATCGACTTTACGGCCCTGCAGTTCCGGGAATGCGACATGCATCAACCCGTTTCGTGTCTCGAAGTACACCGGTCCATTAAAAGGTCCAAGAACAATTTCGGAATAGTCGTCTACAGGTCGTCCTGAACTTGGATCCTGCCGACGACGGTCGATACGACGCACCTGACGAAAGAAACTGTTAAACTGCCAGAACTGACTTTGTTTCCAGTCATTGAATGGATGGTTGTGGCACTGTGTACACTGCACCTGCTGACCCAGGAATAAACGGGTGGTCCTGGCAGTCAGCTGAACGGCGTCATCATTCATCTGGGTCTGTGCCAGGATATAATTGACGGCACCGTTTTCTTCAAAATGTCCTTCCGCGGTGATCAGATCCCGGACAACATCATTCCAGGGTCGATTCTTTGCAAACACATCCCGAAAAAATTTCTCCATCCCCGAACGACTCACCCGACGCGAAATCCCTCGGCCAATGCATTCATTCGTCCAGATCGTGGTGAAGTTCCGGACATAATCCGTGGTCTCCAGCAGCGAATCGATCAGTATGGTCCTTCGCCGGGAGGTGTCATCATCCAGCCACGCCGTGGTTTCCTGCAGCGACGGGATTCGTCCGGCAATGTCCAGGTAAACTCGGCGGACCCATTCTTCTTCGTCGGCCGACGTGGATGGCCTCACATTGTTGTCAACCCATGCCTGTGTGATCTGCTGATCGATGAATTCGGTGGTGGACAGTTCTGATTCCGCACCCGAAGCCGGGGAGGCAGGGATCAGACACGGTCCCCCCGTGAAGATCAGACTGACAGTCAAGAGTTGGCGAAGCATGCTGGGACAGCCCTTCAGAAGGCCTGCGTTGCGAACTAAAATTTCGACGTGGCATCGCACAAACCGACGCAACCGCCATTGTTACTCGCGCTGCCACTCTGTTTGTTCGTCTGAATCCGGACTTTAATCCCGGAATTGGGAAAATTCAGTAGGAACCTACACCAGTTCGCTTCACGGAGGAAAGGTTGGAATCCAGAATTCTATGGAATAGTTAGTGAGACGCCGAGGGTCAAACGGTACAGACATATTTACACGGATGGAGTAATCATGCGAGTTCTGATTACCGGGGGTGCTGGCTTCATTGGCAGCCACGTAGCCGAACGGGCGCTGGCAACTGGCAACGAAGTGGCAGTTCTGGACAACCTGGTATCGGGTCGTCGCGAGAGCGTCCCCGATCAGGCGACTTTCTACGACGTGGATATCTGCAATGCAGGTGCTGTGTCCGCAGCTTTTGGCGAGTTTCGACCGACACAAGTGAGTCATCAGGCAGCACAGGCCAGCGTCGCGGTTAGTGTGCGTGAGCCTCAGATGGATGCTTCGGTCAATATCATCGGCTCACTGAACGTGTTTACCGCCTGCGTCGAAAATCATGTGGAGCGTGTTGTGTTTGCCAGTACGGGCGGTGCCATCTACGGCGAAGTTCCCGATGGAACTCGAGCGGGTGTTGATACCGTACCAGTGCCGATTAGCCCTTATGCGTGCAGTAAATTTGCCGTGGAGAAATATCTGGAATGTTTTCGCACAGAGCATGGGTTGAACTACAGCATTCTGCGTTATGCGAATGTCTATGGTCCCCGCCAGGATCCCCACGGAGAAGCTGGCGTCGTGGCCATTTTTTGTAAGCGTATCATAGCTGGTGACGGTATCCAGTTGAACGCAATGCGTGAACGCGGTGATGACGGCTGTATTCGAGACTATGTCTTCATCAGCGATGTCGTGGATGCGAACATTGCAGCGATGGAAGACCGTATTCCCGATCCTGTCCTGAATATCGGCACAGGGTCAGAAACAACGACACTTCAGCTGGCTTCCATTTTGCAGCAGCACCTTGGTCGTGCGGCGGAGATCACGCCCAGCGGACGACGTGCCGGTGATATCGAACGCAGCGTTCTTAACGAAGACCGGCTTGTCGAACTCTTGGGGGAGACCGTTCCGGTTGAGCAGGGGCTGGGGGAGACCGCGGAGTGGTTCCGTCAGAGATCAGCCTGACGCATCGGACCAGGCGGTAGAATCCGTCGAAATATCCGTCCCAGTCGATTCTTCGTCCGCCTGACTGCTTGCATCGCATTTGGCTCAGGACCAAAATGACAGCACCTCGCAAAAAGAGTGTTTTCCAGACGCGTGGAGTCAGCGTTCAGATCTGAATGCTGACTGATCGACTACTGACTTTCTTGTCCGCATAAGAAGTTAAATCGCTTAAGGCAACACACATGAAGTTTCTTGAAGGTAACACCGTCGGTATTGACCTGGGCACGACGTATTCTGCAGTCGCCCGTCTGAACGGTGACGGCGAGCCGGAAGTGATAGAAAACGCGGATGGACTACCGATTACACCATCCGTGGTTCTACTGGACGAAGACCGAGTTGTGGTGGGTCCATCATTTCAGCGAATCTCCGTGGCCGATCCAAATCAGATTGTTGAGGCCGTCAAGCGAGAGATGGGTAACAAGGATTTCCACGTCATATACCACAACAAGAAGCTTTCCCCGGAATTTGTCTCAGCGTTGATCCTAAAAAAGATGAAGCAGGATGCCGAGAAACGGATTGGGCCCATCGCCAATGCCGTCATCACCGTGCCTTACTATTTCAATGATGTTCGCCGCAAAGCCACCCAGGATGCCGGTCGAATTGCCGGTCTGAATGTTGTTGACATCATCAATGAGCCGACCGCCGCCACACTTGCTTACGCATGGGGCCAGGATGTCCTGGGACGTGTGGATCTTACCCACGGCGAGCGGACCATCTTGGTGTATGACCTCGGCGGTGGAACATTCGACGTCACTGCTGTTCGATATACGCCCACTGCTTTCCGTGTCCTGGCAACTGACGGAGATGTCATGCTTGGGGGACTCGACTGGAGCAAACGACTGGCGGACCACCTGGTGCAGCAGTTTCAGCAAAAGTATGACGTGGATCCGTCGAAGAGTCCGGAAACGATGATGACCTTCCATCAGGAAGCTGAAGATGCCAAACGTGATTTGAGTAGTCGAACACAGGTATCCATCAGTGTTTACTTCAAAGGGAAGACGCTGTCCGTTTCACTATCACGGCCTGAGTTTGAACGCATGACAGCCGACCTTCTGCAGCGAACCAAAGATACGACCGAACTGGTAATGCAGCAGGCTGGCGTGAAACCTGGCAACTTTGACGAAGTGATTCTGGTGGGTGGGTCAACTTACATGCCGGTGATTGAACAGATGCTCAGAGAGGTTACCGGTCAGGAACCATCGCGTGAACTGCTGCCCGAGCGAGCGGTGGCCGAAGGTGCTGCTATTCATGCGGCAATCCTGCAGGCCCGCAGCGGTGACACGGATCAGATCCCCGAGGCGGTGCTGAAACGACTTAAGAACGTGCGCACCAGCGACGTTAACTCGCATTCCCTGGGCATCAAGATTTCGGATCCGGTGGATGAGTCACGCAAGATCAACCACGTTATGATCCCGCGGAATACACCCATCCCACACGAGGTGTGCCAGCAATTTGGCACCAATTCAGACGGTCAGCAGCGGGTCCACGTGGAAATTCTTGAAGGGGATGCTGTTGATCCGGATGCCTGTGAGCTGATTGGTGATTTCCGGGTTTTTAACCTTCCTTCCAACCTGCCGAAAGGGTCACCGATTTCCATCACTTATGCCTATAACTCAGCGGGCCGTATCAACGTCAGTGCAAGAGAGCTGACCGGCAGCAACGAGGCCCGTACCGAAATTGTACGCGACAGTGGGTTGGGAGAAGGCGACGTATTGACAGCTGTGGATCTGATTGATCAGGAGTATATCATCGAATGATCTGAACACCGGCAACCATGCCATTATTCAGGTGATTGGTGGTGCTGTGTTACTGACGACCGTCTGTGGCTCGTTCATGTCGGCGTTCGAGTGCGTCACGGTACACGTGAACATACTGTTGAACACTGTGTCTCCAGGAGCAGTCAGTGGACATCCCGTTGTGGATGATCTGTTCCCAGACCGCTGCTTGACGGTACGTCGCAACTGCACGTTCGATCGTTTCTGCCAGTTGTAAGCTGCAGTATTTATCGAAGACGAAACCTGTGGCCGACTTGTCTGCCAGTGTTTTGCGGGTTGTATCGATGACCGAATCGGCGAGCCCGCCAATGCGCCGAACGATCGGCACAGTACCATAGCGCAGACTATACATTTGATTCAGGCCACACGGCTCAAAACGACTGGGCATCAGGAAAATGTCGGACCCTGCTTCGATCTGGTGAGCCAGACTGTCGTCGAAGCCGATCGTCACGGCCACACGGGACGGATATTCTGCTGCAACACGCCGAAGTTCCTCCTCAATTCCTCGATCTCCGGTGCCGAGGATCACCAGCTGCAAATCCTGAAATACGATACAGTCTGAAACTTCCAGGATCAGATCGAATCCTTTCTGGTGGGACATTCGGGACACCATCCCGAGCAGTGGCACTTCTTTCCGAACCGTCACGCCCATTCGTTCCTGCAACCTTTGTTTGCAGTCCGACTTTCCCGGCTGGGGGTCATCCGCGGTGTAGTGGGAAATCAGGTGGCGGTCTGTTTCCGGGTTCCAAACTGCCTGATCAATTCCGTTGAGAATCCCGGTGAGATCCGACTTCCGATGTGTTAACAGCCCGTCAAGTCCACAACCTGCTTCGGCGGTGCAGATTTCTTCAGCATAAGTGGGACTGACGGTGGTTACCTGATCTGCCATGGCAATACCGGTCTTGAGAAGATTCAGCTGGCCTTGGTGCTCCATGTGGTGCGTGGAAAAATATTGCCGTGCCATTCCCGTGAGTACCAGATCATAGTGCCAGAACTGACCCTGAAAGGCCATATTGTGAATCGTGATGACAGACGCGGTGTTTTCGAAACCAGGCCGACCGGCGTACTGAGTATGCAGCAGGGCCGGGACCAGTGCCGTCTGCCAGTCATTACAGTGGAGAATATCCGGCCGCAGCGCCATTTGACTGCAGATTTCCATGACAGCTCGGCTAAAGAAACAGAATCGTTCGCAGTTGTCGGCGTATCCATTTCCATCTTCCATATACAGCTGGGGGCGTTTGAAATAACGATCCTGAGCCACTAGCAGGACTTTGACATCGGAATCCATCAACGGAGTCCACCGAACTGAGCCCGTCACTGTTTCACCGTTCATATTGATATTACAGCGGATACCGGTGTCGGTGATCTCAGGCAGCTGACTGTTCCGACGGGCGCGGACAGTCACGTAATCCGGTAGAATGATCGTGACGTCATGTCCATCTGCATCAAGGGCCCGTGCTAATGCTGTGATCACATCCGCCAGTCCACCGGTCTTGAACCAGGGCACAGCTTCGGAAGCCGCCAGAACGACGCGTAGACGATGAGAGGGCAGCATCAAGGTTTCCGGAAAATATTTCGTGATTCCGACTGGGAACGTAACATGTGGTGGCAGGACTACTCAGGTGAAAAAGCTTTGTCCCGGCAGCGCAACACCGGTAACGACTGGAAGCAAAACGCCATCCTGCCTATTGCTCCGAATCCGGTGACGGGACAGCAGGTATATCATTCGAAGGTCGTTTGTGTCACGCCAATTTCGACAGGGACAGAGTTCAACGCCCGACGGCAGAGCTTCAGGTTCCAGCACAGAGCTTCAGGTTTGTGCTGGCCCACTGCCCCGTCGCGGGAGTAATCCGGAGTTTTGGTGAAATCTGCGGGATGGTGTTCCTGAATTGACAACGTCATTGGGGATTTGCCTCGGATACCAGTGGTCTTCCGGAGTCCGGATAGTCACTATGGAGTGTCCCGCTAACCCTTCACAGTCCAGACGTTATCATTCCTGCTGTGCCGAGATCGATTACCAGTTCACGTCTGACGGTTCCTGAACGGCTTCATAGTGAAGTGAACGCTCAGACTGCGTTCGAGCGACGACAGGCACTGCGTGCATTGCTGATGCAGCCACTGCTCCCCGCCGGAGGGCCTCACGCCGAAACATACCGTCTGGTCAGGCGGCATCAGGAGTACCTGAAAACCTGGTTCGCGCACTGGCCCGGTTGGACACTTCGAGTTCAGTCGGGACTGGCTCGACTGGAGAAGACAGCATCCAGCGATGATGATGCCACACGTGGAGCAGTTGATCCAACCAATCGGAAGCTGTTCACTCGACGACGTTACGCTCTGTTTTGCCTCACGCTCTCCGTCATCTGCAGTGAAGATCGTCAGACAACTTTGCGACAGGTGGCGGAACGGCTCGATGTATTGGCTCGTATGGACCGTCGTCTGTCGGCAGCCGGTTTCGAACTGGACCTCAGGACTCAGCCGCATCGTCGAGACCTGGTCGGTGTGATGCGTCTGCTGGCCGAATTTCAGATCCTGGTCCGCCTGGATGGCGATGACACACTCTACCTTCGTGGTAATGGTGATTGCCTGTATCGCGTCGACCATGCCCTGGCAGCTGCCACTTTGAGTATTGCTCGGGGGCCATCGATGATCGACGAAACCGAACTGCAGGACCGCATCGAATCCATGAAGGCCGCAGCACGTCCGTTTGGTGAGGAGCCTCGAACGCGTGAATTGCAATATCGTCTGTTCCGAAGGATGCTGGATGATGCGGTGGTCTATCAGGACGATTTGAACGAACATGAAATTGAGTATTTTCGACATCAGCGCTCACGACTGCTGCATGAACTGGAAACTGCAACCGGACTCGTGCCTGAGGTGCGTCAGGAAGGTGTGGCTCTGCTCGATGCGGAGGGCGACCTGTCGGATTTTCCACTGCCGGAACAGGGCACACGTGGTCATGCAGTCCTGCTGGTCGCTGAATGGCTGGCCGGCCACACTGAACGAGCTGCCAGTTTTGTGGTAACAGTGGCAGAGTTGACGGAATATGTTCAGAGCCTCGCTGAGGAGCACAGGACGCACTGGCGGAAGGGAGTAACTGAAGCGGACGGCGTGCAGCAACTGACGACTGAAATCGTGCGGGTGATGGAATCGCTGCGGCTGCTGCTGGTACATGGTGATCGTATCGTGCCGCTGCCGGCTATCGCTCGGTATCGCCTGGCACGCCATCCGGACAACTCCATTCCTGTAGCGCGTCAGCGGAGTCTGTTGTGACGGACATGCCAGGCGACAGGCAGATTTCCGAGGCCGCATTATTTGACGTTGATGAATTCAGTTCATTGGAAATGGCCCAGCGACATGGCGTAGCTCACAACCCGGCCGAAGATCTGAGTCCCACAGAGCGATTGCTGCATGCTGGTCTGCCGCGGGCTACCAGTTTCCGCTGGAAGCCGCTTCGCTGCGGGCTGGTGAATCTCTACCTGTTCGATAATGAAATCTTTCCGTTTGCTGACGGACGACTGTTGCTGCGTGGTGACAACGGAGCGGGCAAGAGCCGAGTGCTCGCTTTAACGCTGCCGCTGTTGCTCGACGGACGACTGCACCCGTCACGTGTGGAACCGGACCGTGACGCCAGTCGTCAGGTTGCCTGGAATTTGCTCATGGACGAGCATCAGGATCGTACCGGGTACACCTGGATCGAATTTGGCCGTCTAGACGAAGGTGGCCAGTCGCATTTTGTCACGCTCGGCATTGGGCTGCGCGGCGTGCGGAGTCGAGGAATCACGGATCACTGGATGTTTGTCACCAGTCAGCGGATCGGTGAATCGCTGTCCCTGATTACTCCGGAAATGCGCGTGTCATCCAAACGCCTGCTGATCGAATCACTGGGTGACTCTGGGCAGCTGTATGAATCTTCGACGGACTATCGCCGTGCTGTCGACGAACTGTTGTTTCGGCTGAATGATCGTTACGAGGCGCTGCTGGATCTGTTGTTGCAGCTAAGGCAGCCTCAACTGGCCAAAAAGCTGGACCTGGCCGGGCTGGAAGACGCATTGATTCAGGCGATGCCGCCTGTGTCGTCAACTCTTCTTTCCGATGCCGCCGACGCCTTTCGATCTCTGGATCAGGAACGCGAAATACTGAGCGGACTGCAGAACGCCCGAATTACGGTTCAGGAATTCCTCAGACCCTATCGACGACATCTAAGGCTGGGCATTCGTCGAGCTGCCGGTCGACTGAAGATATGTCACAGCCGCTATGAACAGATTGGAAAAGAGCTGCGGGACGCAGAGCAGAAGAAAAATACGATTGCGGCCGAGATGCTGCAGGTCAGGGAGCAGCGCGACAAGTGTTTGAGAAATCAGAAAGCTACGTCCGTGGCTCTGCAGACATTGCAGATAGATCCGGCCATGAAGCACGCAGAGCGAGTCAACGGAGCCCGCCTGCTGTATGATGCGGCAGCGGAGGCGCTCGCCAGGGCAAGGACCGCGTCGGAACGTCTGCAGTACGAAGTCGACGAGTCGATGCGGGAATCTGTTGCCAGTCGGGATGAAACGTCACAGCGACTGCAGCGTGCGCTCGAGTTGAATGCGGAAGCCGCGGAACGAGCAGCTCCGGAGGCACTGCAGCGACTGCACACCGACCAATTTGGAAGCCTGCTGATCAATGACCTCACGGCAGCCGGCAATGATGATCCCGCAACCTGTCTGGCTGATGACCTGTCTCCGCGGATTGAATCGGCAGAACAGGCGTTGGGATCACGAATTGATCATTGGCTTCGAACCGGGCGCCATATTACAGAACTCAATCAGCAGGTGCATGCCGCCACTGAGTCCCTCAAAAATGCAGTTCGTCGGCTCGATGATGGACACGATGGTTTGCAGTTACTGGCGGATGAACTGGCCGTTACCGATCGTCATTTGACTTCGATCATAGACAATCATTGGCATGAGCTGGAACGGTGGTCGCAGGTGGGCAAAGCACTTGGTATCAGCCCGATTCACGGTGACACTCTCCAGGCCGATTGGTTTGTCTGGGCTGACACACTGGATGGGGTGTCTCCGGCAGTGCGCGAAGCGGACGCCGCGATGCGTGAAATGTCGAATGCGATCGCCGCCGAGCGTTCAGGACTGATCCAGCGTCAGGAGACTCTTCAATCGGAACAGGATGAACTCAACGAAGAACTTCACCGCATTCATGCCGGAGAAACTATTCGACCTGTGCCTCCTGTGACGCGCGATGCGAATGCGCGTCGGAATCAGTCCGGAGCGGCGTTGTGGGAACTGGTCGAATTCGTCGCTGCAGTTCCACACGAAGAGCGAGCCGGCTGGGAAGCAGCGCTTGAGAGCTCCGGCCTGCTGGATGCATGGATCCATCCGGACGGAAAAATGGTGAATCCTGGTTCGCTGGACACTTTTTTGAGTGTTACCGATGAAGATGAAGAAGTGACAGATGTCAGTCAGCGTTTGTCGCACGTGCTGATGCCGGCTTCTGACAGTCGCAGGCACGGTGTGGAGCCTGAAATCCTGAGCCGGATTCTGGATCGGATCGGTGCTGACAGTGGAAAGCATCGCATCTGGATCGACCCATCGGGACGGTGGCAGAACGGACCGTTGGCCGGACGCTCGACAAAACCAGTTCCACAGTTTGTGGGAGGTGATGTTCGGGAAGCGTGGCATGAACGTTGCGTCGAAGAACTCGACAGCGCTCTGGCCCGACTCGTCAGTGCATTTGCAGAGACACAGGAGCGGCTGGAGCACCTGGCTGCAGCAGAAAATCGCGCAGATGAGCATCGACGTCTGATGCCGGACGACGGACCGTTGAGATCAGCTGTGGCACGGCAACATGAAGCCCAGCGGCAGCGCCAGAAATCTCAGCAGCGAGTAACCGAAACGGCAGCTTATGAACGGGAACGTCGCGAACAGCGTGAACAGACACTGACGGCTCGCAATACAGCGGCGTTGGATATGGGTCTGCAGGAGTGGGCCGATCAGCCGGAAAATTTGCTGCTGCGGCTCGAAGCGTACCGGACTCAGCTGGCCGGTTGTATCGATGCCTGGGGCGTCACCGCCGGTGCCGCAGAACGACAGCTGCGATGTGCTGATTTTGAAGCTCGTAAGTGCGAGGAGCAGCTACAACACAAGAGTCATCTGCGGACAATGGAACAGAACGAACATTCCCGTAAAGCAGCATTGGAGGAGTTGCAGAAGGCGGTCGGCGTCGACACTCAGGGGATCATTCGGCAAATCGCGGTCAAGGAGGTCGAACTCGTGCAGCTGGAGGCGGATGTTGATCGCGCCAACGAAGTATTGCGACAGGCGGAAAGAAATGGTGCGAAACTGGAAGCACAACTTGAAATATTTAGTGGACGATTGGCGGAAGCAAACGATCTGCGGCGTGAATCCGCTGACGCCCTTTCAGAACTGGCAGGATTGAAACTGCTGCCCACGGCAGATGACCAGCTTTCGGATGTGCTCGCTGTGCCTGAGTCGCTCACAGCCACAGTGGAATTGGCGCGACGCATCGAGAAACTGGGCTGGCGAGGACCGGAGATCGAAGATGATGAGGCATGGAAACGTAACCAGCGCCAAATCTACGATGCTTTGGAGCCACTTAAAGGTCGACTCACCAGCTTTAGCATGAATGCAGAGCCGGAGTTTGTCGGAGAACACATTTGTCTGGTGCAAATCCGGCACCAGGCTGACTTGGTGCCGCCGGAGATGCTCGTTAAACGGCTCAACGCTGAAGTTGATGAACACGAGCGGGTCCTGAGTGAAAACGAGCGGATGATCCTGGAGAAGCATCTGCTGGGTGAAGTGGCGGCTGAACTGCATGAGCGGATACATTTGGCGCGTGAGCTGGTTGATTCCATGAATCGTGAAGTGAGTAGCCGCCCAATGAAGACGGGCATGCAGATACGGTTTCGCTGGGAGCCGGACAATGAAGGATCGGCCGGATTGTCGGCAGCCTGTCGGGTACTGGCGACAGGGGCCGCGACGTGGTCGGATGCAGATCGTCGCGAGCTGGGCGAATTCTTGCATAAGCAGATTACTGTCAGCCGGGAACAGGATGATGCCGGAAGCCGGCTGGAACAGCTGACGCTGGCCTTGGACTATCGACGCTGGCATCGGTTGCGAATTGATCGGCGAGCGTCACGGGATCAGGGGTGGAAGCTGTTGACCCGCAGGACTTACGGCAGCGGGAGTGGCGGAGAGAAAGCCATCGTGCTCACATTGCCGCAGATGGCAGCGGCCGCCGCCTATTATCGCACAGCCGATCCTTTGGCTCCACGGCTGATTCTGCTGGACGAAGTCTTTGCCGGGATCAGCACGAACAATCGCGCCGCATGTATGGAACTGCTGGTAGCGTTCGAGCTGGATGTGATGATGACCAGCGAATCGGAATGGGGCTGTTATGCAACCGTTCCACAGCTGGCAATCTGTCAGCTGACTCGGATGCCCGATCTGGCAGCAATTGATAATACGGTATTCGTGTGGACTGGTACGGAACGGGTGCGCATGGAACAATCGGAAAGTCGCTCATCTTAAATTCAGAGTGTGCAGGATAACTGCTGATCCTATGAAACACCGAAAAGTATTGATCACGGGTGGTGCCGGTTTTGTCGGGAGCCATCTCGCTGAACATCTGATGGAAAATGGGCGTCAGATTACGATTCTCGATGATCTGTCGACCGGCTGCTACGACAACGTCGCTCACTTGGAAGGCAGAGACGGTGTTTCGCTGCTGATCGACACAATGTTTAATGAACCGCTGATCGAAGATCTGATTCGGTCGCACGACGTGATTTTCCATCTGGCGTCCGCCGTTGGCGTGAAGTTGATTATCGATGAGCCGGTAAAGACCATTCGTACAATCGTTGGCGGCACGGAAATCGTGCTGCGATACTGTTCTCGTTTTCGCAAGCGAGTCCTGATCACCAGCACCAGCGAAGTATATGGCAAAGGAACGGCGATTCCGTTTCGAGAAGACGACGATGTAGTAACCGGGGCCACGAGCAAGCATCGGTGGGCTTATGCGTGTTCGAAGGCACTGGACGAGTTTCTGGCGCTGGCTCACTGGCGAGAAACCCGACTGCCCGTTGCCGTTGTGCGGATGTTCAACACGGTCGGCCCGCGGCAGACAGGTAAGTACGGTATGGTTGTTCCGCGATTCGTGCAGGCGGCGATGCACAACCAGCCACTGACCATTTATGGCGACGGTCGGCAGTCTCGCTGTTTCGGTCATGTTGCTGACGTCGCAGAAGCTCTGGTGGCCATCATGGAAACCTCTGAGTGTTACGGTCAGGTGATCAACGTAGGTAACGATCAGGAAATATCGATCACAGACCTGGCTAAACGAGTCATCTCAATTGTCGGCGGCCACAGTAAATTGGCCTACGTCCCGTACGATCAGGTCTACGGAGACGGATTTGAAGATATGTTGAGACGAGTTCCCTGTATCGACAGGCTGCAGAAACTAACCGGCTACAAAATGCAGCGAGACCTGGACACAGTTATCCAGGACGTGCATCGTTACTTCGTCGGTCGGGAATCCGACTGAGAGCCGTCGTGTGGTCATTCCTTGAACACCATGTCGATGCAGATCACGGCACCTACTGATCAGCAGACGTAAACAGCTCTTTGCTGAGGCTGGCCCATTTCTTACTTACGCTGGCATCTTCCCGACTATTTTTGATGAACTTCAATTCCCAGCCGGTCCATTTTCCTTTGGGCGTGCATAGTTCCTGATTTTCATTACCCAGCACACGAAACGAACCGCCGATCGAAAACAACTTCTGCTTGAACACACCAACTCCGTCATTATTTTCATCCAGCACATCGACCTTCGACAAAAAGATCGATATGCCGCGCTGAACACTCGGGATAGGTTCGCCAGACGGCGTGCGTAGCTCCACATGAAAGGGTGTGTTGCTTTTATAATTAGTAAACCGCAGCAGCCTGGTGAATATTTCCATCTAATCTTTCCGGCAGTTGATGATCTTCTCACCCGTTTCCGCACCGTAGACGTCGTAATTGTTGGCAGCCTTGAACATGCCTACATGTTCTTTGACGAGATAGACATTGTGGCTGAGTACCGGATGCATGCGTCGAATCTCTGTCAATCCAAGTCGGAGTGCTCCGGTCAAAGACCCGCCAGGGCAGATGGTCAGAAATCTCGAGTGAAAATGCAATCAGCCTACTGAAGGACGAGCGATGTGTCGCACCTCAATGCTGTCGCGGTTCTGCGTCGTGAAATCACAGCGCGGAAGCTTAGGCGCTGGCTCGGTGCGATGGGTCCGGCCCGTTCGGTCGTATGGGAACAACGATCGAATCAGTTGAGGGCGGCAGCGACTCACTAGGCTGACGGTTCTGTTGTTTGAGCTGCGTGAGTTCTTGGAGTATTGTTTCCTGCTGGACACGGAGACTCTGTTGTCCCTGTTCCAGTTTTCGCAGCAGACAATGTACGTCATCAATAGGAATCACGTCACGCGGCTCGAGACTGGTGGAGTCGTTCTCAGGAAGACATGCTGTCAGCTGCTGCCAGCCGCGAGCTGGTGTATGCTCCAGCTCTTTGACCACGGCGAGTTCTTCTTCCAGGGCATCGACGAGCTCAGCAGGGGTCGCTTGAGATGCCTTGATTCCGCTGTCTTCTGTCTTGGCGACCACAGCATCGTTCGGCAGCCGGCGAAAAATCAGCGAATATGGTCCGGCTTCGAGCAGGTCACCATCACTGAGTGGTGAGTCCTCAACGGGTTTGCCGTTCAGTAACAGCAAAGGCGAATTGCACTGACATGAGATACGAGCACTGATGCGATCGGCCACAATGACTGCCAGCAGGTCGGGAATGGATTCGTCGCCCAGACGCAAATGGCAGGACTTGCTGCTTCCAATGTGATAGGTACCCGCCAGCATCGACTCCACTCGGTGAGGGGATGACGGCGACGCGACGCCGATCCATGCTACGGCATCACCAGATGTCAATTGGCCGGAAGCTCTCACATCACCCTCCGTGGTGATTGTTTGGACATTAAGCTCAGGACCAGGCCCGCCGGAAGGATTTGAGGTCCGCAGTGGCCGGTCTCAGTCCGTTAATCGTCCAGTGGAATCCTTCAAAGTCAGGAAAATCAGTTAAGAATAGTAATCGGTACCGTGATTTCGTGGACCCTTTGCCAGTATGCGTGCTGTTGGGCCGTTTTTTCTGCCCGGACATTGCAACCTGCCGGATCTGCCGCTGAATTCCTTCCGGAATTGAGGGGACATTCGCACATTGCAAATACTGTAAGGGCGCAGCCGGTGGTCTCAGATATCATCTGAGAAACGAGTCGTGATCCCTCACCGCCGCATGGATTTCAATGGTCCCGGTTCCTCAGAAGCACTGAAAAACGCTCATACGTGAAATATTTTGGCGGTGTTTTTGAGTCCGGTTGTTCAAAACTCGTGTGTTTTGGAAGG
>Ga0310123_10000509_pt1 | contig 34794 bp, 26 predicted proteins | sample CB6_AW_1057_MG_FD_203505 | JGI IMG/M metagenome (GOLD analysis project Ga0310123, IMG submission 203505) | Marine microbial communities from Western Arctic Ocean, Canada - CB6_AW_1057 | ecosystem: Environmental > Aquatic > Marine > Oceanic | place: Canada: Western Arctic Ocean | collected... | reverse complement strand
TTTGTGGCATCGGGCCGTCCGCGGCGGAAACCACCAAAATGGCGCCATCCATTTGGGCGGCGCCGGTGATCATGTTCTTAATGTAGTCGGCATGGCCGGGACAGTCGATATGGGCGTAATGCCGGTTGTCGGTCTCGTACTCGACATGACTGACCGCGATGGTGACCGTTTTCGTCGCGTCGCGGACTGTCCCCCCTTTCGCAATGTCGGCATAGCTTTTGAACTTGGCCTGCCCCTTGGTCTCTTGCACGGCCAAAATGGCGGCTGTCAGAGTCGTTTTGCCGTGATCGATGTGACCGATCGTTCCGACGTTGACGTGCGGCTTAGTCCGCTCAAAAACTTCCTTAGCCATTTCTGTTTTTTCTCCCTGCAACTCATGCTGCTGAGACAGGCGAAACGACCCCCATCACCTGCACACTCCGCTTGATGGAAATTGCTGGCGATCGAGATCGGCAAAGATACGGCGTACAACGCCTTGGCCCATCTACAGCACTTGGAAATCTCCCCGACTCGTTTCGTATTCTTTTACCTGCTGCCAAAACAGCCCACAGTTGACGATCGGAAGCGGTCAAACCTCGCTTCCCGTTTCCTTGCTCTTCACAGCCACCAAAACCCAGTCGAAAGCTGCTGATGGGACTCGAACCCATGGCCTCGTCCTTACCAAGGACGCGCTCTACCAACTGAGCTACAGCAGCAAGTCCGCTCGCCCAGACTGCCACCGGAGCAGCAATTGAATATGTTGTTCGGTTTGTTTCCGCCTCGCATCGACCAGACAGACAACTCACACACCTCGTTGAGCATGACCGACTACCCATCGCCGTCATCTCCGAAGCGGGCGATGGGGATCGAACCCACACAACCAGCTTGGAAGGCTGGGGCTCTACCATTGAGCTACGCCCGCAGTCACCACGCTTAAGCCAACGTCTCCGCTGGGACGTCTAAGGCGTAAGTTCACCGGGCTGGCGAACCAACGCAAGTGAACGAAGAAACCCCAAAAAATGCAAACGAAAGGAACTGACGTTGAAAAACCGGAAAACGAGCCAACTCCGCTACAACTCCGTATTACGAAAACAGACTCAGAGATCTGTCGCCAAATGGGGGAAGCAGGATTCGAACCTGCGAAGGCTGTGCCACCAGATTTACAGTCTGGCCCCTTTGACCGCTCAGGAATTCCCCCATCGCACCCATCTTCAATCGACGTCCTGTCGCGTCTTGCATCCTTCGCCCCGATGCGGATGGAGGCGTGTTCGCATCCTGATACCACGAACACATCCGGTGAGCTAGCGGTGGGACTCGAACCCACAACCTCCGGTTTACAAAACCGGGGCTCTGCCGATTGAGCTACGCTAGCGAGACTGGTTGCTCCGCAATAAGTTGCTCAATATAGCATGCAAACTCTGTGTTGCAAGGGAGAACGGACGATCGGCCCCAAGAAATTGGCAACTTCCAACCGCCGACAGCATTGCAATAGAATTCCTCTACCGCACCCCCTCGACCCAAACCAGACACCTTCGGTGAGATTACCGGGCTGCGGCCTTCTCAAACTCTCAAGCGGACAGGCTGCGCAGACTCACTACGACAACGTTTACTCTCCTTCAAAAATCCGAAGCCGGCCTTCGAACTTGAGAATTTCTTTCGACGTTAGTCATTGGGGTTTCGTTATTAAGGGCAGACTCCGGGTGATCAGAGCGCAGGAACTTCCGCTAAGCCGCAAGTTGAAGGGCGGCTTAAATGCCCGGAATGTCCAGCTTTTCTTCCTGAGTGATCTTTCTCAGTTTTCGCAACGCGCGGGATTCAAGCTGACGAATTCGCTCCTTGGTCACACCGAATCGATTTCCAACCTTCTCCAACGTTTGAGGTTCCGTTCCACGAGTCAGACCGAACCGATACAGAATGATTTTTTTTTCCCGTTCGTCGAGCTGGTCGAGGATTCCCATCAACAGTTCATGCTGTTTCCGGTTGATCAGCTCTTGATGAAACTGATTGGCCCGGGAGTCGGTCGAAAGCTGAAACACCTCGTCCTTACCGGTGCGAAACCGATCTAAGCGGGTATGTTCAGCCGGAATCGACCGCGCAAAGTTCTTCATGATGGCCCAGGTCGCGTAGGTCGAGAACTTATTGCCCTTCGTGTAATCAAACTTCTCGATGGCGCGAATGAGAGACATGTTCCCGTCACTGACCATCTCGAAGAAATTACTGCCGGGCCGCATGTGCCGTTTCGCAATCGAAACCACCAGCCGCAGGTTGCTTCGAATCAAAAAGTTTTTGACGGCGACGTTCTGATCGAGCAGCGACTCGATCTCGTCCATCTCACGCGTCTTGGGACGGGCCGAATCGAGCGACCTGCGAAGCTGGGCCGCCTTGAATTTCAGGTAGTTCATTTTGCGGAAGTAATAGGCTTCCTCCTCACGCGTCAACAGCGGGATTGCATAGAGACTGGCCAAGTACGGCGGCAGACCGGGTGGCGGTTTGACCCGCGACGACTTCTTCTCGACCCTCGGCGGCGGGCCCAGAATCAACGCGTCGGTGTCTGCTTCATGGAATTCCGGACTGTCCATATAATCGATCGGCTGTTCGAACAGCCGCTGCGCCCGCACTTCCGAGATAATTCGGTAGATGCTAGCCTTCGTCCGGCAATATTGCTTTGCCATACGTTCGATCGGCACACCACGGCGGGATGTTCGGAAAATCTCCTTCTTCTGCTCACCGGTCAGTGGCAAACCCGCATGGGGAAACACGGCCAGTTCCGGATGGTCGCGATCAAAATTCTTGAGGGTGTAGCGGATGGTTTCCGGCGAACGATCCATTCTTCGCGCCAGTCTACGGCTGATATCGGCCGGACATCCGCCGTAGCGGGCCATTCGACGTGCCCGCCGGATAATCTCTTCGCGTTCCGATTCGGTCACTTGGCTGAACCGGGCCCCTCGGCGGACTTGGTCGGCATGTTTCGAGACAAACCGCTTTACGGAAGACTCGAGAAAACCGATCCGTGTACGGTTACCGAATTTGAATCGGCGGCTCACCAGCCCCCGGTTCCTCCAGCGGTCGACCGTTTTCGTGGAAACCCGAAATTGCTGGCTGACATCCTCGACCGTCAAGACGGGCTCTCCGGCGCTCTCGGCGCGAATTTCGGCGCTTTCCGAAAGGTCCTCGATAAAGCAGCGCAGGTCGTGTACTGCCTCAATACCGTTGAGAACCAGATCCGGGAACAGCTCCGGCCGGTAATCGGTAATTTTCTCGCAGATTTCCCGGTAGTGATATTTTTCTCGCGGGCTAATTTCATCGAGCAGACGTTCCGCGCGATCGATTTGCTCAAGGCGGACATCACGTGGCGTATACCGAACCTGCTGGTTCGTCAACTGTTTCATTGCCGGGTTGCGATACTGAGAGATCATCTGTGTTCCTCCTGTCGACCCGAACTTAACGCGAGCCCAACCGTTCAAAGCGCGGGAATGAAGGTTCCTTTCTGTCTAATGAGCTTGATCTGGCGATCGTTATTCGCTTCAGCCACGAAAAGATTTTCCCGAAAACATTTGGTCAAACAAATCCGATTTTTGAAGAGCCGTGTCCAATCAACCCTCTAGGTTGATCACCACGCAGAAACAATTAACGCGGTGGTCGCTCTCATCGAACTGGATCCGCCGATTCTAAGGATTCATACGTATCATACTGGCGGATAGTTGAGAAAAAAGTTCGCATGCGAACGAATTTTTCAAAAGTCTAGACGCAATTCTGTCAGCACATTTTTGGACGCAATCGAATATCGTCTCCCAGGCAAAAGTTAGAATTATGTCTCAAGTCATTAAAAAATATAAACTTAAGTCACATTTCTGGATGCCGGTTTGTCGAATATCGCTCGACGGCCTCGCCATTTTGATTTCCGTCACCGATCGATCCATATTGAGAGATACGGAAAACGCGGCAAAAAGGTCACGGGAAATCGGCTAGAAACCGACCGACGGCGGAAAAGGGCACGTGAACTTACATGCACTTTTACAGCCGATCAGATGACCGGTAGCAGTTGCGGCTCACGAACTTCAGCCGGCTGGCTCACGCCAGCAGCACCGACCGGACCGTCCGCTGTTTTTTTGACGGCCACTTTTAGAAATCCGGCGATGGCCACCACCAAGACGGCTAAAACAACAGTGACCGTCAGCCATCTCTTCGCGTTTTTCCGGATGCCTTGCAGTGCTTTCGACCGGCCGGTCAATGCCGAAGCGAGGAAGAAAACCGCCAACGAGAGCAAAATCTTCACTCCCATCAGCGGATGATACAATCTGCTCTCCTCGACACGGGACGTCGGGATGGCCAGGTAGTAGTTGTAGAATCCGCTGATCAGAAATAGCAGAATTCCCACACCGATGAACTTCCGCCATCTGCCCATCACTTGTTCGCGTAACGCATTGTGGGTGTCGTCTGGTAACTCAGCAGCCGCCGGCATCAGCACAAACCGCATGAAGACGCTGCCGCCAAGCACCACAATGGCGCTTCCCACGTGTACCCAGCGAGAAAGCACCGGCAGAAGATCGTCCATTCTATTGTGCTCCAGATGTGAAAGATTCGTTTCTATGGCTCATCCCGGCGTAGTCGGAACCACACAGGAAACGTAGCGGAGACGAGTTTCCGTGAAACCGCCAAAAGATTGAAGGGGAGTGAAGGATTTGTCGTCTCTCTCTCCACTTCTCCTTATATTCCCTGCAACGCAAAAGTCTACGCAGCGCCTCAGGCGAAGATTTCTCTCACAACCCGGCCGGCGACGTCGGTCAGCCGAAAATCGCGGCCGGCGTAACGATAGGTGAGCCGTTCGTGGTCTAAACCAAGCAGGTCAAGTAGCGTGGCGTGAAGATCGTGCATATGGACCTTATCGGTCACAGCGTTGTAGCCGTATTCATCCGTCTCGCCGAAGGCGATTCCTGGTTTCACGCCACCGCCGGCCAGCCAAACGGTGAAGCCGTTCGGATTGTGATCTCGACCGTCGAGACCCTGTGCGAACGGCGTGCGTCCGAATTCACCTCCCCACCAAACCAGCGTGTCATCCAGCAACCCGCGGGCTTTGAGATCGGCTAGCAAACCGGCGACCGGTTTGTCGGTTGCGCGGGCATGAATCTTATGCTGTTTCATGTTCGAATGCTGATCCCAGCGCGGCGTGTTGGCGTTGTCGGCGTAGTTGATCTGCACGTAACGAACGCCGGCCTCCGCCATCCGACGCGCCAACAGGCACTGACGGCCGAAATCATCGGTTTGCTTTTCGCCGATGCCGTACAACTGTTGCGTTGCCTTCGATTCACCCGCGATGTCGAGCAGTCCGGGTGCGTGCGTCTGCATGCGAAAGGCTAGCTCGAACGAGTCGATGGTCGCTTCGAGTTCGTCATCGCCGGCCCGACTAGCGGCCTGCTGACGATTGATTGCCTGAAGAAAGTCGAGTTGTCGACGCTGAACCGCGAGCGGCTTGCGGCCATTGACGATGTGCCGAATTCCCACCTGTGCTACGGGCACACCGGCCCGGCCGATGTCAGTCCCTTGATAAATAGTCGGCAGATAGGCGTTTGCATAGTTGCGCGGTCCACCTTTGCTGGCCGGCGGACAAATCGTCACAAAGCCGGGCAGATTCCGGTTTTCGCTGCCCAGCCCGTATGTGATCCAAGCTCCAACCGACGGCCGAATGAGATTTGTGGCCCCCGTGTGCAGAAACAGTGTGGCCGGTCCGTGAGCGACCCCTTCGGTGTGCATGCTGCGAATGACGCAGTAGTCATCCACATGCCGAGCCAGATGTGGAAACAGTTCAGAAACCCACCGCCCGCACTCCCCATACCGACGAAACTTCCACAGCGACTTGAAGACCCGCTCGGGGGTCACCTTGCGGGTGCGGGCCACCTTGAATTTGACCTTTTTGCCGTCCTCGTTGGCGAGCCTCGGCTTGTAGTCGTAGGTGTCGACTTGGCTGGGACCACCCTGCATGAAGACGAAAATAATCCGCTTGGTCCGCGACGGAACGTGCGGCAGCTTCGGTGACAGCGGTCTTTGACGTTCAGCCGCCTGCGCGTCGGCACACAACCCGGCCAGTGCCAGAGAGCCGAAACCGCAAGCGGCCCGCTCCAGCAATCGCCGTCGTGAAACGGCCCGTGGTTGGTCAAACGCGATTGTCATCTCGGCACTCATAACTTGATCAACATACCGGAAATCGATGCAGCTAAACAAGGCTTGATAAAAGTTCGCCCACGCTTCAATCTGCCGCTGTTGGGCCGCCGGCCCGTTTTCTCGATTTCGATTTTGCTCACCAAGGTACTCACGGGCAAGTTTTTCTTCCGCGGGCTGCGGTAGACATCCCAGAGCACGGCGGTATGCGAACTTGATACGACCGGCATCGTCGAGATCTGTGACGGCCAACAATAATTCGGCCGCATGCGTCGATTCGTCCATCACAAACGGGCTGTTCATCAGGTACAGCGCCTGTGTCGGCAACGTGCTGGTGTTGCGCCGGCCAACAACCATGTTCGGGTCGGCAAAGTCGAACACGTCGAAAATCTCGTGCAAAGTATTGCGCAGAACCGGAACGTACACGCTCCGCCGCAGACTGCTGAACTTGTAACCGAATTCGGTGGTGGTCGTCGTCGGAATGCTCGGACCGCCTTGAGTCTGGTCGAGCCGTCCGCTCACACTCAAAATGGAATCGCGAATCGCTTCCGCATCCAGACGTCGTCGTTTCCTGGATGCCAGCCAACGGTTTTCGGGATCGATCTTTATCGCTTCCGGGTGGGGCCGGCTGTCGAGCTGGTAGACCCGCGACAGCACGATCATCCGCACGATCGATTTTGGCGACCAACCCTGCTCGATGAATCGAATCGACAGCCAGTCGAGCAATTCCGGATGCGACGGCGGCTGGCCCGTCGTTCCGAAGTTGTCTGTGCTGCGGACGATTCCGGCACCGAACAAGTGATGCCACACACGGTTCACGAACACACGCGCCGTCAGTGGGTTTTCCAGGCTTGACAACCAGCGAGCCAATTCGACCCGGCCGTTTTGTTTCGGGTTGATGGCAACCGGCTTGCTGCCCCCGAGCGCCGAGAGGAATCCACGGGGCACCTCATCGCCCAATTGATGAACGTTGCCGCGAATGCAGATGCGATAATCTCCCGGTTCGGCCTCCTCCTGCACCGACATAACCATCGGCGGCGATGGCGGGGCATTTTTCTTCAGGGCTTTCAGTTCGGCCTGAAGATTTTTCACTCTCGCCCGCAGTTGTTTGATTGTCGTGGATCGCGCAGCCCGTTGTTTGGCCGTTTCCTTTTTGCCGTCCAGGACACTGCCGGGAAGCGATGTAGGATCGGTCGAACGCGATCCGGCGGCCGAGGTCCCCGTCACCTTGGCCAGCTCTGTTTGCACCGGTTTCAGCCGGGACTCGATTTTCCTGATGAGCTCTTGGTGACGTTCAAGCGCGGCGGCGTGTTGCGGGCTGACTGGAAGCGGGCGTTGGACAAACCCCGAGACGTTGCCCGGAGTCAGCGTCTTGGTGCTGCGAAAGATTCCGGCCAGTGCGTAGTAATCTGTGGTGGGAATGGGATCAAATTTGTGATCGTGACAGCGGGCACAGCCGATCGTCATGCCGAGAAACGCTCGCCCCATGGTCTCAATCTGCTCGTCGACGACCTCCATCCGTAGCAGTTCCTTGTCCTGGAGTTCGTAGTTTGTCGGTCCCAGGACGAGAAAACCGGTTGCCGTCAACTGCTGAGCGCGCTCGTCGGGCGTTTGCCCCAGAAGCATGTCCCCGGCGATCTGTTCGCTGGCAAAGCGGTCGAACGGTTTGCCAGCGTTGAACGACCGAATCACGTAGTCGCAGTATCGCCAGGCGTCGTGAAAGATGCGAGTGCGTCCGCCGCCGCTCGACTCGGCAAAGCGTGCCACGTCGAGCCAATGCCGGCCCCAGCGTTCTCCGAAGTGCGGGCTGTTGAGCAATCGATCGACCACCTTCTCAAAAGCACCGGGAGTTCGATCGCGTAAAAACTCGTCGATTTCCTTAGGAGTCGGCGGCAGACCGATCAGATCGAAATAGAGGCGGCGGATCAGTGTCGGGCGATCGGCATTCGCAACGGGCCGCAGACCTAGTTGTTCGAGATGCTCCAGCACGAAGCGGTCGATGTCGCTGTACGGCCAATGCATGTCTTTGACTGCAGGGGGTTGGCGTTTCTTCGGCGGCCTGAACGACCAGAACTGCCGGCCTTTTCCCAGATCGACACTGCGGCCGACTGAGTGGGATGTTCCAACACGCGGATCGGGTGCCCCCATACCGATCCATTTTGCAAAGTCGGCGATGACAGCTTTGGGCAGTTTTGTCTGCGGCGGCATCTTGAGAGCGTCGTAGCGGATCGCCTCCAGCAACAGGCTTTCGGCGGCCTTGCCGGGAACGACTGCCGGTCCGGAATCGCCCCCCTTGATCAATCCTTCGCGACTATCAAGCAGCAAGCCGCCTTTGAGATCCTTCGCGTCGTCGGAGTGACAGGTGTAACAGTGTTTGACAAGGACCGGTAGAATTTTGCGCTCGAAGAACGCAATTCCCGCAGAGTCCGGTTTCTTATCGGCAGCCAAGACCGCTCCGCTCACCAGCAGCGCTTGGGTAATCATGCCGAAAACAATCATTCGTGGGATTCGAATCCACATCGATATCACACCGTTCTGATGATGATCTGGTTTGCGGCTCTGACATCGCACCCGGCTTCAAACAATTCATCGGCGTACTCGATTGCGGCACGGATGTGCTTGTTCGGGTGATCGGCCACTGGATTCCCTTCGCGCCGGTTGCCTCAATACACCTTCAATTATACCATTGATCGTACGTCCCGCGAAGAACGAGCTTCAACCCGCCGGGTGCCATGCTCTCACCGCGAAACGGAGCTTCGCGAAAACTGGTTCCCAAGCTGGAGCTTGGGAACCCGGAAATGTTTCAATTCCGCATACTCATTTTCGTGTTTTTTGTGGCCCGTCTCTCATGAGGCGGGCAAGTTAGCTCAGTCGTTATGTTGCGGCATCAATCTCATGGACCAGTCAGACGACATCAAACAGTTGCTCACAGAAATTCGTAACCTGCAGCGCGACCACTTGGATGAGTATAAGCGTGTCACCGAACGCATGCTTGAAATTCAAGGCGAGGCTGTTCGGCGGCAGATAGCATTTGAATCTCTTTTATAATAAGGGTGGTTCTCTTCGCTGCAGTAATTCTTGGACTTCTGTGCCTCTTCTTTCTTATTTTCTTATTCGTACGGCCTGCCCCGCAACGGCAACATAACCAATAGCTCAACTTGACCCGCCGGTTTGCTCTGCCATTGAGTGGCCGGGTTTGACCATCGGCAAGGTCCGGAATCTTCGGATCTGGGCCATCGCTTTTGCTCTGACTCAGCCACCCCGGCTGGTGGCGAGCAAGCTTCATGGGCCCGAGACTGACTCTATGGCATGGCCATTTTGAAATGTCCGGCCGAAACGTGTTCTTCGCTGTGATTTTCTGATTTGGATCGGACAGAGCAACATGCCCTTGGCATATACGGTGACAATTTTTCTCAGTGCGAGTCTGCTCTTTCTGGTCCAGCCGATGTTCGCGAAGATGGTGCTTCCGCTGCTGGGCGGCACGCCAACGGTTTGGAATACGTGCATGCTGTTCTTTCAGGGAGTGCTGCTGGCAGGCTACGGTTATACGCATGTGCTGACTGGCCGATTCGGGCACCGCGGGCAAATGGCCCTGCACTTTACGGTGCTGTTTTCGGCGATCGTGGCCCTTCCCATTGCCGTCCCGCACGACTGGTCGCCTCCGACCGTCGCGACTCCTGTCTTTTGGCTGTTGTGGCTGTTGGTGGTCTCAGTCGGCGCACCTGTCTTCGCCGTTTCCACAACGACTCCGCTTCTGCAGCGCTGGTTCGCGGAAACGGACCATACCTCGGCGTCAGATCCCTATTTTCTTTACGCTGCCAGCAACTTGGGCAGCGTGTTGGCCCTGTTGGGGTATCCGCTGCTGATCGAACCGAACTTCGCTCTGGCTGATCAGGGCTGGCTTTGGTTCGGCGGATTCGCAGTGCTGACCGCCCTGATGGCTACGTGTGCCTGGCATCTGAAGCGCTCCAGGGTCCGGGTATCGAGTTCAAGTGGCAGCCATCCCGTCAAGCAAAACGGGGGCCGAAAAGATTTTCCAGCCAGTGCTGACTCAAGCATCAACACCAGACGTCGGCTGTACTGGGTGGCCCTCTCGTTCGTCCCCTCCAGTTGGATGCTGGGCGTGACCACGTATATCACTACCGATCTGTCACCCATGCCGCTGTTATGGGTGATTCCGCTGGCCCTTTATCTGTTGACGTTTATCTGGGCGTTCAGCAGAGTCAAACGCGGTGAGGCCAAGTTCGAAACCGGCAGGGCAAAACAACCGGCTTCGACTTTGAGCACTCACGCACTCCTGGTTCGGCTGTTGCCATTCGCGTTGTTGCTGCTGGCCTCTTCCACAATTGTCGAAGGGAGTTGGCAGCCTATGTTACTGCATCTGGCCGCCTTTTTTCTGGCAGGACTTGTGTTCCACGGTGCGCTGGCCAGTGACCGGCCTTCGGCACAGTTTCTGACAGAGTACTATCTCTGGATGGCCGTCGGCGGATTCCTGGGTGGATTGCTCAATGGGTTGATCGCGCCTCTGATCTCCTCTTGCCTGCTCGAATACCCACTGACGCTGCTGCTCGCTTTCTTTCTCTGTCCCCAAGTGCAGCCGCACAAGCTGGATCGTCTGCTCAACGTGACCTTTGTGGGACTCACAGCGCTGCTGATCTTCGGTTGGCTGTTGGATCTAAACATTCGGCAGAGTCCGTCATTAGTCAACTTGTTATTTTTGGTTCTGTTGCTGAGCCTGGTCCTGATAGTGCTGAACGTAGCGCACTGGCGAAAGTTCGTGGGGGTGGGTGTTGGGGCCGTTCTGTTGATGGCTGTCTTGACGCCGCTTCGCGACGGCAGTGTGCTCTACACGGGGCGCAGTTATTTCGGTGTCCATCGAGTGGTGCGCAGCCCGGATGAAAGTCTGCATTACTTGTATCATGGTAGAACGGTTCATGGGATTCAGGACCGCAGGCCAGAGCATCATTGTGAGCCTCTGAGTTACTATCACCGCCACAGCCCGCTGGGGGAAATCTTTGAGGCATTCAGTGGTTCAGGGAGCACGCAACGAATTGCAGTTGTGGGACTCGGCACCGGTGCGACCATCTGTTACCAGCAGCCCGAAGAGGAGTTTACGTTTTACGAAATCGACCCGATCGTCCAGTATGTGGCGGAGTCGGAAGAATTGTTCGATCACTTGAAGCGCTGCAGCCGGGGGCCTTACAGAATCATCATTGGGGACGGACGACTCAAGCTGGCCGAAGCGCCGGATGAATATTACGGGATGATTTTCTTCGATGCCTTCAGCTCGGACGCGATTCCCGTGCATCTTCTGACTCGCGAAGCAATCGCCATGTACTTAGCTAAGATGCGCGAAGACGGAATTCTTGTGTTTCATATCAGCAACATTCACGTAGACCTGGAACAGGTCCTGGCGGACCTGGCAGCCGATGCCGGATTGCAGTGCCTTGTGTGTCGAGACCGGGATGTCGCCCCGCAGGATCTTTCACGGGCGAATTCGGTTTATGCAGTTCTCGCGCACAACCGTGCGGACCTGAAGGAATTGGACCAGACCGGACAGTGGTTGGAATCCAGACCGTCGACATCAGGCCGCGTCTGGACCGATGATTACTCAAACATCATCGGAATTCTAAGGTGGTGGTAGCCGCGACAACACCGCGACCTTGGCAATTGCCCACCGCAACGCCAAGGCCCTGTCTGCAACGAAATCCAAGAAATCTCGCGGGGACTCTTGACGCCGAACTGAGGGTTCTGTGAGATTGTGCTGTATTATACAGATTTTCGTGGCGGCATCTCTGTAGACTCAACGGCAGAGGAGTGTTTGATCGTTTAGGATTCGGTTGAGGATTGGGAACACACAACCTGTGGATGGTCGCATTTCTGAGAGGTTTTTTGAGCTAAAAGAGTTATCAAATATTGCACAAACCGGCCCCGACGGGCGGTGTCGAAGGTTTCTACGTTCCACTTTCACGTCGAAAGGAAAAGAGATGAAACGGACTGAACTGAATCGGAGAGACTTTAATAAGCTCACAGCGGCCGCCTTTGGCGGCATCGTAGTGGGAACGGTCATCGGCTGCGGCGGTAACGGCGGTGGTGATGGGACCGGCGGTGGTGATGGGACCGGCGGTGGTGATGGGACCGGCGGTGGTGGCGGAGATGCAGGCACCGACGGTACCGACACAGGTGACGGAACCGATGGCGCCGCGAGCGACACCGGACCCAAGGGCGCAGAAATCGCCGCAAATAACGCCTGTAGTGGACTGAATCAATGCATGAACTATGGGAAGGGCGAACACGCCTGTGCCGGACAAGGATCCTGTTCCACGGTTGAAGCACACTCCTGTCATGGACAGAATACCTGCAAGTATCTCGGTGGCTGTGATGGCACAGCTGGCACGAACGAATGTGCGGAAATGGGCGGATGTGGTGTACCAATGAATCCAGCCGAAGAGGCATGGGCGCAGGCCCGCGCCGCGTTCGAGAAACGGATGATGGCGATGAACAAGCCAGTTGGCGATCCTCCGCAATAAGAGCGCCTCTCAGAACCCAGGGATTTTCTGAAATCCCTGTGTTCGTCACCTAACACCCCGCTGAAAAAGGGTGACACTGGCAGCTTGCCTGCCAGTGTGAGTTAGAAAACGCTTGAAAACACGGGCGGGCAAGCCGCCCGTGGCACCCGAATAGGGTAAGTCTTGCCTTTTTCAACAGGCTGCTAAGGCCGGAAAGCATCCGGGTACGGTTATGGTAATACCCCGCCTCGGACATCCCAACATCGGACTGGGGCTCGGTCTGCGGACGGTTCATTACCGGCACATCCTGGCGCACAATCCCCAAGTCGATTGGTTCGAGATCATCTCCGAGAATTACATGGATTCCGGGGGTCGTCCACGCTACGTCCTGGAGCAGGTGGCCGAGCGATACCCGATTGTGATGCACGGTGTGTCGCTGTCGATCGGCAGCACCGACCCGCTCGACTTCGACTACCTAAAGAGGCTAAAGAATCTGGCCGATTCCATCGGCGCGTTGTGGCTGTCCGATCATGTCTGCTGGACTGGCGTGGCGGGGCTCAACGCGCACGATTTGCTGCCGATTCCCTACAGCGAGGCCGTCCTCAAACATCTGTGCGAGCGGATTGGCATTGTGCAGGATTTGCTCGAACGGCCGCTGGTGCTGGAAAACCCCAGCAGCTACGTGACGTTCGCCGATTCGACAATGCCGGAGTGGGAGTTTATCAACCGCATGGCCGAAAAGACCGACTGCGGCCTGCTGCTCGACGTCAACAACGTCTACGTTTCCAGCGTCAATCACGATTTTGATCCGGTCGAGTACCTGCAAGCCGTTCCCCACGAGCGGGTCGTGCAGTTTCATCTGGCCGGTCACACGAATCTGGGAACGCATTGCATCGACACACACGACGGTCACGTGATCGATCCGGTCTGGGAGCTGTACCGGCTGGCGCATCGGTTGACCGGAGGCGCATCGACGCTGTTGGAATGGGACGCCAAAATCCCCGAATTTCCGGTCGTTCATGCCGAAGTCCTCAAAGCGAAACGGTTCATGGATGAGGAACTCGTCGAAGTCGGCGTCGTCCGGGACGATCAACGAGCCACTCAACCGCTTGTCGAGGTGCGGGGCGATTCGGCAACTGTTCCGCATCCGGCAGCCTTTGTCGTCGCAGAAGCCGAATGACAAACCAGCCCCGAGATCTCCGGAAAATTCAGCGCTGGATGCAGGCCGTCATCATGCATCCCGACGGGATTGTTGGCGGCATCAACTCGGCAGCGGCCCGCGCGCAGATTGGTGTTTCGTCCGACGAGGTTGATCGCGTCATCACGCGCTCTCAGGCGCTCAACAGCGTCAAGCGGCTGGAGGTTTACGGCAACGCTTACTATGCCCGCTTGCTGGAAGTTTTATGCGGCGAGTTTCCCGCGCTGCGACATGCGGCCGGCCAAGAGGCGTTCGACGGGTTTGCCTTCGGATACCTGCAGTCGTCTCCGTCACACAGTTACACGCTGGCGGCCCTCTCGGGCAGCTTTCCGCAATACATGGAGGAGACTCGGCCAACCCGGGAAACCGGCGAGGAAGGACCGGACTGGCCCGACTTCCTCATCGACCTAGCCCGGTTAGAGCGCGCGTACAGCGACGTCTTCGACGGTCCCGGACCGGAGCGCGGAGAACTTCTTAAGAGCGACGAACTGTCGGACATTCCGCAGGAATGCTGGCCCGACGTGATATTAGTCCCGGTGGCCTGTCTGCGATTGATGACGTTTCGTTTCCCGGTGCACGGGTACGCCAGCGCTGTTCGCAACGCGAAAGGAGAAGGTCCCGCCCCTCCGAACCCGCAACAGACCTATTTGGCGATCAACCGTCGCGATTACGTCGTCAGGCGGCGGGCGCTTTCATTCGTGCAGTACGAACTGCTGCGGGCGATTGTCGAGGGCAGCACACTCGCCGATGCGATTGCCCGTGCCGTCGAGGCGACCGACACCGACGTCGAGACCTTGGCCCGCCAGTTTGGCGACTGGTTCCAAGTTTGGACCGCCGCACAGTTTTTTCAGGCGGTCAAACTGCCGGGTCAGGCGACCTGACTCTCGGCGAATCGGCACTTTTTTGTTGCAAGTTCACCGCTTGAATTATAACAAATCGACGAAGACTGTGTCGGCCAGGAAATGGCCTTGGCGCGTCAGTCGAATGTGCGAGACGGTTTCTTCGAGCAACCCGCTGCCGAGATACCGGCCGATCGCCTCGCCGGTCAGTGATTCGACGGCGAAACCGGTCCGTCGCCGGAATTCCTCTTTGGCAACCCCTTCGCAGCAACGTAGCGCCAGCATCAACGTTTCGCGGGCCCGCTCTTCGTCGGAGAGTTCTTCACTTTCACCGACGGGTGATTGTCCCGATAGAATGCGCCTCAGCCAGGTTGTCACGCTACGATGATTGATTTCGCGACGGCCGCCCAGGTACCGCGCCGCCCCCGGGCCGAACCCGTAGTACGACAACCCCTGCCAATAGGTCTCGTTGTGTCGGCAGCGAGACCCCAGGCGGGCAAAGCTGGAAATCTCGTATTGCTCGAAGCCGGCGGCCGGCAACTCGTCCATGACCACAGCGTACATCTCCCGTTCCAATTCGACCGGCACACCAATCAGCTCCCCTTTCCGGCGTCGGGACCAGAATGATGTTCCCTTCTCGAAGGTCAACCCGTAGGTGGAGAGGTGCTGCGGCTGCAGTTGAATCGCTTGCTGAAGCGTCTGTCGCCATAGCGACAACGTTTGACCGGGCACGCCGAAAATCAAATCGAACGAGATGTTGTCGATCCGACTGCGGATGTTCTCGACAACGCCAATCACTTCGCCAGCCCGATGGTCGCGCTCCAGGACCTCGAGCACCGACGGGGCAAACGACTGCACTCCGAGGCTGAGGCGATTCACGCCGGCATCGGCCAACAGATTGATCTTCTCGGTATCCAGACCGGCTGGGTTTGCTTCGACACTGAACTCGCATCCCTCTTTCGGCGGCAACCAGCAAAGCACCAGTTCCAGTAGCCGATTCAAGGGCCCCGCCGGCAGATGGCTCGGCGTGCCGCCGCCGAAGTAAAGCGTCTCGACCGGTCGCGGACGCTGCAAAGCCGACAATTCGATTTCCAGCGCTTGCAGGTAGTTATCGATCAGCTCGTCCCGCCCAGCCACCAAAGTAAAGTCGCAGTAACCGCATCGATGCGCGCAGAACGGCACGTGTATATAAGCAGATCGCGGTTCGGAAAGGTGACTCTGCGACATCTGATCCGGTCGGCACGTGTGAATTCGCTCTTTGGCGCGCCGGCTGCGGCCAAGTGGCGATCACGGCTCCTCGAGTTGCAGCCCCATCTGGCGCATCAGTTCCTGCGCGTTGCTCTTCTGCACGACTCCGGGCCGAATGCGGTAGTCGAATGTCATCTGGCCGTCTGCGAGTCCGTCTTCAAAGTGGATGTTAGAGGCCCTGGACCCGAGCGGTTCGACGATTATAGTCAAAGCCAGGTCGTGTGTCGTCACCAGACCGATGGCTCCCCGCTGCAGCAGCGTGTGGATCACCGCTTCGCTGCCGACACGGCGGTCGTGCGAATTGGTCCCCTGCAGGATCTCGTCGAGTAAGAACAGCAGCGGCCTGTCTCCGCCGGCCAGATCGACAATGGACTTCAGACGCGAGAGAGCGGCGTAAAACTGAGAGCGGCCCTGCTGCAGCGAATCGTTAATCCGCATCGACGTCCCAACCATGACAGTCGAGATTCTGAGACGCTTCGCTCGGACCGGTGCGCCGGCCAGCGCTAAAACAACGTTGCTGCCGATCGCCCTCAACAGAGTGCTCTTGCCCGACATGTTCGAGCCGCTGATCAGCAACAACCGCAAATCGTCGTCCAGCGTGACGTCGTTTCGAACACATGACGACTGAGGTAGCAGCGGATGTCCGAGTTGTTCTCCATCGAACACCGGTCCGTTGTCAACAATTTCCGGAAACCGATCGTCAGGGTGTTCGTAAACGTATCCTGCCAGCGCCGACAATGCCTCCAGCTCTCCGACCGCCGTCAGCCACTCGGGAATGCGTGGGCCGAATCGGGTCCGCCACTGCTGGATGGAATGGACCACATGAATCGACAATCCCAGCAAGAAACCAATTGGCGCGAAGAACTGATTCTGCAAGCTGTTGTGTAAGCGTTGAATCAGGTTGCTCAACTGAACGATTCGTCGTGAGGGAGGCACACCATCGGTCTCGAGGCGGGTCTGGATGCTGCTGAGGAACTTCGACGAAAACCGCTCGGCTTCGAAGACTTCCAACACCTGAGACAAAATGGCCAGTCCGGAACCGGCTTCGTCGACCCGTCCGACAAAGTGACGAACCTGCCGCGCGAACGAAAATAAAAACGGAACCTGCACCAGCAGCACCAGCAACAACGGCTGGACACCCATCTCGAACAACAACCACGCGGCCAAGGCGCAGACCGCTGCCATGGACAGCACGACCGCCGTCACCCGCCGCAGCAAGCCGACCCGCACCGGCGGTTCAGCAGACCAGCGCAACAGATGATTCTGATTCAAATCATCGTGCACCTCGGCATCCAGCAGGGCCAGCTTTTCGCGCAGATCCAGTTTCAGACGTAGCTCGTAGACCGCTTGCTGGCGGGTGCGAATGGTCTGGGCGTCGGCCGGTGCCGAGAACCATTCGGCCAGCGTGTCCTCGCCCAATCGGCTTCGTGCCCGCGAAATCAGTTGAAACAGCGATCCCGGTCCGAACAGATCGAGGTCGCCCGAATATGGGTGTTGCGGGTCGGCGTAACGCAGTCCGGCCGCTCCGGTACCGCTCCAATTGTCGTCCAGCCGGTCGAGCGCGGTCCGAAAATACTCGACGGCGGCTTTGGAGCGTTCGAGCCGATGCACCACACGGGCATGAAAGACTATCAATCCGACAAAAACCGTCGCCGGCAGCAGCAGCCACCACGGTGAAACCGACTCGCTGCTGTTGACGGGAACCAGCAACATCGCAATTCCCGCCACAAAGACAATGCCGCGAGCCGTCGAAATCCGCCCCTCCAGTCTTTCAAAACGATTGACAGTCCGCCCTCGGCTTTCCAGCCGTAGCTGATATTCCCTGCGCGGGTCGGATGAGAGGTCGGCGGACATCAAGGGATCGATTCGTCGTGGATTGACTCGGCACGGCCACAGATTGAGGGAGGGCGAAGCTCCTGCCGAGCCGTGAATTTCACCGATTCAGCGGCTCGGCAGGAGCTTCGCCCTCCCAAAAATTGTGAGGAGTGATGGCTGGAAGTATCATCGTAGAGGTAGGACCGAAACGGAAGGCACGACAGCCCGTCAAACTTCTATCCAGCCAAGAGAATCTTTGCAAACGAGTCCCGTCGAAGTGACGGCATCGCAGCAGGCAGCACCCTGTTTGTCGATCCGGATGTCATCATCCTGAGTAACACAATCTCATGAGTCACACAATGCGCGCAGTCAGGTTTTAACCCATGTGGTACACTGTCGTTCTCGAAGATCGGCTGGCAATAGCGCGCTAGCCGATCTGGCTGCAACGGCCGACATCTGCAGGCCGTCGATGAATAAGGATGAAACCAGAATCGATGCCTGGCGTGTTCAACCTTCAACGAATATGAATAACGGACGTCGTCGACAATTCGGAATCGGGTTCGTGTGCGTCGCGGTTCTGGTCGTTCTGGCTGCCGGGGACGTTCTGGCAGGCGACGGCCACGCTCTGCTTCGAATCACTTTTGCCGAACATGACAAACAGCGGCGGGCCGTTGAGGGACGAATTGTCGTCGAAGCTCAGGACGGCGGAATTCTGCTGCAAGGCCGCGACGGACGGTTGTGGAACGTCACGCCCGAAATGCTCGTGAAACGAGAGGCGCTGGGCAAGCCGTTCAGACCGCTGACGCCCGACGAACTCGCTGCCCAACTGAGTGCTGAATTCGGCCCAGGTTTCGAGATCGTCAAGACGAGGCATTACGTCATCTGCACCAGCGCCGGAAAAACGTATGGCCGGTGGTGCGGTGCCTTGTTCGAGCGGCTGATGTCGAGCTTCCAGACACACTGGCGGAGCCGCGCCCTTCAATTGCACGAACCGGAGCTTCCGTTATCGGCGATTGTCTTTGCCGACTCCAAACAGTTTGCCAAATTCGCCTCGCAGGATGCCGACCCTAGTTTGGCCAGCGCAACAGGCTACTACTCGATCAAGACGAACCGCATGATCCTGCAAGATTTGACGGCCGGACCGAACAGCCGACCGGCGGTGACACCGGCCGATATCACACGCAAGGTAGCCGCCTCACCCTTTAACGTGGCCACTGTGGTACACGAGGCGACGCACCAGATTGCCTTCAACTGCGGTCTGCACACTCGCTATGCCGACAATCCGCTCTGGTTGACCGAGGGAATGGCAATGTACTTCGAGACCCCGGATCTCAGAAGTCGTAACGGGTGGAGGACTGTGGGAAAGGTCAATCGTCGTCGGCTCAAACGTTTCCGCGAGTCTGTTCGCAGCCGGCGCCGAAACGATTCGCTGGAGACGCTGCTTTCCGGTGCCGAGCGTTTCGGCAATTCAGAAACGTCTCTGGATGCTTATGCCGAAGCCTGGGCGCTGACCTATTTCCTGATCAAGACCCGGCGGAAACAATACATCGAATATCTCAGACGCCTCTCGAAAAAGCCGGTCCTGATTTGGGACGATCCGCAAAAGCGGGTTGAAGAATTCCAGGCGGTCTTCGGAGAGGATCTCGGCAAGCTGCAGCGCGATTTCCTGCGGTACATCCGCAGGCAGCGGTGAGTGCCAAGGTGTCAGGAATGAGACGATGGGGTTGGAGCAGTGCGGCATCGAGTTGAGGCGTCTCGCCCCGGACCCGGCCATGCGGACGATGGATGTTTACACTTCCTTTCGTGCCGGCGTTTGCATAAAATTAGCCGCCTGAAACAACGAAGCACGCTCAGGACGATCAAAGGAGCGGAAAACAAATGGTCGTCTCCGAAACGTGAGTTTTGTTCGCGCTTTTTTTGTTTAGTGCTTCCGAGGTCAAGTTACCGCTTGCGGCATAGCGGGCCACTTGCCTTGGATTCAAGAGAGCGTATTAAACAAACCCCACCACCGGGATTGTATCACATTTCGGTTTTCTGGGGCCGTAGATCAATGGGAGATCGCTGCCCTCGCATGGCAGAGGTTGCGGGTTCGAATCCCGTCGGCTCCACTCCCCCCGGTTCAAGTTTTCCGCAATGTTTCCCATCATCGAGTAATACGTTCCCGAAAAGAACTATCAGCGTGTGACGGTCTCGCACAATGGCTGCAACATTTATTTCGTCTTCGTGATGGGACCGGTCAACTGAAATGGCATAGCCATTTTGAAATGTCCGGCCGAAACGTGTTCTACTCGGCGCGGCCACAGATTGAGGGAGGGCGAGGCTCCTGCCGAGCCGCCGAATCGGTGATATCCACGGCTCAGCGGGATCTTCACCCTTCCGAAGAACCACAATTCGTGACCGCTGGAAGTATCTTCGCTGTGATTTTCTGATTTGGACCGGACAGAGCAAAATGCCCTTGGCATAAATGCCACCAGCGCAATGAGAGCGTCATCAGAAAGTTGCGAATGCGCTAACAGTTATTCGGAGATTCCATCGCGGCGCGAATTCTCGGTTGCCCCGAAAATGGTCTGTCTTTGTATAATGCGATTGCATCATGCGGTGTGGTGCGTCTTTTGCACGACGGATGTTGTTGCCGACCAGCACGTGTCTCTGGCTCTGAATGTTTGCCTCGTCAGAGTGCGAAATTTCAGTAGTCTTTCGGCGGATCAACCCGAGGAGCCGAAATGGCCAATGTGAGTGTCGTCTGCTTCCTGGCCAGCTATGTGGTGGCCTTCGGTTTGGAGCTGACGCGGCTGTTCCGATGGATGTCGATCAGCCGCGCCGCCATGTTGCTGGCCGGACTAGCCGGGCTGGTGGCTCACACCATTTATCTGCTCAACCGCGCCAGCCAAACTGGCATGCCTCCTCTGCTGAGTTCGACGCACGACTGGATGCTCGTCCTGGCATGGCTGGCGATCGTGTTCTATCTGTTCCTGTCGGCCGTCGACCGCGATCTGCCGGTGGGGCTGTTGTTGCTGCCGCTGGTGCTGGTCCTGATCGGCTCGGCGTATTGGGTCAGTTATTTACCGAACTCGGTCGTCTCACTCAATGAAGATGTGGTTCAAGAAAGGGCGATTCAGAACTGGGCGATGATCCACGTGTCGCTGCTCGTGTTCGGGATTGCCGGTGTGCTGCTGGCGTTCGTGCTCAGTCTGATGTACGTTTGGCAGCATTACCGGTTGAAGCACAAGCGAACAATACGGGATGGCTTGGCTCTGCCGAGCCTCGAAAAGCTGGCCCGGCTGAACTGGTGGGCGGTGATCGTCTCGGTGCCGCTGCTGACACTCGGTATGGGGGTCGGCGTTGGACTGGGCCTCTATTTGCAAAAGGAAGCGGTTGAGATTTCGTTCGCCGATCCGGTCATTGTGGGTCACGGAATGATTTGGCTGGCGTTGATGGGTTTCTTTATCTGGCTGTGTTTGAAAAGACGCTCGACCGGCAAACACGTTGCTTGGATGACGATCTGGTCGTTCGGTTTTCTGCTGGTGACGCTCATCGGCCTGCAGGTGCTAAGCGGCGAGAATCTTCCCTTCGAAAGCTGGAAGACCTGGCATACCGAGGTGCAACGGACGGTTCCGGCAATGCGAGTTTGAACCGGAGATAAAGCAGGTGAACCTGCAGGTTGTCTATTGCAATCATCAGACCGCCACGCTGGACGTCCGCGAGAAGCTGGCGTTCTCGAGCGAAGATCAGTTGATCCGCGCCTACGACGATCTCCGCGCCAGGTTTCCGAAAACGGAAGCGGTCGTACTTTCGACCTGCAACCGGGTCGAACTGTACACTTCCCAAGAAAGTCCCGACGAGGCTCCCACACAGCAACAGATCGCTCAATTCTTCGCCGAGTTCCACAAAATACGCCTCGACGACTTCGTTGACGATTTGCTAGAGCGGACCGGTCCTGACGCCGTGCGGCATCTGTTCGAAGTCGTTTCGAGCATCGACAGCATGGTGCTCGGGGAGCCGCAGATCGTCAGCCAGGTGAAAGAAGCGTATGATCTGGCCTTGAAGAACGAATCCTGTGGTCCGTTGACCAATGCGTTGTTTCAGGGGGCGCTGAGGGTCTCGGCCCGCGTCCGCACCGAAACCAAACTTGCCGAGGGACGGGTCTCGATCGCCAGCGTGGCAGTCGGCGAGTTCGGCAAAAGCATCTTCGACCGCTTCGACGACAAGACGGTGCTGGTCATCGGCGCCGGCGAAATGGCCGAGGAAACACTCCGCTATCTGAAAGACGAAGGCGTACGAAAAATCATCGTGATCAACCGCAGTCCCCGGCGGGCCGAGCAGTTGGCATCTGCCTTTGGCGGCACATCACAGCCGTATGAAGAACTCGATCGCTGGATGGTCGCAGCAGACGTGATCGTCAGCACCACCGGAGCCGACCGGCCGATTGTCGACGTCCCGCGGTTTTCCAAAATAATCGAGCAAAAAGAGGCCCAGCCGATCTTCATTCTCGACCTCGGTGCCCCGCGCGACTTCGAGCCAGCCGTCGGAGACATCGACGACAACGTCTTCCTTTACGACATCGACAGCCTGGAACAAACCTGCGAGCAGAACCGCGCCAAACGCAGCCGGGAGGTCGAGCGGGCTCGCCGCCTCGTCGAGGACGAGACCGAAAAGTTCATGCACGACGTCTACCACCAAGCGACCGGGCCGATTGTCAAACGGCTCCGGGAGGAGTGGCACGACATCAAGGACCGCGAGTTGGAACTGTTGTTCAACAAGCTGCACCACATCGACGGGGAAGACAAGCGGATGATCGAACAGTCGATCGATCGGGTCATTAACAAGCTGCTGCACCCGCCGCTGAAGGCGCTCAAGCAAGAAGCCCGCCAAGGCCCGCCGCATGGTCTGATCGACGCCCTGAAACGGCTGTTCCACCTGGGCGATTGAGGGTGTGGCAACGATTTTCGGCATCGTGCCGGGAAAAAAGTGACGAGTAGTCAGTGGCGAGTCCCATTCTCATCACTCGCGATTCAGGTCACTTGCCGTTTAATAACGATCGAATTGGAAAGTCATCGACATGTGCTGCAAGTCTGAATTGAAAATGCCCAGCTCGACGTTTGGGACTCGTGGAAAACTCCCCGAACCGACGGTTTTCCGACGATTGTTCCTGGCGGCGATCCTTGTCTTGACCCTTGTTTTTGGTGTGCAGAACAACGTCCGTGCCCAGGCGCCGACTACGCTCAAAGGAAATCCGCTGGCCGGAGTGATTGACTTCCACGTTCATTCCGGACCAGACAGCTTTACCCGCTCGGTGACTGATCTGGAAATCGCCCGTATCGCCCGTCGCAATCGCATGGGCGCGCTGGTGATGAAAAACCACTTCACCATGACCGCCGACCGGGCCTGGCTGGCCGAACGGGCCAGCGGCCAACGCTGCTTTGGCGGCATTGTGCTCAACCGCGCCGTCGGTGGACTGAACGCGGCTGCGATCGAGCGAATGATGACCTTCACCGGTAACCGGGCCAAAGTGGTTTGGCTGCCGACCTTTGACGCCGAAAACCACGTCCGCCGTTTTGGCGAAGATCGGCCGTTTGTTTCGGTCGTCCGAGACGGCAAACCGGTCGCGGAATTAGGCCCGATCTTCCAACTCGTCGCCAAGCATGACCTCGTTCTCGAAACCGGCCACTCGTCGGCCGAAGAATGTTTGATCCTCATCCGAGCCGCCCGCAAAGCAGGCGTGAAGAAAATTGTCGTCACGCATGCCATGGCCGATCCGATCGGCATGTCGACCGAGCAGATGAAAGCCGTTGCCCGATTGGGGGCCAAGATAGAATGTGTCTGGCTGACAAACCTGACAGGTCCCGGCTCGCACCTGCCCAGTCAACGGAAGTGGAGAAAGATCACCGTGGACGAATATGCCCGCGCCATGCGGACCGTGGGCGCCCGGCACTTTGTCCTCGGGTCCGATCTGGGACAGTACCTAAACCCAATTCACACCGACGGCATGAAAGCCTTCATTCTGGGGCTGCGCAAAGCCAGCTTGAGTGACCATCAGATCGACCTGATGGCACGCAAGACCCCGGCGGCACTGCTGGGAATGGATCAGTCGGACCGCTGGAAACCGTCGGAGTCGCAAACGACATCGAAATAGGGCGACCAGGTGGCAGGAAAAGAGCGTTTGTCCGCAATCGTGAAGTTCAAGGATGAAGGATGAAGGTTGAACACGCCGAGCATCGATTCTGGTTTCATCCTTCAACTTTCAACCTTCCAACTAACCAGGATTGATCAACGCATTACCCCGCTATGCTCGAGTTTCAGCTCGTCAGTGAATTTGAACCGGCCGGCGATCACCGAGTCCAGCCACACCCGCGCTATTCAGGTCTTCGCCGTCTCCAGTAATCCGGTCGACGACGACCGTGGGCAATGGCCGCAATCCAAACCGTCTCATTGTGCTCCAGGTAATAAACGAGGTAAGGAAACCGATTTGTGCGGCGGAAGCGGAAGTACGTATTCTTATAGCGGGTACCAACATCGGGAGCATGCTTGATTTCATCCATAACATTTCGCACCTCGGCGTGCAGCTCCAAGCCAAGACCTTTGTGTTGCGCTTCGTACCACGACATCGCCGCATCGAGTTCGGCGATTGCTTCTCTGTGAATGACCAGCGTCTTCACGAGTGCTTCCCGCGCAGCTCCGTCATTGCTTCGTCGACCGGTTTTCCCTGCGCCTTGCCGCTGCGAATTCCCTCGGCTCGCCGTGACAATTCCGCCTCCCAGGCTTCGTCGGCATCGGCGTCTGTCTGCCTGTCGAGAGAATCGATGAGAAAGCGGGCTAGTTCCGCGCGCTCCTTTGTCGGCAGGCGGGAGAGTTCGGTCTTCCATTCGTCTGCTGAAACGGACATTTTCGGGCATGCCTCTACAAACTCTGGATGAAACGGTAATCTCGACGACAATTGATTGTAGTCGAATCTGAATGCAATCAGGAATGTTTTCGGCAGATGGCCGAGAGAAGGCGTTGCTGGGAGGCAGCACATGTCCGATTCGGTGAGGGAGTCGTCACGCGAAAGACCATGGCAATCGCCATTCAGAACGATTGGGGAAACTTGTTGCTTTCTGCTTGTCGTGTACGTGCTCAGCCCGGGACCACTTTTTTGGCTTGCTGAAAGTGATCTGTGGGGCGACTTTCTATGGCGTCTTAACGATATTTTCCAGATGATCTACGCACCTCTTGTCTGGCTGTACGACAATGTGGAGTTTGTGGAAAAGTTTTACGACTGGTCTGTAGAACCGTTCGGTAATCCTTGATAGTTTCCCGTCGTCCCATCGCAGTTTGATCGGCAGACCACCCCGCTATGCCCGAGTTTCAGCTCGTCAGTGAATTTGAACCGGCCGGCGATCAGCCGCAGGCGATCGAAGCTTTGGTCCGCGGCCTCAACGACGGCCGGCCGGATCAGGTGCTGCTGGGTGTGACCGGCTCGGGTAAGACGTTCACAATGGCCAACGTCATCGCCCGGCTGCAGAAGCCGACGCTGGTCCTCTCGCACAACAAGACGCTGGCCGCTCAGCTCTACGGCGAGTTCCGCGAGTTCTTCCCGCACAACGCGGTCGCCTACTTCGTAAGCTACTACGATTATTACCAGCCGGAAGCCTACATTCCGCAGCGCGATATTTACATCGAGAAAGACGCATCGATCAACGACGAAATCGATCGTTTGCGACTGCTGGCGACCAGTGCCCTGGTCAGCCGGCGAGACGTGATTGTGGTGGCCAGCGTCAGTTGCATTTACGGTCTGGGGTCGCCGAAAGACTATCTCGAAATGATGGTCCCGTTGCAGATCGGCGACGAGATCGACCGCGACAAGCTGCTGCTAAAACTCGTCGACATCCAGTACGACCGCAACGATCTGGAACTGGCCCGCGGCAAGTTTCGCGTGCGAGGAGACGTCGTCGAAATTTGGCCGGCCTATGAGGAGTTCGCGTTCCGCATTGAACTGTGGGGCGACGAAGTCGAAAACCTGGCGATCATCGATCCGCTGACCGGCGAACAGGCCCAGCGGCAGAAAGATATTTACATCTACCCCGCCAAACATTTCGTCTTGCCGCAAGAGCGGATCGACGCCGCGCTGCAGGAGATTCAAACCGAACTGGACGAACGGCTCGATTTCTTCCGACGTCAGGGCAAGCTGCTCGAAGCGCAGCGGCTGGCCGCCCGCACCCGTTACGACATGGAATTGTTGCGGGAAGTCGGGTTTTGTCCAGGCATCGAAAACTACAGCCGCGCGCTGGCGGGCCGAAAACCGGGACAGCCGCCCTATACGCTGCTCGACTTCTTCCCGGATGATTTCCTGTCGTTTGTCGATGAGTCGCACGCGACGGTGCCGCAGGTCAGGGCGATGTTTGCCGGCGATCACTCCCGCAAAACGACGCTGGTCGAACACGGGTTCCGGCTGCCGATGGCGCTCGACAATCGGCCGCTGAAATTCAAGGAATGGAACCAGCGCCGCGGGCAGACAGTTTTCGTTTCCGCCACGCCGGCCGACTGGGAACTGCAGCGGACCGGCGGCGAAGTCGTCGAGCAAGTCATTCGTCCCACCGGCCTGGTCGACCCGCGGATTCACGTGGTTTCGGCCCGTGGTCAGGTTCCGCATCTGCAGGACGAAATCCGCAAACGGGCTGATCGCAACGAACGGGTGCTGGTGACCACCTTGACGAAACGTCTGGCCGAGGATCTGACGGCCTATCTTAAAGAAGAGGGGGTGCGCTGCGAGTGGCTGCACTCGGAACTGAACGCCATCGAGCGGGTACAGGTCCTCCGGGCGCTTCGCGAGAAGAAGTTCGACGCCGTGGTGGGAGTCAACCTGCTTCGTGAAGGGCTCGATTTGCCGGAGGTCTCGCTGGTGGCCATTCTCGACGCCGACAAAGAGGGCTTCCTGCGCAGCGAAACGTCTCTAGTGCAGACCATCGGCCGCAGCGCCCGCCACGTGAACGCCGAAGTGATTTTGTATGCCGACAAGGTCACCGACAGCATGCAGCGAGCCATCGAGGAGACGCTCCGCCGCCGCGAACTACAGATGGTCTACAATCGCGAGCACGGCATCACGCCCGAATCGATCCACAAGGCGATTCGCCGCGGCATCGAGGACGAGATTGAAGCCCGCCAGGTCGTTCAGCGGGCGACCGGTCTGGCGGACGAAGCGGAGTACGTCACCGGGGAGTTCTTGAACGAATTGGAAGCCGAGATGCTGGCCGCCGCCGAGAACCTCGAGTTCGAACGGGCCGCGCAGCTCCGTGACCGAATTCTGCAGTTAAAGCAGCAGATGGGGCAAACCGTCCGGACAGGTGATGCGGACAGCCCCGGATTCGCCCGCTCCGGCCGCCGAAAGCGAAAAGGCCGCGGACGCGGTCGCAAATCAGTGCCGAAACCCGAACGGCCGTGAGAAGAGTCTTTGACCGGTCCCAAGGAATGCAAGTTGACCCCTCGGTGAAGCGCTGCATAGAATCGAACGGTTAAAGGAGCGGTTTCGACAAACGTCGATCCTGGAAAAGCTGGAGTGACACCGATGCCCAAGTTGAACCAAAACCGCCCGACTGAAAGCGCAGAACTCACGCGGCGCGGGTTGCTGCAGGCTGGCGCACTCGCCTCGCTAGGACTGACGTTTCCCCAACTGCTTCGAGTCGAAGCAGTTGCCCAGCGACGAGTCGATCGAAAACCCGGCGACAAGCGAGCGGCAGCCAACACCATTAAACCGACGGCCAAGTCGTGCATTCTGTTCTTCATGGAAGGCGGTCCGCCTCATATCGACTTGTGGGACATGAAACCCGAGGCGCCGGAGAACGTTCGCGGAATCTATAAGCCGATTGCCACCTCGCTGCCGGGATTTTATGTTTGCGAACATCTGCCGCGTCTGTCACGGGTGATGCAGCACATGAGCGTTGTTCGGTCGGTCACTCACACGTTTGTCGATCACAACGCGAGTTCTTACCTGATGCTGACCGGTCAAAACCCGTTGCGAGAGTCCCAGTTGATTCGCGGGCCCTCGCCCGAAAATGCGCCCCCCTTTGGCTCGGTGCTGGCGAAGTTTCGCCCGACGGGACAACCGCTGCCCGATTACGTGCATCTGCCTCGGCGGATGTTCAATTGCGGCCACTTTATTCCCGGTGTGCTGGCTGGTTTTTTGGGCGACGAATACGACCCGTTTATCGCAGGAGATCCTAGCATCAGCGACTACAAAGTTCCGGGTCTGGATCGCCGGCTGTCCGAGGCACACTTTCTACAGCGGCGCAGGTTGCTGAGTCAGATCGACTTGGGGTTCGACCAATCGCGAAATTGTCGGGCCTTGGCGCGGAAAGATATCTTCTACGAAAAGGCGTTCTCGCTGATTACCACACCCCAAGCCCGCCAGGCGTTCCGCTTGACTGACGAGCCGCAGCGAATTCGCCGGCGCTATGGTTTGGCCAAGCACGTTGCCGGTGTTCGAGGGAAGGGTCTACCGCATTTGGGACAATCGATGCTGCTGGCGCGCCGATTGGTCGAAGCCGGTGTCCGATTGGTGACGATTTGGGCCGGCGGTCAGGCGTTCGACGGGCATCGCGACCACTTCCATAGTTTGACGAATGGACTCTGTCCGCCTACCGATCAAGCATTGTCGGCCCTAATCGAAGACCTGGCCGAACGGGGAATGCTTGAAGAGACTCTCGTCGTCACCATGGGCGAATTCGGGCGGACGCCCAAGCTGGGCCAAATCACCTCGTCGGCCGGCGCCACGCCCGATGGCCGCGACCACTGGCCGCACTGCTACACAATTTTGTTCGCCGGCGGCGGATTGAAGGCCGGACACGTCTTCGGCAAGTCCGATCGACTGGCCAGCTATCCGGAAGAAAATCCGGTCAGCCCCCAGGACGTCGCTGCCACAATTTATACAGCTTTGGGCGTCAACCCGCACACACGAATCTACGACCACTTCAACCGGCCGCACACACTGGCCGACGGAAGGCCGATTCGCGAGTTGTTTGCTTAATTCCGCGTCAACTTCGAGGGGCAAAGCCGGGTGGCCTGCGGTGCTTCTGGAAGGACAACTCCTGCCGAAAAACACACCTCAGAACGGAAACCGCTCGTCCAGCGGCGAGGCGGCCAGCTCGACCAGAAACTCGGAAATCCGCTCAACCAGCAGGTCCATCAGCTTGCGGCCCTTCTCGGCAGTTGCCGGGTGCGGATTGCCCGAGCCACTGTTGGTCGTCAGCAGATGCCACGGCCGGGTGATCGAGACTCAACCCCGGTTGGCCGCCTCGAACCGGGATGGGTTGACGGCACCTTCGTCGGCCGCGATTTTGCCGGTCTGCGGATCGGTCGCCACCAGTTCCTCAAAGAACGCCAAAGCCAGCGATGTCTCCATTTCGCCGGCATGATCGCCCGCAAAGTCGAAGATCTCCGACTGCCCGTCGGCCGAAACGGTGCCGTACCAATCGCACAGAAACAGACGAACCGGCGTCTGATTCTGGAGTTCTCGCAACAGTGGCTTGAAATCATTTCCGCCGTGACCGTTGAGAATCAACAGCTTGTGCAGGCCGTGCTTTGCCAGCGAATCGACGAGGTCGCGGATCACCAGTCCCAGCGTGGATGGGTTCAGATTCATCGTCAGCGGGAACTGCATTTGGTTCGTCTCGGTGCCGTAGGGAATTGTCGGTAGCATGACCACGCGGGCCCCGCGGTTGAAGGCGGCCTGGCAGGCCCGCATGCCAATTACTTCCGACTCCAGCGTATCGGTCCCGTAGGGCAGGTGCAGATTGTGCGGCTCGGTGGCGCCCATGGGGAGCACGGCCACTTGGTAGGGGTTGTCCTTCACGTAGCTGTAGTTGATTTCGGAGAGGATCCACTCGTGCATGGTTGTCAGTTGTTCGTTATTAGGTTTGTTGGAAGTTTGATTTTCAAAGTTGAACGGTAGGACGCCGTTGCGATTGTCGAGCGCTTTCGGCAAAGTTCGTGTCAATGATAGGTCGCGTACAGTTGCTTGATGACACCGTCTAGGAAGCCGGCCAGCCGTTCGGCGGCCAGGTGGGCCGCTTCGCGCAGCCGCCACATTTGCTTAACGCTGCCGGGACGTTTCCAAACAGCTCCCAGCGCGGCTCCCAGACGGACCGTCCCAGTTGCTCCCATCACCGATAGGACTTCGGGCGGCAAATCGGCCGACATGTCGTCGCTAATCGCCCGGACCGCCAGAAACCGCCGGTTCTGCTCTTGGCAGACCTGCGCGACGGCCAGAGATTCCATGTCGACGGCGATCGCGCTGAACTTTTCGGCCAAAGTTTTTTTCTCCGCGATCGCTCTGACGATTGTGTCGACCGTCACCACTCGACCGACGTGCAATCCTTTTTCGGGATCACCGGGCATATTCACGTCGACGGTCAACTCGTGGCCGTGCGTGTCGACGATCGAGTCGGCCATGACGATGTGCCCGACCTTCATTTCCGGCAAGAGGGCCCCCGAAAATCCGCACGAGATGACCCAGGGCGGCGAATGAGCATCCAACAGTGCCAAAGTCGCCCGGCGGGCGCGGGCGAATCCGAGTCCGGTCTCAACGGTCGCCACCCGAATCTCGTCGTATCGGCCCCCGCGAAAGATAAACTCGCCCCCCTTGTACTTCCGCACCCGCCCGCAACGATCGAGAAAAGTTCCGATTTCGATCGGCAGCGCGCAGACAAGACCGACGTCGGCATGAGCCAAGTCGTTCGAAGAGGAACTGTCTTCGTTCATGCGGCGCCTTCAAATCGGTCAACACGGGCGGTCGACGGAGCGCAATCAAGACTTTCAGGCTTGGCGATCAGCTTCAGCCAGATTCAAAACGGCGCATGACGCCGATCAGCGCACCGACGCCTTCACTCGGAAACGCATTGTACAAGCTAGCCCGCATGCCGCCTACGCTGCGGTGCCCCTTCAAACCGTCGAGGCCGGCCTGTTTGGCCGTCGTCACGAATTCCGCATCGAGCTGTTCGTCGCCGGTGACGAACGTCACGTTCATCAGCGATCGGCTGTCTCGCTGTGCCGTCGGTTTGAACAAACGGCTTTTATCGAGATAGTCATACAGCGTCTCAGCTTTGCGGTGATTGCGGGCCTGCATCGCCGAGAGCCCGCCCTGTTGTTTGATCCATTTTAAGACCAGTCCCATCATGTAAATACCGAACACCGGCGGCGTGTTGAACATCGACTCTTTCTCAGCATGGGTCCGGTATTGCAGTATCGTGGGGAGATCAGTAGAGCCGCGGTCGATCAGGTCCTGCCGGACGATCACCAGGGTGACGCCCGCCGGGCCGAGATTCTTCTGCGCGCCGGCATAAATCAGCCCATACCGGGCGACGTCGAGCGGTCTTGAAAAGATGTCGCTGCTGGCGTCGCAAACAAGCGGAGCGTCGCCGGGGACTTCCGGTTCGGTCGCGAACTGCGTTCCGCAGATAGTGTTGTTCGACGTGAAGTGGACATAGGCCGGGGCGTTGCTGTAGGTGCGGGTTTCGGGGATCTCGCAGAATTTGCGCTCCTCGCCGCTGCAGGCGATGTTGACGTTGCCGAAACGTTTTGCCTCGGCCACTGCTTTTTGCGACCAGCTTCCGGTCACCAGATAATCGGCCGTTGTCTCCGCCGTCAGGAAATTCATGGGGACCATGAAGAACTGTGTCGAGGCGCCGCCCTGCAGGAACAAGACCCGGTAGTCGTCGGGAATGCCGGCCAACTCGCGGCATAACACTTCGGTCTCGTTGGAGACGGCTCGAAATGCCTGGCCCCGATGCGAATGTTCTAGAAGGCCGATTCCAGTGTCGCCCAGCGACAGCAAATTCTCGCGGGCCTCTTCGAGCACCGAAACCGGTAGGACGGCCGGTCCGGCAGAGAAATTGAAAATCCGCTCGGTCATCAGGTGATTATCCAAAATTTGTTTCGAAGTTTGCCTCGAATCCTTAACGGAACATCTCTTGATAGCTTGCCGCAAACTTCAGCCGTTTCAGGGACTGAGCGGTTTGCTTGCTGTTCATTTTGACGTTTTCCAGGTTGTCCACCATTCCCTTCGCTTTCGACGCGCCCTGGATTATCTCTGCAAATGTTTCTTCAGGCTTGACCCCGGGCCGAACAGCGTTCGTAATGGAGTCGCCTAGCGTGACGTTGATTCGGTTCCCTACTTCGTTAATAAATACGGAGCGTCGCCACGAGTCTACAAAGAAAACTGACCCGCCGCGAGTTTCAGACCTGTGCAGGTTCCGTGATTTTGGGCGGAGCGTTGGTCGTGCCGATCGCGAGCCAACACGTCCAAGCCCAGCAGGGTGAATTGGAGCGAGATCGGAGCAACGTCGAGCCGGTCTGTAATTTTCAGGCATCGTTTATGACTTGGGACATCCCGTACCGGAAAGATCCGCGGCCTTACGCCCGACACAACATTCCGCATGGGAACATGGCACGCATCCAGTTAGACGCTTTGATTGACGTGATCGATCGGCGATCCGGCAAGTCCGAACGATTCGTGCTGATCGCTCCCTGCCGGACGGAATGGGTCTATGCCGAAAATCGGCTGTTCCAGCTTCCCAGCCGCGAATATCAGAACATCTACTCGCTGAAGGATGAACGCAGTTTGACACGCAGCATCACATTTGAAGGCAAGGCGTGGTCAGCCGGTCTCCGACCACTTCCGGTCACTGAAGATCGACGTGCGCCCTTTTTAGCGCGCTCGTCCGCTGCGAACAGCGGCCGAAATCGTTCAAGCGACAACCGCCAACGCCCCCTTGGTCGGACGCACAGAATTCGACGACCCATCGGGATCGCTGCACTACGTGCTGCAGTACCCCATCAAAACCATGAACTTTCAACCGAAGACGAACTCGTTTCAAGTCGACACCGGTCCGCTGCTTGCGCCAGACTTCAAAGCAGAGGCGAACCATACCATTGACCGCTTGGAGATGGCGCATCTGGCATACAATCGCCTCGACCTCGCTGAATTCATTCTGCGCCGCCCCACACCGATCGAGGATGACGGCGGACGAGAGCTGTGCCAGGTGTTGCATTACTCTGAAGTCCGCGAACAACCGGCGAATCACCTGATCTTGGCCGGTGAAGTGTAGGCCGATCTCTTCGAGATCGGCCTACCGGCTTTGCGGACACCCGACGAGACTCCGTTCCAGCGGCATCAAGGTCTCGTGAAATGCGTTAGCCCGGATGATTCAATCTCTGCCGTATTTCTGCTGGATCGTGACCTGGTTCATGACCCATTTCGTGAGAACCCGATAGCCCGGGTCGTTGGGCTGATAGCGCCGGCCTCCCTGATGGCCGTCTTCCTTGCCGGTCTGGACGTTCAGCGGTTTACGAAGCAGTTTGCTCCGGGCGACGTCTTTCACGTTCACGCGCTGCTGCAAAATTCGATAGTTGGCCAGGAGTTTGTCGACTGGCAAGAAGCCGACCCGGTCTGGAGCGTGGAGTTCCATAGACGGCACCCGGCCGGGTTCGCCGTGACAGATTATGCAACTGCGCTCGTCGCCGCGGAGCACTTTAGTCATCTCTGGAATGACGTAATCGCGGAAGTACGTGACGTCCTGAATGAAGTCCTGCGGCGGTTTGAGGGCGCCGGCGTCGTCGATAGGAAAACCGTGATCCGGTTCGGCCTTGAGGGCGGCGATTAAATCCTTGTTGAACGTTTCCTTGTTCTGCGAAAGCACCTTGTTCGCGTTGCCAATGACTTGCCCGTCCTTTTCAAACTTGAGCATCGCTGCCAAGGCGGTCAGCACTTCAGGATTGCGTCGCAGGGCTGTTTTGTTGGCCAGGTGGACGGCTTCCTTGCGGTTGCGAGGGTCGGCTGATTCGGTGAGCTGTGTCAGGAACAACTGTAAGACCCGTGTCCGCAGTTTTTCGTAGGGATCGATCGGTGGTAGCTGCTTAGGATTCACCTTGACTTCTGGCAACTTCCGCTTGTATTCCAGAATCCATCGCGTGCTACGTAACCAAAAACGTGCTTGAGCGTCGTTCCTGAATTCCGTGGGGAACGTCTCGGCCAACTGTTCGAAGTGCAGATCGGGATTGTTGGCGACGGAGTTGCCCAGACCGTCCGACAGATACCAGGCCGCGTCGCTGACGCGTTCCGCCGACTGTTTGGTGGCGGCATCTGCGATCTTGGCCAGTGCGTTCGCCGTCTGATAGCCCGACGGGTCGGGAATCAAAAAGGCCAGAATCTCGTAGCGCTGTTCTTCGGTCTGAGGCAGAATCCAGCCGACGCTACCGAACATTTTCAGGATCGGATCGGACAGGTCTTTGCGTCGCTGTGGCTCGACCGCACCGTTTTGCAGTTGGCGGTACATGGGTTCCAGCTCTTCGGGCACGGCGATCAGCGTAACCAGTCGTGGGTCTGAGATGCTGGACGCCGCGATGCTGCGAAACTTTTCTGGCCCGTTGATCGAGTAGTCGACCAGTTTTTGCTGGAGGGGTTCGTAGGGGATATTCGCCGCGCCCTCCAGCGTGCTGCCGAGTACGACATCGGTGCGATCATCGTTGTCCAACGCTTCTGCACGAGCGAGTTGGGCCATGACGGCCTCGCCGAAAAGGTCGGCCGCACCCGGCGTGACATAGCCCATCTGCCCGGAACCGCCGTCGCCGCCGCGCTGGTTGTAAAACGTGGCGGCCACTGCAACCAGCCTCTGCGTGAGCCGCCGTTCCAGCGGCTTGTCTAGTTTTTCCCTGGCCTGCTTGTAGACATCGTGGATGTCGGCAAACAGATCCTGCAGTTGTTGATATTGATGCTTCTTTGACCCATTGGCGACGTGGCCGTTGGCAATGAACAATGCATGGCTCTGATAACGAATCGCATTTTCAACCAGCGAATTCGGTTCTTCGCGGCTGATCAGGTTCGTCCAGGCCGAGTTGATTGCTTCGCGGACGGGCGGGTTCCAGACCCACCACTGCCAGGCGGCTCGGGTCGACCACGCCCGCACTCCGGGATGCGGATCGTCATTTAATCCACGGTGAAACGCCGCCACAAGCCGGTTGTCGTCGAGGACCGTCTTCGGCAGGACCGTATCGACTTTCATCACCAGTGCCCGCATCGCGG
>Ga0310123_10000508_pt1 | contig 34852 bp, 27 predicted proteins | sample CB6_AW_1057_MG_FD_203505 | JGI IMG/M metagenome (GOLD analysis project Ga0310123, IMG submission 203505) | Marine microbial communities from Western Arctic Ocean, Canada - CB6_AW_1057 | ecosystem: Environmental > Aquatic > Marine > Oceanic | place: Canada: Western Arctic Ocean | collected... | reverse complement strand
CTCGCCCTGTAATTCCCGACGGTGGGCAGGGCGATTTGGCCCAAAAGTTCTCTTGCGCTGCTCGGCACGGCTGGCGATATTGCGCTCGAGCGCCACGATGTTCATCTCAAGAAGGTGGGCCTTGCTGGCATCTGGCCAAGACTCGATGTAAACCTCCGTACCGCTTTCTTCAAGTTGCTTGATGTACTGGAACTCAGTTTCATCGGCGTCTAATCGAGACGCCGAATCAAATCCAATGCTCATCCCAGCGTCCAGAAACGGCTGCACGCTGTCATCAACCAGCTGTTGCCAGGCTTCAAGATCTCCTTTACGCAAAAGTACCGAAAGATCCGGGTCAAGGTTGATCGCCCCGAGATAAGCGATCACCTCTACAGGCTCACCATTGGTGTAGTGGCCCTCGATTACCTTCTTCCAGCTCTCAACAAATCCCTCGGTCAGCCAGGTCAAACCTCTCTGCTGGGCTTCAAGGTATTGGTCAAACTGCATGACGGTGCCTGCCCGGGTTCCGAACGGATTGTGCACTTGAAATCGCCGCACGCCCCATCGAAGCTGCGGAAGCACCTGCCTTTCGATGTAGCTCTTCCAACCCTCGACAAACAGAATCCGATTGACATTCAGGGTCAGGGAATTGTTGGCACTCCAACCGACATTGGCCCAGCCGATCAGCTGATCTGTGCGCCGAAGTGCTCGGGCACGGACCTCCGCCGTAACCTTGCCCGGACCCGATCGCTCTTGATGAGGCGATTTGGAGCCAAATTGCACCACTCCTGATCCGCCACCGCCCGAGACACTTGCTCCACCACCGCCACCGCCCGAGACACTTGCTCCACCACCGCCACCGCCCGAGACACTTGCTCCACCACCGCCGGACGAAACACCGCCTGGCCGTGCGGAATTGGACGCTGCGATCAACGGATCCGAAACGAGACGTGGCCTCACCGCACGAACGGAATCGTCAGAGGGCACAGGCGCGATGGTGTCGAACCAATCCTGCTCCACCAAGCCTTCCTCGGTGAACTCAGTTTGAAATGGCAAATCGTTTGATTCCAAGACAACTTTGGGAATCGTCACGACAATGGGATCAGCCAACACCAACGGCTCGGAAAGCAACACTGGCTCGGTTGGGATCTGTGGCTCGGAAATCGAAGCTGGATCAGGAACTGATTCCACGGTGATCTGGCTGTTCTGGAGTAGGTGCTGGGATGCTGAAGCAACTTCGATATGCGTCGGGACCTGATCCGTGGCCCCCTCGATGGCAACCTGCAGATCTATAGCCAAAACCAGCCCAGCAGTGTCGATGGAGATTGCCGAATCATCCTTGGCAAAATCTGGTTGTCTCTGCGGGGTGATCTGCACTGCCTGATGTGGCCGCGTGGGCTGCGGTATAACACTCGAATGCTGCGGCCAGAACATCAGCCCCGCAATCACCACGGCACCACCGATGAATGTGCCCATCACCATCCAATAGTCAATGCGGGCACCAGGATCAGTTGTGCGGTAGACCGCGGGCCGGAAACCGGACCCAAACAGACGCTTGAAGCTCATGACAATTCCACGAACAAAAGGCCCCTGGCCGTTGGGCCACTGGCTACGGCTAAATCTTCCCCAAACAAACAATCCTGCCATATCGCTGTCAAGAAAAAATTGCAAAATTCATGGCCATTCTACCCCGCCGTTACAGACGGACCGGGCCATTGCGGCTCAGTCCCCGGCTACAGCTGATTGGGCAGCCCGACGCCAAATCTCGGCATATTCACACCGGACCTGCTGCGGATCCCACCACGGCTGATCCTCACCAAGAATCTGCCACAATCGGTCGGTGTCGTCACACAGCGAGTCCAGAATCAGGTCCACGGTCTCGGGGCGAGGTGGAGCGGGACGGGCTGGCGCTCGGGGCAATAGCATCTCTAATAATCGCCGCCGCAAACGAAATGGTATCAGCGGACGGACCAGATTGCGGTACAAGGGCATCCGATTGATTGATGTCCAAATACCACGATGGACCGGTTTACCATCGCTGCGATTGACAACCCGGTCTGCTTCAACCAGATCGACCCGCGGCTCGATACCCAGAAATGAGCAGATCGGCTCGACCCATCCACAACGATCACTGATGAAGTGATCGAAGGCAATCACCATGACCGCTTCCCGACCGAAGGCTGCAAGCCAAGGTTCAAGTTGCATCGCGTACCGGGAATAATCAATGACCGTCGAGTCGGACCGAACCACTGCATCGATGTCCGGGCCACATTCTCCAATGGTATGAATGTGGTAGTGATGGCTCACCGCGCGAGCTACCGGTTCACGAATGATATAAAGCAGTTTCAGGTCCGATCCCAGGACCTGACGCGCCCGTTCCGCCACACCCTCATAGGTCGGACGCTTCGTGTAGAGGGTTGATGCCTCGCCACAGATCTGGTCACGGCGTGCTGCCTTGAAATAGGCCGTATAACGCTCCAAGCCTTCTGTGGTGAGAATCCGTTCATCACAAAAAGCTCCCACTTCCTTATCCATCGGGAAAAAGATGGATGGATTGGTACGCAGATCCCACCACAGAGCCGTGGAACCCGACTTCATCGCGCCAATAATGAGAAAATTGGGCAGGCCCATCGGCAAAGACTCAATTCGGCACACGAAGGTGGCTAAATGAGTGCGTAACCCATCTCCACAAACGCAAACGGGATGCCTTGGCCACCACACCGATCATGCAACGGCAGCAGCACAGGCATCTGACCGGCCCAGTATAGTCCCGATCTCACCCGGAATTGGACTGCGACACCCTTGCTGCTGGGAATCAGCTTGGCCTGCAACTGGCCACCAACGATTTGCCGATCGGCAATCGACCTCTCTCCGGAACCATACGGACCCAATCACCTTTTCTGAAAGAACTCCCTGGTGCTGATCGACCTGACATGTCGGATGACCAAACCCAATCGAGCGATTCGTAATGACGGCCACCCAGCGGACACTGCCAGGCGAGGAATCCTGTAAGACCGCCCGTTCCAACAACCTCAGGCCGCATTGAGAATGACCATAATAGTCATACATACAAATGCCGTAGCACTCGGTTATTTATGACACCGCTGCAATTGCCGATATGATGAAGTACTGATTCGCAACGGGTACGGAGCGAATTTTGGCCTTGAACCCACGACGTGCATTGATTACCGGCATTACCGGTCAGGATGGTTCCTACTTGGCGGAACTGCTGCTGGCCAAAGGCTATGACATCCACGGACTAATCCGGCGTTCAAGCACTTTCAACACGGGCCGAATCGACCACCTGTACCAGGATCCGCACCAATCCGGTGCCAAACTGCACCTGCACTACGCTGACCTAACCGATGCCAACTGCCTAAGCAAACTGACCCACCAGATCAAACCCACCGAGGTCTACAATCTTGGTGCCCAGAGCCATGTGCGGGTCAGCTTCGATGCACCGATCTACACTGCGGATGCCTCTGGTGTCGGAGCACTGAAGCTGCTAGAGGCAGTGCGAGACTTCCAAGACCACTGTGGCTACCAGATCCGTTATTACCAAGCGTCGAGTTCGGAGATGTTTGGCAAGGTGGTGCAGACGCCACAAACCGAAATAACTCCGTTCTACCCACGATCACCCTACGGGGCGGCCAAAGCCTATGCGCACTGGATCACGGTCAACTACCGAGAGAGCTATGGGCTACACGCCAACTGTGGGATACTCTTCAACCACGAATCGCCGCGACGCGGCGAAACCTTTGTTACCCGCAAGATCACCCGCGCTGTCGGCCGCATCAAGCATGGTCTCCAAGACAAGCTCTACCTGGGCAATCTCGATGCCAAACGAGACTGGGGCTTCGCTGGAGACTACGTCGAAGCGATGTGGCTGATGCTACAGCAGGAGAAGCCAGATGACTACGTCATCGCCACTGGTGAAACCTATTCCGTTCGCCAGTTCTGCGAGCAGGCGTTCGGAAGCGTCAACCTGGACTACCGCGATTTCGTGGATATTGATCCTCGTTACTACCGGCCCGCCGAGGTGGACTTGCTACTGGGCGATCCGAGCAAGGCCAACGAACGATTGGGCTGGAAACCGTCGGTTTCGTTTGACCGATTGGTCGAAATGATGGTCGAAGCTGATCTGGAACTTGCCGATCGCGAGAAGACTCTCCGTAAAGCTGGGCACTCGGTCACCGTCTCCGCCCGTGTGCACTGACCGGATCGCCACCGCCCCAGTTGCTGCACCGGCAACCGGTCGCCGGCCGAAGCAATCGGAGCGAAACCCCCTGCATGAAGCTGAGATAGATTCGAGTGCTTGACCTGAAGGACCATCGTATCTGCGTGACCGGCGGCGCCGGATTCCTGGGACACTTCGTTTGCAATGCATTACGCCGGCGAGGAGTGACAGAAGATCACCTGTTCGTGCCAAGGCGCCGGGATTACGACCTGACAACCGACGTCGGCGTAGCGCGTCTGTTCGCTGACGCCACGCCCTCCGTGCTGATCCACCTCGCTGCCGAGGTCGGCGGCATCGGTGCCAATCGCGAACATCCGGGCCGATTCTTCTACGCGAATATGGCCATGGGACTGCACTTGGTCGAGCACGCGCGCCGAAACCACTTGACCAAATTCGTCCACACGGGCACCGTATGTGCCTATCCAAAATTCACAACAGTGCCCTTTCGCGAAACTGACTTATGGAACGGTTATCCGGAAGAAACCAATGCCCCGTACGGGATTGCCAAAAAGGCTGTCTTTGTCATGCTGGACGGCTATAATCGCGAATATGGATTGAACTCGACCGTTGTTGTGCCCGTGAACCTGTACGGACCGCGTGACAATTTTGATCTGCAGAGTTCTCACGTGATCCCAGCATTGATCCGAAAGTGCGACCAAGCCAAACAGCGAGGTGAGCCACGGATTACCTGTTGGGGCACCGGCGCGGCCTCTCGCGAGTTCTTGTACGTGGCCGATGCCGCCGAAGGAATCGTTCGCGCAGCTGAACGCATAAATGATCCCGATCCAATTAACTTGGGAACCGGACAGGAAATCACGATCCGCGATCTCGTAGAGCTTATTGCCCAACTGACAGAATTTGAAGGGCAGATCGAGTGGGATTCCAGCAAACCAGACGGCCAGCCGCGGCGATGCCTGGACACCGAAATGGCGTCACAGAAAATCGGTTGGCATGCGACAACCTCTCTGAAGGAGGGACTTGGGCAGACCATCGAATGGTGGCGCCAACACCAACCGCCCTCCAACGGCAGTTGACCGATCTCAACAAGCCCCCCTCCGACACCAATCCGGGTTCCTTGACCAGCGCGCCAACGGCTCGATATCATTGATCAGGGCGGGTCGCCTTGTGCCGCACCAGAACTCGCCTCGAACCGCAATGACAAAATTCATGGCGGTGAGGCACGTCTGCAACAGTACGTTCTTCCCGCCCACGACCCGCACAGATGATCCGCGACGATCGTATCAGGAGCACGCCCATGATCCGCCCTCGAGCCTTTACCTTGGTCGAACTGCTGGTGGTAATTATCCTTATCGGCCTGCTCATGGCCCTGCTGCTACCCGCCCTCGGTGCGGCAAGGCGCACCGCTCAGCAGAGGCAAAATGACACCCAGGTCCGTGGCCTTCACCAGGCGATGGTGACTTTCGCCGAAGGCAACCGCTCGTTCTTCCCCGGCATCCGAGCCAACAACACGCTCATTGGCGCGAACAACGGTGACACGGGCATCGATACCGATCCATCCGGAACATCCGGAGGGCGCAAGGGTAACTTCGTCGCGGTGCGGCACGAGATCCTCTTGGATGGAAGCTACATCACTGGCGCCTACGTCATCAGCCCTGCCGAAGACAAGACCGAATGGACCATCGGTAGTGTTGACCAGAACAACTACTCCTACGCGATGCTGCGGATCCATTACCGGGCTCAAGGAATGGGGTTCGCTCCAAATCTGACCGCGGCCCGCAACGAAGAATGGCGCAATACACTCAACGCACAGGCAGTCGTTGTGGCCGACCGCAATACGGGCAGCAATGGGGTCAATGCTGTCAGCAGCATTCACACCACACGGGAATCAGGCAAATGGGAGGGATCGGTTGCCTTCAATGACGGTCGGGTCACTTACGAGACCGCACATGACCAGTTAGACCTTAAATACGGTAGCCACAACCTAGTCCAGGAAGACAACCTTTTCATGGACAACGACGGTGGCGAATCGGTTGACAATGCCATGATCGTCTATAACCAATAGAGCCTCCGCCGTCTGCAAGCTCCCGGGCCACAGTCACGTTTCACAGTGAATTGGATTTCAATAGGTGTTGTAGAGTACGCCCGCTACGTCTTCTTCGATGGTGGTGTTTGCCTTGATCGTTCCTTCGGTGGCACCGTAGATCCACCCGATCGTGCTTCCATCGGTGGCAGCGATACCACTTTGCCCCTTGCGGGCACCCACCGGAAGTGGTGGAATCTGACGCAGGTACGGCCCATAGATATGGGTAGACGTCTGCGTGGCAGATGTTACACCGACATTGTCCGAATACTGGGTCAACTGATTGATAAACGTGCCTACGGCAGGCATGGTGCCACCATGTTCGATCGCGTAGAGGTCGATGGCGTTGCGCAGCACCGCCAGATCCGCACGCAGGGCCGAATCTGCCGCTCCAGCCGCACCACGGCTCATTCGTGGAATGGCGATTGCCGCGATAATGCCGATGATCACCACGACGATCACTAGTTCTAGCAGGCTAAAGCCGGGGCTCCGATAAGTTCGGGACTTTCTCACGTCTGGCTCCTTGTACAAACTCCCACTGGTACCCCTTCTGAATCGACCACCTGAACCACTCACTTAAGAGAATCCCGCGCAAAGGCCGCGCCCACGACCCATGTGCCCGGCACCCATAGCCGGATGACCCTCTGCCCTGCCAAGCAGCCAGAGCATCTACCGCCGCTGCAATGTACGATGCTAGACGGATGTCGCTGCAGGAGAAGATCGAACAACACACTGCGCTGATCGGCGTGATGGCACTGGGCTACGTCGGGCTGCCGCTGATCCGCGATTTCTGCAACGCCGGGTTCCCGGTCCTCGGATTCGATACGGATCCTCATAAGATCGAACTACTGCAGCGGGGCGAGAACTATCTGAAGCATCTGGGTGAAGACTTCGTTGCGGACATGCTTGCTAGTGGTCGGTTCAACGTCACTACTGACCCGCAACGTCTGGGCGAACCGGACGCAATCCTGATCTGCGTACCCACCCCCCTGACCGAAAACCACCAACCTGATCTGCAATACGTCGACCGGGCAGCTGACTCAATCGCCCGATGCCTGCGCCACGATCAGCTGATCGTTCTGGAATCGACCACCTATCCCGGTACCACACGGCAACGAGTGCTGCCACGGCTCATGGCTACTGGCCTTCGACTCGGTCATGACTTCTTCCTTGCCTACTGCCCTGAGCGTCAGGACCCCGGCCGCCGGCAACCGACAACTCGGCAAGTGCCGCGGCTGATCGGTGCAACCGACGAGAAATCCGCCGAACTGGCCGCTGACCTGTATCGCCACGTGGTTGATTGCGTGGTTCCGGTGGATTCGGCCGAGATTGCTGAAGCCGCCAAGCTGCTGGAGAACGTGTACCGTGCAGTGAATATCGCCCTGGCCAACGAGATGAAACTCATTCTGTCCGCGATGGACATCGACGTGTGGAAGGTAATCGATGCTGCCGCCACCAAGCCGTACGGATTCCAGCCGTTCTATCCGGGACCCGGACTGGGTGGACATTGCATTCCTATCGATCCGTTCTACCTGGCGTGGAAAGCCCGCCAAGCCAGCCAGCCGACCCACTTCATTGAGTTGGCCGGGCAGATTAACACCCGCATGCCTGAATATGTAGTCCAATGCACGCGTCAAGCCCTGGCCCAGCGCGGGACGAAAATGGACCATGCAAGAATCCTGGTCCTGGGGCTGGCCTACAAGCCAAATGTCGATGACGTACGTGAGAGTCCAAGTTTCGAACTCATCGCACGACTGCGCGCATTGGGCGCCACGGTCGATTATCACGACCCGCTAGTCCGGTCAACACCCAAAACTCGCCGATACGACCTGGGTATGACCAGCGTGCCCTTGAACACCGAATCACTCGGCTCCTATGACTGCGTACTGATCGCCACCGCTCATGACAGCTATGACTTTCAGATGATCGCCGAACACGCCCAACTCGTCGTCGACACCCGTGGGGCCACGCGCCAAACCCGCGTACCACCCGACCGCATCGTGTACGCCTGATGCCACCTGTGACCTGGCCAGATCGATTCGGAACCGCCTTTGCCAAGACGCGGGTGCTGGTAACCGGTGGCGCCGGCTTTATCGGTTCCCATTTGGTTTCGGCATTAATCGACCTCGATGCAGAAGTCATCGTGCTGGACGACCTGTCACAGGGTCGTTGGCAGAATATCGACTCGCCCCGACAACGTACCGGAAAGCAGTTACAGATGGTTCGAGGCTCGATCCTAGACCTACGACTGCTGCAGCAGTTGGTGGCCGGATGTCGGTGGGTCTTTCATCTGGCAGCATTGGCGTCAGTACCGCAAAGCGTCCAGCAACCCGAGCACTACAACCAAGTAAATACCACCGGCACCCTACATGTCCTTGAAGCGGCTCGCCACGCCGGTGTCGAACGTGTGATGTTTGCTGCCAGTGCTGCAATCTACGGTGACAATGACCAGATCCCCAAGATTGAAACGATGCCCCCAGAGCCAATGAGTCCCTACGCGGCAACCAAAGCCGCAGGTGAAAACCTGGCTCGGGCATACGCTGCCTGCTACTCCACGGACACGGTTTGCCTGCGGTACTTCAACATCTTCGGACCACGACAGAACCCCCACTCGGCTTACGCGGCAGTGATAGCCGCATTCATGGAGGCTTTATCGAATGCCAAACGTCCCGTGATCTACGGCGACGGCGGACAATCCCGCGACTTCACCCACGTGGATAATGCCGTATACGCAAATCTGCTGGCAGCCCGTCAGCCCAATCACTTGGGAGGCATGGCCCTGAACATCGCTTGCGGGCACCGGGTCACGGTGCTTGAACTGGCAACGACAATGGCCGAGATGGCCGGTCGTAGTGATCTGATTGCCCGGCATGAACCACAGCGGCCAGCAGATGTCCGCCACTCCCAGGCTGACCTAAGCGCCGCCCAGTCTGCCATTGGGTACGAACCGATCTTGGACTTCAGGCAGGGGCTCGACATCCTGCTTCAGGAACATCGTGCCTCGCGAGAAGACACATGTCAGTAACCCGCTGGCAACAAATCCTAGGTGTCTACTGGGCAGCGATGGCGATCGCTACCCACTGGCCTCGAATCGAGTTGCCCGGCCCAGAATACACCATCTGGCAAACCGACAAGATGGCGCATCTGGTCTGCTTCGCCGTGCTGACCTTACTGCTAATCCGGGCAATGGGATCAAGAATACCCCACTTGACCAGGGCCGTGCTGGCCCTATGTATTGTCAGCGCCTACGCCGTGCTGGATGAATGGACGCAGCAATTCGTCGAGCGATCGGTCAGCGGGCCCGACCTGGTGGCAAGCCTGCTAGGCGCTCTGACTATTGGAGTGCTGGTTCTAACACCGCGATCCAAACCCGAGGAGCCAGGATGGCTCACCACTGGCGCACGTGTGCTGCTGGGAGTGAGCCTGCCGACATTTCTGCTGGTGGCGATCCTGCCTGATGGCAACCGCACCTACACCTGGCTGGTTGGACTGTTCACTCGCCCGTGGCACGGCATGGACAAGCCCGGCCATTTCTGGCTAGGAATCAGCTTGACGTGGCTGCTGGCTGCTAGTGCACCACTGGGGGTGCGCCGCCCGCGTGCAGGCAGCGTACTGACAATCGCTGCACTGGGACTGGGGGCCCCGCTTCTGGAGATGATCCAGGCCCGCACCGGGCGCAGTGCAGAGATCGATGATGTGTACATGCACAACCTGGGGCTACTTGCGGCGATGGCGGGTTGGAGCGTACTGCTGATCGTTAAGAACCTTCTGCCCACTAGCCACCTGGGCCAGGACGGATCGCCAGCCCGATTCGTCGGGCACGCAGTGCTGATCGGCAGCCTGACGCTGGTGTCTCGCATCACCGGGCTGTTGCGAGATGTGGCTCTGGCCGCAGCATTCGGTGCCCGGGAACAGCTGGATGCGTTCTTCATCGGCTTCCTCATACCCAATCTATTCCGACGGCTATTCGGAGAAGGGGCACTGACCGCGGCATTCATCCCTCGCTACACACGGCTATTGGCAAAGGATCCGCAGTTGGCTGGCCGGTTTGCAACCCTATGCATAGCCGCTCTGGCGGCGGCCCTTGCAGGAGTGACGCTGCTCAGTGAAGCGGCAATTACCACCTGGCTTAGCTTCCTCGATCCGGGAACAAAGACCGCTCAGGCATTGCAGATGACTGCGCTAATGCTGCCCTATATGCCGATCATCTGTCTGGTCGCACTGGGGGGTGCAGTGCTGCAGGTCCGCCGGCACTTCGGTCCGCCAGCCACAGTGCCCATCGTGTTGAACCTTTGCTTGATCGCAGCCGCGGGGATTCCTGCGGCGATGCGTCGTGGACCGGAACTAAACCATGCGATCAAGCTGGTGGCCGCATCGGTACTGGTCGCCGGGGTAATCCAACTGATCTGGATCGGGGCAGCCGTCCTGCACAGCGGCCGGCTACCGTTGCGGATACATGGTGCGAGACCTGCTTTCGGCCAGATGCTTCGGGTCATGGTCCCGATGATCCTTGGGCTGTCCGTCTTCCAAATCAACGTGCTGCTCGATGGCCTGATCGCATTTGCTTTCTCCGCCTCCGAGTCGCACGTCGGCCCAATCGAACTGTTCGGATGGTCTATTGAGCCGCCAATCAAACCGGGCGCCGTCACGACTCTCACTTTGGCCCAGCGGCTCTACCAGTTTCCGCTCGGCGTGTTTGGCATCGCGATCTCCACGGCTATCTTTCCGGCGCTATCTAAAGCCGCAATAGACAAAACGCCAGACCATTTCGGTCAGATCCTACGGCAGGGGTTGCGCCTAAGCGTATTCGTCGGATTACCTGCGAGCGCCGGCCTGATCCTCATCCGCCAGCCACTGGCCCGCATCATGTTCGAGCACGGGCAATTCGATCCAGAAGCAACACAACGGGTGGCACAAGTGCTTGCTGGGTATGCCTCGGCGGTGTGGGCATACTCAACTGCCCACCTACTGACCCGGGCATTCTACGCTCGGGATGATGCATTAACCCCAGTACGGATCAGCGCCGCCATGGTAGGTCTAAATCTGATCCTGAATCTGGTCCTAATCTGGCCACTCCAAGAAGCCGGGTTGGCGTGGTCGTCGGCCATCTGCGCCACGGGCCAAGTGGCACTACTGCTGCTATTCGGGCGCCGGCATGTAGATCGAATCATCGATGCCCAGGTGCTGCGAAGTTGGTTGCGAGTCGTGTGCCTGACCGCAGCAATGACGGTGGTGATCGGAGTCATCCTGCGAGGCTTGGACCCGGATTCCTTGACGAAGTGGGGTTGCGGTGCAGCCGTGGCTATCTGCATCGTGATTGGAGCAACGATGATGCTCGGTGGTGCGAGGCTCACCGGCGCCGAGGAACTCTCCTGGCTGCGCCGCCGCTGAGGTACAATATCCGTGGATCAATCAGGGCTGGCGGTCGATCCGCACCGCCTGTTGCACCGTCAGTGTAGTACCAGTGTCCGCCTCAACAAACGTCAGCTTGACCGTGGCGTCCAATGCCTGGGGGAGCAGGTTGTCGGGCAGAAGCATTTCGAGCGTGTGATGGGTTCCAGTCAGACCACTACGGTAGGAATCATCCCATTCGGCCGGTGCATATGATCGCTCAGTAATGAGGATGGGCGGGGTATCAGGCTCGATCTGCACCAGCTGGAGCGTGGCCCGACCGGCAACCGGAAGTAACCGGCCATGCTGGTCGAGGGTACGCACGTAGACCCGCAACCGGTCATCGTTGCCATCGCCATTGGTATCCATGGCTCCGGTGTAGCGATCAAACTCGATCTTGGAGAGTGTCGGACTGATGGCGCCAGGCATCGGTGAAGCCGCACCTCGCTGTAACTGCTCTCGGAGCGACTCCAGTTCACCCGTACGTAAATCAAGCTTCTCCTGAAGCTCACTGACGAGTTTCTCCAACTCCAGGTTCTGTCTTCGGACCGCATCGGCTGCATTCGGCTTGCCCGCAAATTGTGCCTTGCAGCCACTGACCATCAACACCGACACTAATGCCACCCCGAGCTGCCATGGCACTGGTTGCGCCATGCGCCACCCTTGGATACCGGATCGCCCTGACACGGTAAGCCTATTCGTCGCCATTGTCCTCGGACCCAACCCCTGCAATGGAGTCGGGCAAGTGCCTGAGGATCTGATCGGTCACACCATAAGTCACCGACTGCTCCGCATCGAGCCATTTGTCGCGTTCACAGTCACGGGCAACCGTGTCATAGTCCTTCCCGGTGTGCTCGGAGATGATCTTGTACAAACGCCCACGAGTACGGAGCATCTCATTGGCCTGAATGGACAGATCCGTAGCCTGGCCCTCCGCAACACCACCGAGCAAGGGCTGATGCAGCAGCACTCGCCCATTGGGCAGCATATGCCGCTTGCCCACCGCGCCCGCCATCAGCAATAACGCCCCCATCGAAGCAGCCACCCCCACACAATATGTGTGCACTTTCGGCCGGATGAACTGCATGGTGTCGTAAACGCCCAACCCCGCACTAACACCGCCTCCGGGACTATTGACATACAGGTGAATGGGGTCCTTCGGGCTTTCGTTCGACAGAAATAACAACTGGGCGATGACAAGATTGGCCGTCTCATCGGTCACCGGGCCGCCAAAAAAGATGACACGGTCTTTGAGCAGCCGCGAATAGATGTCATAAGCGCGCTCACCGCGCCCGGTCTTCTCGATCACCATGGGAATGAGAACGGACATACGCAAGGGTTCCTGGACGGGGTTCCGTGTGCTGTTGGTGGCGAGATTGTAGCATGCCTGCAATGACTGCGGCGACGGCAACACTCTGGCGGCGTGAGATGGTACGGTTCTTCCGGCAACGCAGCCGTGTGCTCGGCGCCTTGGCCACACCAATCCTGTTCTACGCGGTACTGGGCTTTGGCCTCGATGAGGCCTTTCGCCCCGCCACCACCGACGGCGAGCATAGACTTGGCTATCTGGCCTACTTCTTCACGGGCGTCGTGGTGATGATCCTGCTGTTCACCGCAATCTTTTCGACAATCACGGTGATCGAAGACCGTCGTGAGGGACTGCTGCAGGCAGTACTGGTCTCGCCCGTGTCCCGTAAGGCAATCGTTATGGCAAAAGTGCTTGGTGGCTCAACCGTTGCCGTCGTACAGGGGGGCATCTTTCTCCTGGCATGGCCGTTCGTTTTGGGGCACTGGCCGGGTCTGCTGCAGATCGCTGCGGCGATCGCCGTCATGGTGGTGTTGGCCATGGCCCTGGTAGCCCTAGGGTTGAGCCTGGCTTGGCCCATGGATTCGGCCGCTGCGTTTCATGGTGTAATGACCCTGTTCCTGATGCCCATGTGGCTACTGTGTGGAGCCGTGTTCCCAATGGCCACTGCACCGATATGGATGCAGGCTATTATGTGGGCAAATCCACTGACCTACGGGTATGTCGTGCTTGCAGCGATACTCGGCGGTGCCGAGGCGCCCCGCTCACCGGTGCCCCTGATGGCTGCTGTGCCCGTGATGCTCGTCGTCACCGTGGTCATGGTTTTGACGGCTATTACGATTGCGTCGCGAACACGCAAGGACGGCACATGACCCCGAGACAGGCGTACCAAGTGTTCCTGTTCAGCTTGGCCATCTGCTCACTGACGGTCACTGCGGCCATGACCTATTTGGTCTGGACGCGAGGCGTGCCGCCAAGCGTGCCGACCCGGATCGCCATCCCCACGTTCGAATTGATTGACTCGAGTGGGAATCCGTTCGGATCTGACCAACTGGCCGGGCAGCCGTACGTCATTGGATTCATTTTCACCCGCTGCCCTCTGAGCTGCCCGGTCATGTCAGCGAAGATGAAACGACTTCAAGACCAGTTGCCCTCGGGCCACGTGCAACTGGTCAGCGTCAGCGTTGATCCGGAGTATGACACCGTGGAGGTGCTCGCCGAATACGCCCACCATTGGGAAGCCGATCCCGCTCGCTGGAAGTTTCTAACCGGCACTCGGGAAGAGATCTGGCCCCTCAGCGAACAGGGGTTCAAACTCCCGGTGGCTGAAGAACCGGACAATACACTGATGCCCATCGGTCATAGCAATAAGCTGGTGCTGGTCGACGCCAAGGGGCTGGTCATCGACTACTACAACTCCGCTGACGAAACTGATTTTCAACGCCTGCTCCACGATGCCACACGGCACGGAAAGCCATGACTCCGAACCCTGTCCGCGAACACTTGGAGCCGGCATTCTCGATCCTGGAGCGGCTCAGTGGTTATCATCGCCGCCCGTGCTTGCATCACTGTTACCACAGGAATGGTTTGAGGACCTGTCCACCTGGCTGCTGCTTCTAATCGCCAGTGGCGCGATCGGGTGTGTCATACGAGGCGCGGACTGGCTCGTGGAAGCCCTAGCCAGCATCGCCTCCCACTTGGGCGTGGCAAAGATCATCATTGGCGCCACCATCATGTCGCTGGGCACCACCGCCCCGGAAGTTTCGGTGTCGGTACTCGCAGCGTGGTCCGGCAAGCCGGGCTTGGCACTGGGCAACGGGATAGGCTCAATCATCGCCGATACCGGTCTGATCTTCGGACTTTGCTGCCTGCTGACCACCCTTCCCACTGATCGATTCGTCCTGTCCCGACAGGGTTGGCTGCAGTTTGGTTCCGCCATGATGCTGGCTGTGGCATGCTACGGCCTGCACTGGGCATACGGACCCAACGCATCGCTCGGCCTGGGAATCGGCTTAGGTTTTCTACTCCTGTTGATTGGGTATCTCTACCTGTCAGTCCGATGGTCACGCATGCACCACCAGGCAGAACCCCATCTGGCCGTAAAGAGTGAAATACACCTTAAAGTAGAAACGCCCCGCAGCCTAGGTTACTTGATCCTGATGGGCCTCATCGGGCTCACGATGGTCATTGTGGCCGGCGACGCACTGGTCGGTTCGGCCAGCCAGATCGCCTTAAGCTGGGGCATACCGGAAAACGTCATCGCCGCCACACTGATTGCATTGGGCACTTCTCTACCGGAACTGGTTGTGGGGGTAACCGCCATCCGTAAGGGGCATCCGGAACTGCTGGTCGGTAATGTCATCGGCGCGGATATACTCAACGTTCTTTTTGTAATTGGTGCATCGGCAGTAGGAGCTGCCGCCGCGGGCCAATCCTTAAACATTGTCGAAACTTTGCCGGATGGTTCCTTCTCATACATGCTGTTGACAGTCCAGCTGCCCACGATGCTTCTAATGCTGGGACTGTTCCGTATTTACATTGCCCGCTCAGTGCATTCAGGTCATTTCTCGCGCTGGATGGGCGGACCGATGCTGGCGTTGTACGCCCTCTACCTGATTTCTCAGTACGGACTGGCAACACGATCGGCTTGAGAGCCCTGCAGGAAACCAGGGGAGGGGCAGATCCATTCGCCCTACCCAGACCACCCGCTGAAATGCCCAAACTGACACCCATCCATGCCGTCACCTACAACACCGCCAGCAACCGCGATCTGTCTACCCGTATCACGCCGCCCTATGACGTCCTTGACGAGCAGCGTAAGCAAACACTTCTGGCCCGCGACCCGCACAATATCGTGGCCATCGACCTGCCCGTGACGCCGCCAAAGACCGTGGGACCAGACGCGGCCTACCGGCAGGCGGCCTGCTGCCTGCAGCAGTGGATGGACCAAGGCGTGCTAATCCGCGACGAAACCCCAGCGGTGTTTGCCTACCAGCAGAGCTTCTGGTGGCAGGACCAACAGCAATGTCGCCGAGGTCTATTCTGCGCCTTGAAATTGGAGCCATTCAACCAACCGCATGGGATATTCCGACACGAGCGGACCATCCAAGGAGGATTGGACGATCGCTACAAGCTCATGGCCGCAACCAACGCACAGTTGTCACCGGTATTTGGAATCTATCGCGATCAGTGCGCCCGCGTCGCAGATCTGTTAAGTGGCATCTGGCAGCGCCCCGCCGACTTTGGAGGCCAGACGCCCGAGGACCGTGTCGAGCATCAGCTATGGCGGATCACCGACCAATCTATCCTTGCCGACCTGCAACGATTCTTTGCTGGCAATGAGGTTTATATTGCCGACGGCCATCATCGCTACCACACCGCACAACGTTTCGGCCAGGACTATCCGCAGCAACCGGGCACCAATGCCTGCTTGTTCATGCTGGTTGCAGCCGAAGACACAGGGCTGGTGGTACTACCAACCCACCGTGCGATCGTCGGCCCAGCCGAATTTGGTATTGAATCCCTGTGCCGTCAACTGCCTGGAAGCGTGAACATTACCCCGATAAATGATTCCCACCTGGACTTGTCCGCCCTTGCCAAAACGCTGTCGGCCAGGGGGCACCATGCCATGGGACTCTGCAAATCAAACTGCCGCCAAAACTTTGTTCTGACGACGTCTGGAGCCGATCCACTGGCGGCATGCCAAGCCGCTGGATCGAAAGTCCGTCGACAGCTAGATGTCACCATTCTCCATGAATTGATCCTGAACCATCTGGCTGAACCTGCCGCAACGGACCACTATCGCTACACCGCCGATCTCAACGAACTTAGGCAGATCGTAGATGCAGCGCCGGGACGCATCGGCTTCGTCCTCCAGCCTACGCCACTGGAATCGGTCATGGCAGTTAGCCAAGCCCACGAACTGATGCCACCGAAGAGTACATTCTTCTACCCCAAGGTGGCCACAGGTTTTGTGATCCATTGCTTCGGATGAAATAATCGCGTATTTGCATACAATTCCTGCCAATGACTGGCGGGAGTGAGCATGAAGCCGAGCGACAAACAACCGATGAGCAGTTATTCGGGCGTTATCGGGCTGGAGACTCGACTGCCTACGAGGCATTGGTCCATCGCTATCGCCAAGCGTTATTCCACTTCCTGATCCGGTTCAGCGGCAACCGGGCAGCCGCTGAGGATCTCTTTCAGGAGACTTTTCTCCAAGTTCACCTCGCTGCAGACAGCTTTGACCTGTCCAAGAAATTTAAACCTTGGCTTTTTACGATTGCAGCGAACAAGGCTAGGGACTATCTACGTAAGAATATTCGAAGGCAAATGGCAACTCTATCCGCTTCGGTGGACGAGGGGCAGGACGATAGTCGGACGTTCATCGACCTGCTAGAAGCCGACCTGAAAATGCCGGCGCAGAGCGCCGAGGAGAATGAACAGACCCAGCTGGTGCGAGAAACGGTGGCTACCCTGCCAGATCATCTGCGGGAAGTGCTTATTCTAGCATATTTTAACCAGTTTTCATACAAGGAAATTGCCGGCATGCTCAGCATCCCGCTGGGCACGGTCAAGAGCCGGTTGCATGCAGCGGTAGGCACATTTGCCCAGATGTGGCGAAGCCGATCTGAAACCACGGAAGAATAGCCTAACCTGATCACCCAAGACCAAAGTGAACCATGCCCAAGAACGTGCAAAAGTCCAACCAGCGGTCCAATAAGTCGACCGAGCCCAAAATCGTCCATCTCAGCGAGAAAGATGGCGAGGTATTAAACTCGATCCTAGCCGCCCGAGCGACTGACAGCAGCTTTATCCCCACAATCGCTGGAGCCAGGGATCGGGTCGTGGCAATGCAGCAGTTGCTGGAGTGTCTGGATGATGATCCAGCACCACCGCCGACCGACCTGGTTCAACGCACCTTGGCCCGGGTAGAAGAAGCCCGTCAGCAGCACCGCTTCACCGAACAGGTCCAGATGCTCGCCGAACCGCGACGAACGATCGGTATCGGTTGGCGACAGTTGATCGCAGCTGCTTCAATTTTCCTGATCGCTGCCAGCTTGCTCATTCCGGCTCTAGAGCACAACCGTGACCAAGCCCACCAGATTGTAGGTGCATCACACCTCGGCTCAGCTGGTATCGCATTCCAGAGCTACGCCGACGATTTCGACCAGAGACTCCCACAGCTAGCCGTGCGGCCTGGCGAAAAATGGGTCCACATCGGCCAAACTACCCCAAGCGCCAACGCAAATCAGCCTGTCAATTCCAACACGGCACATCTGTACCTGTTGGTCCGGCGTGGCTACACCACGCCGGAGCAGTTGGCCTGCCCGAGTAATCCCCACGTGCCAGCCCCGGGTGAACTGACCCGCCAGGACCACGATTGGCAGGCACCAGAACAGGTTTCCTACAGCTACCAGAACCAATACGGCAGACACCGGATCCGAGTTGACCGCCACGCCCACCAACCGGTATTAGCCGACCGCAATCCGATCTTTGTCACGAAAAAGGGGCGGGTTTTGTACGATCCAACCGTCCCCCATAACGCGCCCAGCCGCGCCCATCGTGGTCGTGGACAGAATGTGCTGCTGCTCCACGGTGCCGTGCTCTTTACGGTAGATCCGACAGATCCCCGGACCGGCACCGACAATATCTGGGTGGCCCAAGGGCACCAGTTCTATCGCGGCAACGAAGTGCCGGCCGACGCTAGTGACACATTTCTCGCTCCTTAGAGCATCTACCACTCAGGTATGGCATGCATCAGCCAGCGGGGATGAGGCTGGAATAGTTGCAAGACACCGATGGGATCTATCATCAACATCCCTGCAACGCCAAGCAAAAATAGCCAAGCACCACACAGAGGAAAATCCTATTTTAGAGGACTGCATGCCGAACCAAAGCCGACAGAAGTCGATAGGCCATACGTGCCCTAAATCGAATTGCCCCTTACGGTTACTGCCACTGGTTCGAAGGAACATGGCCACAAGGTGCCAGTTTCATTACCTGGGGCTCTCGATCATGACGCTATACTCCACTGCGTGACACGCGAACAGCTCATTACACGCATCAAGCAATCGGCTCTGCTGCACGGCGACTTTGTCCTGCGTTCCGGCCGCAAGAGCAACTACTATCTGGACAAGTATCTTTTCGAAACCCAGCCGGATATCCTCGCGGCACTGGCGAAATTATTTGCAAAACACGTTGATCACACGATCGATCGGATCGCCGGCCCGGAACTGGGAGGTGTCCCACTGGCCACTGCGGTCGCACTGCACACAAGCAAGCCCATGGTGCTGATCCGCAATGCAAAGAAGCAATACGGCACCTCCAAGCAGCTCGAAGGTCGGCTTGAGCCGGGGGACCGTGTGCTGATCACCGAAGATATTGCCACCAGTGGAGGTCAATCTTTGGAAGCCGCACGTCTCCTACGTCATGAATGCGAATGTGAGGTCGTTAAGATCGTCGTGGCCATTGACCGACAAGAAGGTGCCCGTGAGCATATCGAAGCCGCCGGGTTTGACTTCGAAAGCTTATTCACCTCCAACGACCTTGGGATTGAATAGCGGGACCCGCTCACTTCGTGACATGTTAAAAATAAATTGGACGAACGTAGTCTCGTAAGCGTCGACCCAACCAGGGTTCCAATCGATCGACCATCGAGCACAGCACATCGATGCTAAGGAAGCACACCTCGCCACAGAATTCTTTCTCCGGATCCGCTGCCACTAGTTCAACCGACACCATCGACATCGCGAGGATTCCGCCATGGCCACCGCATCCCGATTATGCCCCTGATCCATGACAATGAGGACGAATACAGTGCCACTCTAACCGATCAGACTGCCGCTGGTCGCGACCTCGGCCGGATCGCCGCCGTGAATGATGACAGGGTCAATCTCACCTTCGATCGTGGCGTTCCCATGATCATCGACCACGCATACCGGTATCTTGCCAGCTTTCCAATCCGCTAGCGCTAGCAGAGGCCAACGCTGCGGATACTCGCGGTCGGGGCTGACCGTGATGTAGGCGCCGCCCGTACCGGGGGCGAGCCGATCGATCACCAATCTCGGGCCGGCCAGGTAATACCCGAGGCTGGTGATTCCCCGGGAATAAAAACGGAGGTCGTTGTTCATGTAGCTGTCGACATAACCGTATGACTGACTGCCGGTGTTGCTCATGACCTGCATATCCCAGTAGGTCTGCGACATGTTGACTGGCATCCCCAGGTAGTAGGCCACCAGGTCGCGCCAAAGATTCTGGCTGATCAGGATGTTCTCTGCCTCCGAGGAGGTATGCCCACACCCGTAACGAACGAAGTTTTCCCGATAGGAATTGAAGATGTCTTGCTTGACGCGTTCGGGGTCCAGCAGGGGCGGCTGACCGATGAGGGTGGGCAGCAATGACCCATTGGCGGTGTAAATTGAATAGCCATCCCATCCGGCCAAATCTTCATACGGAAGTGGCTTGCCGGTCCACACATCAACGATGCCCGCCGAGTTGCGATCCACGCACACGGCGTAGTGGTCGCCCAGCCATGCAGCACTCTCAATCCTCCGCAAGTCTCGCTCAGCCCTCGCCTCATATTCCGAGGCAGCCCGGCTTTTCTGAACAATCCGCATTAGGGATGATGCGGCCCGCAAGGCGGCAACTCGCTTGACTGCCAGATAGGTCTGATGCTTGGAGAACTGAATCTCCGGTCCGGCATCACAAACGGTGTTGGCCACGCCCTCCGATGCGAATCCGGATTGATCTCGGTCGCACCAAATCAGGTAACACACCAATCGTTCAACCAGGCCCGTCAACTCGCTGACAATTTCGGTGTCGCCAGTCCAGTGGACATAGGCCTGCAGCATCAACAGGTAGTTGCTGTTCTCCTCCACCTCCATTGCGTGCGGAAACTTCTGCCCGGACACCAGCGGCCCCCAACCCATATCGTGGCTGAGATAGCTTCCACCAGAAGGTGCATGGGCGTTTTCGTGCCCAGCCCACTGTCGAATCTGCATCCTGAGCAGACGAGGCCAAATCGCCAGATAGAACAACGAGTTGTTGTATTCGACGTCCAACGGTGAGTGGAAATGGCAGGATCCATCCCAGACACTGAACCACTGACTCGCAGCACCCTCGGGCGATTGCAGATCACACCAAAACGTGTTTGACAGGAATGATTGAAAACTCTGATTGACCAGATGCAACTCGGCACCACGCACCGGCGCCTGCTCGAGTAATTTCTCAAGCCGACGGGAGTGGGCCAGATGATCGTCACGGGTCTGGATCGCCTCCCGGGTAACCTCCGTCACGTTCGACCAGTGTGTGTTGTAACGGAAGGTGGCGTTGGCGACCGTATCCGCCCGGCCCACCTGAAGCACGGGATCGGCGGTATGCGCGGCCCAAACCAATCGCCACTTTATGCCACTGCCGGCTTCAGTCACCGGCAGGGTGTACTCCAGACCGGCACCGTCACCAAGATCGGTCATCTGACAATCTGGGTTCAGGCTCACAATCTGTTCGGCGACATGGGCAACGCCGAGATCCTCGCTGGCCGCCTGCGAAACGTCCGCGTGCGGGCACAAGCCGCCGGTGTACGAAAGATCGATCCGCCCCTCACCCTCCGTGTACGCGGCGATCTGCGTCTGAGGCCGGCGCACGTGCAAGAACACTGAGACCGCATCTGGCGTGGGGCCAACGGGCGACATCCATCGGACCCGCTCAACGGGATTAACCCGCATCTCAAGGTAGAACGCGGGCATCACGCAAATCCGTTCATTCTGCGGATAAAAGACGCTGTGCACATTAAATTCAAAGCGAAGCAAGTACCGAGTGCTAAACCCACGGAACGTGATCGAGTTCAGTCGCTCAAATTGCTCGCAATTGACCAGGTCAGTGATCCCCTCTACTTCCGGTGCAAATGGCAACACCCGGCGAACACCATCCGGCTCAACAAAACCAACCAACAACTCCAGCGGCCGGTCGAGATACCGGCCGAGCGCTGAATGGAGTACACGTCGATAGTAGGGCTCGAACACCAGGCCAAAGCGGCTGCCGAACCGCGCCATCGTCCAAGTCATCAGTTGCATCGAATCGAACCCTCAGACGAAGCGATGTACCTATTGTGCGAATCCATCTGCCTAGGTCAATCGTCGTGATCGGTCATCCACCCTAGCCCAGTACCCACACGGGCACCAGAACCCCGCCAGATCCTACCCCACCATCGGCATAATGCGCTGCAAGCGGCTGACCACCTCGGGCACACACTTGATTGCCCCATCGATCTCAGCCGATGTCGTACCCCGGCTGAGGCTGAATCGGATGGACCCATGAGCCATTGGCTCGTCCACCCCCATCGCCAGCAGCACTGGAGAAGGATCTAGGGACCCACTCGAACACGCCGCACCCGCCGAAGCACACAGGCCTCTCTCGCTTAACCCCAGCAGGATCGCCTCTGCGGCCAAGCCACAAAACGCAATGTTGCTGGTATTCCAGAGGCGTAGAGTACCAATACCATGAACCAACGCACCGGTCACGGCATCAACCACGCCCCGCTCAAATCGATTCCGCAGCGCCGCCAGTTCTTCAATGTGCTGCGGACAGGATAGGAATGTAACTGCCAGATCCGCAGCCACCCCGGCACCGATGATCGCTGTAGTATTCTCGGTGCCCCCACGCCGCTGCCACTCCTGGGGCCCACCTCGCTGAATCGGGTTCAAGCGTAGTCCGCTTCGGCACCAAAGCATTCCTACTCCCTTGGGCCCATGAAACTTGTGCGCTGATGCGCTGAGCAGATCGACTCCCGCAGTGCCTATATCCACCGGTAGCTTGCCCACCGCCTGCGTCGCGTCGGTATGCAGAAAGATTTTTACTTTCTGGCGGTCTGCACGGGCGGCGGCCCGCTGTCGAGCCACTACCTCAGCCAGCCTCGCCATCGGCTGAATCATGCCGGTTTCATTGTTCGCCCACTGAATACTGACAAGAACTGTGCCGGCATCGTGTCGATGCTTGGCCACGGCGAGTTCCAACTCGGCGGGATCCACTAGGCCGTTTGGGCCCACCGCAAGACGCAGAAGTCGACCCCCGGCCGCCTCGAATGCATCGGCAGGCTCCCGAACCGCAACGTGCTCTATCGTGGTTACCAGCAGCACGTCCGGCGACAATCCCGAGAGAGCTAGATTGTTCGATTCTGTTCCGCCCGAGGTGAACAACAATTCTCGTGGCTTGGCCCCGATCAACCGGGCCACCGAGGCCCTCGCCAACTCGACCCGCTGCCGCACCGCCTGGCCAAATCGATGGATGCTAGATGGATTAGCCCACAGCAATTCTGCAGCCTCGTGCATTGCGGCAACCACCTCCGGTGCCGGACATGTGGTGGCGTTATTGTCTAGGTAGATCTGGTCCATCATGGGATATCTTAGCCCGCTACACATGCGGCCAAATCCGGTTGAACCCGCCTGCCCAAGCGGGGCTATCATGCACCTTGCAATGGACCAATTCCACTATCGCAACGGCCAGCTGTACTGCGAGCAAGTCGACCTGTGTGAACTGGCCGACCAAGTGGGTACACCGGCTTACGTGTACTCCGCCGGCACCCTGCGTCATCACTATAGGGCCTTTGCTGAGGCCTTCGCGGCACTGAACCCGATCATCTGCTACTCGATCAAGAGCTGCGGGAATCTAAACATCTGCCAGCTGCTGGCCGAGCTTGGAGCCGGAATGGATGTAGTCTCCGGAGGCGAACTCTATCGCGCAATCGAAGCCGGTGCCGACCCAAGCAAGATTGTCTACGCCGGGGTCGGCAAGACAGACCAGGAGATCGAGCAGGGCATCAAGGCGGGCATTGGATGGTTCAACATCGAATCCGAGGCAGAGTTTGAGAACATTGCCGCGATCGCTGCCCGCCTCGGCCAACCCGCACGCGGCGCACTACGTGTCAATCCGGACGTGGCAGACCAACGGACACATGCCAAGACTGCCACTGGACATAAACACACCAAGTTCGGCGTGAATATTGACCAGACGGCCATCTTCTTCGACACCTATGGAAAAAACGCACATTGTGAATTGGACGCAATTCACCTGCATATCGGTTCACCAATCTATTCGCCCGAACCATACGTCCAAGCGATTGCCAAGGTCCTAACACTGATCGCACAGCTTCGTGCAACTGGACACGTGGTGCGCACGCTGGACATCGGCGGCGGATTTGCCGCTGATTACGAAACCGATGCGTCACCAAGCTACGCCGAGTACGCCAAGGCGATTGTGCCACTGCTGCAAAATGAAGATCTGCGCGTGATCCTTGAACCCGGCCGAACCATCTCGGGCAATGCTGGTGTGCTACTGAGCCGGGTCCAGTATGTGAAACAGACCGGCGAAAAGCGGTTCGTGATCGTGGACGGTGGAATGCACAACCTGATCCGCCCCGCCATGTACGATGCTTTTCACTTCATCTGGCCAGTACGGGTCGACGCCCGACATGTGCCGCCAAAGCGAGCCCAAGAGATCCACCTGCCTGACCTCGTCCGGGCTGACGTGGTGGGCCCGATTTGCGAAACCGGCGATGTGCTCGCCCGAGACCGCGCCTTGCCCCCCGTAGACCGCGGAGACCTACTTTGCATCTTCACTGCTGGGGCCTACGGTATGGTAATGGCCAGCAACTACAATTCGATCCCCCGCCCGATCGAGGTGCTTGTGGATTGCAACAACACCAAGATCATCCGCCAGCGCGAGTCATATATGGATCTGGTTGCACACGAAAAGTGCACTGGATCGGTGTAAACGATCCTGATGCCCTATCTTCAACTGTATACCCGAACCCAGGGAACCAAGCAGGTCCCACTCGGCAACGCAACCGGGGTCAAGGTCACGATCGGTCGCCATTCCAGCAACCAGATCTCGATCATTGACGATGACCTGATCAGCCGCTTCCATTGCGAGATTCAGCGAACCGAAGAGGGCTACGTGCTTCAGGATCTCGACTCCCGAAATGGGACCACCATGGCCGGGATGCAAATCGTTCGCGTCGCCCTGCAACCGAGTTCGGAGTTCTTCGTTGGCCGAACTCGCTGCGTGTTCATCGACACCGTACCACTCCATCCCGTTGTGCCACAACCCGAGTCTGAAGGCATTGTGGAGGATTCATCGCCTAGCCTCGGGGACGATAATCACGCCGCGGACTTCATGTTGAACCTAGACACTTCCCCTTTGGACTCGGATGAGGCCCATCCCGTATTCGACACCTCGCAATACCGTATCGGGTCCATCGACGCGCTGGCCACCAGCGGGCACCACGTGCCGTTCGACATTGCGCAGATCGGGCTGGTAAATACCCGGGGGCAGACGGTACATGCAGCCGAAGAATATGACTCCGACACCACAAGCACGTTGCGCACTCTGAGGTTGATGCTTCTGGGATGCTTCCGCTGCGGCGCCTCGGACGTCCATATTGAACCGAAGCGCAACAACTACTTAGCTCGATTGCGCATCAATGGTGCCATGGTCGAGATCTGTGAACTAGACAGCGAAGCTGCCAAGCGTTTGCTCAGTCTGATCAAGGTCCTGTGCGACATCGACATGACCAAGAAGGCGATTGTGCAGGAAGGCCACTTCAGTGCCAAGGCGCCGGGCCGACGGGCTGATTACCGAGTTAGCTTCACCCCCGCGATGTTTGGCCAAAAGCTCGTGATCCGCGTACTTGATCCGGGCAACGCGCCGCAGACACTGCGGGATCTGGACCTTGCCGACTGGATGCATCTAAAGATTCGCAATACCGTCAAGCAAGACACAGGTATGCTTCTGGTCACCGGACCAACCGGCTCAGGGAAGACGACCACCCTGTACGCTGGACTGCGCCAGATCGATGCAAAGCTGCGGAATGTACTCACTATTGAAGATCCGGTGGAGTACGAGGTCTCTGGGGTCACGCAAATCCCGGTAGACGAAGATCGGGGTGCCAGCTTTCACAGCCTGCTGCGATCGTGCCTAAGACAGGACCCCGACGTAATCGTGCTGGGTGAAATCCGGGACCGCGACACTGCCACCACTGCCATGCAAGCGGCCACCACCGGACACCTTGTGCTCTCAACCATCCATGCCAAAGACACGATTGGAACCGTGTTCCGCCTGCTGGATCTCGGCTGTGAGCCATACCTGGTTGCCTCGACCTTGAACCTGGTACTGGCCCAACGGCTGGTGCGTCGGTTGTGCCCACAATGCAAACGCTCCAAGAAGGCCACTCCGGAACAGATCCGGCAACTGGGCAAAACCGGCGAAGGTGTCTCTGGTTTACACGTACCGGTCGGCTGCCCACAATGTTTCGGCACAGGTTACAGCGGGCGCCAAGGCGTTTTCGAATTGCTCGCGGCAACTGATAAGCTGCGCGACGTAATTCTGAACAACCCCAACATTGCCAATATCAAAAAGGTGATCGAGCTGAGCGTATTCACCTCGCTGCGCGAGGCTGGATTTAATCTGGTGCTTGATGGCCTGACTTCGATGGATGAGATTGCCAGGGTGATCGGACTGGAATAGGCCCGGCCCAACCTCACTGACAACTCACGGCCTCACTCATTGGCCTGCCACCGACGGAACTGAAAGATCCTAAACGTGGTGAGCATCTCACCCGTGCGGTAACATGCTGAATGCATGGCCAAGCAGCGAATCATTTCGGCACAATCCGACGGAGCGACCGAAGAGTTGCTGAACCTGTCATTGCGGCCCCAGCGGCTGGGTGGCTACGTGGGCCAACGCCAGCTTGTTCAGAAGCTCACGATTGCCCTGGAAGCGGTCCAGCAGCGAGGCGAGCCGATGGAGCACATCCTGCTGCATGGACCGCCGGGACTGGGCAAAACCACCCTAGCCCATATCATCGCTGCCGAGATGAATACCCATTTGGTCATGACTTCCGGTCCGGCCCTAACCCGACCCACAGACCTGGTCGGCGCTCTGACCAAGTTGCAATCGGGCGATGTTTTATTCATCGATGAAATCCATCGGCTCTCACCCGTGGTCGAAGAATACATCTACCCAGCCATGGAGGATTTCAAGATCAGCGTGATAGTGGATTCGGGCATGCACGCCAAACCAATTGAAATCCCGATCAAGCCCTTCTGCCTGATTGGTGCCACAACGCGAGCAGGCCTGCTGTCCGGCCCCATGCGATCTCGCTTTGGGATCAGCCACCACCTGGAGTTCTACGACGCTGACGACCTGCTGACAATCCTGCACCGCAACGCATCGCTGCTGAACATGAACAGACCCGTAGACAAACCAACCCCACCAACTGAAGCACCCACCAGCCTATCACTGGATTGCCTGCAGACGATTGCAAAGCGTTCGCGCGGAACGCCACGTATTGCAAACCGATTGTTGCGACGCGTTCGCGACTACGCGCAAGTCCGTGCCGACGGAGCTCTCAACCACAACGTTGTGGACCGGGCCTTGCGCCTCGAGGGGGTAGACGAGCGAGGATTGGATGAGACTGACCGTAAGTACCTGAAAGTGATTGGTTCGGTATACGACGGCGGACCTGTAGGATTGGAAGCCATCGCCGCGACCCTGAACGAAGACGCCGGCACGCTAGAAGAAATGGTCGAGCCATTCCTGCTGCAGATCGGCTTCTTGGCTCGCACACGCAAGGGAAGACAGCTGACCCCCGCCGCAGGTGAACATCTAGGCGTGAAGGTGCCCGTGCAAGAACAGCCACTGTTTCAAGACGCCGCTCCCTGAAAATTACTGAAACCCAGGGTGGGTCAGATCACAGGCCCGCCACTCGCAGGATTTGTCCAGTTCGATTGCACGTGATGGGGTGGGCCGGCCCGAAGACCAGCCAGACTTGCTTGACTCCGATACACTCCCGCATCTCTTACTGCCCAGCTTCACGGGCGACGGCAAGTGCGGGCGAGACCGTTTTCGTGACATACATAGCTGTGCCCATCATGGTTCGTGACAGCGAATCCGCTCTCGCCACCGCCACCAAGGCCGGTCAGAGCGGCGCGGACCTGGTGGAGTACCGCGTAGATCGGCTTGCCGATGACCACGCTGCGGTGGTGGACCTGTTGAATCGCTCACCACTGCCATGTGTATTGACCTGCCGGTCAAGATCCGAAGGTGGTGAGTTTGATGGAACTGACGCCCAGCGCATCGGCCTAATCCAACAGGTTGCCCAAGCCACACAGCTGCCGGCATATATCGATGTCGAACTTGATTCGTACCAGCGAAGCGCGGCACTTCGGCAGGCAATTGACGCCCTAGTCACGGCACCAGATCGAGATCAACCTCGGCCGGAGCTGATCCTTTCGACTCATGATTTTCAAAGCCGCCCTACGGATCTATTGCGTCGGATCGAAACAATTGCAAAGGTGCCATCCTGCCGGGTTCTCAAGGTCGCGTGGATGGCCCGATCGCTACGTGACAACCTAGAAGTGTTCGAAATCATCCAACGGCGGGTTAAACCGACCATCGCTCTGTGCATGGGTGAGTTCGGGTTGGCGTCGCGCGTGCTGGCCCGCAAGTTCGGTGCCATGCTCACCTTTGCCAGCCTGAGCAATGAAGGCGGCACCGCACCGGGCCAGCCCACCGTTTCCGACCTCAAGCAACTCTATCGCTGGAATACGATCGATCAGAACACCCGAATCTTCGGGGTAATCGGTTATCCAGTGGCACACAGCATGAGTCCTCCGATCCATAATGCGGGATTTGCAGCCACCGGCCAAAACGCGATCTACCTGCCCATGCCCATCCCACCGGAATACGAGCATTTCAAGGCGACCGTCGGCTGCTGGCTCGATGAGAAATCCCTGGACTTCAGCGGAGCGTCGGTTACGATTCCGCACAAGCAGAACCTGCTGCGTTTCGTTGCTGAATCTGGTGGTACGGTGGAGCCACTGGCACAGACCATTGGTGCTGCAAACACGCTGGTCCGCAGAGCCAATGGTGAACTGTTTGCGTGTAACACGGATTACAGCGCGGCATTGGATTCGGTCTGTGATGCGTTGAATACGACCCGACCACAACTGGCGGGACGGCGGGTCGCGGTCATAGGAGCCGGCGGTGCCGCCAGAGCGATCGTTGCCGGCTTCGCCCACTGCGGTGCTACAGTCGTGGTCTACAACCGAACAAGGGCAAAAGCCGACAACCTGGCCCACCAATTTAACGTTCCCCCAGCCAAGGTGATCGGTGCCCCGCTGGAAAATCTGTGCGATAGCTGTTGCGAGGTAGTTATTAACTGCACCCCTATCGGGATGCACCCGCACGTAGACCAGACTCCCATGCCCAACCAATCACCGCTGCGACCAGGCACAATCGTCTTCGACACCATCTACAACCCCGTTCAAACCCGTCTTCTAACGGCGGCCCAACAGGCTGGCTGTGTCACAATCCCAGGCACGGAAATGTTTGTGCGACAGGGTGCGGCCCAATTCCAACTCTGGACGGGACAACCTGCCCCCCTGGACCTGTTTCGGCGCGTGCTGCAGCAGTATCTGGAGTAGAGGCCAGTACCCGCCATCGCTGCAGTACCTGAAGTTTTCACCCACTTCATTCAATAAGCGGGTAACCATCACGGCCTGGTAAGAACAAAAAGTGGATCGACCACCAGTCCCGATAAATCAATATTGGGAACAAAGCCGCACAGAACCAGTCCGGTCCAGAATAAGACTGGCGTATGCATATCAGAGGGCAGTCGAAATTACCGGGTTAGACGTGCGACTCAAAGGCGCCCACGTGGTGCCGGATGGCTGGCTGCCCATGGGTAGGCAGATTAACACCGATAACGTTAAAGCGCATCGCCCGGTGCCGCAGGTGGTAGCGGCACACCAGCTGAGCCGCCAGAGATGCCAGGCGCTGCTGCTTGGCAAGATTTACTCGCAACTCCGGTCTCAAACCGCCGCCACGACCAGCCTTGACCTCGACAACCACCGTCGCCCGCCGGTCGGGTGTCTCAGCAAGCAGATCAATCTCACCAAACCGGTTGCGAAGGTTCTTGGCCACGACCCGGTACCCGGCACTACGAAGAAATCTCGCCGCCACCCATTCTCCCCGCGGCCCCAAAGCTATTGGTTCTCGATCCCAGATACGTCTAAACAGGTCCGCCATGGCAACACCGATTAATTTGCCGCCGCGCGAATCGGTGCGTCCGAGTAGCGGTTCGCGGCTATCACAGTCAACGCTTCGGCCATCTCTTCCAGCGTATTGAAGCTGCCGGTCTCAAACAATTGGCTCCGATACTCATCGGCCAACATCCTGAACTGTTGTTGGTGGAGAATCTGCTTGATTTCCAACTGCACCTCAGCAATCGAGCGGCTCGCCGGACGATCGATCGATGCCATGAAAAGAAACCAATAAGCGTCGTCGATCTGGATCGGTTCATCGGTGTATTGGCCCTGCGCCAATCCCAGCATCCGCTTGTTCAGAGGCGCCTGCCGAAACACCTTCTGCCCAATGGCGGTCATTGCCCCGGCCTCTGATCGCTTCCAGGTGTTCAACTCGCTGCCTGCGATCGACTTGAATGACTGGCCTGCGGTCAAGTATCCCCGCACCTGTCGGGCAACCTCGCTATCCGGTGCACGAATCACGTGAATTTTCCGGATCACCGGTGGATTGAATTGCTCGTTGTGTTCGCGGTAGTAGCGAATGATGTCGCCTTTGGTGACATTGATGCGTGGAATCAGCTTTTCGTGCAGCAGTTTCTGAACCACCACTGTCTGGCGGTATTTCTCCACTTGCTGATCTAACGTCGATTCAAGTTGAAGTTTAATGTTCTGCTCGGCCAGCGCCAGTGACCCCTGCCCATAGATACGAAGCAATTCTTCGCGATGCTGCTGGATCACCCGCTTCAAACCACCGTGCTCAATTTCCGTCAGGCCACGTCGGGCCTCACCGTAAAGCAAGGCGTCAGCGATCATCGATCGCAAGTATCGGAGGATCTGCTGGTAGGCTTGACGCCGAAATTCGCCCGGTCGAAGCTGTCGACCCATCGCTGCTAGCTGGTCCTCCATCGGCTCCAAGACCTGGTCGGCATAGATGGCCCGGCCGTTGACCTGACCCACCATCGCGTCAACAGTGTAGCCTGGCAACCTCATCGGCCGTTCCGGCGCACTGACTTTTGGCGATGAAACAGCTCCGGGCGAATATTCGCGCCATTCCTCCGATGATTGCGTGGCGGCAGGTGCAGGTAGCAAACTCTGGCAACCCGCAACCGCGACCAGTAGCACGACCGCGACCATGCACATGCAACCTTTCATGCTCATTCAGTGTAATCAGCGGCGCAAACCAACGCGAACAGATCCACCACAACCACGAAAGACAACGAATATTTCTGCGCCCAACGTTTTGTCAGTGTCGATGTTTATCGTTATGCTCCCCATCAGCTTCGGTGCACTATGCCGCGCGGAGCGAGGTCCAACAGCCGCCGTGGAGACACCCGCCAAAATCCGCACAGCGAAGGAATGCCAGAAGATACTTGTGCAAAACGATTTGTGTTCCCAAAGTGGGCTAACTACCTGTTACCACTACTGGTTGTCGGAGTGCTCGGCGGCGCCTCCTACGTTCCGGTATTGCTGACCTATGGACTTTCAGCGCGTACCTTGAACGTCAACTACGCACCTGAGCAACCGGTCCCATACAGCCACGCGTTGCACGTTGGCGAACTGGGTCTAGACTGCCGGTATTGCCACAATACCGTGGACAGAGCAGCATTCGCCGCGATCCCACCAACCGAAACATGCATCAATTGCCACAATCCGGCAGAGAACTCGAACGGTGTTCGCAAGAGCAGCGCAAAGCTCCAGGCACTCCACAAATCGTACACCACCGGCAAACCCGTGACGTGGATCAAAGTCCACAGCTTGCCCGACTTTGTCTACTTCAACCACTCCGCGCATGTGAATAAGGGCGTCAGCTGCGTCTCGTGCCACAGTCGTGTCGACAAAATGGAGGTCGTTTACCAGGCGGAACCCCTGTCGATGTCCTGGTGCTTGAACTGCCATCGTTCACCGCAAGATCATCTGCGGCCTCGAGACAAGGTGTACGATCTCAGCTGGTCGGTGATGGATGACCCCCGCGTCAAGGCGCAAGGATTCAAGGCGGAACAGAAACAGCAAGCGCAGCAATGGCTGGGCACTCAACTGAAAAACGAATACCAGATTCACTCAAAGGCTTACATGACCAGTTGCTCGACCTGCCACCGATAATGCAGAGATTAAATCACCACCCTGCCAGATGAAAGCCCAACAGGAGCGGCTATAACACTTGTTTAGCAATGCATAATACAAAGCAAAACCCGCCCAATCCCAATGTCGACACGGCCTCCCGTGGATACCAATACTGGCGCAGCCTTGAGGAATATGCACAGACCGATGAATTTCATGACTGGATGCACCAGGAATTTGCCGGTGGATACGATCCCGAGAAGCTGCTGTCGGTCTCGCGTCGGCGGTTCATGCAACTAGCAGCAGCATCTCTGTCACTGGCTGGTATCACCCTCTCCGGATGTCGCCGCTGGCCCGAGCAACAGATCGCCCCCTTTGGCTCCCGGCCCGACGACCGCATTCCTGGAACCACCCAGCGATTTGCCACCATGAGCGAGCGCGGTGGCGTGGCGACTGATCTACTTGTCACCACCTACGATGGCCGGCCCATCAAGATCGACGGCAACCCAGAACACCCGATCTCCCGTGGAAGTTCGGACGTTTTCGCACAAGCAAGCGTACTGGAATTATACGACCCGCAGCGGGCCAACAAGGTCACACGTGGAGCCGCGACATCGGCCGACTCAAGTTGGGATGAATTTGCCCACTTTGCGCACGACGCGCTTGGACACGATGGCCCTATCGCCGTGCTCTCCGAAGCATCGGCGTCACCGTCCCACGAGGACATGCGCCGACGCCTGATCGAGAAATTCCCTGGTACCACCTGGTATACATGGGAACCGATCAACCGGGACCACGAAATCGAAGGCGCCCGCCAGGCGTTCGGACGGCCATTGCGAGCACAGTACGATCTGACCGAATCGCAATTGATCGTTTGCTTCGACTGTGACCTGCTCAGTGGCCACCCTGCCGCATTGAAACACGCAAGACAATGGGCCGCAGGAAGGGCCAGCGCAGACAATCACGGCGCCATGAACCAGCTTTACGCATTCGAGTCGGGCTTCAGCCTAACCGGTAGTGTGGCTGATGAGCGGCTGTCAGTCCGCTCATCCGTAATCCCATCGCTAGTAGCAGCCCTGGCCCAGAAGCTAGAGGTTCCGGTGCAGTACACCGGCGATCCAATCGATGACGAGGCCGACCACCGGCTTGACGTTCTGGCAAGGAATCTGCTTTCCCACCCGAACCGCTCGCTGATCACCGTAGGCCCAAGCCAACCAGCCGAAGTCCACGCTCTAGCTTGGGCGATCAATAACAGATTGGGTGCGATCGGGCATACGGTGCAGTTGACCCACGAACCAGGTCCGCCGGATGCCACCCAAAAAGTCGATCAGATCACACAGTTGAGCGAGCGATTGGTCCGTAGCGAAGTCAAGACACTACTGATCCTTGGTGGCAATCCAGTCTATGACGCTCCCGCCGATCTGACATTCGGTTCGGCACTGGACAAACTCGCCGCGCATGGTGGCCATGCGATTCATCTGAGCGTGTACCACAATGAGACCAGCATCCGCTGTCATTGGCGCCTACCCCGTGCCCATGATCTGGAATGCTGGGGTGATGGCCGGGCCTGGGACGGCACCGTCAGCATACAGCAGCCATTGATTCTGCCGCTGTTCGGGGGGCGAAGCCCTATCGAATTGTTCGCTCTGCTCACCAACGATACCCTCAAAACGGGTCGCGATATTGTGAGGCGCACCTTCGGTAATGAACACCAACGATCTGCTACCACGATAGAGGACCTCTGGCATCGCGCGCTCCGTGATGGCTTTGTGCGCAACTCGCAATTCAAAACGGTAACCGAGGTTGCAAAAACACAACCTACGCCCATTACCGCAACTGCCCCCAATGGATGGGAACTGGTCTTTTACCCCAGCCGACAGGTCTACGATGGCCGATACGCGAACAACGGCTGGCTCCAGGAACTTCCTGAACCTATGGCTAAGACGGTGTGGGACAATGTTGCCCTGGTCAATATCCAAGACGCGCACGACTTGGGACTGAACGAGAACGGACAGAAATTGCGAATCACTGTTGGCGATCAGGCCATCGAGATCCCCGCCTACCTGATGCCCGGACAGGCTCGCGGCAGCATCGGCCTGTGGTTGGGTTACGGTCGAACACAGTCTGGGCACATCGGCCAAGACGTAGGCGTGAACACCTACAAAATTCGTCGGTCTGAAGCCCTCCACGTTGCCGCAGTTACTGCGGATTCGGTTGAGGCGACCAAACTAACTTATGAACTAGCCCTGACCCAGAATCATTATCTTCTTGATCCGGCTGGAATGCGAGGCAAACAGGACCGCTCCGGGGTCCAAGGCGAATCGGGCCACGTGGTCAAGGAAGCCACACTCCACCAATACTCGCGCAACCCGCACTTCGCCAACGCGCACGACCATACCGGCGACGTGCCACTCCAGTTGTGGGATCCGCCCCAGCCGGAAGGTGGCTGGCCCAAGCCAGCTCATCCCGAAGCCCCAACGGCCTTCAACCAGCCGCATGCCTGGGGCATGAGCATCGACGTGAATTCCTGCATCGGCTGCAGCGCATGCATCATCGCCTGTCAAGCAGAAAACAACATCGCCGTGGTGGGTCGTGAGCAGGTGCTACGACACCGGGAAATGCACTGGCTGCGTACCGATCGTTATTTCAAGACCGCATCAATCCGCGAGCAACCGGTCAAAGCCCTCGATGCACAAAACCCGCAGGTTGTGCATATGCCCGTGCCATGCCAGCAATGCGAGAATGCCCCATGCGAGCAG
>Ga0310123_10000507_pt1 | contig 34877 bp, 25 predicted proteins | sample CB6_AW_1057_MG_FD_203505 | JGI IMG/M metagenome (GOLD analysis project Ga0310123, IMG submission 203505) | Marine microbial communities from Western Arctic Ocean, Canada - CB6_AW_1057 | ecosystem: Environmental > Aquatic > Marine > Oceanic | place: Canada: Western Arctic Ocean | collected... | reverse complement strand
AGGGTCCCGGACGCCTCCTGGTGCACGTGTCCGCAACTGATCGCTCGCACCTGGCGTGAACGACCGATCAACTCTCGATACGGTTCCGGGTCGAGTAGTCCGATGGCGTCGAGCCAGTCAGACCCGACCGAGATCGGCGGGTGGTGCTGAAACAGGATCGTCGGCTCGTCGGCGTGCTGCCCGAGTTCTTCGGCCAGCCAGTCGAGCATCGCCGCTTCGACCCGCCCGGCGACCTGTCCGGGTAGATGTGTATCGATACCGATCAGCCGCCAGCCACCCTGCGACACCGAGAAGCAGATGCCCGAATCGGACCCGCCGGCCTGGGCGGGCTGCTGAGCGTCCCCGGCAAAGACCTCACGCATCAACACCCGACAGTCGTGGTTACCCGGCAGTACGTGGCAGCGATCGAGCCACTCCTCAAGCAACCCGTGGGCCGCCTGGTAGGTCTCACGTCGTTCGTCGTGAGTGAAGTCCCCGGTGACGACAACGCGAGCGAATTCGAGCCCCGTTCCGCGGACCGCTTCGAGCACCTCGACCAGCGAATCTCGCGTGGGGACCGCTCGCAGCACCGCGTCGGGTTCGGCGAAGAGGTGCAGGTCTGAGAGTTGTAGGACGAGCGTGCTCATATGCGATTTGTGGAGACCTCCGGGTCTACTTCCGTGGGATCTCCCTGAGAAACACGTTCTTGAAGTAGAGCGTGTTGCCGTGGTTTTGCAGTTCGATTTGTCCGGTTGAAAAGATCGGTTGCTTGCGGTCCCAGTAGTTCTCCAGCGTCACGTTGTCGGCAACCAGGACTCCATTGAGCCACACCGAGACCTTCTCTCCGACCATCTTGATCCGAAACGTATTCCATTCTCCGACCGGGTTGTCGGCGATCGCCGGGGGTTTCGAGGGGTTCTTCTGGTTGTTGTAGAGTCCGCCCGAGCCGACGTTCCCGAGTTTGGGGTCCCAGATCTGCACCTGAGGTGTACCCCTGAGGTAGATTCCGCTGTCGCCCTTTTCCTTGATCTTCCAGTCAACCAGCATCTCGAAGTCGCCGTAGTCCTTTGCAGTACACAGCGAGCGGCCCTTGCCGTCGAAGACCAGCGCGCCGTCGATGACATGCCAGTGGGCCTTCATGTCGGCGTCGGCCTCGGCCTGCGCCTTCGTGTAGGCCTCCTTGCCGAGCGCCGCCCGCTTGATCGGGTTGCCAAGGCCTCCGGCCATCAGCCCCTTCCAGCCGCTCAGGTCCTTGCCGTTGAAGGCCGCTTTAAAGCCTCGTGGCGGCTTGTTGTCGACAACCGCAACCTCGCCGCCGCTGGCCCCACCGACCTTGCCCGGCTTCACGGCGTCGCCGAAGAGGTACACGGCATCGAAGTTGCCCGTATCATCAAACGAGCCGAGTCCGACCTGGCCCCAACTGAAGGTCGTGTCGACGGCCGTCATGACCGGCTTGGCCATGTCGTCAAAATAGACCGAGATCGTGCCGCTGCCGACGTCCCGGACAACCCGGGCGTGGTGCCACTTGTCGTCCCAGTTGGTGCCGGCGGTGGTGGTCTTGGAGATCTTCAGCCGCGGCTTGTTGTTGACGATGAAGATGTTGTTGGCATGGGCGTCCATCTTTTTGCCAAGGTGCACGTAGTAAAGATGCGCGGGATCCTGGTATCCGAAGAACAGGCACAGGTCGCGGTGACCGTAGTCCTTGATGGTCGACTGCAGCCGCACATCCAGCGTAAAGCTGCCGACGGTCACACCCTTGATCAGGCTGCGGTTGAACGGCGAGCGGACCGGGTTCTTGACCTTGCTCTGCCTGAACTGGCTGTAGACCTTGCTGCCACCGGCGGTCGAGACCTTCCAGGCGTTGCCGTCACCGGGGGCCCACTGGTCCGCCTGGCCCGATTCGAAGTCGTCAAAAAACAACAGCGGCAGCCCCGCCGCTCCGGCGTCGACTCGCTTGAGAGCATCGGCAGCCTCCGCGGCCCCGAACATCATCAGGCCACACACCGCAAACACAGGCAAAGCCACAGCAACAGCGTTCCGCAACCGGCTCATCGTCGTTCTCCTCGTCGTAGGCCAATCGTCAGAGCGACCCCGTTCCGAACGGTCTCAAACTGCCATCGGAGCGGGCCGCGAAGTGACTTCGGTTTACAGCGACTCAACCGCCTCTGCAACCGTGAACTCGCTTCGCGGCTCGGCCACCAGCCGGGCCGCCACGGTTTCCGGATCGTGGTCAAACAGCACCCACCAATCCTCGGCAACAGCACGACCCAGTAACTCGGGCTTGCGACGCCGCGTCACCAGCACCTCCTCGTCATAACCCATGCACCACAGGCTCTTCAGGTGCCGCGTGGTCGGGCACAGGTCGGCGATGTAAAGAGCCCCCCGGCCCTCGCTCTCGAGCAGCAACGCCTGGTGGTGCCGCGAGTGGCCTCCGGTGACGATCGAGTGAATCCCCGGCCGCAACTCGGTGTCGCCCTCGACCAACTCGAGCAATCCGGCGGCGGCCAGCGGGGTGACCCAGTCGGCCGAGTAGGCCGCCCGCAACTCGTCCCGACCCGACGTGGCCCGCTCGAATTCCCCCGCCTGCACGACGTGAGCCGCGTTGGGAAACGTCGGCACCACCTCACCACTCTCGTCCTCACGCAACGCCCCGCCGACGTGATCGTAGTGCAGGTGAGTCAGGATCACCGTCCCGATCTCCTCGGGTGAAACCCCCGCCGCCGCCAGGCCCACAAGCAACGGCTCACCCGCCTCCGACGAAGTCCGCCGCCGCAGCGACTCGGGCAAACGCGAACCGTAACCGGTATCCACCAGGATCAACTCGTCCCCGTCCCGGATCAACAGGCAGTTGGTTGCCTGGTCGATCATGTTGAGGTCATCGGGCGGGAAGACCTGGGCCCACAGCGCCCGCGGCACCACGCCGAACATCGTGCCACCGTCGGTCTTAAAGCGACCGCCCGAGACGGTCTCGAGCGTGAAGTGTCCCAGCTGCATCGGGGGGCTTTCGATAGAGCATTCCGACCCAGGGCCTATACTAGCCGTTTGTTTGACGGCGTGTCGCTTGAGCCGCCGGATCGAAAACGCGACAGACCACTGGTCGGAATCCTCACCGATTCTGCTCCTCCAGCGAACTCAACCGATGGCCCGCTACTACAAGTACCGCACGCCTGGGGACCTCGAGACCGACGCCTTGTCGCTGGGGCTGGAGATCGCGACCTCGGATGACTTTTCCGCGCTGCTCACCCCCTGCCCGATCGGCCCGCGAACGGCCAGAAACCGCCTGGTGGTCCAGCCGATGGAAGGCTGCGACGGTACGCTCGAGGGAGCTCCCGACGAACTGACCGTCCGCCGCTACCGCCGGTTCGGCGATGGCGGCGCAGCAGTGGTCTGGGCCGAAGCGACCGCCATCGCCGAAGACGGCCGCATGAACCCTCGACAACTCTGGCTCGCCGAACACACCCAGGCCGCGATCGGCGAGATGATCGAGACGTGTCGAGTGGCCCACCGGGAAGCCAACGGCACCACCGACGGCCTGCTCGTCGGACTGCAACTGACCCACTCGGGCCGCTACAGCTACCGCCGCCCGCTGCTGGCCACCAACGACCCGGTGCTCGACCCGCTGACAGTCGACCGCTCCAGCGGACAACCGATCGGCGACGACTGGCCGCTGTTGAGCGATGACGATCTGAAGCGGATTGAGGACGGGTACCTGGACGCCGCCCGGCTTGCCGCAGCGATCGGCGTCGACTTCGTCGACATCAAGCAGTGCCACCGCTACCTGCTCAGCGAATTGCTTGCCGCCCGCACCCGCCCGGGCCCCTACGGCGGATCGCTGGAAAACCGCACGCGGCTGGTCCGCAATGTCGTCGGGCGGATCCGCGACGAGTTGCCCGACCTGGTGGTCGTCACCCGCATGAACGCCTACGACGGAATCCCGTACCGGGGCGAGGGTGAGGACTTTGTGGGGGTCCCCTGCAAACACCAGTTGCCACTGCAGACCGCCTTCGGCACCGACCCAGACAATCACCTCGGCCTGGCACCCGAGGAGCCCTGCCAGGTCGCCGCGATGCTGGCCGAGTTGGGTGTTGCCATGATCAATGTCTCGGCCGGCAACCCCTACTCGAACCCGCACGTCGTGCGGCCGGCCGAGTTTCCCCCGATCGATGGCTACAACGCTCCTGAACATCCCCTGGTCGGTGTGGACCGGCAATTCCGGCTGGCCAAAGCCATCCAGCAGGCGGTGCCCGACGTGCCGGTCGTTGGCAGCGGCTACAGCTGGCTGCAGGACTTCGTGCTGCACGCCGCGGCGGCCAACGTCGCCAACGGATCGGTCGCCCTGGTCGGACTCGGACGCACCACGCTCTCGCATCCCGACTTCGCCCGCTCGCTGATCGAAACCGGACAACTCAACCGCAAACAGGTCTGCCGCACCTTCAGCTACTGCACCAACCTGATGCGGACCAAGGACCACCCGTTGGGACAATTTCCCACCGGTTGCCCACCCTTCGACAAGCAGACCTACGGGCCGCTGTGGAAGGAGGCCGAGGCAAAATTGACCCTCAAGGGCGATTGATGCACCCGTTGGGGGGTGCCAGGTGAGAGACAACACACGCATAAAATCCTTCTGATCCCAGGCCGGTTGGCTTTGACTCAGACCGACATCTTGGTCAAGAATTGGTGCAGGACCAGTTCATATGTGCGCCGGTTCTGGGTATCGATCTGCCGGCACTTTTCGTAATCCCCACCGCGCACTCCGCTCCCACCGGTTGCTTCGGCAGCCGGTGGGAGTTTTTTTTGTTTGTGTCGGGTTAGAATGAGCCCTCGAATCCAAATCGGAGATCTTCTCGATGGCCAACACGGCAGCAGACCCCAGGAAGACCTACCGCGTGGGCATCATCGGCCGCACCGGCAAGGGCGGTTACGGGCACGCATTGGACACCGCCTGGTCGGCCGTTCCCCAGACCCGGGTGGTGGCGGTTTCGGATGACAACAAGAGCGGCCTGGGAGCCGCGGCACGGAAGCTGAAACTGCAGCGGAGCTATCTCGACTACCGCAAGATGCTCGACGAGGCCAAGCTCGACATCGTGGCTGTCTGCCCGCGGTGGGTCGACCAGCACGCGGCGATGGTGCTGGCAGCCGCCGAGCGTGGCATCCATGTCTACATGGAGAAGCCCTTCTGTCGCACTCTGGAAGAAGCCGACAGGATCGTGGCCACCTGCGAAAAGACCCACACCCGGGTCCAGATCGCTCACCCGACCCGCTTTTCACCTCTGATCGACACCATCAAGAAGCTGATCGCCGACGGAGCGATCGGCACACTGCTGGAATTCCGCGGTCGGGGCAAGGAGGATCGGCGAGGCGGTGGCGAGGACCTGTGGGTGTTGGGTTCCCACGTCCTGGACATGATCCGTGCCCTGCACGGTGCCCCGAGTACCTGCTACGCGCGGGTCGACTGGAAGGGGCACGCGGTGACCGGCGATGATGTCTTCGAGGGTCCCGAGGGAATTGGTCCCCTGGCCGGCGACAATCTGCAGGCCATCTACCAGATGAAAAACGGCGTCACCGCCCACTTCGCCAGCGTCAGAAACCAGGCGGGCAACCCCAGACGATACGGCCTGCAGATCTACGGATCTCGAGGCGTGATCGAACTGATCGAAGGCACCCTGCCCTCGGTGCAGTACCTCGGTGACCCGTCGTGGTCGCCGGGCCGCAGCGGTGCCAAGTGGCAACACGTCTCCTCGGCCGGCATCGGCAAGCCCGAACCGCTCAAGGGACCCCGCTACCAGGCCCGCCACACGCTGGGAATCCTCGATCTGCTCGACGCGATCGAGTCGGATCGCGAACCCAGGTGCGGAATGCACGAGGGTCGTGGGGTGGTGGAGATGATCGCGGCGTGCTTCGAATCGCACCGGATCGGTGGCCCGGTCGGGCTGCCGCTGAAATCTCGTGCCAACCCGCTGACCCGTTTCTAGCCGGCAACTTCGAGGTTGCCAGCAGCGATGGCTGCGGTTTCACGTCGGTTGCAAATTCGCGATCAACTGGTATTTATGGATCCGAATCGCACGGCGCGGCCTTCTTGATGAAAGAGCCGACCGGGCCAGAGACGGGGAGCGATCTTGGCAGAACTGGTGCAACACGACGTCCTGATCGTCGGAGGTGGCGGCGCGGGTCTCCGCGCGGCGATCGCGATCGCCGACGCCGACCCCAGCCTCTCGATCGCGGTGGTCTCGAAGGTCTACCCGATGCGAAGCCATACGGTTTCAGCCGAGGGTGGTGCCGCGGCGGTCGTCAAGCCCGAAGACAGCATCGAAGACCACATCTACGACACGATCAGTGGATCCGATTGGCTGGCCGACCAGGATGCGGTCGAGGCGTTCGTCAACGAGGCTCCTCGCGAGATGACCCAGTTGGAACACTGGGGCTGTCCCTGGAGCCGTAATCCGGATGGCACCGTCGCCGTGCGGCCCTTCGGCGGGATGAAGATCGAGCGGACCTGGTACGCCGCAGACAAGACCGGTTTCCACATGCTCCATGCGCTGTTCCAGACCTCGATGAAATACGAACCGGTCAAGAGATACGACGAGTGGTTCGCGACCCAACTGCTGGTCGAAGACGGCCGTTGCGTCGGGGTGACGGCAATCGAGTTAAGGACCGGGCAGGTGCGGGGGATCGTTGCCGGAGCGGTGATCATCTGCACCGGTGGAGCCGGTCGGTTGTGGCCATTCACCACCAACGCGGCGATCAAGACCGGCGATGGGATGGCGATGGCCTACCGGGCCGGAGTCGCACTCAAGGACATGGAGTTCGTGCAGTACCACCCGACCGGGCTGCCTGGCACCGGGATCCTGATCACCGAAGCGTCGCGCGGTGAAGGCGGCATCCTGGTCAACAAGGACGGCCACCGCTACCTGCAGGATTATGACCTCGGACAGCCCCTGGATGTCGGCGATCCCGAGCATCCTCAGAAGCGGAGCATGGAACTCGGTCCGCGAGACAAGCTCTCGCAGTGCTTCATCCAGGAACAGCAGGCGGGGCGAACGTTCGAGGGCGAGTACGGGCACTACGTGCACCTGGATGTCACCCACCTGGGTGAAAAGAAGATCAACAAGAAAATCCCCTTCGTCCGCGAGTTGTCCAAGAACTACGTCGGGATCGACCCGGTTTACGAACCGATCCCGGTCCGGCCGGTGCTGCACTACGTGATGGGCGGTATCCACACCGACATCAACGGGGCCACGTCGATGCCCGGCCTGTACGCCGTCGGCGAATGTGCCTGCGTGAATATCAATGGCGCCAATCGACTCGGGTCCAACTCCCTGACCGAACTGCTCGTCTTCGGAGCCCGTGCCGGGGGGGTCGCCGTCGAATTCGCCGCCGCACAAGCCAAGCCGCCGACCGCAGCACTCGAGGCTCAGGTCAGTGACGAACAGGAACGCATCGCCAAGCAGTTCATCCGAAAGACCGACGGCACCGAGCGACTGGCGACACTGAGATTGGAAATGAACGAGGCGATGGAGAGCGGGGTGGGGATCTACCGGGACGCCGCCGGGACCCAGGCCGCCTGCGACAAGCTCGCCGAACTCCAGGGCCGCTTCGACAACGTCTCGCTCGATGACCACAGCCTCAGCTTCAACACGGAATTGACGGCCGCGCTGGAACTCGAGAACATGCTCGACCTCGCACGAGCCGCGGCACTCGCGGCCAACGTTCGCGAGGAATCTCGAGGAGCACACCAGCGGACCGACTTCCCTCCGCCGCGGGACGACGAGAACTGGCTGAAGCACTCCCTCGCCTACCGAACCGACGACGGACCCCGCATCGAACACCTCGACGTCACCATCACCAACTGGCCTCCCGCAAAACGCACCTACGGTTCCTGATCGCCCCAGGCCGCCAACCCGGTTTCTCATGCCAGACGAAACAACCACTCTCGAAATCCTCCGGTACCATCCGGAAACCGACCAGGAACCGCATTTCCAGACGTTCGAGGTGCCCTACCGCGACGACTGGGTCGTGCTGGACGCAATCAACTGGATCAAGGAACAGGTCGACGGCACGCTGACCTATCGCTGGAGTTGCCGGATGGGGGTCTGCGGCAGTTGCGGCATGATGGTCAACGGCACCCCCCGACTGACCTGCGCCGTGTTCCTCAACGAGTTCCACCCCAATCCGATCCGGGTCGAACCGCTGGCCTACTTCCCGATCGAACGGGACCTGGTCACCGTGATGGACTCGTTCATGGAGAAGCTCGAGAGCGTCAAGCCGTGGTTGATCCGCAACGAGGGTGAGGAGAAGCCTCTGGAGGAGGGCGAGTACCTGCAGTCGCCGGCCCAGTTGGCCAAGTACAAGCAGTTCTCGATGTGCATCAACTGCATGCTCTGCTACGCCGCCTGCCCGGTCACTGGTCTCGAATCCGAATTCATCGGCCCCGCTGCGATTGCGCTGGGGATGAGATACAACCGCGACTCGCGAGACCAGGGACGCGAACAGCGGCAGGAAGTCATCGCCAGCGACGACGGGATCTGGAAGTGCACCTTTGTCGGCGAGTGCTCGGAGGTCTGCCCCAAGAACGTCGATCCCGCCGGAGCGATCCAGCAGTCGAAAGTCGAGAGCACCATCGACTGGTACACCTCGCTGCTGCCGTGGACCAAGAAATGAGCAATCCCTACTCACCGCCGATGCCGCGGAACTGGTGGAACACGAATTCCGCCTTCCGGCTCTTCATGCTGAGGGAACTCTCGAGCGTATTCGTCGCGCTGTTCGTTCTCGAATTGCTCTGCTTCGTCTCCCAGGTTGGACGGGGAGAGGAGGCAATGGACCGGTTCGTGACGTCACTGAGACACCCGCTGTACATGCTCTGGCACGCGATCGTGCTAGGTTTTGCACTGCTGCACAGCATCACCTGGTTCAACCTGACCCCCAAGGTCATGGTGATCCGGCGTGGCGAGGAGCGGGTGCCCGACGTGCTGGTGGCCGGATCTAACTACGTCGCCTGCCTGGCGGTCTCGATTGTGCTCTGGTGGATCGTCGGGGGCTAGGTACCGAAAAAATGGCCAAGTCGAACGAACCGATTGTCTGGTCGCTGTTTTCCGCCGGCGGAGTGCTGACGGCATTGATGGCCCCGGCACTGATCCTGCTGCTGGGCTTCGCGATTCCGCTGGGCTGGATCACCCCATCCTTCGATCACGTCAGCAGCCTGGTCGCACACCCGCTGACGCAGCTGGTGGTCGTCGCCCTGGTCAGCCTGGGCCTGTTCCACTGGGCTCATCGATTTCGCTTCACGCTGATCGACCTCGGGCTGCATTCGCTGGAGACCGTAATCACGGTGGCCTGTTATGGTGGAGCCATCGTCGGTACCGGAGTCGCGATCTACGTCGTCTGGCTCTAGGCTGTACAATCGACGGCCACAGAGTTGTCTTCATGAGGTGCCCGGTGTGAGTGAATCGACGCAGGACTTTCGGATCGAATGGCACAGCGGCGTCTTGATCGTGATCCCCGGTGGCGACATCGAGTCGATGAAGTGGGACCTGATCGAACAGGCGGCCGAGATCGTGATGTCGCCGCTGGAGGAGACTGACGTGCCGCTGGTGGTGTTTGATCTCAGCGAGGTCAGCTACTTCGGCAGCGTGTTTCTCTCGTTGATGCTCCGCTGTCACAAGACCGTCAAGCCGCTGGGCGGCGAACTGGTGCTGTGCAGCGCGAGTGACATGGCCGAGGAACTGCTGCGGGTCACCGCGCTCGATACGCTCTGGGCCATCTACTCGACACGCGAGCAGGCGATCGAAGCGTTGGCCGGCTAGAGACGTCATGGCGAAGAAACGACGACGCGCGGCTCCGGACCTGTCCGAATCCGATGTGATGTTCACCGAGCACGACTCGGTGCTGACGCGTCACCCGACCCTGATCGACCAGATCAAGCAGACCGCCGACGGGCTCAAGCAGGACAAGGCCTCCCGCGGGGATCTCAAGATCCTCAGCCAGGCACTCCGAGAACTCCGCTACGCCTTCAAGGTCTTCGCCCCCTTCCGACGCCAGCGCAAGGTCAGCGTCTTCGGCAGCGCACGTACACCGCACGAAGACCCCAGCTACCTGCAGTCGGTCGAATTTGGCCGGCGGATGGCAGAGGAGGGCTGGATGGTGCTGACCGGAGCCGGCGGCGGCATCATGGAAGGTGCTCACGAGGGCTGCGGGCGGACCCGGGCGATGGGCGCCAACATCATGCTGCCCTTTGAACAGGACCCCAACCCGGTCATCGCCGGAGACCGAAAACTCGTCAACTTCAAATACTTCTTCACCCGGAAGTTGATGTTCATCAAGGAAGTCCACGCCGTGGTGCTGTTCCCCGGCGGATTCGGCACACAGGACGAAGCCTTCGAAACACTCACGCTGGTCCAGACCGGCAAACGGGACCTGATGCCGATCGTGATGATCGATCCCCCGGACAGCAACTACTGGGAACAGTGGATCGACTTCGTCCGCGATCAACTCCTCGATCGAGAGCTCATCTCCCCGGAAGATCTCTCGCTACTGACCCGGACCAGCAGCGTCGAGGAGGCGACCGAGGAGATCATGGGCTTCTACAGCGTGTACAACAGCATGAGATACGTGCGGGGCAAGCTGGTGCTGAGGCTGCACTTCGCGCCCGATGATGAGTTCATCGAACGACTCAACGACGAGTTCGCCGACATCGTCGAGAGTGGTCGGATCGAGATGACCGCGATGAATCGGCTCGAAGCCGACGACCGACACCTCAGGCACCTGCCCCGGCTCGCATTCCGCTTCAACCGACGCAGCGCCGGTCGGCTCAGGCAAATGGTCGACCTGATCAACGATACCCTGGGTGTCACCGAGTAGGACTCGGGGGCGATTTGTCAGGCTGCTTGGTCGAGGCCCCCTGGGGTCGCTCGCGGCCGTCGTAGACCAGGCAGTCGGGCCGGGCCGCCCGCCACTTCGCGACCTCCTCGATCGGAATCCCCGCCTGCACCACGAAGACGCTCCGCAGCCCGCGGAACTCTCGCAACCTCGCCGCTGCCGGCAGGCCAAGCCGCGTATGGTTGAGGTTGAGCATCTCCAGAGAATTCTCCACCGGCCAGCCGGCGATCACCTCGTCGCTGAGACCCGTGCGATCCAGGTACAGACGTTTGATCCGACTCGTGCTCAGCAGCTGGGCCACCCCCACACCCGTTAGGCCGGAGGTGTTGCCCAGGTTGAGCGATTCGAGTGCCACCGCGATGGCGAGCTGTTCGAAACACCCGTCGGTCAAGCGACCGCCTCGGATCGCCAGGACTCTCAGTTTTGCCAAACCGGCCAACCGTTCGACCAACCGATCGTCGGCGTCGGGGCAGTTCCAGAGCTGGATCTGCTCGAGCGTCTCCAGCCCGGCCAGGTGCCGGCCCCCCACGGTGCCAATCTCGCCGTCCTCAAGCGACGCCACCACCGCCTCTTCAACCCCGTTGGTCTCAACAGTCCAGCCCGCCCGGCGGAGTGACCTGATTGCGGAGGCCTGTCGTCGGGCGGCCTGGCTGGGCAACAACTCGCCCACGACGACGTCTTCGGCCGGCTGACTCACGGCACCCCCGCTCGGCAAGGTCGGCACTTCATCGGGACCGCCCGAGTCACCCCCGCAGCCTCCGGCCACGGCCAGCAGGCCTGACAAGACAGTCGCTCGGACCACGTCGCCTCTGACCAACCCACCGACTCCTGTTTCGTGACCTCGCGACCCGATATCCGCGCGACTCCCGGCATGGTGTAGTATAGCGACGATGTCGTACCGCACGATAAAACGCCTGCTGGGCGAGACGAACTTCGAGCTGAAGAGCCTGGTGCTGTTCGGGCTGGGGTTGACCGTGCTGGCCACGATCACCTTCGCCTTGTACTGGTGGCAGACGTCGGGGCTCGTCGAGGAGGGAAACCGGCAGGCGGCTCGGCAAATGATCTCTCCGATCATCCTGGCTCACCATTGGAAATGGGATCAGCCCGATGAGATGAAAGAGGACTTCTCGCGGATAATCAAGGAGATGGCCAAGGACATGCAGCCGGCGGACCTGGCCGAGTTCAAGTACGAACTGTTCAGCCCCGACCCCTCCTCGGCCACCTCGCCCACCGACCGACCAATCGATCCAAGAGGCTACGAGGCAGTTCGTGAACTGAAACGGATGCTCAGGGAGACTCCCGACGAGCCCCTGGAAATCGTCCGCGAGGTCGAAGATGAGCAGGCGTCGGAACGGAGCGAATACCAGTTCTATGCCGGGATCGTCGCCAAGCAGTCGTGCATCGATTGCCACCAGTCGATCGAAAAGGGCGGCGACCTGAAGGTCGGTGACCTGATCGGAGTGGTCAAGATCAGCATGCCGCTGGCCCGCACCCGCGCTTCGATTCACCGCGTCTTCGCCTTCGTGATCTCCGCCGAACTCGTCAAGGTCGTGCTGGCGATCCTGGCCATCTACCTGATCGTCCGCTACGTGATCACCAAGCCGGTGATGCACCTGAAAAAAGTCAGCGACGCCATCGCCCAGGGCAACCTCGAACTCCGGGCCGAAATCCGGACCGGGGACGAGTTCGAGGAACTCAGCCACGCGTTCAACCGCATGCTGCGGCACCTGGTCACCATCCAGGACGAACTCCAGGACGTCAACATCGACCTCGACAGCAAGATCGACCAGCTGGCCCAGGTCAACCTGAGACTCTACGAGATGAACAATCTCAAGAACGAGTTCCTGGCGACGATGAGCCACGAGTTGAGGACTCCGCTCAACAGCATCCTCGGCTTCAGCGACGTGCTCGCCGCCGCCGAAAACCTCGACAATCGACAGTACCGATATGTCTCCAACATCAGGTCCTCGGGCCAAAGCCTGCTGGCGATGATCAACGACGTGCTCGATTTGGCGAAGATCGAGAGTGGTCGGATGGAAGTGCACGCCATCGAGTTCAAGCTGGGGGACCTGATCGAGCGGCAGGTCACCTCGGTCACTCCGCTGGCCGAGAAGAAGAACATCCATCTCGACTTCGCCGTCGACCCCGACTGCCCGTTGCTGTTTTCCGACGCCGGCAAGCTCGAACAGATCCTGCTTAACCTGCTCTCCAACGCGATCAAGTTCACGCCCGAGGGGGGCCGGGTGCGGGTCAACGGACTCCGACACGACACACGCCAGGTCGACCTCGTGGTCGAAGACAACGGGGTGGGCATCCCGCTGGACGACCAGGATGCGATCTTCGAGAAGTTCCGCCAGGGTAGCGGGATCCCCGGGCAGGAGGATCCGATGACACGCGAGTACGGCGGCACCGGGCTGGGGCTCTCGATCGTCAAAGAACTCGCACGACTGCTCGGCGGCAGCGTCGGGCTCGAAAGCGAATTCGGCAAGGGAAGCACCTTCACCGTCCGCATCCCCGTCCAGCACACCGACCCGGTCGAACCCAACGACTCCTCCGAGAGCCAACAGGTCGGACTCCACCGCACCGCCATCGCACCCCCTGATCACCAGGCCTCACAGTGACGCTCGAGTTGACGTCGGCAGCGATCGAGATCATCCCGGTGCTCGACCTGATGCACGGACAGGTCGTCCGAGGCGTCGCCGGGCAGCGCGAGAGCTACCGGCCGATTTCCAGCCGGCTGGTCGATTCGGCCGATCCGCTCACGATCGCCGACGCCTTCGCCAACCGGCTCGGACTCAAACGCATCTACCTCGCCGACCTCGACGCCATCAGGGACGAGCGACCCGCCTGGACGACCATCCAGGCACTCACTGACGCCGGATTCCCTCTGCTGATCGACGCCGGGCTACGGGATGTCGCACGTGCACGCGCGTTGCTCGAACTGGGAGTTGAATCGGTCGTCACCGGACTCGAAACTCTCACCGGACCCGACCTGCTCCGAGAACTGCTCGAAGCCATCCCCGGCAAGCAACTCGTCTTCAGCCTCGACATGCAGGCCGGCAGGCCGATGACCGACGCCGATGCCTGGCCCGACCCGACTCCGGCAGGAATCGCAGAAACGGCAATCGAGGCGGGCATCGAACGCATGATCGTGCTCGACTTGGCCGGAGTCGGCAGTGGTAAAGGACCGCCGACACTGGAGCTGTGCCGCCAGATTCGCAGTCGGCACGAGGTGATCGAGTTGATCACCGGGGGCGGCATCCGGGACCAGCACGACATCTCCGCCGCTGCCGACGCCGGTGTCGACGCCGTGCTCGTGGCCTCAGCACTCCACGATGGATCGCTCTTCCCGGAGGTCCAGGACTGAGGAGACTCTCCCCCTACAGCCCCGACCCAAACGGTAGCTCGTCGGCGTCCCCCGCTTCCGGCTCATCCGCCTCCACCGCGCGATCCGGCTCGACACCCCCACTTCCGCCGCCCCGTTCGAACACCAACGGCGTGTCCCCCCGGGGAGTGACTCTCAGCGAGATCTTCCCGTCGAGCACATCGGTCAGCAGGTCGCCGCAGACCTCGGCCCGCCACCCGGTACACAACCGCGGCGGACCCCCATCGCGGTCTCCGTGGACATGCCAGCGGACCAGCGTCTTCAGTTCATCACTGGTCCCCACCAGCGAAACGGACACGTCGAGCTCGGCACACCGGTTCGACAACGCGATGGCCAGCAGCTGGCCGAGCACGTGATCGTCGTCATGGATCTCACCCCGTCGCCTGGTCCGCTCGGGGTAGTCCTGTTCGGATCCCGCCAGTACTTCACGCACTGTCGCCGCCAACGCCTCGGCGTGACACTTGAAGTTGCGACGGGTCATGTCGCGAGTCGCCAGCACTTCCTCGGCCGTCTTCGGCTTGCGCTTGGCCAGGTCGATCAGCAGGTCGTCCCGCAGCACGCGGCGGACCGGCTGATCGAGTTCCTCGCCGCAGCGGTCCCTCCACCAGTAGACCGCTCGAGCCACCGCCAACCCGGTCCGATCGAGCCGGTTGACGCCCGAGAGTCGCCGCCAACTCTCCTCGCCACGCTCGGCCTCGACCTCGTCGATCATCCGCCCGAATTCCGCCTCCGCCCACCCCTGCCGACCCAACGCCTCCAGCGATTGTGACTGCCGCTGCTGGATCGCCAACAGGAACCGGACATCGTCCCGAGCGTACTCGACCTGCCGGTCACTCAGGGGACGACGGCGCCAGTCGGTCCGCGACTGGGTGCCGGGGACCTTTTTGCCCAGTACGCGAGCGACCAGCCGTTCGTGGTTCAACGGGTAACTGCGGGTCCTCAGGCCCTCGGCAATCTGTACATCCCACAACCGACGCGGTCGGCTCGAGGTGTTGTCCAGGCAGAAGCGGACTTCCTGGCGTGCGGCATGGGCCACCACGGTCACCTCGTCGTCGGCCATGATCCGCCACCAGTCCGAAAGGTCCTCGACGGCCAGCGGGTCGACGATGATCTCGTGGCCGGGCAACGCCAACTGCAGCAGGCACAGCTCGGGCCGGTAAAACCCCTCGGAAACAAACTCGGTGTCCATCGCCACGATCCCCGCCTCGCGGATCGTGTCGCACACCTTGGCGAAATCCTCCCGACTCGTGACCAGGCTCTGGTCCATCACGACACCTCCGACCCGACCGCCCCTTGGCAGGCCGGGCAGAAAAACGTCGAACGCTGTGCCTGGACGACTCGGACAATCAGAGCCTGGCAACTCGAACACGGCTCTCCGGCTCGGTCGTAGACACGGTGCGAGTTCTGGTAGCCACCGTCCTGGTTCAGTGCATTGCGGTAGGTGCCGTCCGAGAGCGTCGAGCCCTCGTGGCGGATCGCCTCGCGGAGCACCGTCCTGGACGCCCTCGACAATCGAGCGGCCTCGTCATCGGCGATCTGGTCGGCCGGTCGGGCCGGGTCGATCCGGGCTCGGAACAGGATCTCGCTGGCGTAGAGGTTGCCGATCCCGGCCACCAGCGCCTGGTCGAGCATCGCTACCTTGATCGCCCGCCCCGTCCTTCGGCACAACCGTCGCCAATCCCGAGCAACCAGGGTCAACGCGTCAGGGCCCAGCCGCGGCGGCCCCAACCGCTGTGCCAATTCCTCGGACGTCAGCAACCGGATCGTCCCCAGCCCGCGGCGGTCCCAGAAATAAAGGTCATCGACAAGATCGGGTGTGCCACAGGGCTCCAGTCGCCAGTGGTACCGCAGGTGACCCCGGTCGGGTGGATCAGTGACCAGCATCAGGCCGGTCATCCGTGGCTCGATCACGAACGAATCAGCCGTACAGAGATCCAGGATCACTCGCTTGCCGATCCGACGCACCCCGGTGATCGTCGCCCTCTGCACCCGGCGGCGGATGGCCGCGGATCCCGGGGTGATCTCGATCGGGCGGAACCGGCAGCGGTAACGCCGGGCCTCGGCCAGACGCCGCCCGGTCACGTGCCGGGCGATCCCCCGCACCATTGTCTCGACCTCGGGAAGTTCTGGCACTGGGTGATCCTGAAGAGACTGGGGACAGCGTGACTGCGATGGCCGGTGGGTTCGCCCACACTAGCTCGGTTGTACGGTTTCGTGCCGACGTGACTCCTGGACCGATTGTCCGGCGTGGCAGCGGGGGGTCTGTTCCTGGAATTTGATTGACGACCTAGCGAAGCTGCACAATGCTCTAGGAAGAGACTACCCAGAATATCGCATCCCAACCGCGGGATGAACTCACCGGCGCCCTGCGTCGGACGAATGGAGACTCAACCATGTCAGTTCGAGATCCCAGACACGCCTATCTCAACCGTCGTCGACCCAGGCGTCGCACCCCGATGTGGGTCGCGGCCACCGGCTTCGCACTGGTCATCGGTACGCTGGCCGTGATGGCTCGCAACACCCCGCCCGTGCAGACGGCCGCTCCCGGGGCGGTTGTGGCACAGGTCCAGCCAGAGGCTCCCACAGTGACGGCCACCCAGCCGATCTCCCGGCCGTCGCTCGATGAGGTCACACCGACCTCGGCCCCACAGCAGCCACCGCAGCCACCGCGAACAATCGCCGGTGGAGCCGAGGCCGATTTCGAGGCGCTGATCGACCTGATCCAAAATGAAACCAGCGGTCCCTGGGAAGACGTCGACGGTTCCGGCGGAACGGTTTCCGACACCGGCCAGATGGCCGGTATCCACGTCGATCCGGCCGGCCTGCTGACTCGAGTTGCCACCGCCGACACCAGCGGACGACTCGAAGAACTCAGCCTGATCGCCGCCGGCAGCGACAGCAAGAACGCTGACATCAACCACCGCAGCCGCCTGCGACTGGTCTCGCTGGCCCGGCTCGAGCAGGAAGTCGCCCGTCGCCTGGACGCCGGCGAGCCCCTGCCGGCAGACATCCGGCACCTGGCCGGACTGCAGCAGGTGCGGTTCGTCTTCACCTACCCCGAGACCGGCGACATCGTTATCGGTGGCCCGGCCGAGGGCTTCAAGGTCAGCAAGACATCCGGCACCGCGATCGGTGCCACCAGCGGCCATCCCGTCCTGCAGCTGGACGACCTGGTCACCGTGCTGCGGGCCTTCACGGCCGAGGGCGGTGGCGTGATCAGCTGCTCGATCGACCCTCGTCCCGAGGGACTCAAGCAGATCAACGACCTCGTCGCCCGCTCGAACAAGAAGGGCTCGCTGTCACCTGCGGCGGTCAAGAACTGGACGAGCCAGTTGGGCAAGGCCCTGGGCCGCCAGGACATCACCATTACCGGTGTCCCGGCCGACTCGCGGGTCGCTCGCGTGATGGTCGAAGCCGACTACAAGATGAAGCTGATCGGCATCGGGCAGCTCGATGCCGGAAAGCACGTGCCGGGGATCTTCGGCCTGATGACACCCGCCGAGCAGAAGGACAGCTCGCTGGATGCCCTGAGATGGGAGCTGTCGCTGAAGTACAGCTCGGTGCGGCACAGCGCCAGCGGGAACGCCTTCCAGTTGGTCGGACGAGCCGTGCACTGCCAGTCCGAGAACGAATTCGTCAACGCCGGCGGAGAGCGGGTGGCGACGGGTAAGACCGAGGGTTCCAACCGGACCTTCGCCCGCAACTTCACCGAGCACTACGTCGAGTTGTCTCGCAAGGACCGCGTGTTCGCCGACCTGCAGAACATCTTCGACCTGGCCCTGGTCGCCGCACTTCTCAACCGCCAGGGACTGGCCGAACAGGCTGGCTGGCAGATGGGCGTCTTCGGCAACCACGGCGAGTTTCAGCCGGCCGTGCACCCGGTGCCTCGTACCGTCGACTCGGTGGTCAACCACCGCGTCTACAACGGCCGCGACGTGGTCGTGCAGGTCGCCGGTGGCGTGCGAGCCGATCTTGGCAGCCTGCTGGCTGACCGCGGCACGATCAAGGCCAACTCGAAACTCAACCACATCGCTCCGGCCGTTGGACCGGCCGACCTCGACAGCGATCGCTGGTGGTGGGATGTCGCCATCCCTCTCGCCACGGCCAACGCCGCCAAGCCCGTCAGGAAGTAAACCCGGCGGAACAACCAGAATCTCCTTCGACGTCGGCCATTCCTTCACGGGTGGTCGGCGTTTTTTCGTGGTCGGGGTCACCCCCCCCTCCGTTGACCCTCAACTCGCCTCACCCTAAAACCGAATCGACACACACAGGCTCCCTCCAACACGACAACTCCCCCCATGCCCCGCCTCACACAGGCCGATCTCGCAGAACGCAACAAGGCGTTCGAATCGCATACCCCGCAGGACCTGCTGCGGTGGGCGGCCGATACGTTCCCCGGACGTGTCGCGGCCATCTCGGCCCTGCAACGGGCCGGCTCGGTCGTCTGCCACATGGTCGGAAGTCTCGAATTGCAGATCCCGATCCTGTTCGTCGATACCGGGGTCAACTTCCCTGAAACGCTCGCGACACGGGATGCGATCGGTGAGAGCTACGGACTGGAAATCCGCACGCTGCAACCCGAACAGTCGATGGATGAGCAGAGCGAGGAACTGGGCGTGCTGTACGTGACGCCCGAGGGTCAAAAAGAGTGCTGTCGGTTGCGGAAGATCGAGCCGTTGCGGGCGGTCGCCGACCAGTTCGACTGCCTGGTCGGCAGCCTGCGACGCAGCGAAGGAGGCCAGCGCTCGTTCTGTCCGATACTGGCCGCCGACCCCGATATGAACGTGGTGAGGATCAATCCGCTGGTGAACTTCGAAGACAAACACCTCGATGCCTACATCGACGAGCACTCAGTGATTCTCAACCCGCTGCACGCTCAGGGCTATCCGACGGTCAGCTGCAATCGTTGTACGACTCCGGTGCTCGAGAACGAGCCACGACGGGCCGGCCGCTGGCGTCACCTGGGCCCCTGGCAGGCCTACTGCGGCATCAACCCCACCGACCTGGATGCCGACACTCAGACCGCCATCGAGCTGCCCCAGCCGCTGATCGACAAGGTCCTGGACCACGAAACCGACTTCATGATCTAGCCCAGGGACTGGCTCACCCGCCTGGCGGGGTTCCTCCTGTCCGCGGATCCGAAGTTGCCTCTGCATACGGGACAGGCCCCTCCCAGATCGGCCTCGGGCAGAAGACAGTCACCGTGGCGGGGAAGCCAGTCCCCGGACTCGTCTTGCACGATCCCGGTGATTCTCAGATCATCCGCGCGCCCACCCTCTCTCTCCTCTCACATCGGGCTCCGGAGACTCTCCCATGCGGTTGCCATCCTGGCTGGCCCCCTACCGTCATGCGCGTCGAAACCGTCGCCGCCCGAGCACGATTCCCGCCGCCGAACTGCTCGAGGACCGTACTCTGCTGACCCCTCTGTGGAGTTTCGACCCCGGCACCGGTCACCTCGAATTCACCACCGACGGCCTGGCCACCACAATCATCGTCATAGCTCCCAGCGGCACCGTCGAGGTGGTTGGCGAGGGCCCGTTGATCGCCCCTGAAATGACGGTCGAGGCCGAGGACGTCGTCACGATGTCGATCGAAACCGGCGACGGCAACGACTGGGTCGATCTCTCGGCCGTCAACGAGATCACCTTTCCGTCGATGTCCAGCGAACCCGGCAGCCTCCTGGTCAGTACCGGCAGCGGAGGCGACACGATCGTCGGTAGCGGATTCGACGACACGATCTACGGTGGTAACGGCAACGATGCAATCCACGGCGGCGACGGAGATGACCTGATCTACGGCGATCGCATCGACGGTGGTTCCGGAGATGACCTGATCTACGGCGGCGACGGCGATGACCTGATCCACGGCGGCAATGGAGACGACTGGGTCTACGGCGAAACCGGTGACGATACGTTGGAGGGCGGATCCGGCAACGACCGGATCGAAGGTGGCACCGGCCGCGACCGGGCCTACGGCGGACTCGACGACGACATCATCTTTGGAGACGCCGGAAACGACACGCTGCAAGGCGGAGTCGCCTGGGACAGCCTGTGCGACTCGCTGGTGGAGGGGGACTGCCTTGTTGACGGCGCCGGGGTCGACTCGATCGACGGGGGCAGCGGGCACGACTGGATTGACGGCAACGGGGGCAATGACCTGCTGCTGGGCAACACCGGAGACGATGTCATCGTCGGCTCCGACGGCGACGACCGCATCGAGGGCCAGGCCGGGCAGGATACGCTCACCGGTCTCGCCGGCAACGACACGATCTACGGCGATTCCGGAATCGACTCGATCACCGGAGGCACCGGCGACGACTGGCTCTCGGGAGGCCTCGGACTCGACATCCTCTTCGAATCGGCCGACGTCGACTTCACGATGTCCGATTCCCAACTCAGCGGCCTGGGCAACGATCAGCTGGAAGCATTCGAGTACGCCCGCCTGATCGGAGGAGACGGCGAGAACAAGATCGATACCACCGGGTTCTCCGGCAATGCGACGCTCACCGGCGGTGCCGGTTCCGACACGCTGCTAGCCGGACCCGGCAGCGACGTGCTCAACGGCAACGCCGGCAACGACGAGATCGCCGGCGGCGCCGGTCACGACACTCTGGGTGGCGGAGCCGGCAGCGACACGATGAACGGGTCGCTGGGAGACGACGTGCTCAGAGGCCACGGCGGCAGCGGTGATGTGCTGCAGGGAGGACCCGGAATCGACACTCTCGATGGCGGAGCCGGCCACGACCGTCTCTTCGAATGGGCCGACACCAACTTCACGCTCGATGCCCTTTCGCTCTCAGGACTCGGCACCGACCAACTGGCGAACATCGAATCCGCCCAGTTGATCGGTGGCGTCTCGTCCAACAGCATCAACACCGAGGCGGTCGACTGGCCGGTGACGATCAATGGCGGAGCCGGCGACGACACGATCCGCACAGGCGGCGGCAACGACAAGATCCTCGCAGGACGTGGCGACGACCTGATGACCAGCGGCAACGGAGCCGACATCCTCCGTGGACAGGCCGGCCACGACAACCTCGCAGCCGGCAACGGCAACGATCGGCTCGACGGAGGCTCGGGCAACGACCAGCTTGCCGGCGGTGATGGAGACGACCGCCTGCGAGGACACTCGGGCAACGACCTGATCGACGGAGGTCTCGGACTCGATCGACTCGACGAACTCGTCGCTGGCAATGCCACCCTGGTCGATGGGCAATTCCAGGGAGCCGGCACAAACAGCCTGGTCGGTATCGAGACCGCAAGGATCAAGGCCGGCCAGGGTAATGACGTGCTGGACGCCTCGGGCTTTTCCGGACCTGTCACGCTGATCGGCGGATCCGGCAACGATACGCTGAAGGGTGGCCCGGCCGCCGATCAGCTATTGGGCCGACTGGGTCGAGACCAGATCGAGGGAGGTGGCGGAGCCGATTGGCTCTCGGGGGGAGGCGGTGACGACAGCCTGTTGGGCCACGACGGGGCAGACTTACTGATCGGTGGCACCGGCAACGACCTGCTCTCAGGCGGAGATGGCAACGACACACTGCTGGGACGACTCGGAGACGACTCGCTTGTCGGCCACGGCGGCAACGATCGTCTCGACGGAGGCGACGGAAACGACCAGCTCGTCGGACTCGAGGGCAACGACCTGCTGATCGGTGCCTCGGGAGCCGACTCGATGATCGGCGGCGGCGGCGACGATCGGCTGCTGGGCGGTTCCGGTTCGGATGTGGCACTGGGCGGAGACGGAGACGACACGCTGAGAGGACAGGCTGGTGACGATACGATCGGCGGCGGCGGCGGCCAGGACCTGGTCGTCGATCAGACCGCGGTCGTCGACGAACTGTTCACGTTCCTGCCCGACTGGATCGACGCCTGACGCACCCGCTCAGGGCTCAACCCGACTTCGCCTTGCGGATCTTCACGGCAATCTCGGCCAATACCCGACGCCCACGGCCCATCGCATCGGTGCTGGCCAACGAAAGTGCTGCGTTGACCTGGGTTTCCAGGTTGAGTAGCAACTTGCGGAAGTACGTGAATTCACCCGCGACCCCCTTCGGATTGTCGATCGGCTGCCGTGTCGCGATGAACCGGTCGTGGATGTCCTGAAGCCACTCCCGCTTGCCCACAGACTGGGTATCGCCGATATCGCACGCCTTCTGACATCGCGACAATTGGAGTGAGGCATTCCGCATCCACCGCCGAGCATCCTCCCAGGCATCCCTGTCCTGGCGAGTCGAGAACTCCTTCTCCTCGAAGTTGAGATCCCGATTGAGCGTCTTGAGTTGTCCCAGCATGCTGTCGACCTGCTTGCGGAGCATGTCGAGCTTGACCGTCTCGGACTGGATCCCGAACCAGTGCGACTCAATCGACGTGTACACAACCTCGTCGACCGCACCTCCACCACCTCCGGATGCCGTCGCTTGAGGCAGAGCCACCGCAGCCACCGCAGCCACCGCAGCCACCGCAGCCACCGCAGCCACCGCCGGAACCGTGGCCAAGTGAATCGCGATGTTCGTGTCAGGTGCACCCGGCGGCGACACCAGCGGCTGGTCGAGCATCGTCGCAGGCCCCCCGGCCGAGGGACCTGGCCAAGGGATTCCGAACACCACCCACATCGACACACCGCCGGGGTCGATACCGGTCGCCAATGCCAGCCCCCTCAATGTCCCAGACACTCCATCGGCCAACCGACAGATCACTCCCTGGGGCACCGCCGGCGGCCGGAACCAGGCCCAACCGTGACACGTCCCCGATCCATCCAGCGACAACGATTCCCAATCGGACGAAGCCGGCCGCATCGCGAAAGGAACTGGTGATGGTTGAGAACTGGAATTCAAGGAGGACTCGTCAAGATGATCTGGCGGTGGTCACAACTGACCCCACACGTCGGCTAAAGTGGGCGATGAGGGACTCGAACCCCCGACATCCACGGTGTAAACGTGGCGCTCTAGCCATCTGAGCTAATCGCCCGGTCCGGGGAGCACTGTAAAGGATGCCGAGCCGACCGGGCAAGTGGCCTCTCGGCTGTCCCCTGACTGGGTCCGATGGCACTCTGTTATAATCACGGCGTTCCTTCCCATGTCCGGCCCAGGGCCGACCTGAATGCCCAATTCACTTGCCGATTGCGCCGACTCACTCGAGCAGTTGCGAGACCACGTCGAGGGCCTCGGCGAACAGCTCGAAAGCCTCGGACTGCCACGCCCCGTTGGCGATGAGTGGCACGAACTGCTCGTCCGAAAACTGCTGCCTCAGCTCGACTCCGACACACCACTGATCGTCGCGGTGGTCGGAGGCACCAACACCGGCAAGAGCGTGGTGTTCAACCATGTCGCCGGCGAAGCGATCAGCGCAACCAGCCCGCTGGCCTCCGGGACCCGGCACCCGTTGTGCCTGGTCCCGGAGGGCTTCGACACCAATCGGCTCGGGACAATGTTCGACGGATTCACCGTCATCCCCTGGGCACAACCCGAACAGACGCTCGAAGACGTCCCCGAGCATCGGCTGTTCTGGCGCACCTGCCCGTCTTTACCGCAAAACCTGCTCGTGCTCGACTCGCCCGATATCGACAGCGATGCCGAGGTGAACTGGGAACGAGCCGAGTGGCTCAGGCAGTCAGCCGACGTCCTGGTCGCGGTGTTGACTCAGCAGAAATACAACGACGCGGCGGTCAAGCAGTTCTTCCGCCGGGCCGCCGCCGAGGACCTGGCCACGATCGTGGTCTTCAACCAGTGCCAGTTTCCCGACGACGAGGAATACTGGCCAGCCTGGCTCGAGACCTTTGTCGGCGAAACCGGGACCAGCCCCGAGTTCGTCTACCTGGTCGGGTACGACCGATCGTCCGCCGAATCCGGACACCTCGAATTCCTCGGACGACTTGTCCCCGACCCTGAAGAGCCCCGCGATCTGCAGCAGGACCTCTCGAGCCTGAGATACGAGACGATCAAGTTTCGCTCGCTCCGAGGATCCCTCGGCCAGCTGCTCGCACCGGAATCCGGTGTCGGGGCCTGGTTGGAAACGGTCCGCGGCCGCAGTGACGAATTCCATTCGGCGGCCGAATTGCTGTCGGCCGAGCACCTGGCGTCGATTGACGATTGGCCCAGCGTCCCGGCTCGACCGCTGATCAACTCGGTCCGGGGCTGGTGGCGAGACCAGCGGAGCGGTTGGACGGCAGGAGTGCATTCCTTCTACAACACAATCGGTCACGGGTTGGCCTGGCCATTCCGCAAGCTGGCCGGGACTGGGACCGCCACTCCCCAGGATCCCCTGGCCGAGTACCGCGACATCGAGTGGTCGTCGATGCTGGGTTCTCTCGAGCAGGTCTACCGTCGGCTGGCCTGGTGCCGCGACGCCGGCGGCGATCAACTGGCGCCCCGGTTGACTCCACTGCTCGAGGGAGAATCCCGCCAGGGAGTCCTCGAGCAGCTCCGTGCCGCACATTCCGAGTGTGACCTCAACGCGGAGCTGTCCCAGACGGTGGCCGAGGCACTCGAGGAGTTCCGCAGCGAGAGTCCTCGGTCGTTCCGGCTGCTGAAACGAATCGACAAGCTGGCCGCAGTCGCGCGACCGGTGACCAGCGTTGCGCTGTTTGTCGTGGGATTCGGCCCGGTGGGCGAGGTGGTCGCTCCGGCGGTGACCGATGCCGCGATGCAATCGGCGTTGCACGTCGCCGGAGATGTCGCCGGTGGCACCGTCGCGGCCACGCTCGGTGAATCGGCGATCAGCCAGTCGACGGCCACCGGGGCCGGCTACATCGAATCCAAGTTCCGCAACCTGCAGGATCGCTTCGCGGTACGCCGAGCCGGCTGGCTCGCCACCCAACTCGAACAACTCGTGCTGGGCGACCTGGCCCGGGAACTCGAATTCGCCGGCGGGACTCCCCGTTGCGGCTCATTTCGCGGTGTCGAGTCGACTGTAGGCTCGCTGGCTGCCATGCTCGAGGAACTGGCCCCGCTGGCGACACCTCCTTCGAGTTCAACCCCATCCGAAACGCCATGAGCGACGGTGAACTCGCACGACTGAAGGCCCTGGCCCGAATCGACGAGCTGGTCGAACGGCTCGACTCGTGGGCCGAGCACTCCGTGCCGTGGCAACCGGCTCGCGACGCACAGGCCCTGGTCCGCCGCCTGCTGGATCGCATCGATTCACTGCGGCTGAGACTCGAGGCGCCGCTCGTCGTCGCCGTCTTCGGCGGTAGCGGCACCGGCAAGAGTACCCTGATCAACGCGCTGGTCGGGCAGGATGTCACCGCCAGCGGCCGCGAACGGCCCACCACCCGCCGGCCCCAGATCATCACCACCCCCGATCTCGATCTCGAACCACTCGGATTGCCCGCCGACTCGATCGACGTCGTCCGAGTCGACTCGACCGTACTCCGTGACGTCGTGCTCGTCGATTGCCCCGACCCGGACACCGGCGAAGAAGAACACGACGCCGGACAACTCCAACGGCTCCAGGAAATTCTCCCGCTCTGCGACGTGCTGCTCTACACCTCGACACAACAGAAATACCGCTCGGCACGGGTCTCGGAGGTACTGGCCGTGGCCGCCACCGGGTGTCGGGTCTTCTTTGTCCAGACCCATGCCGACGTCAACGCCGACATCCGCGACGATTGGGCGCAACAGCTGGCCGCGGACTTCGAGGACGCCGAGTTGTTCCTGGTCGATTCCCTGGCGGCACTCCAGCAACAACGCCAGGGCCGGCGGCCCGGAGGCGACTTCGCACGGCTGGAACACCTGCTCACCTCCCGACTGGCCGCATCGGCGCGGTTGGAGATCCGGCGAGCCAACCTGATCGACCTGCTCGACGATGCGCTGCGGGAATCTCGAATCGACTACCACGCGGCCTGGCCGGCCGTCGAGGCTCTCGAGCAGGCTCTGCAGGAGCAGCACGAGCGGCTGGTGGGATCGCTGGCAAAGCGGTTAGCCGAGGAACTCGAGGCCAGCCACTACCTGTGGGAACGTCGCTTGGTCGAACGAGTGACCAGCGACTGGGGATTCAGCCCGTTCAGCAGCCTGCTGAGACTCTCACAGGGGCTCGGAGGACTGCTGGCGTCGGCGTCGCTGCTGCGTGCCCGCTCTTCGGCGCAGGTCGCGTTGCTGGGTGCCTGGCAGGGAGGACGCTGGTTGACCTCGCGAGCCAAACAGAGGGATGCCGACCAGCGTTTCGAACAACTCGCGGTGCTGGGCATCGACGATTCGGTGTTGCGCGAGAGCCAGTTGGTGGTCGAGGGCTTTGCCGAATCGGCCGGGATCGACCAGGCACTCACCTCGCCCCGCTCACTCGAGTCGCTCCGTGACGACGCCGCCCAGATGCAACGGTCGTTCCTGGACAACGCGGGAGCACAGATCGAAGAGGTCATCGAAGTCCAGGCCGCTCGCAGCCGCGGCTGGGGCGTGAGGCTGGTCTACGAAACGGCGCTGACAGTGCTGCTGGGCTTTCTGCTGTACCGCATCGGCCGCAACTTCTTCTACGACACGCTGCTGAAGGACGGAGAGTTCCTGCCGTTGGAGTTCTACCTGCCGGCGACCGCTCTGAGCCTGCTGTGGGCCGCGCTGTTGGTGATGCTCTTCACGAGACGTCTGAGGAGAGGACTCAGGAAGGCCATCGGTGGGCTGGCCGAACGCGTCGCCCGGCACCGCGTGGCCGGTGGGCCATTCGTGGAGCTCGAAGACGTCTGCCAGGAAGTGAGCCGGTCCCGCGAACAGCTGGCGGTGCTGTGTGAGCGGGTCTGCGGGCTCAAGGCCACCCTGCTGGGGTCAGACGCCGCTATGCCTTTGGCGGACGGGGACTGATCCGGGGACCGGCTCGCCCGCCCTGGGCGGGAGTGCCTGTCCCGGTAGTGAGGCTGAAGAAACTAGTTCCCCGACGAGAAGCGGCCGGAGGTCTTGCCGGTGGAGACCGGCTGCTTCTTCAGTCGCTTGCTGCGAGTGAACAGGCCGGAGACCTTCCCGGTTGAGGTTCGGTTGCCGACACTGCCTCCAACCACGCCGCTGGCGGCTCCGGCCTTGAGGTTGAAGGGGCGGTCGACCAGGCCGGGCACGAACAGGCGTCGCCGGGGTACGTAGCCGATGTGGGCCAGGAAGTCACTGAGGTTGATGCGGCGGACGGCCGTCTCGCGCGCCTCGGCCACCATCTTCTTGTGATGACCGATGATCGCCCGGAACTGCTGCTTCTCGAGATCCGAGGCGGCCTGGCTCAGATCGGGGATCCGGCCGATGACCAGGTACTTCATCTGCAGAGTGATCGTCGGGTCGTCCTCGGTGTGGTCGTGGCTCTTGGAGGGGAACTCGGTGTAAAACACCCGTTGGCCACCGTCGAGCACCTCGTGAGTGATCTGTCCACCGATCCCGCTGATCATCTCGTGCAACTCGCCCCGGTTGCTGGCTCCGTCGTTGTCGAAATCGACCAGGCCCACGAAGGCAAACGCGGCCGGACGACCGGGAGCCCACAGCGGAGTGTAGACCAGGTCGTTGGGCTGGATCGGGTCGTAGATGTCGTACTTGAGGACGCGGGCTTCGGAGAGATGTGCACCGATGACCCGGGTCACCTCGATCGATCCCTTGATGTCATCGAATCCAGGCGAAAACCGCTCGTCAGCCGTATCACTCGCCTCGTCGTCGTCCGCGGTATTAGCCGGAGCCGACGGGCGACCGACGCCACGGTGCGTCTGCTTGTAGATGCTGAACTGTGTGCGAGTGGTCAACTTGTCGTCGCGACCGAGGTTGATCCAGACCAGGCCGCTGTCGTTGTCGACCCAGCGAATCAGTCCGTCGGGCCGGTCGTAGGTGATGCGTTCTCGCTTCCGGACCGCGTCGGTCAGGAAGTCGTTGATGTCCTCGAGCCGCCCGATCTGGCCTTCGGATTCCTTCTTGAGCTTGGTGTGAGCGTCCTTGGTCTGTTTGAGCGAGTTCTGCAGGTTGGTTGTCACGCCCCGCAGCGTCACGATCTGGTCGTCCCGCTTGCGGATCTCGCTCTCCTTGGTCCGGTTCGCGTCGTCCCGCTCACCCTCGGCCGCCTTCCGGCGTGCGTCGTGACCGCTGGCGACGTCCTGGTAATGGGACTTCATCGACGCCAGGAACTCGACGGACAGCTGGCGGTTCTTCTCGCTCAGGTTGCGGTTCTCCGAAAGCAGGTTGTCCACCTTCTGCTTCATCGCCCGCAGCGTCTCGACGTACGAATCGCGCTGCAACTCGGGACCGCCCAGTGACTTGATGTCGTCGACCATGCTGCCCAACACCGATTCACGACTGGTGTCGCTTGCCGAGCCAACCGTGGCGACGTTGGGGTAGCCCACCTTCGACTTCAACTCGTTGACCTGGTCGAGGTAGGTTCGCTGCAGGTTCTTCTCGTCACCGGCCTCCTTGGTCTTGGTCGTGAGATCGAGGCGGATCTTCTTGCCCTCGTCCCACAACACGTAGGTGAACACGGCGAAAATCAACATCAACATCGCTGTGAAGATGAAGCCGATTTCCTTGAACCCGATGGTGCCTTTGGAGGCCATGGCCCCTCCCCTGTCGCATGACTGGGTCGCCCGGCTCGACGCCTGACAACGGTGTTACTCAGAGATACCAGGAGAATCCCGACACCCTGTCTCTGAATTCTAGGTGGGGGTAGAGTGGAGTCAAGAAAACGACACGCTGCATGACCCCACTTGGTCATATCCTAACGGTTTTTCCGGTCGTGACCCAACAGGGTACGCTGAGATGACGACTCAACGATGAACAACCCGGTCTACATTCTCGACGTGTTTTCCCTGGTCTTCCAGGTCTTCCACGGCCTGCCGCCGATGACCGGACCGGCCGGACAGCCGACCAATGCCGTCTACGGCTTCACCAGGGACCTGATCAACCTGCTCCGGGACCACCGCCCCTCACACCTCTACTGCGCCATGGACTCGCCCGGACAAGGAGTCCGAAACGAGTGGTACCCCGAGTACAAGGCGAACCGCGACGCGATGCCCGAAGACCTGGTGCCGCAGATCGAGATGATCGAGGAGGTGATGGCCGGGTTCGGACTGCCGGTGCTGAGGGTCGAGGGGTGGGAGGCTGATGATATCTTTGCGACCCTGGCCAGGCGGGCGGTCGAGGCGGGGTACCAGGTTCGAATCGTCACCAGCGACAAGGACGCACGCCAACTCGTCGGGCCGCAGGTCCAACTGTTCCACATTCGCAAGAACGAGTTCCAGGACGAGGCGTTCGTGCTCGAGCAGTGGGGAGTACGACCCGACCAGGTCATCGACTTCCAGTCACTCGTCGGCGACAGCGTCGACAACGTGCCCGGCATGCCGCTGGTCGGACCCAAGAAGGCACGCATACTGCTGGAACAGTACGAAACGCTCGATGAAGTGCTCGCCCACGCCGATGAGGTCAACGGCAAGAAGCTTAAGGAAAACCTCGTGACCTTCGCCGACCAGTCCCGGCTCAGCAAACGACTGGTCACGCTCTACGACGACCTCCCGCTGGAACTCGATTGGGACGCTCAAAAAATCGGCACTCTCGACGTCGATCGCCTCACCGCACTCTTTACCGATCTCGGATTCCGGTCCTTCCCCGCCGAAGTCCAGACGCTGGTCAACTTGCCGGACGATGACGCACAGCCGGTCGCATCGGACGACCCGACCGCGGACCCCGCCACAGACCAACCCGCCTCGCAACAGGGACAACTCTTCGGGAAACCCGACCGTCGCTGGACGGTGGTCGATACCCCATCCGGGTTCGAGAGCTTCCTTGAAGAACTCCAGCAACAGTCTCGCTTCTGCTTCGACCTGGAAACCACCGGCCTCGACGAATTGACCGCCGACATCGTCGGCTGGGCGTTCTGCTGGGAGGCCGGACACGGTTGGTACCTGCCGGTGCGAGGCCCCGAGGGTGCCACGCTGCTCGATCCCGATACGGTCCGCGATGCACTGAAGGGCGTGATCGAGAATCCCGCGATCGAAAAGACCAACCAGAACATCAAGTACGACATGCTGGTGCTCAGGCGGGCAGGCTTGAAGCTCGATGGCATCGGGGTCGACCCGATGATCGGTCACTTCCTACTCGACGCCGGAGCCCGCAGCCACTCGCTGGCAGCACTCTCGGAAAAATACCTCAACCACACCATGATCCCGATCAGTGACCTGATCGGAACCGGCAAGAACCAGAAGTCGATGGCCGAGATCGACACCGCCGTGGTCGGCGAGTACGCCAGCGAGGATGCAGACGTGTCGTGGCAGGTGGCCGGACTGGTCACCGAGGAACTCGAACGTGACAGCCTCTGGGACCTCTACTGGGACCTCGAACGCCCGCTGATCCCAATCCTGGCCGAAATGGAATACACCGGCATCAGGCTCGATTCGGCAGAACTGGACCAGCAGGCCGAGTCGGTCGGTGAGCGACTCGAAGGGCTCGTCGGCGAGATCTACGAGTTGGCCGGTCGCGAATTCAACATCGACTCACCCAAGCAACTCCGAGAAATTCTCTTCGACGAACTCAACCTGCCCGTGCAGAAACGGACCAAGACCGGTCCCAGCACCGACCAGAGTGTGCTCGAAAAGCTCGCCCCGCTGCATCCTCTGCCCGAACGTATCATCGGGCACCGGCAGCTCAGCAAGCTCAAGAGCACCTACCTCGACGCACTGCCGGCACTGGTCAACGCCCGGACCGGTCGACTGCACACCTCGTTCAACCAGGTCGCCGCCTCGACCGGGCGACTCAGTTCGCTGCACCCCAACCTGCAGAACATCCCGATCCGCACTGCCGAGGGCCGGCAGGTCCGGCGGGCGTTTGTCCCCGGCGACGAGGGGATGATGCTCTTGTGTGCCGACTACTCTCAGGTCGAACTCCGAGTGCTCGCTCACTTCAGCGGCGACACGGCGATGCAGGAGGCGTTTCGTGATGGCGTCGATATCCACGCGGCGGTTGCCGCCGAGGTGTTTGGAGTCGACTCGTCCGAGGTCGACAGCGACATGAGACGGATGGCCAAGGCGGTCAACTTCGGAGTCATCTACGGCCAGAGCCCCTTCGGACTCGCCGCCGGGCTCGGCATCCCTCAATCCGAAGCCGCCGCGTTCATCGACAACTACTTCTCACGCTACCACGGCGTCGCCGCGTACCTCGATCGCGTCCTCGATGAATGCCGACGCAGAGGCTACTCCGAGACGATCCGCGGTCGACGTCGGCCGATCCACGGGATCCGGCCCGAGCCCAACCGGCAACGGAACATGCCCGAACGGACGGCGATCAACAGCGTGATCCAGGGCTCGGCCGCCGACCTGATCAAGCAGGCCATGATCGGAGTCGACAGGGCGTTGAAACGAGACTCCCACCCGGGAAAGATGCTGCTGCAGATTCACGACGAGCTGGTGTTCGAGGTGCCCGAGACGGAGCTCGAGTCGCTGGTGGAACTGGTCCGGCACGAGATGGAATCGGCCCTCGACCTCGACGTGCCCCTGGTCGTCGACTGTGCCGCAGGACACAACTGGCTGGAGATTGAGGAGATCCCGGGCGACTGATCGCGAGCCCGGTTTTTCATTGACACCCTGCACAGCAGCGATCACCATGAAGTCACACACCTCAGGAATCTTCCAGACTCCTCCCAGAAATTCTCTTCTTCACGAAGACCACCGTGCGAAGGATCCGCACGTTCGACTCTCTCCTTCCTCACAGAAACCACGGATCGGTTCCTTTCGGCCGCCCCGGCCACATGACACCCTCAAAACACACCTCTCCCCCCACAAGATAACTCTGTGACACAGGATCATTGCGCCCCGGTCGTGGGACTGGTTGGCGGGATCGGGTCGGGCAAGAGCGCCCTGGCCGACTGGGTTTCGCAGCATGCCTCGATTGAGGTCCTCGACGGTGACCAACTCGGGCACCAGGCACTCAACGAACCCGGAGTCACCCGCAAGATCCTCGATCGCTTCCCTAACTCCCAAGACCCCGACAACTCCAACACAAACCACTGCGAACACCAGGTCAACCGGGCCGCCTTGGCGGAGATCGTCTTTGGAGACGACCTCGAGTCGGAATCGAACCGAAATGACCTCGAAGCCATCGTCCATCCTTTTATTCGTAGGAGACTCACGGACCTGATCCACGAGCATCATGGCCAAGACGGCTGCGAGGGAATCCTGGTCGATGCCGCCGTGCTGCTGGAAGCCGGTTGGGACGACCTGTGCGACCATGTGGTGTTTGTCGACGTGCCCGAAGACGTGAGGCTTGCGCGAGTCGACGCCACCCGCAATTGGACACGCACCGACTACCTCGACCGGCAGGCCAGCCAGTGGCCGCTGCAACGCAAGCAGGACACCGCCGACACCTCGCTGGATAACAGCACATCGCTGGAAGACTCAGGACCCCGACTGCTCTCGCTGATCCACTCCCTTCGCGGCCGAAACGGACTGAACGAGAAAACCTCCGCGTCCTGCCGCTGATCCCGTTCGACACCTCTCCCCTCGAGACCCGGCTCATGAGCACCCCGTCCCCGACTCCTCCGGATGCCGTCGCCGGCAGCGATCCCGCCGCCGTCTTTCCGGCCGATGACCGCTACGAGGAGATCAAGCAGAGCGACATGCATATCGCTGACCTGCAGCGAATGACCATGAAGGAACTGCTCGAGTTGGCCCGCGAGGAGGAGATCAGCGAATACTCGGGCCTGAAGAAACAGGACCTGATCTTCCGCATCCTCAAGGAACGCACCAAGCTCAACGGGCTAATGTTCGGCGAAGGGACCCTCGAAATTCTCCCCGACGGATTCGGCTTCCTCCGCAGCCCCGACTACCACTACCTGCCCTGCCCCGACGACATCTACGTCTCGCCCAGCCAGATCCGCCGCTTCGGACTCAAGAAAGGCGCCACCGTCGCCGGGCAAATCCGACCGCCCAAGGAAAACGAACGCTACTTCGCCCTGCTGAGGGTCGAAGCGATCAACAGTGAGGATCCCAACCTCGGGGCCGGCACCGTCAGCTTCGATGACCTCACGCCACTGCACCCCGAACAACGACTCAACCTGATCACCACCCCCGACGAACTCGCCATGAGGGTCGTCGACATGATCTGCCCGATCGGGATGGGACAGCGAGCCCTGATCGTCTCGCCTCCACGAGCCGGAAAGACGATCCTGCTGCAGAAGATGGCCCGCAGCGTGATCGAAAACCACCCCGATGCCTACGTGATCGTACTGCTGATCGATGAGCGGCCCGAAGAAGTCACCGACATGGAACGGCAGGTCCAGGGGACCTACTGCGAAGTGATCAGCAGTACCTTCGATGAACCCTCCAGCCGACACGTCCAGGTCTCGGAAATGGTCATCGAAAAGGCCAAGCGGATGGTCGAACATGGACACAATGTCGTGATCTTCCTCGATTCGATCACGAGGCTCGCTCGAGCCTGGAACAACGAAGTCCCCAACTCGGGTAAGGTGCTCTCCGGAGGAATCGACTCCGGAGCACTGCAGCACCCCAAGCGGTTCTTCGGAGCGGCTCGCAACGTCGAAGACGGCGGAAGCCTGACCGTGATCGCCACCGCGCTGGTCGATACCGGCAGCCGCATGGACGACGTGATCTTTGAAGAGTTCAAGGGGACCGGCAACACCGAGTTGCACCTCGATACCAAGCTCGTCGAGAAACGCGTCTGGCCGGCCATCGATGTCAACAAGTCGGGCACCCGACGTGAAGAACTGCTGATGCACGAGGAGGAACTGAGGCTGGTCTGGGTCCTCCGCCGTGTCCTCAACGACATGAACCCGGTCGAGGCGATGGAATTACTGACCAACAAGATGCGGCGGGCCGACACGAACGAGGAGTTCCTGTTGAGCATGAACCTGGGCTGATTCGCCCTGGGCCACTCCCGCCCGCCCGGCGGTTCGCACCAGTCCCAACGCCTCCTAAGAGTTCCACCCCGTCACGATGCCGCAACGACTCGATATATCGCCGAACGCTCGACCAGACGACCGCTTCGCCGTAGTCGTCTCGAAATACAACTCCGATATCACCGACCGGCTCTGCGAAGCCGCACTCAACACCTTGGCACAACACGGGGTTGCCGACGAGAAGATCGTGGTGGTGCCGGTGCCCGGGTCGTTTGAAATCCCCCTCGTCGCCAACCGCCTGGCCCACTCCGGTAACGTCGACGCGGTGGTCTGCCTCGGAGCAGTCATCCAGGGCGAGACCACGCACCACGAGTACATCAACCACCAGGTGGCCGAAGGGATCAGCAACGCCGCTCTACAAAGCGGGGTCCCGGTCTCCTTCGGAGTGCTCACCTGCCAGAACCTCGAACTGGCCCTCGACCGCGCCGGTGGCCGGATGGGGAATAAGGGCCACGAGGCCGCACTCGCCGCACTCGAAACTCTCGCCACCCTCAGAGCCATCGATGCAGCCGCTGCCGACTCAGCCGAATCAACCGTCGGGACGGAAGAGGATGGCAGCGGAGAGAGCCGAGAGAGCGGAGAGAGCGGAGAGAGCGGAGAGAGCCGAGAGAGCCGAGAGAGCCGAGAGAGCCGAGAGAGCCGAGAGAGCCGAGAGAGCCGAGAGAGCGGAGAGAGCGGAGAGAGCGGAGAGAGCGGAGAGAGCGGAGAGAGCGGAGAGAGCGGAGAGAGCGGAGAAAGCCGAGAGAGCGGAGAGAGCGGAGAGAGCGGAGAGAGCGGAGAGAGCGGAGAGAGCC
>Ga0310123_10000506_pt1 | contig 34887 bp, 42 predicted proteins | sample CB6_AW_1057_MG_FD_203505 | JGI IMG/M metagenome (GOLD analysis project Ga0310123, IMG submission 203505) | Marine microbial communities from Western Arctic Ocean, Canada - CB6_AW_1057 | ecosystem: Environmental > Aquatic > Marine > Oceanic | place: Canada: Western Arctic Ocean | collected... | reverse complement strand
TTATATTCCAGTACAACAAGTTAGATTTTCAAACGTTGTTATGGCTTCTGCCACTCAAGAAAATACTTTGCAAAGAGATGTTGAGAACGGAGCTGTTGATGGAGCTATTAATATCTATAGAAAAACAGCTAATGGCACCGTTGGAGGATTAGAATATTTAATTTTTGAAACTAATACATTAGATAATGGTTTTGGTGGAGGATATAGTACTACTACAACTTCTTGTAGAATTCACAGCACAGCTTCGGCCGTAGATGACGTTTATGTCGGTTCAGATATTTTCTTTACTTCAGGAGATGCTGAAGGTTCAGGTGGAACTATTACAGATTATGATGAAGGAACTAAAGTTATAACTTTCGCTCCAGCGGTTTCAACTGCGCCGGCGCAAGGAGATAATTTTCAAATCGCCCCCAGATTACAAATTTTAGGGGATGGTTCGGGAGCAAATTGTAGATCTAATGGAACTAATGCATCTGGATTAACAGATATTATAACTATCGCAGCTGGATCTGGATATACAAATGCAGTAGTTAATGTTTTAGCTAATACTTCTTGGAATCTAGATGATGCCACTGTAGTAGCCGCAATTGAACCTAAAGGTGGTCATGGATTTGATTCTGTTGAAGAATTAGGTGGATTTAATATAATGGTTAATGTTAGGCTTGAAAATGATGAATCTGGCGAATTTACAGTTGCAAATGATTTCAGAAAGATTGGATTAATTTCTCATCCAAATGCTGCTAATACTACAGATGGAACAGATCTTGGAACTCCGGCGGTAATTTCTTTAGGAGATCAAGCTCTTAGATGTGTACTTCAATCATTTTCTGGAGCAGCTTATATAGCAGATGATGTAGTAACAGGAGCAGAATCAGGAGCCACAGGAAGGGTTGTTGACTGGGCTTCCGGTACAAGTAAGTTGAGAATAACACAAGTTACAAAAGGAGCCAATTCAACCGTTGGTTGGGATACAACTCCTGGATCTTTTCAAACTAACGAAGCTCTAACAATAACTGGTGCCGGAACTACGGCTAACACAAGTGTCATTGAAGGACCTGATTTGAAACAATATACTGGTGATATTCTGTATGTTGAAAATAGATCACCTATCTCAAGAGCTAGTGACCAAATTGAAGATGTGAAATTAATAATTAATTTCTAAAATTTTTAGATAAAGAGATATAAGTGTCTGGAGTAAAAACAAATTTTAACATTGCACCATACTATGATGACTATGATAAAAATAAAAACTTTCATAGAATTTTATTCAGACCTGGTTTTGCAGTTCAAGCAAGAGAGTTAACTCAATTACAAACAATCTTACAAGAACAGGTAACTAGGTTTGGTGATAATATCTTCAAAGAAGGTAGTAAAGTTTTTGGTGGGGATGTTACCCTTAATAATCAAGTTAATTCTTTAAAATTAGAATCGGCATTTGATAATGCAGATATTGCTGTAACTAATTTTGCCGGGAAAACCGTCACTGGTGGAACATCAGGAGCTAAAGGTTTAGTTATTAAAGCTGAGGCCGGAACTGTTTCAGATCAACCAACATTACTTTTTTCAAAATTAGGTGGTGGAGATTTTGTAGACGGCGAAACAATTGCTACTTTAGAAGGCGTGCCATGGCAAGCTAACACGGTTAGTTTAAGTGGTGTAGCCGGTATAGCTGAATCTCAAAATACTGCATCTATTGCAAGTATTTCGGAAGGCGCTTTTTATATTAGTGGATTTTTTGTAGTTGTTCAAGATCAAACTATTTCATTAGACAAATATAGTAATAGTCCTACTAAGAGAATTGGATTACTCGCTACTGAAGAAATCGTTCAGACAGATGATGATCCATCTATTTTGGATAATGCTCAAGGGACTGCCAACTATGCCGCTCCCGGTGCAGATAGATTTGCTATAAATTTAACATTAGCGGCTCTAGATATAGTGACAGAAACAGTCGGAGCTGATGGAACAACGACTGTCACTAGTGACACTATTTCAGAATTTGCTGGTGAAAAATTTATAGAATTAACTAGAGTTGAATTAGGTGTTAAAACAACAGAAACGAGATATCCACTATATGCAGAAATTGAAAAGACAATGGCGCGCAGAACCTTCGATGAAAGTGGAAGTTATACTGTTCGACCATTTGGAATTCAATTAAAAGATCATATAACCGGTAATAATTCTTTAATTTCTGCCGGATTAGAAGCTGGTAAAGCATATGTAAAGGGATATGAATATGAAAGTATCGCTACACGATATATTGATGTCGAAAAAGGAAGAGATACTGCAAATATTTCGGATTATATAGTTGCAGCTGATTATGGAAATTCTTTATATCTCAACAAAGTTTTAGGAACGTTTGATATTTCTAAACATGAACTTGTGGATCTTCATTGTTGTGCTGCTGCATCTGTTAACTCAGCAACAAGCGATTCAAGTGCTCTGACAAAGTACAATCAAACAAAAATGGGTACGGCAAGAATAAGATCGTTTGATTGGGAACAAGCGGATCTATCCACAGCTAATACTACTCATTATCATTCAGTTTATTCATCTCGAATATATGATATACGTTTAAATAAAACTATTAATACACAAGTTTCCGGAGAAGGTGATGATCTTATAACAGTTGGAATGCCGGCCGCAGGAACTTCCTTTGCTAACGGAGCATATAAAGGAGCAACTCTTACAGTTAATACTACATTTGCTGGAACTTCTACTAGTGATGTTGTTACTATTGCGGAATATATAGCTATTGGTTCTCAACATAAAGCAATATGTAACACCGCATTATCACAAAAAGTTCAATCTAATTCAACTTTTTCAATTTCTTTTAAATTTCAGGATTTAGGATCTTTGGTTGTTAAGCACGCATCTGTAAATCAATTAAATGAAGCTAATAGTTCACATGTAGTTAAGACAACTCAAGCCGATATAGATAAATTATCAAGATTTAATAACGACCCCGAAGGCACAGCTTTATTGGCCGGTACAAGTAAAAATAATTTAATTTTTCAGTTACCATTTTCACCTTTAGCTACTATTCCGGATGGGATAACTTATACCTATAAAACATTTCAATCTGTAGCTGTTCCTATTGCTGGAACAACAACTGTTTCAACTGCGACAGGATCTTTTATAGGAACAGGAAATTTACCATCTTCTACAGCAAAAGAATTATATTCTGTAGTTATTAAAACAATTGATAACCCTTCAAATCCTCCTATAGATAATGTTACAGGAGAAGAATTGACCGCGGGTCAAATATTAGAATTTTCTTCAGCAACTGGAAGAACAGCAACTATTGATAGTGCATCTCAAACTACATTAAATTTAAATTCAAAAAATGGTGCGTATCAAGTTGAAATTCTTTCAACTATTAGAACAGCAAATGCTACTCCGAGATCAAAAACTTTAACAATTGGAAATACTACAAACTTGTCATCTAATTCTGATATATCAAAAGGACAAGTTCATTTTATATTACCTAATAAACAGGCCGGTAAAAAAGATAACTTAATGATTTCAGATGTATTTAATTTAGTATATGTTATTGATTCTGGAGATAAATCCGAAGCAGTTTCTGCAGCACATTTAGCAGCTCTTAGAGATTTAAATTCGACAACAGCAGTAAATATTACATCAAATTATGAATTAGATAATGGTCAAAGAGATAACTTTTATGATCATGCGTCTATTATTTTAAAACCTGGAGCTCCGGCGCCAAAAGGTCAAATGTTAGTAATTGTTGATCATTTTAGCAATCCTGCTCTAGATCCACCTATTCAAGATGCACTAGCAGGATACTTTTCGGTCCAATCATATGCAGATGTAGGTGCTAATACTGGTTATCATTATGGTTTAAACGGAGTTAAGAGATTAGGCCTTAATTTTGAAAAAATTCCATCATTTACAAGTCCTACAACAGGTGAAGAAATTCAATTAAGAGATAGTATAGATTTTAGACCGTCGCGATATTCTGCAAATAATGATAAAGGTTCTAATACAACAAATGATCTTACTACTAATAATGCTGCTTTTCCATCATCTCAATTAGGCGCTGCTGGAGGTACTCCAGATCCTGAATATGCATTGCAATTTAATACTCAATATTATTTGGGTCGAAAAGATAAACTGATTTTATCTAAAGATAGAGTCTTTAGGGTTATTAAAGGAGTTCCTTCGCGGGAACCCATTACTCCTCCAGACGATGATGATTCTATAACATTATATACTCTAACTATTCCTCCTTATACTTTTAATACTGGAGATATTAAAACCAAGTATATTGATAATAGACGATATACAATGAGAGATATTGGTAAGTTAGAAAAAAGAATTGAAAATCTTGAATATTATACAGCATTATCAATGCTCGAAAAAGAAGCAGCTGCAACATCAATATCGGGTGGATCAACAAAAGATTCTCTTTTCAATCCTGCTGGAGATAGATTTAAGAATGGTATTCTTGTAGATGGATTTAAAGGACATTCTATAGGTGACGTAATAAACACAGATTATCTATGTTCCATAGACATAGAAAAAAATGAATTAAGACCTCCGTTTAAATCAGATGCTTATGGTTTTCAATTATCAAAAGGATCTAGTAATAATATTCAATATCATTTACCAGGTCCGGAGTTAGCTACTTTACCATTTACAACAGCTAATTTAGTTAATCAACCATTGGCTAGTTCTTATAAAGCAATTAATCCTTATGCCTTAGCTCAATTTTCCGGAGGGATAAAAACATTTCCGGATTCTGATGTATGGTATGATACTTCTATAAGACCAGAAGTGTTAGTCAATTTAGAAGGAGTTAATGATAATTGGCAATTCGGGGCTGTAAATGGGGGACACGGATCTCAATGGGATGATTGGACAAAAATTTGGACTGGTGAGCAAATTAACCCAGAACCAGAAATAAGTATAAAAGATGCTGGTGCAACTTCCGGAGGAATAAGAAAAGCAACCCTGATTTCTCAAGGTCAAACTAGAAGAGGTATTACTTCAAAGAATATTCCAGATTCTATTAAAAGAAGTTTAGGTAATAAAGTCGCAGATATTTCTATGACTTTTTGGATGAAACCTCATTTACTTAAATCACAATTTGCCCCAGATGATGAAAGAATTTATTTCGTTGCTAAAGGAATGAAACCATCAACAAATGTAGCAATATTTTTTGACGGTACGAATGTTACAGCTAATGTATATCCAATGCCTTTTCTTGTTCTTAATAATGTGGATACTGATAAGCATTTAATTCAGGGAGAAGTTCTTTCTGAAGGAGCTAATGTTTGTCAAGTAATTATGCCAGAAAAAACTACTTCGGGTGGAACAGCAACTGGTTATATTAAAGTAATTAAAGCTCATGATCAAAATGGCGATAATGCTGATATAGATCAATCATTTAGTCCAAGTACAACAACTATTTTATCTTCCAATAGTGGAATTTCAGGCGTAGTTTCTAATAGAACTGTTCCCACAAAAGGACAAGCCGCTTATATGGCTACTAATTTAGCTGGAGCTTTTGCTGGAGTTCTTAGTTTACCTAGCACAGCACATAAAGCCGGTGAAAGATTATTAAGAGTTACCGATGAAGCAAATGATAATGTTGCAAATTCTACCATGGCTGCAGAATGTACTTTTTATGTAAGAGGTTTATTGGATGGCAGGGAAGCAACTTCAATTTCAACAAGACCATCTATTTCACGAAGAGAAGATGTTACTAATGAAAATGTTATAACAAGTGCTACTAGTAGAGTTGAAGGATCTCAAGGTTGGATGGATCCACTGACTCAAACATTTATTGTTAATAAGAGTAATTATGTAGAAGGTGTATTTGTTAAAGAGGTTGATTTATTTTTTAGACAAAAAGCAACCGCTAATAGCTCTACACCTCAATTACCCGTTACTGTTCAAATTAGACCTCTAATTAATGGGTTACCAAGTTGCGGAACAATTCTACCATTTGCTGAAGCATCTTTAAAGCCAGAATCAATTCAAGTTACTACTGCGGCACCGGAAGCTGCAAATACATCTCATGTTACTACATTTGTATTTCCTGCACCTGTTTATTTAACCGGTGATGAATATGCATTAGTAATCATTTCTAATAGTAGTGAATATCAATTATGGACAGGAATACAGGGTCTAAATCCTTTAAGTACGGCAGCTATTAGTCCCAATTTTAGAATACCGAAACAACCGAACGTAGAAGATTTATATTTGCCTACTAATGCAGGCGTTGTAAATAAATCTCCAGGCGAAGCTTTAATGATGAGAATCAAGAGATGTCATTTTACAACAATAAATCAAGGCAATATAATTTTGATGTCCAATTCTTCAAGTCAGTCCGCCGCCACATCTAATGTATTTGCTGATGTATATAAACTTAATACATCAATAATGCAATTTGATAGTTCAACACTTAGTTTTTCTTATAAAACTTCGAATACAGCCGGCAGTTACACCTCAACTGATTATGTTCAAGGCGAAAGAGATAAAAATGTTTATCCCACAGAACGTATGATGATGCAAGCTAATACGGCTAATTCATTTAGCTGTCATGTTGGAATTAGATCAACATCAAAATATGTTTCCCCTATTATTGATATTTCAAGATTTAGTTTAATAGCTCTTGAAAATGATATAGATAATGCAGCAATTGCAGATTCTCAAGTATACATAATTAACGCAGGATCTAATTATACATCTTCAGCAGTTGCAACAGTAGACGGAGGAAATGGAACGGGCGCGACGATAGACTTAACAATTACATCAGGTGAGATTACAGCAGCAACTGTATTGGCCGGAGGCTCTAATTATACAGGGTCACCAACGGTAACTGTAGCAGATCCTGGACATACGGGAGACAACCTTTGTAATATAGTTATAAGTAGTGAATTAGATAGTCAAGGCGGACCGATCAATACTAAATATATAACAAGAAAAGTTAATCTTGAAGATGGTTTTGAAGCGGAAGATTTAAAAGTTATAGTTAATGCCTATAAACCAGAATCTGCAAAAATACATGTATATGCAAAAGTATTGAGTCCGGATGACACAGAATCATTTGATGACAGAGGATATATTCAATTAGAACAAGAAACTGCAAATTCTGTTAATTCATTAAATGAAGATGATTTTAAAGAATTTTTATATAGGTCAGCCGGCGATTCAATTGATTATACAGATGATAATGGAACGAATTATAAGAAGTTTAAAACCTTCGCAATTAAATTATGTTTGCTTTCAACTAATACATTAGATGTACCAAGGGTGAAAGATTTAAGAGCTATAGCATTAGATGAATAAAAATATCCAAACAGAAGATCCAAGATTTGTTAGAGACGTACATTCTAAAGCTTTATTAAATACAGATAAAGATGCTCTAAATAGACATAGATTGGAACGTATGGCGGCAGCTAAAAAACAAAAAGCTCACGATGAAAGTCGAGAACAGATGGCTGATCATCACGAACAACTCCAACAATTAAAATCTACTGTGGATAAAATTGAAAAATTAATATATAAAGTTTTAGAAAAGGATAACAATGGCAGCTAACGTAGCTTTATCAGATACGTTTGACTTATGGAGAACGCGTACTAATCAACTATTAATGTACACCCAAACTCAGGGTGGAAAAGATGTAGTACATGTTTCTAATACTACTAATGCAACATCAACTACGACGGGTGCGATAACTTCAAACGGTGGTATTGGAATTTTGGAATCGGCTGTTGTTGGCGGTAGTGTTACCATAAACACAAATTTAACTGTAGATAAAGATGTAGTAATAACAGGAAATACTGATATCGGTGATACTTCTGCTGATACATTAACAATTAGTGCGAGAATAGATGCCGATGTAATTCCATATACCGATGAGGCTAGAAATTTTGGTAATAGTACTTGGAGATGGGGAACAGTTCATGTAGGAGGTATTGCAGGATCAAATTCTTCCGCTTCATTACATATACCAAAGGGATCTAGTGCAGAAAGAGCCGGAGGAACTGGTTCGATTAGATGGAATACAACATTAACTAGATTTGAAGGAAATACTGGTAGTTCTTTTTATCCTTTAGCTCAACCAGAAGATCAAGATGCGGATACAAAAATTACCACAGATAATGGCAGTGATGAAGATATAATTAGATTTTTTACTGGTAACTCTATAACAGAATCAACCGAACGAATGAATCTGGGGACGTCAGGTAACCTCGCTATCGGTATGGGATCTACAACTGGCGATGCACAACTTAAAGTTAGCGGCACTGTAAACGTTGGTGGAACTACGAATTTTGGAAATAGGGTTAATTTAAGAGGAAATACTTATCTTTATGATTCAGCCGAGTGGTGTAATGTTGCACCTTCTGCTTGGTTTCATATACACTCTCCAGATACTACCATCGATTCCGAAAACGTTATTATTACTGGTAATTTAGTTGTTCAAGGTACTAGAACTTATAATGATACAGCAGTTACAGTTACTGAAGATAAAACTTTTGTAATTGGTTTAGCTGGAAACGTTTATAGTGATAGTGATGCCTCTTCTGGTACTATTACTTCGCAAAGAAATAATGCTACTGAAAATCACGGATTATCAGTTTCAGATAAAGTTTTTATTGTGGTTGCCGGTACTTCTGGTTTAACTGATGAAGGAATTTATATAGTTGCAACAGTACCAACAGTTACAACATTTACATTAACAGGTTATTCTGGCACCGGAACGTTTGATTGGGCTAAATGTCATACAGATGCACAAGCTAGCGGCGGAGGTCTAGTTATACCTGCTACAACTAAACATTCATTTACATATGAAAGTTCTCTCGGTGCATGGTTAGTATCAGATGGTGGAAAAGTCAATGGAGCTTTCCAAGTAACCGGTACATCAGATTTTGATGGAGATTTAGATATTGATGCTGCAGTTGTTCATGATGGAATTTTTACCCATGCTGGGACATTCAAAACTACTGCAGGTACTACCGCCGCAGCAAATTATTTTTTGAAAAGTGCGGATGCTGCTGGAACAAGTTCTTGGGTAGCATTTGGAATTTATGACTCTTCCGGTACAAGACTCGGACCCTAATTAAAAACGATGAAAACAAATGGCATCACCATTAAAAGTTTACAATTCTGGATCGGCTGTTCAAGTGATGACCGATGCAGAAATCGACAGTATGATAGTACCTCTTGTTCTACAAGAGTTCGCATCTAATCAAGTATATAGTGTAAGAGGAAATTGTACTGCATATGCTAATAATGATGGTAACATCGGTTCTTTTGATAATAGATATAGAGGCGATGATGTAGGTGATCATCCTATTTCCGCAGGAAATTTTACCACTACCACGTGGTCTTTATATCAAGAACAATCCAACGCTGTTAGTACAGCTAACGTAATCTATCCAACAAAATTTATTTCTTCAGGTAATAAACTTCAGCAAATGTCCTTTGCTGATTTAACAGCTACTATTCTAGCTAGAGTTTCTAATAATTGGAGAACTAATTTATATCCTGTAGGAGGTTATTATTTTGGGACTGCTGCGCCCGACGCAGATACATGGATTTATGCTGGTGATGCTTTAACAGAAACTTATAGACAAGCTGGACCTGATAGTGAAATTGTTTATAGGTTATGGCGAAAAACCGCTCCCAATACAACTTCTGGTGATCGACCTGTTTATAATAGGCCAGGTAATGATGGTGTTCAGGAAATGACTGATGCTGATATTAGATCATTAGTAGCGGAGTGGCGAAATTATTTGATGAATAGCAGTGTCGGAGAAGATATTGGTTATTATAAATTAGTAGTTGGCACTTCAACCCCGACTCCCGGAACATGGGTTCAAACCGGAGCATATACAGATTATTTAACAGATACTGCTGATGTAATTTATTCTCAAGGATATGAAGGAATATATTCTCAAATGTATGAAGGAATATATTCGGGACAATATTTGGGACTGTATTCTGGACAATTTACTGGAATATATTCGGGGCAGTATACTGGAATATATTCAGGGCAGTTTACTGGACTTTATTCACGCGGTTTTGAAGGTTTCTATTCGCAAGGATATTCCGGCGGATATGCAGGAGGATATCAAGGACCTTATCAGGGAGGGTATACAACTGCATATACTTTAACATACGGGTCTGGAAGCGAAGCTCCTAATCCACAGGCACAAAGCTCCGGGCCCTCCTATTCTCATACATATTCTGGCGTTTATTCTGGCGTTTATTCAGGAACATATTCTGGACAATATTCTAATCAATTTGCTGGATTTTATTCTAATCAATATGAGGGAATTTATTCACGGGGGTTTCAAGGAATATATTCACAAGGTTTCGAAGGAATTTATTCATCCGGATTTGAAGGGTATTATTCTCAAATGTATGTAGGAATGTATTCAGGACAATATGCTGGATTTTATAGTAATCAATATACGGGGAGAACTGTGTTAGCTTCTTTAGATAACCAACCGTATACTTTTTGGAAGAGGATAAATTAATGAGTAAACCTTGTCGAATATTGCCATTTGGAGCAAACACTGGACTTGGCTCTAGTGAAACAGGCAATTTGTTTATAGGAAAATTAACAGAAACGGGTTCCGGTGCTTCAGCGAATGTTGGAAAAATATGGGGAATAAATGAGCATCAGGGTGCCAGTGGTCAAGATACATATAAGAACGATATTGATGCAGGAGACTACTTAGTAATTAGATATCAAGAATATGGAATGCTCGGCGTTGGGCAGTTCATTAAAGTTACAAATGTTACCGGTACTTTTGGCGCAGCAGTATTAACATTGGAAGATGGTGCAGCTCCCGACATTTATAGTTATTTAAATGCGTCCGGAGGAAATTATACTGGTCAAACTGATGTTGAAGTTATTTTTGAAAAAGTAGAAAGTTGGGGCGTACAGGAAATGACTGTAGACCAAATCGATGAGTCATGTGTTATTCCCATTTTTGAAAGATGGGGAAGTTATACAAAAGGAACGGCAGGCAATGATTTTTGGAAGGGTCATGTTCGACCGATTTCTGGCACCAGTGCTACAGCTGGCTTTACTAGCGCTGGATATATAGGTGAAAGATATAGAAGTCCGGACGTTGTAGGAGATCACCCAGTTGCGAATAATGTAACTATAACTAATGTATTATTAGAATATAATTCTGGAAGCGATCCATATAATGGAACCAGTTTTAATGAAACTCATGTTGATGATACAGATAGTGTTCCTCCATTTATTAAGGTCGACGGCAGTAATGTCAAAGTTATGACTGAATCAGAAATGGAAGATAGTTCAGATACTGTAATCGAAAGATGTGTTCAATATTATATTAGTGCAGCTAATACAGTAGGTTCTTATCATATTGGAACATCACCTGGAGATGGAGATACTAGTTCTTGGCATAGTGAAACATTTTTTGAAGATAATGTTATAACTTCATCCGGTGCTGCAAATACTACTTATAATCTCTATAGAAAAGAATCTGGTATAACAAGAGGATGGAGCGGTACTAGATTATTATCAAATGCTAATACAACTTCAAGAGCTGCAAATTCCGTTTATTATTTTGGTGGAACTAATACTGATTATATTGCCGCTGGAAATTATCCACGTGCTGCAACAGATGAAGTAATTTATAAACCTTTATATCAAGATACTCCTAATCTAAAAGCATGGCCTCATACCGCTGGTATTTCTGCAACTTTAACAGATACTGCTAATGATGCAGGAATGCATTTATATTGGCATAAACGTTTATTAAGAAATGTTCTTTCAAAAACAATAGGTACTTATGCATTTGTTGCCGGCGGTTCCGCGCCTGGATCCGGTACATGGCAAGCCGTAGGAACATGCTCGGATAGATTAACAACCATTGGAGATGTAATTTATTCTCAAGGATATGAAGGTATCTATTCTGCAGCATATGAAGGTATCTATTCTGCTGGGTTTCAAGGGCCATATGAAGGAATTTATTCTTCCGGTTTTCAAGGTGGATATACTTTTACATATGGGTCTGGAGGAGAATCTCCTAATCCTCAAGCTTCTTCAGAGGGTCCAACATATTCTGGAGTTTATTCTTCTGGCTTTACAGGAATATATTCAGGAATATATTCTTCTGGCTTTACAGCATCATATTCAGGTCAATATTCTGGATTTTATTCTAATCAATATACTGGCGTAACAGTTTTTACTGTCCTGGAACAAGATGATTATTCTTTCTGGAAAAGAGTAGCATAAATACATATAATATTAATATTATGAAAGGAAAAAATGGCTGAACAAGAAGTGGCTGAACAAGAAGAGTGGACACATGATACAATGATTGAAGGACTGTGGCGCACAGATGAAAAAAAAGAAATTTCTATTCTTTATGAAAGACAAGACAAATCTAGATACTCCGGCCAAGCTTTAGAAGATTCACGAGAATGGAAAGATTTTTTTCACAAATTTACATCTGAACAAATTGATGAATTTTCTGAAACTAATAAACAGCAACGCGAAATTCAAAATAAAGACAGAGGCCCTAGATCAAATATTAAACAAAGGGATGAAAAACAACGATTTGAAAGAAAAAGAGCTGCAGATGATTTAGAAACTTTATTCCGAGCTAAATTAGAAGCTTTTGAAATTCCAGAAGTTAGAGATAGTGAAAATAGGGAATTAAGATCCCGAATTAGAAAATCTAAATCGTTAACCGAAATTTCCGCACTAGTCGCGTCTTTTATAACTTTATCTATAATTAGAATAACTTTATCTGCGGAAGATCTTTTGGATGAAAGATCTGCAGATGAACCAGCAGCTAATACATCAACAATTGAAGCAGTGGCTGATAAAGAAATCGGAGATGAAAAATGGATAAGGACAGAAGAACACGGCCCAGGACCGGATGAAGAAAATTAAAAAAATTAGATGAGACTTGACCAGGGATTTTTATTATGTGCTACTAATTTTAAACCATATCTCACCGCCGCTCAACAATTAGCAGATAGTTTAAAAGAATTTGCTCCAGACCATCCAGTAATTTTATATACTGAAGATAAATGGGTATCTGATTCTGGTAATCATATATTCGATGAAGTTCACGGTGGCATGCCCCCCTCCAATAGAGCCAAATTATTAGCCTTACAACATTCTCCTTTTGATATTACATGCTATCTTGATTCTGATATGGTATGTATCAATCCTAAAGCTCCGGAAATATTTAATGGAATAAAAGATGGATATGATATGGCATGGACTAAAATCAGAACATATGCTGCAGCCGCAACGTGGTGGAATAAACCTATTTTAAAAGTTCCTCATGGTGGAATGTGTTTGTATAGAAAATCTGAAAAAATGATTTCTTTTATGCAACAATGGTGGGAAAATTGGTTATGGAAAAGACGACATGACTGGGATTCAAGATGGGACGGTAAATATCCTTATTGGGAAACTAGAGGATGGGATCAATTTCCCTTACACCTAATGTTAGGAGTTATAAGACAGGATGATCCATGGTATCGTCCAGATATTAAATGGCATTGGGTATTTGGAGGAGATCCTCCTTGTACTCCGGAAACTGATGATTGGAATGCCAGTGAAGATGCAAAATGGAATTGGATAATCGGATATGACCCAGAAAGAGAAGGTGTAGATAGAGATGAAATAGTATTTCATGATTATTCTTGCTTATTATTCAAACAACAATATCAAAACGGAAGAATATGAATCATACAGAACATATTTCAAAATATTGTAATGATAATGAAGTATTAGATATTCTTCAAAAGTTGGGGGAATATCTTTATGATTTAGATGAAGATAAAATAAGAATGGAAAGCAGAAGAATAATCACTTGGAAAGAAGCCGTTTGTGATGAATATTTAATGGAATATAAAAAGTTGGTTAGACCAGGACCACCTTGGCATCAAGGCATGCATGATTTATTATTAGATTTAAGAACAAGAAATAGACATATGAAAGTTGTTAAATTATGTGCGGATTTAGGTAAAAGAATAGGAGCACGACAACAAGCTTTAAGTACAATATATCCACCTGGAGGATATATAGGATGGCATCACAATGCTGATGTTCCCGGAAGAAATTTAATTTTTACTTGGTCTAAAACGGGCAGAGGAATTTTTAGATACAAAAGAAATATTCCAGGAAACACATCTTTAAATTATGATATTCCGGATCAAGTTGGTTGGAATGTAAAATCATTTGATTGGTTCGGACACGGTGAAGTAGAACGTACTGGATATTCTTGGCATTCCGCAGGAACTGAAGGTCTCAGATCAACTCTTGCATTTGTGATTCAAAGTAATCAGATGTCAAATATGCTCTTAGAAGAAGATTTTAATCTTCATTCTTGGAGTGATGGATGTTTTATAAGTGAAAATGACACTCAAAATAAATCTGAATGGTGGAAAGAAAACGAAGAAGAAATTACAACAATGAAATTAAGATCAGAAATTAAAAAAAATATTGCATTAGGACCTACTTTTGACGGAAGACTGTTTCTAGCGAAACAGCTTTCGAGGGCTAGGCGGTAGTGGCCCTGGTGTCAAAGCATTTAAACCCCACTAATTCCCCAATTGTTCGTGCGCCGGCTTATGTTAGAATATCATCAAGATGGTTTAAAGAAAATGCTGATGATATTATTAATAAGCTAGATAAAAAAACAATTCCTGGTACGACAGTAAATAATAATCCGAATGCTAGAAAATCTGAAGTATTTTTATGGGATATTTGGAAACTAGATTTAATAGATTTACAAAAAGTAATAATTTATAAATTAAAAGAAATTTTTATAGAAGAAAATAAAAAATATAAATTTGATTTAGATTATTCATCTATTAATGTCCAATATACAAAATATCAAAAAGGAGATTTTTATACGTGGCATACTGATGATGATTTTAATGCAACACATAAAAACCATCAAAATGTAAGGAAATTAAGTATAACCGTGGCATTAAATATAGGATCATATGAAGGAGGAAATTTACAAATAGTTTTAAATAATCAAACAGAACCACGAGAAATGTGTTTAGACTTTGGAGACATATTAGTATTTCCCAGCTTCACACAACACCAAATTACTCCAATTTCTAAAGGAATTCGACTTTCTTTAGTATCCTGGGTGTCAGGACCTCCATGGAGATAAATACATTATATGTAAGTAATCTATATGTAGGAATCTTATCATGGCAAAACCTCAAACACGACAACAACTCAAAGAATATTGTCTTAGACAATTAGGCGCTCCAGTCATTGAAATCAATGTAGATGATGATCAATTAGAAGATAGAATTGATGAGTCTATTCAACTCTATAATGATTATCATTACGATGGCTCCGAAAAGATATATTTAAAACACGTAATTACAGCAGAAGATATTACTAATGAATATCTTTCCGTAGGTGATGAAACAATTAGTGTTATTAGAGCATTCCCCATAGATACAACTGCCGGCAGCATTAGTATGTTCGATGTAAGATATCAATTAAGATTAAATGATATGTTTGATTTAAGTAAGCAACAGCTTGCAGGATATACTATGGCAATGCAACACTTGAGTTTGATAGAAAATCTTTTTAATCAAGCTCCTTCATTCAGATTTAATAGACATACAAATAGATTATATCTTGATATCGATTGGTCGTTTGAAATGAAAGTTGGAAAATTTTTGTTATTTGAAACTTATAGAAGATTAGATCCAGAATCTTATACAGATGCTTATAATGATTTATGGTTAAAAAAATATACAACATCTTTATTTAAAAGACAATGGGGTTCTAATTTATTAAAATTTGAAGGCTTACAATTACCCGGCGGAACTACTTTAAATGGCAGACAAATTTTTGATGATGCAACAACAGAATTGCAAATGTTAGATGATGAAATTTTTACAAAGTATCAATTACCTGATGATTTTATGGTGGGATAATATGAAATCTTTTCGAGAATTTATAGATGAAGAAATTAAATTGCCTATAGAAGTAGGTGATATAGTTCTCGGTGGTAAATTTAAAAATAAAAGAATAGTAGTAAAAGATATTGGGGAAAATGAAAAAGGTGATATTACTATTAATGGTAGACCTATTTTAAGAGTTAGAATAACGGGCGAAAAAGAGGAAAATGGCACTAAATAATTATTTCGAAAAATATAGTAATAATGAAGCAAATCTTCTAGAAGATTTGGTACAAGAGTCCATTCAAGTCTTCGGACATGAAGTTTCTTATCTACCAAGAACTCAAAATAATTTAGATAATATTTTCGGAGAAGCCACTGCATCATCTTTTGAATCAGCTTATCCAGTAGAAGTGTATATTAAAACCACAGATGGTTTTGAAGGTGAAGGTGCTTTTGTTGGTAGATTTGGATTAGAAATTAGAGAACAAGTTACCTTTTCTATGTCACAACGTACTTGGAAAGGATTGGGTCTTACAACAAGACCCCTTGAAGGAGATTTAATTTGGTTTGATACGGCCCAGAAAATGTTTGAAATAATGTTTGTTGAACATCAAGCAATTTTTTATCAATTAGGTAGATTACCCATTTATGATTTATCTTGTGAATTCTTTGAATATAGTAGTGAAGATATTGATACTGGAATAGCAAAAATAGATGCTGTGGAAGCAGATAGTGCTTATTCTGTCGAATACGGGTACTCTGCTAATTCAGGTGTATTTTCTACTAATGAAACTATAATTGGTGGTTTGTCCGGAGCTTCTGCTAAAGTATTAAAATTACGCGATGTACCTGGATTAGGTCTATTTGTGAGAGTTACAAATATAGTAGGATCGTTTACACCAGGCGAAAATATAATGGGTCAAACATCAAATGAAACTGCACAGATAAGCACGGTAACAAAAGAATTTGCAGAGGATCCACAAGCTAAAAATGTAGAAATTGAATCAACTGCAGAAGGAATTATTGATTTTACTGAAGGAAATCCATTTAGTGAAGGAACATTTTAATGTTAGGACAATATTGGTATCATGGCTTAGTAAGAAAATATGTAGCTGTGTTTGGAACAATCTTTAATGATATTTCTATTCAAAGAAGAAATAGTTCCGGTAATGTAACAGAGACAATAAAAGTACCTTTAGCTTATGGCCCCAAACAGAAATTTTTGACAAGAATTTCCGGGGACGAGCGGCTAGATAAAAAGGTGGGGATGCAGTTGCCTAGGATGGGTTTCGATTTGACTTCGATGTCATATAGTCCCGAGAGAATGTTACATCCTCTTCATAATAGAACACAGAAATATAAAGGGGAAACTGGAGTAGTTAAAAGCCCAGTTCCGTATGATTTCGCATTTGCTTTAAATGTCTATGTAAAAAATGCTGATGATGGAACACAAATTATAGAGCAAATTTTACCATTTTTTCAACCTGATTTTACCGTAACAATTAATGCTCTTCCAACAATGGGTATAAAAATAGATTTACCAATTGTTTTAGGAGGAGTTAATGTTGAAGATTCATACGAAGGCGATTTTTTATCTCGAAGAGCTTTAATATGGACATTAGATTTTACTGTTAAAGGATATCTGTATCCAAATATTAAAGGAAAAGGATTTGGTGACGGAAGTGATAGTGTATCAACTAAACTTATTCGAACATCTATTATAAATTTTCATGTAATACCACATACAACAGTTGAAGTGGCGGCGGTACAAGAATATATTGTATTAGAATCTGATAATGTTTTTGATGCACAGAGAGATTATCTTATAAATGAAGATGGAACTAAATTTCTTTCGGAAGCAACAAGAGGAGATAGAAACAGAGCACTAGTAAAATCTCGAATAATGCAAACAGTGGGAGATGTGGACCCATCTGAAGGTGGATATGATATAACAGAAACAAGAGACTTTTTTGCAGAAGGAATAGAATTTGATCCCGCCACGGGATTAGATACGCGCGCTCCAAGTTTAGATATACAAGCGCTCGGTAATAAAAATTTATGAAGGTAGATGATGAAAGATCGTGAACCAATTGATAAGCCATTATCAACAAAAGACGTTGATGACAAATTAAATGAGGTTTTTGAAATAACTCCAACGGTAGAAAAATTACCGGTTGCCAAAGTTATGCCTCAAAAAATAAAAGAAGATGATTCAGATACAGATTTTCAATATTCGCGAGAGAATCTTTACAATATTATAGAGAGAGGTTCTGATGCCATGGATGGTCTACTTGAAATTGCTAAGGAAACAGAACACCCTAGAGCATATGAAGTAGTGGGCCAATTAATAGATAAGTTAACCAATGCAAATAAGGAGCTCATTGGCTTACATAAAACAATGCAATCTATGAAAGAAGATATAATAAGGTCTCCTCAAAATGTAACAAATGCTTTGTTCGTTGGGAGTACCGCAGATCTTCAAAAAATGTTAAACAAGAACAAGAAAACAATTAAAGATAAGGAAGATTAATGGAGACTTTACTAGCATTATTTGGTGCAAAGTGGTGTTGTGTATTTGCATCTACTATGGGAGGATTGACTAATGGATTAGTTCACACATGGGTTGGGTGGATAAAGGAAGCAAAGAACCTTGCAATAGCAGCTATTGTAGGATGGGTCGCGGCTGAATTTTTTATTCCAGCACTAATGGAACTATTTGAATTTGGAGTATATACAGCACTTGCAATAGCGTTTTTTATTGGATATAGTGGTATTAGACTATTACCTCATTTAGAGACTCAAGTATTTAAAAGACTCGACAAAGTGATAGGGGGAGCCGAAGAAGACAAAGACAAAAAAGGAGATTGATATGCCAGTACAATCAATGCAAGCAGTTGCAGAACACCAACTTTTTAAAGCCGCCCTACCAATCGTTGCCGCCGCATTGATTGGAACTGTTACATGGTTATTTGTGACTGTCATGGATTTAGACAAAGTACAACATCGAATAGAAGATTCGGAAATACCGCAAATTAATGCTGATCTTGCAAATGGTTATAAAAAAATAGAAGAATTAGAAAAACAAATAACAGATTTGAGAATTAGTTTTGCTGAACTGGGATCACCAGGCCATCCAACTAACCGGCCATACTATCCAGATCGTGATAATTAAATAATAACTTATGGGTATAAACAAAACAATTAATAGACATTGGAGGGATTGGGCTGCATTAGTATATTTATTTATTTGCCTGATTGATTTTTTCATTGCTCCTTTGATGTGGAACATAGGCATGGTTATGGAGAGTGATGAAATAAAAATGAACACTAGTAGATGGGCTCCTCTTACATTACAGGCTGGAGCAATGTTTCATTTATCATTTGGAGCTATATTAGGTGCAACAGCATGGAGAAAAAAAGATGAAGTGGAAGTTCATAATCGTAATGGTGGTAGCTCTATTCCTTAGTGGATGTGCAAAGAACGTAGCAGACAAAAATAATGATTTGGGTAATGGTGATAAGTCAAATTTACCAATTTCATTAGATTCTCTTATTGAATATGCAGAATATTGTAAAGAAATTTATGATGCTGGTGGTAGTCAAAAAGATGAAGTTGCCTTTGAAGTAAAACAAAAAAATGGAATGTCAATAATTGTTATTAGAGGTACTGCTAATGAGGCAAATGTATTATCTGATATTGATGTAAGATTAGTAAGTGATACACGTACAGGAATCAAACTTCATAAAGGATTTAGAGATGCCGCTGTAACTGTAATGCAAATTATAGATACTTCAATGAAATCATCCAAAACTATTGTTCAAGGACAGACACTTACATATCCCCTTGAACAGACGGTACACGTTACAGGCCACAGTTTAGGTGGAGCCGTTGCACAAATAATAGGAATGTGGCTTCACAAGAGAGGTAAAAATGTTCAAATTTTCTCTTACGGATCACCAAAAATTTCTAATCAAGTTTTGTCTGGTGGACAACCCACTCATTGGAGGGTGGTTCGCACTAGTGATCCTATTCCTTTTACTCCTCCTTGGCCTTACTATCACACAGGACTTTTTATAGATAGTCAGGATTTGGATTGGGGACCCGACAATGATAATGGATTAATTTCTAAAACTGATGGATTAGATCATGCCATAGCAAAATATGTAAGTACATTAAAAGATAATAAGTAATAACTTTTTAGGAAAAAAATGGCTCACTCACAAGAAGATCATTTATCGGAATGGATTGAAGTTGAGCAAGAACGAGATTACTATCGTAAACAATATGAGTTAGTTCAAAAAGAATTAGATGAGGTAAAAACAGAATTAAAAAGGATTAATGAAATTTATTTTAAACATTCTGGTCCTTAATTTATAGTATAATTTAAACAGTGGAGATAAAATGATGGTAGATAATGAATTTAGTTTAAAAGAAACTAAGTACCAAAATCGCGATCGACAAAAACATATTCAAAGACCTTATACTCCGGCAGATGTAAAACGATTAAGTGGTTCTGTTAAAATAGAATACACTATGGCATCAAACGGAGCATCCAAACTTTGGGAAAAATTTTATTCTCAAAAATATGTTAGTGCATTAGGTGCACTGACGGGCAACCAAGCAATGCAACAAGCAAAAGCGGGACTTGATTCAGTTTATCTTTCTGGATGGCAAGTCGCCGGCGATGCTAATGATAGTTTGCAAATGTATCCGGACCAATCTTTATATGCTGTTGGCAGTGTTCCAACCATAGTTAAACGAATTAATAATACATTTCAACGAGCAGATCAAATTCAAACAATGGAAGATCGACAAGGAGAAATTGATTACTTTCTTCCAATTGTAGCAGATGCAGAATCCGGATTTGGTGGAGTTCTCAATACACATGAATTAGTAAAACATTTAATTGAAGCTGGCGCAGCTGGAATTCATTTAGAAGATCAATTATCGTCTGCTAAAAAATGTGGTCACATGGGTGGAAAGGTTTTAGTTTCTACTCAAGAAATGGTTAATAAATTAATTGCTTCAAGATTGGCAGCAGATATAATGGATGTTCCTACTATCATAATTGCAAGAACAGATGCACTTTCTGGTGCATTGTTACAGAGTGATAGTGATGAACATGATCATGAATTTATTACAGGTGACCGAACTGAAGAAGGCTTCTTTAAAACAAATGCAGGAATGGATCAGGCAATTTCAAGAGGACTATCATATGCTCCTTATTGTGATTTAATATGGATGGAAACATCGGTACCTGATATTGGAGAATGTAGAGAATTTGTTCAAGAAATTCAGAAAGAATATCCAAACAAAATGTTTGCATATAATTGTTCTCCATCGTTCAATTGGAAAGCAAAATTAAGTGATAAAGAAATATCTAGTTTTAAAGATGAACTTGGAGAAATGAATGTAAAATATCAATTCATTACTCTCGCTGGATTTCATTCTTTGAATTACAGTATGTTTGAATTATCTGAAAATTATAGGGATCATGGAATGACAGGATTTGTCGAACTTCAAGAAAAAGAATTCGCGGCCCAGAGTCGAGGGTTCACAGCTGTTAAACATCAGCGGGAAGTCGGTGCTGGATATTTTGATCAAGTTGGTCAAATATGTACTGGCAGTACAGATCTAAGTGCAATTAAAGGTTCAACAGAAGAAGAGCAATTTTAATATGAATATTGAAGGTAAAACCAAAACAATTGAAACTGTTGCAGATCCTAATTTAGTGAGAATTGTAACCAAAGATTCTCTTACTGCAAATGATGCTGCTATACAAGCCGATCTACCTGTAGCAGAAGATAAAACCGCCCAAACATGTAGTGTGTTTCATTTATTAAAAAATAATAATATTCCTGTGGCTTATATCACTAGAAATTCTCCTACTTCATTTATTGCAGAAAAATGTGATATGATTCCTATTGAATGTGTTATACGAAGAAGGCCGTATGGTAGTTATTTAAAAAGAGAACCAGATAAATCATCTACAGAAATTTTTGATCCAGTATTAACTGAATTCTTTCACAAAAATGCAATAGTTGGAAAAGAACACATATCAGAAGATAAAGCTCGAGAGTTATACCTACGGAACGGAGAATGGACTGAAACAGTATACACAGATCCACTAATTGAACCAAAAGACGATATATGGCTGCTTTATCCACCAAAGCAACCGCGACATGATATGCAACCATTACTAGATATTAAACCTGTAGTAGATCCGGTAACATTGGAATATATTAGGCGTACATTAATGATACCATGTTTTGAAATAATAGAGAAAGCATGGAAAAAAGTTAATGTAGATTTAATTGATATGAAAATTGAAATAGGTATTAATCAGAATAAAGAAATTGTTATTGCGGATGTTATAGATAACGACAGCTGGCGTATATGGCCAAATGGTGATCCTAAACAACAACTAGATAAACAATCTTTTCGCGATGGGGAAGCTTTAACAGAGGTACAAAAAAAATATAGGATTGTAACGGAGTATACTAAAAATTTTTAGAGGGAGAAAATTGATGGCAAATAGATTTCACTTAGCAATCCCCGCAGGTGATTTACATAATGCGATTTATTTTTATTGTAATGTATTAGGTTGTACAAAAGGCAACTCAGAAATTAAACCGCCCGATTCATGGTGTGATATAAATTTTTGGGGTAACGAACTTACATTACATTCTTCAAGTTGTAAACAATCAGGCGAACGACACAATGTAGATATGGGACTAGTCTATGTTCCACATTTTGGCGTACATTTAAACGCTGAAGAATTTAAAGATCTTAAAGAACGAGTGATACAAAATAATATAAAAATTATTGACGGGCCTTACATAAGATTTGAAGGTGAAGTCTTAGAACAAGAAACAATGTTTTTTGAAGATCCAAATGGTAATGTTTTGGAAATCAAAACAATGATCAACCCTAACGCTTTATTTAAATAAATGAAATTCAAAGTTACAACAAAATTACGAGAAGGCATTAAAGATATAGAAGGTGATGCCATTGAACAAAAATTAAATCAAGATGACTGGCATGTTAAAAATGTAAAGGTAGGTCAGGTGTTTTATTTGGAAGCACCTGTTGCAGAAGCTAATAAATTATGTAAACAGGTGCTCGTAAATACTTTGTTGTATGATTATGAATTACGCAATGAATTCGGTATTATTATGGATGAATGAATGTTGACGAATAAAGAAATAAAATTAATAGAAGACTCTTTAGGACGAATACCAAACCCAACAGAAACTCATGTCTTTGATGCAATGTGGAGTGAACATTGTTCTTATAAAAGTTCCAAATATTGGTTAAAAGAATTATATACAGAAGGAAAACATGTTATATCTGGACCAGGTGAAAATGCAGGGGTTGTAGATATAGGAGATGGTGATAAGATAGTATTTAAGATGGAAAGTCACAATCACCCTAGTTTTATAGAACCTTATCAAGGAGCTGCAACAGGAGTAGGCGGTATCATGCGAGATATTTTTACTATGGGTGCTCGTCCAATCGCAAATTTAAATTCATTACATTTTGGATCAATAAACGACAGGAGAGTAATTGATGGGGTGGTTAAAGGGATTGCTGATTACGGGAATTGCGTTGGTATTCCTACAGTTAGTAGCAAGTGCTATTTTTCTGATTGTTATACACAAAATCCTCTTGTTAACGCCATGAGTGTTGGATACACCAATAAAAAAATTTTTACTAGTGTTCCAAGTAAAAAAGGAATTGTTGTTTATGTTGGGGCTAAGACAGGGCGAGATGGTATTGGTGGTGCTATCATGGCAAGTGAAGAATTTGCGGAAGGGGAAGACAAACGACCTACAGTGCAAGTGGGCGATCCATTTTATGAAAAATTATTATTAGAAGTTTCATTAGAATTATTTGAAACTGGTGCAGTTATTGCAGCACAAGATATGGGTGCAGCCGGATTAACATCATCTACTACAGAAATAGCAATTAAAGGTAATTATGGTATTGAAATAGATTTAGCAGAGGTTCCTTTAAGAGAAGAAGAAATGGAACCGTGGGAAATACTTTTAAGTGAAAGCCAGGAGCGAATGCTTTTTGTTCTTGACTTCAATGCACTAATTGAAAAAGATGTATCAAACATATTTGAAAAATGGGATTTAGATTGTTTTATATTAGGCACATTAACAGATACTAATAATTTTGTAGTTAAAGTAAAAGAAAAAACTGTATGTGATATTCCATTAAAAATATTAGAAGCCCCAGTATTAGAAAGACGCGTTTTTCCTAAAAAAGGAACTGTTGATCTAGCTCCTTTTCCTCCCGCTCCAGAAACTCCAGATTTTAATATGAATTGGGTGTGGGAACAATATGATTCACAAGTAATGGGAAATACAATACACGGATTACAAAAAGATCCTGCTATTGTGCGAATACCTAACAGTAAAAAAGGAATTGCTATAACAACTATAAGCAATGCTTCTTTGTGTGATCATAATCCTAGAATAGGGGTTGCTTCTATTATAGAAATCTGTTATAATAAGTTAAAAGATGTAGGTGCTGAGCCACTAGGCATTACTAATTGTTTAAATTTTGGAAATCCTGAAAACGAAAATGTTATGTATGAATTTGCTAGAACTGTTTTAAGTATGGCGGAAACATGCAAAAAATTAGAGTTTCCTGTTGTTAGTGGCAATGTAAGTTTTTATAATGAAACATCAGGTAAGGGAATTATGCCGACTCCAGTAATAGGTGGAGTTGGATTAATGCTATGAAAACAGCAATAATAATATTTCCTGGCAGCAATTGTGATAACGAAATGGAACGTTTTTTGTACAATTATACAGGTATAAAACCTATTCGTGTTTGGCATAAAGAAACACAATTACCTGATGTAGACTTATATGTATTACCCGGTGGATTTAGTTATGGAGATTATTTACGTGCTGGAGCATTAGCACCTCTTAGTCCTGTTATGAAAGAACTTAAAAAAACAGATAGAAAAATATTAGGTATTTGTAATGGATTTCAAATACTATGCGCCGCAGGATTATTACCCGGAACGTTACGAATAAACAAAACACAAAAATTTATATGTAAACCTGTAACGGTATGTCAAGGATCTACATATTATATAATACCAATAGCACACGCTGAAGGTAATTATTATCACCCTAACCCATCAAAAATTAATATTGAATTTACATACACAGAAGATATTAATGGATCAACAAATCACATAGCAGGAGTTACTCATAATAATGTATTAGGAATGATGCCTCATCCAGAAAGAGCATTTGAATCCTATCATTGTTCACAAGATGGGATTAAAATATTAGAAAATTATTATGGCAGATGATCAGAAACTAATTAAAGAGATTTCCAAATATTCCGATCAGATTGGAGGATTTGCTGGAAAATATGGAAATCTAGTTGCGAGTTGTGATGGTGTAGGAACAAAAATATTATTGGCACAAACTGCAAAAAAATATCATAATAGACCATTGCAGTCCATAGGCATTGATTGTGTAGCAATGGTGGTTAATGATTTGTTGTGCAAGGGAGCTAAACCTAAATTTTTCCTAGATTATTTTGCTGCTGATCGTATTAGAGAAGATGAATTTTATGAAATATTAGAAGGAATTCATGAAGGATGTGTGGAAAGTGAAATGGAATTAATGGGTGGGGAAACCGCAGAATTAAATGGTATAATTACAAGTGATGCTTTTGATGTTTGTGGATTTGGAGTTGGATTTATAGTTGATGAATTGCCTAAAGATAATATAGTAGTAGGAGATTCAGTAATAGGACTTAAATCATCTGGATTTCATTCAAATGGTTTTACCATAATACGTCAATCACTTATGGACCAAAATTATATGACCACTCGTTCAAATGAGGATATGATAGACAATTTTTTGGAACCTACTAAAATATATGTTAAAGATATCGAATTGATTAGAGAATCCGGCATTAAAATAAAAGCTCTAGCTCATATTACAGGTGGAGGTTTCAAAAATGTAGACAGAATTCTTCCAGACAATTTAAAGGTTGAGTACAAACAATCAAATGGATATTATTCTCATCCTCATCATTTTAAATGGATTCAATCTAGAACAAATATGTCAAAAGAAAAAATGCGCAGTACATTTAATTGTGGTATAGGAATGGTTATAGTATTATCACCAGAAGAGGTTGAAAAAATGCCTGTAGAATCAATACATTTAGGAGAAATAGTATGATAGGAATATTGATAGGAAGTGAAAGCGACAAGGAAGTGATGTTAAATTGTTCTGAAAAGTTAGAAGAATTTGGTATCGTACATAGCATGGTGGTTGCTTCTGCACATAGAAATCCAGAAAAAGTAACAGAGTATATTAAAAAATGGGAAGCAACAGGATATAAAGTTATAATTGCGGCCGCTGGAATGTCAGCCGCCTTACCTGGTGTAGTTGCATCACAAACTAAGTTACCAGTTATTGGTGTGCCTATGAAGAGTGACTTAATGGGTATTGATAGTTTGTTAAGTATTGTTCAAATGCCCAAAGGAGTTCCGGTAGCATGTATGTCTGTAGGAAAACATGGTGCAATCAACGCAGCACTATATGCAAAACGTATATTAGATTTGCATAATTTTGATCCACCTTACGGAGCATAAAAATAATATGGAAAATAAAGTAACAATAATTGGAAACGGAGGTCGAGAAGATTCCCTTCGTTGGAAATTACAACAAGAAGGCATAGAAATAGAGCCAACTGTTGAACACTACTTAACAGTTATCGGACCTGAAGCATCTATTGCAGAAGGACTCACTGATGAATTAGAATCAAAACTTATTCCTGTATTTGGTCCTTCAAAGTTAGCAGGACGATTGGAAACAAGTAAGTTATGGGCAAAACAATTTATGCAACGTAACGATATTCCTACTGCACATTGGATAACGTATACGCGAGATGACATAGAAGAAGTAATATTAAAAACACATAGTTATCCGTTTGTAATTAAAGAAGATGGTTTATGCGGTGGTAAAGGCGTAACAATTTGCGAAACACAAACTGAAGCAATCGAAGCCGCGGAAAGTTATGCTTCAAATAAATTTAATTCAACATCAAATAAAATACTAATTGAAGATTTTATTTACGGCGAAGAAGCAAGTTGTTTTGTATTAACTGACGGTAAGGATTATAAAGTACTTCCTTATTGCCAAGACCATAAACGTGTAGGAGAAGGCGATATAGGACCTAATACAGGCGGTATGGGAGCATATGCACCGGCACCAATAATGACTGAAGAACTTAAAGCATTAGTAGAAAAGAATATTATTATTCCTACTATTAATGGAATGCAGGAAGAAGGTATACCGTATAAAGGAGTGTTGTATATTGGATTAATGATTTGTAATGGAGATCCATATGTTATAGAATATAATGTACGATTTGGCGATCCAGAGTGTCAGGTGCTAATGATGTTAATGAAAAGTGATTTGCTTCCATATTTAGAAGCCGTTGCGTTTGAAATATTAGATACTCTTCCAGATCCAGAATTTTATGATGAGTCTGCAATAACAGTTGTTATGTGTTCTGATGGATATCCAGAAGAATATGAAAAAGGATTTAAAATAGATTGGGGAACTGCGAACAAATTATACTCAACCAATATACAAGTGTTTCATGCTGGAACAAAATGGGAAGGTGATAGATGTGTTACAGATGGTGGGCGAGTACTAAATGTAACAGCAAAAGGAAAAACATTACAGGAAGCAAAAGATAGAGCATATCACATGTGTGGAAACATACATTGGGAAGGTAGTTTCTATAGAAAGGATATAGGACATAGAGCATTATGAAAAAAATAATATTGATGGCGTCAGGTGAAGGTTCTAATTTTAGTGCAATTATTGATAATGGAATTAAAGTAGATAGAGTTATAACAGATAACAAAAATGCCAACGTAATTAAACGTGCGGAAAAAGTGAATGTTCCAATATTTGTATTTGATTATAAAGAAGGAGAATATAAAAATGGTTTTGGATGGTGTGAACGTAAAATAGACGAAGCAATACCGGAAGATGTAGATTTGATTGTTCTGGCAGGATATATGAGGATTCTGTCACCACGCTTTGTTAAGAGATGGAAGGACAAATTAATTAATATTCATCCATCCCTTCTTCCTGCATTTGCCGGCGGATGTCATGCGATTAAAGACGCGTGGGAATATGGATGCGAAGTATTTGGGATAACTGTACATTGGGTAACGGAAGAAGTTGATGCGGGTCCCATTATTACTCAACGAGCAATACATAAATTTGAAGGTGACACCTTAGAAAAAATAACAGAAAAAATACATAGAGTTGAACATTATATGTATCCGGTAACAATAAAGAAATTGATGGGGATTTAACAATGTGTGGAATTGTTGGAGCATATTCATTACATGATAATACAAAAAATGTATATCCTCTTATTGTGAGAGGATTACTCGATCTACAACATCGCGGACAACTCAGCGCTGGAATTACATCATATAATCCAGAACGAAAAAGAATACTTCAAACTCATAAAGATAATGGAAAAGTACATGAAGTATTCCAAATTAATCATCCATACAAAAGTAAAAAACTTTCTACTGATTATGGTGGTCATGTTGCAATCGGCCATACTCGTTATGCAACCAGCGGAGATAATGGAGATCAATTAGCACAACCCTTTGAGCGCCCACATGGAAGAAAATCTAAATGGTTTTCTCTCGCGTTCAATGGGAATCTTGCAAATTATTCACATTTAAAATCTGGTTTAGAAGAAGTAGGTTATAATATGACCTATGATTCTGATACTGAAGTAATCATGCATTTTTTAAGCAGAGAAGTACAATCACATAAGCCATGGGAAGATTTAAACTTTAAGGAAATATTTCAAAATTTATTAACAGATTTTGATGGATCGTGGAACATATCATTTTTAAATGCAGATGGCAAGTTGGTTGTAGTTAGAGATCCATTAGGTTTAAAACCTTTGTGTTGGGGAATTTCTAAAGATGGAATATTAATATTTTCATCTGAAAGTGTTGTTCTTTCAAATTTACAAATTAAAGCTAATAATTTAGAACCTGGTCATATGATTATTGTCGAAGGTGCAGGAGGAAATAAAAAAGAAGCAGGCGGAAAGATTTCTGCTCCTTATGATAATAAGATGACTATTGTACCATACACAAAACCGGTACCAAGTAGTTATTGTTTTTTTGAATGGATATATTTCGGACATCTTGCATCTGTAATAGATGGAGAATCGACATATCACGTGCGAGAAAGAATTGGAGAAGAGTTAGCAAAAGAAGAAACATTGGGGTTAGAAGAGAATGGGTGGATAGTAGTTCCCGTACCAGAATCCTCTTATGTGGCGGCAGCAAAATATGCACAAGTTACGGGGATGCCATTTGTACAGGGACTTTTAAAGAATCATTCCGTTGGCCGAACATTTATAGATAATACAAATAGACAGCATAACATATCTTTGAAATTTACACATCTTAAAGAAGTTATACAAGGAAAGAAAGTGATTCTTATAGATGATTCTATTGTGCGTGGTACAACAATGAAAGCATTGGTAACAAATTTAAAAGAATGGAGTGGAGCAAAAGAAGTACATTTAAGAATTGGATGTCCTCCTATTATATCACCATGTTTTTATGGAATAGATTTCCCCACAATAAAAGAATTATATGCCGGTGAAAATACTCCAAATTCTAAAGATTTTAACGCGAATAGTTTAAAATATTTAAGTTTTGGGGGGTTATTAGATGCTGTAAATAAAAAGAAAAAAGATCTTTGTACGGCCTGCTTAACCTCTGAATATCCTACCATGGAAGGTAAAGCTAGATGGCTAGAACAAGCAGCTAGATAAATACTAGAGAAATAAATTAATATTAAGGTAGGAGAGAAATATATGCAATCAATACTTAAATGGTGGTTAATTTTTTGTCTGACTTTATTGGGATTTGGTACAGCTATTTATTTTGATGTGCATAAAATTTTATATGAAGCAGATGTTACTCGCCTCAGTTATTTAATAATTTCTATTTTTATTTGTACTTCGGTTTGGATTGGTATAAAAACTTATAGAGTTGGAAAACTTGAGGACTATGATCAAAAAAGTGAAGTAGGATGGTTTATAGCAGAATCTTGTCTTGCACTTGGAATGGTAGGAACTGTTACGGGTTTTTTGATAATGTTAGGAACAGCGTTTGAGAACGTAGATGTAACAAATTCAGTAACATTACAACAAGCACTATCAGATATGGCAACAGGAATGAGTACGGCTCTCTGGACAACTTTGGTTGGATTGGTGAGTTCACTTATCATTAAAGTTCAGTTGGTAAATCTTGAGGTGGCGCTAAGTGAATAATGAAAAATATAAGTCCACCATTGGTTTTACTGATCTGCTTTTCAACATTCTTGTTGGGTTTGCGTTTCTCTTCATAATAGCTTTTCTCCTTATAAAACCAGAAGCAAAAAAAGAAGACTTTGAGCGAAAAGCCGAATTCGTTGTTGTTATGGAATGGGACCATGATCAACCAGATGATATTGATCTTTATGTACAAGATCCAACGAACAGTACAGCCCATTTTAGATTGCCCATAACTAATTTTATGTACTTGGATAAAGATGATTTGGGTTTCGCAAATGATATTGTAAAAAATGTAGATGGAACAATAACGAAAGTAAATATTAATAGAGAAGTAGTAACTATTCGAGGTATTATTCCTGGAGAATATATCATTAATGCTCATTATTATTCAGCAAGAAAGTGGGCTGGACAAACATTAACTACAAACATAGGCGATGGGGGCGTTTACGAAACACCGACAGGAAAATCAACAGGAAAGAATTTGACTGTAAAGATAGAATTACATAAAGTTGATCCTTATAAAATTTGGTGGATAGGAGAAAAAACATTTACTCACAGAGGGCAAGAAGAAACTTTTGTAAGATTTACAATAGACCAAACAGGAAAACAGGTTGGAGGTTTTACTTATGTGGAAAAAAAGTTTGTGACTCCGTATGGGACTACGGGGGTAGTCAATCCTAATATTGATGAACCAACTGGAGCATCTTCAATGGGAGATGGCGCATCTTCATTTGAATCGGGATCAGAAGAATCTCATTATCGACCAGATGAGAGGCGGTAGATATGATAGGATTGTTAATTTTTGGTTTAGTGGTTTTTTCTACAATTTGTCTTTGGATATTGATTGAAGAAAGAAAGAGTTGGAAATTTTTGGTCTGGTTTATTCCTGTCTTTTTGGTATTAGTAACATCAACTTATGTCACTTATACTTCAGTATTGGGCTTCCCAAAATTTGGAACACCAGAAAAAGGAATGTATTTAAGACATTATATAGATGAACCAAACTGGATTTATCTATGGGTTTTAAGTAAAAAGAATGTACCGATGTCTTATCAACTAGTATATACAAAGAAAAAACACGATTCATTAGAAGGTGTTAAAGGAAAAGCAGAAGAAGGTAAATTTATGGTTTTAAGTGAGGATGCATTCGAGGGGGGTGGAAATGAACTAGTCGGTGATGAAGGAGGAGAAAGGGGTGGTGGTTATACAATTGGTGGTGATGTAAGTTTTTATGAATGGGATTTTACTGAAAATATGCCACAAAAGGAGCCACCAACAGAATGAAAAAGCTATTATTAATTTTTATAATGATGGCGACATGGATGGTTGTTGGATGCGGAACAAGTACAATAGGTTGTTATGGACATTGGGTTAAAGGCCCCGGACATCATAGAGGAACACGAACTCTTCTTAAAGATGCCCATTTACCTTATTATCAATGTGTAGATGAAAATAACAAAGGTAACAATTTAGAAGAACGGAGATATTTGTGAAGAAGCTATTATTAATTTTTATAATGATGGCGACATGGATGGTTGTAGGGTGTGAATCAGTAAAACAAGCAGGGTGTTTTGGTCATTGGGTAGAACATAATGATGGATCCAGAAGCGGTCACAAGAGAGGTACGATTTATTCTAATCGACATAATGTTACACCTTATAGACAATGCGTGGATGCAGAAGCTCCACATTTAGATTTAGAAAAAAGACCATATGGATAATATGAAAGGAATATAATGCTTACAATTTTGGGTAGTCTATTAGGTTTTGCTGGATCAGCGGTTCCCAGCATAATAGACATGTTTAAGGAAAAGGAAGATAAAAAAGCCAGAGTGGAGATGTTTAAACTCCAATTGGATGCGAAAGAAAAAGGTGTTGACTTAGACATAAAATTAATGGAAACAAAGGCCGCCGTAGAAGAACAAAAATCTCTTATTGAACATGATATTTCTTTAGGAAAACAAACAGGTTTTATAAATGCGCTTAGAGCATTTGTTCGACCATTTATTACTTACGTATTTTTTCTAACATTTATTGGAGTAAAAATTACTCTTGTTTGGGATACTATTAATAAAGGTGGAGATTTAGTGCAAATTTTAGATTCAGTTTGGGATGAACAAACAGAAGCTTTATTTGCCGCAATAATTAGTTTTTGGTTTGGTTCTAGAGCAATGCCAAAATTAAAAAAATAAATTTAAAGGATTATTATGTGGAGATTTTTTACAAACAAAAAATGGTTTTTATGGTCTTGGCTAGGTTCAATAATTATTTTGGGATCACTTTGGGTTCAAGTAAAGATTGATGTAAAAATAAATGAATGGTTTGGTGTCTTTTATGATATGATACAAAAGGCACTTGCTACACCAAATGCAGTTACAATAGAAGAATATTTTGCAAGTTTATTTTCATTTATTACACTAGCAGGAATATATGTTGCACTTTATGTTGTAATAAGTTTTTTCACAGCTCACTATTTGTTTAGATGGCGTACAGCAATGGTTGAATGGTATCATAGTGTGTATGACAAAGCCAGAACAATAGAAGGTGCATCGCAAAGAGTTCAAGAAGATACAATTAAATTTACTCGTATAATGGAAGGTTTGGGAACAGCTTTAATTGAATCAGTTATGGTTTTAGTTCAGTTTATTCCTATATTATTTGGATTGTCAATGGGTATTCCAATATTCTTTTTTGGTGATTGGGAATATGGATTGATTACAGGTGCGTTACTTTGGACATTAGGCGGTACTGCCTTTTTAATTGGATTAGGGTACATATTGCGTTTAGTTGGTGTAGAATATGATATACAAGCAAAAGAAGCGGCCTATAGAAAAATACTTGTAATAGCAGAAGATGATGGAACTGTTAGACCAAAGAAAATAGAAGAATTCTTTGAGGATGTTCGTAAAATTCATTTTTTAAGTTATATACGTTATCTATATTTTAATGTTGGTCGAATGGCTTACTTGCAAGCAAACGTATTATCGGCTTATGTATTCCTAGCACCAGCCATAGTTGCTGGAGTAATGACTCTAGGTGTAATGCAACAAATAATAAGAGCATTTGGTAGAGTAGAAGGATCAATGCAATATCTATTAAAAGCGTGGCCAACAATTATTGAATTAATAAGTGTTTTTAGGCGTTTAAGAGAATTTGAGGCTAAGTTAATAGAAGAAGAAAAAGTTACTAATTAGCAAACCTTTATCATAGAGAAATAATAATGGATACCACAATAAAATCATATAATGAACAAATAGATTATATTGCAGTACTTAAAGAAGAAGTAGAACATTTGAAGTCAAAACTTGAGCCGCATGACACCGGACATATTCATACAACTATTTCTACTTTAAATCATCGCATCAAAGAACTCGAAGGAAATAATTAATGTGTCCGATTTGTTGGATTAGTGGAATTATTGCCGTACTATTTGGCGGCAGTTTTGTTGCTACAGTTAACCATCCCATAAGTTGGGTTGTTGGAGCACTAGTTATTGCATATGGTGTTTATAAATTTTATGATGGTTACAAGCGTGGCAAAACAATGAAAGATGATACAAAAGTCCGGAATAAAAAAACAGTTTATAGATTTGTCCAAGGGCTTGTTATCGGCAGTCTTGTTACCGGAGTACTTTTTTATAAGTTTACGGCGGACGAACATCAACGAATGCACAATTTATTAGATGAGTCGGGTATTACATTAAAAATGCATGATCATGAAATGAACCATTAATGGGTACATGGTTTGAGGATGTTATAATATTCATTTTTTCATATGGTTGGTTTTTTGGTTTGCTTCCGCTTATTATAGGTATTATTGGAGCAGTATATTTTAGTTATTATCCAAATATGAGTTATTGAAAATGAAAAAGAAAACTGGAAAACGAAAAAGTAAATCATGGCGTAGACGTATCCCACGATGTACTATATGTACAACATGGCGATGGATGGGTAACACAAAAGAACGTATACGATTTAGCGACCGAAGAAGAATGACAGAGTAGATGAGTTACATAACAATAAATCAACTAATAGTAATAGTAACGATAGCATATTTAATTTATTTCATATGGAACAAGAAAAGCTAGACGAATACGGATATCCAATACATCTAGAATATAATTTTGCTAAACCACAAAGTGATTTTGAAACACGAATTGCTCTTGTAATAGCATTTAGTCTTATACTAATAGGTATTATTATATGACATATACATCTTTTGGAGAGTATTTTGATGATCAACGTGATAGAATGATCAAGGCCATGCAGAACAAGAATACACAACAATGTAATGAATGGAAAGAGAGATACGACGAAAGAAAAAGAAAAAACCATGAATCCTTTGAGAAAGAACTGCGAGAATGTTCTGAGCTTAACAATAAAATGGAGTAGTTAAAATGCTAATAAAAGTTATAAAAAAACCTCGGCCTAAACGGACTAGTATAGGCAAGTCAAGGAATACAAAACCATTGAATAAACATAAACGCAGAGGTTGGAAAAAATATAGAGGACAAGGATAAATTAGTACTTAATAGCCAGTAAAATACCAATAAATACTTGGTATGATTTTTAAACTGGTAATATTAACAT
>Ga0310123_10000505_pt1 | contig 34917 bp, 32 predicted proteins | sample CB6_AW_1057_MG_FD_203505 | JGI IMG/M metagenome (GOLD analysis project Ga0310123, IMG submission 203505) | Marine microbial communities from Western Arctic Ocean, Canada - CB6_AW_1057 | ecosystem: Environmental > Aquatic > Marine > Oceanic | place: Canada: Western Arctic Ocean | collected... | reverse complement strand
TATCGAGCATCGCCGTATCCAGCGCTTTCTTGCCATGCAGCATCACCTGCACAACTTGATCCGCCACCACTCTTGCTCCTTCGTCGCCCTCAACATCTGAGTTGCTTTCTTTCTCTTCTTCGTATCTACTCTCACCGGGGGCTCCTTTCTTTTTTATCGCCAGCTTCAATAACCGATGATCTTGAAGGGAGTTACTCACCGATTTCAACTAGATTCAGGATATCCTCTTGACATGGGCATCAGGCCGTAGTAGTTTCTCCCGAATTTCTGGCCAGGTGCCCTTCACAGCTATCTTGAGCTGGAAATCAACTTTCAAAAGTTCTTGCGCGCCTTTATCCAATCGAGTCCGCTATGTTCAAAGAGTTGTATACCGTAATTCTTGTGCCGCACACGGGGGAGCAGTTCCGCAAGTGGCGCTTGTCTTCGGGGGTGGTGAAAGCGTTTGCCGCGCTCGCTGGGGTGGTTTTGATCGTGACCCCCGTGCTAGTGGCGCACTACGTTTCTTTCTACCAAGGTCTGACAGATCTTCGTGAGCTCAGAATGGCGAATACCGAGCTCAAAGGGCAGAACATTGATTACGAAGTCTCCGTAGAGCACCTGAACGAGCAGGTGGCCTCGCTCCAAGACTTCGTCATGAAACTATCGGTCATGGCGGGGCTCGACGAGATGCCCCAGCGCACGGGGGCTGGAGTTGGCGGCTCTTTGGACCTGGACCTCTCGACTCGGACGAGTGCCTATGCGCAGGTGAAGGACAAGCTCGACCGCATGCGCGGCGACCTCTCCCACCTTGAGGAGCGTGGTCGCGTCCTCGAACGATTCTACCAGCAGAACACGCTGATGCTCGCCTCGACACCGTCGGTTTGGCCCGTTCGGGGCTACTTTTCGTCCACCTACGGCCAACGCAATGACCCGTTCACGCGTTTGCGCGCGATGCATTACGGCATCGATATCTCGACGCCCATGGGGCGCCCGGTCGTTGCTACGGCGGATGGCATCATCCTTTATGCGGCGAAACGGGGTACCTATGGGAACATCGTGGTCATCGATCACAGATTCGGGATGATGACCCGCTATGCGCATTTGTCCAAGTTCAACGTCCGCGCCGGCGCCCGCGTCAAGCGCGGCGACGTGGTGGGCTATGTGGGGAGCAGTGGCCGGAGCCGCGCCCCACATCTCCACTACGAAGTTTGGGTCGACAACGCGACGGTTCATCCACTCGACTACATCCTCGAATACTACCGGTCCTTCGACCCTAGAAACCGACCTATAGCCGACGCCGCCGGGCCCTAGCGCCGCGGCGCCGGTCACTGGTTTTTTCACGGGGCGAGTTTGCCCTGTTAGCGGGCTTCGTCCAAGAAGTTGGTCCGACGTGGCGGATTTCAGCAAGGTTTGCCCGCCGTAAACCCCTCTGTTAAACTGAGATGTTTTACTGGGTAGAAACTCAACTATGTCTGTAGTCAACGCCATCCTCACGAAAATCGTCGGAAGCCGCCCCGCGCGCGAGCTCAAACGGATGCAGCCCACCGTCGACACCATCAACGAGCTCGAGCCGTCCACAAAAAAGCTATCCGACGAAGAGCTTCATGCCAAGACCGCCGAGTTCAAAGAGCGCCACGAAAAAGGGGAGACGCTCGACGAGCTCCTGCCTGAGGTCTTTGCCGTGTGCCGCGAGGCGAGTTGGCGTGTTTTGCAGATGCGCCACTTCGACGTGCAGCTCATCGGTGGGATGGTGCTCCACGAAGGCCGCATCGCCGAGATGAAAACGGGTGAGGGCAAAACCGTCGTCGCAACTCTTCCTGTTTACCTGAACGCGCTCACGGGCCAGGGCGTTCATATTGTCACCGTCAACGACTATCTCGCCCGGCGCGACGCGGATTGGATGGGCCGGCTCTTCGAGTTCCTCGGTCTCAGCGTCGGCGTCATCCAGCACGACATGACCGACACCGAGCGACAAGAGGCTTATCGCTGCGACGTCAGCTATGGCACGAATAACGAGTTCGGCTTCGACTATCTGCGCGACAACATGAAGTTCGACCCGTCGCTCTTCGTGCATCGCCTTTTCCCGAAGATCACCAAGGACGCGGACGGAAAAGAAGTCGAAAGGCTCTTCCACTTCGCTATCGTGGACGAGGTGGACTCCATCCTCATCGACGAGGCCCGCACGCCGCTCATCATCAGCGGCCCAGCCGAGGAGTCGACGGACCTCTATTACAACGTCGATCGCATTATCCCTAAACTTCGGCGCGATCTCGATTTCACTGTCGACGAGAAGACCAAGACAGTGACGCTCACGGAAGAAGGCGTTCCTAGTGTCGAAAAGCTCATGGGCGTCGACAATCTCTATGAGCCTTCGCAGATGCACATCCTCCACCACGTATATCAGGCATTGCGCGCGCACACGCTCTACAAGCGCGACACCGATTACATGGTGAAGGACAATCAGGTGATCATCGTTGACGAGTTCACGGGCCGCCTCATGCCAGGGCGCCGCTGGTCGGACGGGCTTCACCAGGCTGTCGAAGCCAAAGAGCACGTCAAGATCGAGCGGGAGAACCAAACGCTCGCGACGATCACCTTCCAAAACTACTTCCGCATGTACGACAAGCTCGCCGGCATGACGGGTACGGCGGAGACAGAAGCGGCGGAGTTCGAGAAAATTTACGGGCTCGAGGTCATACCCGTCCCCACGAACCGGACGCTCATTCGCGATGAGTATTCCGATCTCGTCTACCGCACCGAGCGTGAGAAGCTCAATGCTATCACCGAAGAGATCCAGGAGCTGGTCGAAGAAGGCCGGCCGGTGCTCGTCGGCACCACCTCGATCGGAAAGAGCGAGACGTTATCGCAGCGATTGAAGCGGAGCGGTATCAAGCACGTCGTCCTCAACGCCAAATATCATGAGATGGAAGCCGAGATCGTCGCCCAGGCGGGCCGTCCAGGCGGGGTCACGATCGCGACCAACATGGCCGGCCGCGGCACCGATATTCTGCTTGGCGGTAATCCAGAACATGCGGCGCGCATCGCGCTCAAGAAGCAAAAGCTCGATCCTCTCGAGGTCGAGCCCGAGGTGTGGGAAGCTGCGCTCGCAAAGGCTACAAAAGAAGCCGACGAAGCGCATGAAGAAGTTGTCCAGTCCGGTGGGCTGCACATCCTAGCGACGGAGCGCCATGAGTCACGACGCATCGACAACCAGCTGCGTGGGCGCGCCGGACGTCAAGGCGATCCGGGAAGCTCGCGCTTTTTCTTGTCCCTCGAAGACGACTTGATGCGTATTTTTGGGAGCGATCGCATCAGCGGTCTGATGCAACGGCTCGGCATGGAGGAAGGCGTTCCTATCGAGCACAAGATGGTCACCAACGCGATCGAGCGTGCCCAGAAGCAAGTCGAAGGGCAGAACTTCTCCATCCGTAAACACCTGCTCGAATATGACGACGTGATGAACAAACAGCGCGTTGCCATCTATCGGCTGCGCCGCGAAATTCTCGACGGGACGGAGCAGCGAGACTACATTCTCGAGCTCGCCGATAGCATTCTCGCTTTTCTGCTCGACCAGCATTTGTCAGCAGAGATCGACATCGAAGAGTGGGATGTCGACGGTTTCAAGAAATCGCTTCAGGGACAATACGGCCTCGATAGCGGGACGCTCTCCGCTATCGACTGGGACGGTCTGAACCGCGACGAGATTCGGGAAGCGCTCGCGAAGAAGAATCGCGAGCGCTACGAAAGCAAGGAGCAAGTCGTCGGTCCCGACCTGATGCGCACCCACGAGCGCATCATCATGCTCCAGGTGGTCGACTCGCACTGGAAGGACCATCTTTACGCGATGGATCACTTGAAAGAGGGGATCGGGCTCAGAGGCTACGGACAACGCGACCCACTCATGGAGTACAAGAAAGAAAGCTTCAGCATGTTCGAGGCGATGTGGGATCACATCGAAGACGCGATCGTGCGGCTCTTGTTCCTGCTGCGCCCGGTGCGCGAGCCGGCTTTCGAACGGCGCCCAATCGCGCGGCCCGCGCGCCTGTCGTTGAACGATCCGAGCGCTACGCCTTCGTCTTTCGACGTGCCGCGAGGGCGGGGAGGGGATGGTCCAAGACGGGAGTCGCAGGGTGGCGCAAACGCCGCGGTGACAACCATCAAACGCACCGAGGCTAAAGTCGGGAGGAACTCTCCGTGCCCGTGCGGCAGCGGCAAGAAATACAAGAAATGCTGCGGCGCGAATGTTTGATTTTTCGACGGACTAATATTTGGACATTAGACATTAAGTGAAAAAGGAAATTGTGAGCGCCCAGAACTTTCCAGAAGCTCTGACTTTCGAAGACGTTCTTCTCGTTCCGCAAAAATCCGACGTTCTGCCGTCCCAGGTCGACGTTTCCTGCCAGCTCACCGCGAAGATCCGCCTCAAGATCCCTATCTTGAGCGCGAGCATGGACACGGTGACCGAATCACGGCTCGCCATTGCTATCGCACAGCTCGGCGGGCTCGGGGTCATCCACCGTAACCTCACGGCGGAGGTCCAAGCGGACGAGGTCGACAAGGTCAAACGCTCCGAGAGCGGGATGATCGTCGACCCGATCACAATGACCGCGGACCGACCCATCGCCGATGCCCTGGCGGTGATGTCTAAATACCGTATTTCGGGCGTTCCCATCATCGAGGAGGGCCGGCTTCTCGGGATCCTGACGAACCGCGACCTCCGCTTCGAGACGCGCCACGACCTTCCGATTGCGGAGGTTATGACGAAGGAAAACCTCATCACCGTTCCTGTCGGTACGACCCTCGATGAGGCGCGGGCGCTGCTTCACGAACATAGGGTGGAAAAGCTCCTCGTCGTGAATGACGACTACCAACTGAAGGGGCTCATCACCGTCAAAGATATCCAGAAGGCGATGAAGTACCCGAACTCCGCCAAGGACGACTTGGGGCGGCTGCTCGTGGGCGCGGCCATCGGAACGGGTGAGGATTCCATCGAGCGCGCGAAGCGCCTCATCGATGCCAAAGTGGACGTCATCGTCGTGGACACGGCCCACGGCCACAGCCGCGGAGTTCTCGAAACGGTAGAGAAGCTTCGCAGCATAGTCAAAGATGTCGGCATCGTCGCCGGCAATATAGGGACCGGCGAAGCGGCCGAAGACTTGATCCGCGCCGGCGTCGACGCGGTCAAAATCGGCATGGGACCGGGCTCGATTTGCACGACGCGGATCGTCTCAGGCGCAGGCATGCCGCAAATCACGGCCATATTCGATTGCGCCGAGGTCGCGGCGAAGCATGGCACGCCTCTCATCGCCGATGGCGGGATCAAGTTTAGCGGCGACGTTGTGAAGGCGATTGCGGCCGGAGCGCAGAGCGTCATGATCGGAAGCCTCTTTGCCGGCACCGCCGAGAGCCCGGGAGAAACGATTCTCTTCCAGGGCCGTACCTTCAAGACCTATCGCGGCATGGGATCGCTCGGGGCTATGAGTGACACGACGAAGGATCGCTACTTCCAGCAGGAAGTGGAAGCTTCGAAGCTCGTGCCCGAAGGCATTGAGGGGCGGGTGCCGTACAAAGGTGCCCTCCATGGTGTGGTCGACCAACTCGTGGGCGGCCTCCGCTCCGGGATGGGTTATTGCGGCGCGGGAAGCATCGATGACTTGCAGAAGAAGGCGCGCTTCGTGCGCATCACCGCGGCGGGTCATCGGGAAAGCCACGTGCACGACGTCATCATTACAAAAGAAGCACCGAACTATCAGCGCGATTAGTAGCATGCATCGATTCCGTAAATGGTCCTTGGGTTATTGCGTTGCCTTCGGCGTCTTCGGCATTGGTGGCTGCGACCTGCGAACGCCTCCAGCGTCCATTACCGTTTATAGCTCGACCCAGCAAGTTTCTTTCCCTCTGCCGCAGGGATGGACGGTGGACGAGGCCATCATGCAGGCAGGCTTTCATATGCAGACCTTCACCGGGCGCTCGGTCGACGTTCCCGAGCGGCCAGGTATTCGCGCGCAGATTTTGGCGGGGCCGATGCCCAAAGGCGCCGTGGACGACGTGGCCGCGCGGTTTCGCCGCGAGCTCGAGATCGAGCGCGAAGAGACCTATTTGTTACACGGCCATGAAGGGAAGTTCTGGTCGTTTCTCTCCGAGGACGACGAAGAAGCTTCGAAGCTCATGCTTACCGATGTGGATGGGCGGCTCTACGGCCTCTACGTCAGGGGCGAGGCGCGCACCCTCGAAGCTTATAGCGAGGCCGTCGCCTGCATGTATGGCGAATTCGCTATCGAGCAGGGAAAGTATTTCGACGTCTACGAAGCGCCGGGCGGCGACATCGTGATCAAACATCCTCGTAGCTGGGTGCGCACTCATACGGTGGCCAAAGCGGGGGAGTCGCTCTTCGTCGGCTTTCGCAGCTCGCCGCTCGCCGTCGAAACAGACGGGATGACGGTCCACACGACGCTCGAGGTTACCGTGAATCGAGTCGCGCCCGAAGTCACCGTCGAGAGTTTCTATGCCGAGCGCGCCGAGCTCCTCGGCGACACCTATCGGCTCCTGAAGCACGAAGTCCTGGAAGAGGTGGGCGCGATCTCGACGCTATACGCCGTCGAGACGCAGCTCGCCAGTCATCTCGAGCGCACGGTCTATTTCGTGAAGGACGAGAAAAGCTTCATTTATAAGTTCAACACTCGCAATCGGGTGTATCATGTCATTGAGCCTTGGATTGACGAGATCGTCCGGGGTTTTTTTAGCTCGGACTCCGCGATGGAGACGGATGAATAGATGGTAACGTTGACTGATAGGGTTCTCGGCCGTCCGGCGAGTGCTCCGCTTGCCGAGCTCGTTCTCCCGAGCGTCGCGAGCGGCGACGGCGCCATCGAGCTCGTCAACGAAGGTGACGGCCGCTACGACGTCGTCGACAAAGCGGGTCGATCTGCCGTCACGCCGGAAGCCTGGTCGCAATATCTCTACTTTCGCTTGGGCGATGCGCTCAAACGAAAGCTCGGACGCCGCGCCGTCATCGAAGTTGACTATTTCGGTCGCGAGTTCGCGACGTTCCGGCTGCAATATGTCTCGACCGATGAGAGCGCACCCTATGGTGGGCTTTACAAGGAAGCCGAGCAGCGCTGGGACGGCGTTTCGACCGCGGGGCCTGTGTGGAAGCGCGCACGATTCGTGATTCAGGATTTTGAATTGGACAGGGCTCGGACGCAAAATGTCGGGGCTAGCTTTCGAATGGAGATCCGACAAAACTTTCATATTGGCCGCGTAGCGATCGGGAGCGAGCTCCCCGAGGACGTGACGGACTTTACCGAGCTCGCGCCTCTTCCTTCGATTCGAAAGTCTCCCGAGCGCATCTATCCCATTTGGTGGCTCTTCGTCGAGATCACGAACCTCTGCAACTTCCACTGTACGTTCTGCCCGGACGAGATCATGGAGCGCAAGCGCGGTCTGATGGATTTCGAGGATGCGTGCAAGATTTTCGACCAGGTCGCGCGCGAGAAAGACCGTCTCGGCCCGCTCTACCCCATCAAGCTCCATCAAATGGGCGAGCCCTCGATCCACCCGCGGCTCGTGGACATCGTCCGCTACGCGGAGCAGGAGAAAGGCCTTCCCATCGAGCTCAACACCAATTGCAGCCTCCTGACGCCCGAGCTCGTCGACGGCCTGTACGACGCGGGGCTCACAAATTACATCCTCAGCTACCAGACGCCGGACGCGGAGTCATTCGAGACGCGCAAGGTCAAAAACAAGAAGCTCACCTTCGAGATTTATCTCGAGAAGGTGAGAATGGCCGTTGAGCGCAAGATCGCGAAAGGTGCTTCGACAAAGCTCGAGATCGACATCATGAATACGCTGGGCTCTTCCGGCATCCAGATCGTTGGGGCGAACAGCCAGGCGGATCGCGTCATGCTTGACTGGATTTCCTTCGCGCGCAGAATCGAGCGCAAATACGGGCTCGAGCCAAAAAAGCACGATCTCAATTTCGTCGATGGCGGCTTTCGCTTTCTCGAGCACGACGCGGATACGGGCCGTTACGAGATCCTTCCCGGCGTCGACATTCTCTGGAAGGAGCTTCACACGTGGGGCAACATCATTCAGGGTGAATCGGTGAAACAGAAAGTCGACGGTTATTGCCCGGCGCCGAACGAGCAATTCGTGATTCTCTGGGATGGAACCGTGACCGTGTGCTGCACGGATTACGAAGGCACGCTCGCGATGGGAAACGTGCACGAGCAATCCATCGAGGAGATATGGACTGGGCCCAAATGGCGCCGGCTCCGGGAGACGATGTGGGAGGACGTGCTCGAGTCTAAGACGTGCCGCGTGTGTAAAGGCGTCGAAGAGCCGGAGCTCATCCAAATCCAAGCCTAGAACACTTCCGGCACGAACGTTTGGTCCGACATCGGGGCCGGACGTAGCCGACGTTCTTTTGCCTCCGGGGCAGCTTAATCTTGGGGTCCTCGAGTTCGTCATAGGGGATCTGACCCAGCAGATGTGCGATGACGTTGAGGCGCGCCCGCTTCTTGTCATCTGCTCGGACCACGAACCAAGGAGCCTGCTTGATATCGGTGTGTTCGAACATCTTGTCTTTAGCCCTGGAATACTCGACCCACTTTGCCCGCGATTTGAGATCCATCGGCTGATCTTCCAGTGTCGGATTGGATCGTTGATGCGCTGTTTTGTCGCGGCCTTCGAAAATAACGACGACGCGAAGCCCCTTGTCTTGGACCCACTTCTGGAGCTTGACCAACTCGACCTGAAAATCTGCCAGGGCCTTGTAAATCGCGTTCACTCAGCGAGATAGCGTGGCATCGGTGTCGGCATAGTACTTGCTACAGATTACGCAACTGATCGCTCGCCCGAGGTTCGTGCGCTTCGAAGCGCCGTCAGGTGGGCCGCACGTGGTCGGAGAAAACGCATCGAAGGAGGCCCTCATGAGGATGTCGAAAGTATTTGCCCTGAGCTTGGTATGGTTGCTCGTTGCGCCTTTCGCCGCTAGCGCGCGGGAATCGCTGTCAAAAAGTGACGAAGAAGAGCCACAGCAAGCCGAGGAGCTCGGAAACCTCAGCTTGCGCGATCTTCTCGCTGTGGAAGTGAGCTCGGCGTCCCGCAAGCTCGAGCCGCTGTCGAGGACCGCCGCGGCCATCTTCGTGGTCAGCCAAGAGGATATCCGGCGGATCGTCGCAACGAGCATCCCCGAGGCGCTGCGCATCGTGCCGGGCTTCACGTCGCGCGCATCGATTCCAATAAGTGGTCCATCAGCTCACGCGGCTTTGCCGGTCAGTTTGCTAACAAGCTGCTAGTGCTCATCGACGGGAGGACCGTCTATACCCCGCTTTTCTCTGGAGTGCATTGGGATGCTCACGACGTGGTCATGGAAGACATCGACCGAATCGAGGTTATCCGCGGGCCGGTCTCGAGCCTCTGGGGCGCGAACGCCGTCAACGGCGTCATCAACGTCATCACGAAAAAAACACAAGACACCGAGGGTTTCCTGGTCCGCGCGGCCGCTGGCTCGCAAGAAGGCCACGGCGCGGTTCGTTATGGGGGCAAGGGCGGCGAGAACATGAGCTATCGAATCTTTGCCCGCTACTCGAATCGTGACTCCTATGTGACCGCAGGTGGTGCCCCTGCCTTCGACGCCTGGGACATGTTCACCGGCGGCTTTCGGATGGACTGGACGAAGGAGCGAGACAGCTTCGTGCTGCTCGGTAGTGCTTATGACGGGAAGCTCGAGACCGGTCTCAATAATGTCACCTTCGAGCCGCCGTTTACCAAGGTCGAGCTCTCGGAGAACAGCACGAGCGGCCTGAACGTGCTGGCAGGTTGGAGCCATTCCTTTGGGGTCGGGAACGACTTGGTCTTGCAAGGTTATTACGACCGCTATGAGCGAGACGAGCCCGCCTTCTATGTGGAGACGCGTGACACGTTTGACATCGACTTGCAGCACGGCTTCGTCGCGGGACGCCACGACGTCATGTGGGGGGGCGTTATCGTTACTCGACGGATGATCTCCCGTCGTTGGGCGCTGTAAGATGGGAACCCCGAACGCGTAACGATCAGCTCTTCAGCGTTTTTGCGCAGGATCGGATCGACCTGGCCACCGACGTTTTCGCATCACCGTCGGAACGAAGCTCGAGCACAACGATTACACGGGATTTGAGTTTCAGCCGAACGCGCGTATCGCCTGGACGCCCCGAGACCACACATTGTGGGGCTCGGTGTCACGAGCGGTGCGCACGCCGGCACGGTTCGAGCGTACGTTCGAGATCAACGTCTCTGTTGTCCCGACGCCGCCGTTGCTCGGTCTCGTTTTCATCGAGGGCAACCCCGCTTTCGTGTCGGAAGAGGTGATCGAGTACGAGCTCGGCTACCGCGTGCAACCTTTCGAGAAGCTCTCATTGGACGTCACGAGCTTCTATAACGATTACGACCACCTGACCTCTATCGAGCCTGTGGGACTGCCGGCCTTCGTCCCGGTGCCATTTCCGCATCTCGAGATCCGTCAGCAATTGGGCAACCTATTACGTGGAAGCGCCTACGGTGCGGAGATCGCCGCGAACGTGATGCCGATCGAGCAGTGGAGACGCGCTCTGAGCTACTCCTATCTAGGTCTGCAGTTCGAGCCCATCGAAGGCAGTCTGGACAATGGCTCAGCATCGCCACAGGGCAGCTCGCCGCAGAATCAGTTTCGGCTGCAGTCCTATCTCGAACTTTCACGAGGACTCGAGCTCGACGCGACACTCAGCTACGTTGATGAGCTTCCCAAGCAGCTGACGCCGAGCTATACCCGGCTCGACCTTCGTTTCGGTTGGCGCTTTACCGAGCGGGTCGCGTTGTCCGTGGTCGGACAAAACCTTCCCGACGAGTATCACCTCGAATGCGGCAACATAGGTACGCCGGCCTCACCAAGCCTCGTACAAAGGAGCGTTTTCCTCCAGATTCGGTGGGAGAACTGAACGCGCGATGCCACATCGAGCGTTCATCTGTGTCGTGAGCCTTGCTCTCGCGACCGTCGTTTTCGCGGAGGCGGACCCCATGCCGGTTCCTCCCGAGCTGCAGGCGGCAGTGCTTCGCAAAGTCTTCAACTACGATCGCACACTGAAAGGCTATCGACCGATCAACGTGCTGGTCGTGCATGGGCCTGCCGAGTCCTCCGTGGCAGAGGAGCTCGTCGCCGCCTTCGAGGAGACGGGCGTCTCATCTTCCGCGATCGCCCCGGCAGACTTACCGCGTCGGATCCAGGACGCGGCCGTGGTCTATGTGGCCGCGGGCGTCGACGCGGCCACCGTCGAGGTGCTATGCGCTGCGAACGGAGTGCTCTCGGTAACCGGCCTTCCGGAGCTCGTTCTCACCGGAAAGGTTGCCATCGCCGTTGGGCTCCGAGGGAAAAGGCACGAGATTCTCGTGCATTTGAAGCGCCTCAAGGACGAGAAACACGATATCGCGGTGAGCCTTTTGAACCTGGCGCGCGTGATCCGCTAGTCGCGATATGCTTGGCCCGTGGGACCATGAAGATCGCCTTTTTCGTCAACCGCGACATCCACGCGAATGTTGCATTGAACCACTTGAACGACGTTTTCCGAGATCACGAGGTCTCGCTCTTCTTTTCCGATAACGTAGGCCGCGCGCCTGGGCACGAAACGCTCGCCATTCTGCGTCTCATCGAGCAGGACATCCCGAACGAGCACGTCTATCCTGGCGTCGACGAGCCCGGTGAGCTTCTGAGCTTCACGGAGCTCGGCCGCCGCTTCGCGATGCCTCTCGAGCCCGTTCATCAGCCGAACGATCCTGCCTTCATCGAGCGGCTCGGCGTCCTTGCGCCCGACCTCGTCGTCTCGATCCGCTATGGACGCATTTTCAAGGATGCGTTCATCGCTGTCCCGCGGCTCGGCGTGCTCAATCTCCATTCTGGCCGTTTACCTAGCTATCGCGGTGTCCTCGGGACGTTGCAAGCTCTTCTCGCCGGCGACGACGAAATCGGCTGTACGCTCCATTTCATTTCGGATGCGACCATCGATACCGGGCCCATTGTCGATGAAGCGCGCGTGCCGGTCGACGCGAACGGTTCGTTATTCGGCCACGTCCTGAGTCTCTACGAGCCCGGCGCGCGACTCGTCGAAAAAGCGATCGCGAGGCTCACGGCGGGAGAAACGCTAAAGACGCGGCCAAAGACGCCGGATGCGGGGAACTATTTTACGTTCCCGACCGCCGAGGAGCTCGCCCGCTTCGCCAGCTTGGGCTATCCCGTCTTCAAAGCTTCGGAATACCGGTCTCTTCTCGCCCGCTACCGACCAGCACTAGGGTAGCCGGAGCGCTACGAGCTCCGCAGAGTGCTCGCGCTTTCCGACGGCGACGACGATGTATTGCACGCCTTCATGCATGTAGGTCATCGGCACGCCGGTCTGATGCGCCGGAAGCTCGAACTCAGAAAGGATCTCGCCGGTAGCTTTGTCGTGTGCTCGAAGTAGCGGGCCGCCGCCGCCATACATGCCGAACAGGCCGCTGCCTTCACCGGCGAACAGGAGGGTTTTCGTGACGAGCAATCCGACGCGCTCCGGCCGCCCGGTGCGTGGAAGCGCAACACCTTCGAGTGCGGGGTGTTCCCGGACATAGTCCGGAACCTCGCCGTTCGCCATCACCCATACGTGCTCACCCGTGTTCAAATCTATGGCAGTGATACGGCCCCAAGGAGGTTTGATGAGCGGAAGCCCTTGCGGGCCGCCCCCTTGCGGTAGGCGCAACCGTCTTGCGCGGACGTAGTCCATGTTGGACAAATTCGGGGAATGTTCCAGACCAATGGGCGTCGGATCCGTCGAGGATGAGACGTAGAGATAGCCCGTCTCCGGGTCAAAGGCCGCGCCTTGCCAGTTTGCACCGCCTTGAGAGCCCGGTAAATTGAGCGTGCCTTTATTGGTCTCGGTCACGATGGTGGGCGGCGTGAAAAGAGGGCCGAGCGTGTAGGTCGCGCTGATTTCCAGAGCCTCTTTCTTGAGCTCCGGAGTGAAGTTGATGAGGTCGTCCTCGCTCACACCTTGGCGATCGAACGGCGCGGGTTTCGTCGGAAAAGGCTGGGTCGGCGCCGTTTTCTCTTCCGGGATGGTCGTCTGCAGGACCGGACGCTCTTCGATTGGCCAAACGGGCTCTCCCGTCTCGCGATCGAAAACGAACGTGAATGCTTGCTTCGTGACTTGGGCGACGGCTTTGATCTTCTTGCCGTCGACGGTGATGTCGGCGAGCACGGGCGCCGCCGGGAGATCGTAGTCCCAGATACCGTGATGGACTAATTGATAGTGCCAGACCCGCTCTCCCGTTCTCGCGTCCAGACATACGAGGCTCTGAGAAAACAGATTATCCCCCTGTCGATGCCCACCGTAATAGTCTCCCGTCGGCGCCTCGGTCGGAAGATAGACGTAGCCGAGCTCCGGGTCCGCGGACATGGACGTCCACACCGAAACGTTCCCCGTATATTTCCAAGAATCGCCTTCCCAAGTCTCGTGCCCCTCTTCGCCAGGTCGGGGGACGGTGTGGAAAATCCACTTCCGCTCGCCGGTCCGCACGTCGTAGCCTCGAATGTGGCCCACGGGCATTTCCTTGGTCGGCGGCACGCCGCCAGCCGGAAAAGCATTGCCGATGACGATGATGTCTCCGGTGACGATCCCGGGGGTGCTCGACCCGACGGGATCGTTCATGACGTCGACGTTCTGGTCGAGGCCCTCTCTGAGGTCGACGATCCCATCCCGCCCGAAATCCGGGTAGGGCTGTCCCGTCTTAGCGTTGAGCGCAATCATGTAGTGCGCCGGTGTGATGAAGAAGATGCGCTCGTCCTCGCCGTCCGTCCAATAAGACAGGCCGCGTCCCGAGGTTTTGCGCGGCGCGCTCTTGGCGCGCTCACCTTCCTCGAAGCGATAGATCCAGAGCGTCTCGCCGGTCTCGGGGTCGATCGCCACCGCGGCGCGGCGCGTGCCGGCGGTGGTATACATGACCCCGTTCATCATGATCGGCGTCGCTCGGAAGTTGATGTCCGGGCTAGGACCGAGGTTGTTCCCGTTCCAGCGCCACGCGATCTCGAGCTCCGAGACGTTGTCTCGGTTGATCTGGTCGAGCGGGGCGTAGCGCGTGCTGCCCAGATCGCCTCCGTAATAGAGCCACTCTCCGTTTTGAGCTCCATGTTGGGCTAAGAGCGCGGAGCTCGAGAGCACGATGATAGCGGTGAGGAGACAGTGTCGAAGATTCATAGGCGTGGATTCTAGTGTCCCTGGCCTCGGAAGTCACGAACCGACTCGCGACCCCAGTGGCTTGGGTGATATTCTTTGCGCGGTGATGCACGATTTGAAATACGCGTTCCGCGCACTCGTTCGCCAACCGGTGTTCTCCGTCGTGGCGCTACTCACGCTGGCGCTGGGAATTGGCGCGAACACCGCCATTTTCAGCCTCGTCAAAGGTGTTTTGCTCGACGGGCTTCCGTACGAGGATTCGGAGGCGATCGTCGTGGCTTGGGAGCGAAAGCCGGAAGGCGGCACCGAGTTCGTGTCTCCGCCGACCTTTCTCGACTGGAAAGACCGCGCCTCGACCATGAGCGCGCTCGCAGCGTTTCGCCACGTGCGCCACGCGTTCTCGGGCGAGGAGCCATTGGATCTCCCTAGCCTCAGCGCGACACCGAACTTGTTCGCGGTCCTGAAGAGCGAAGCGGTTCTCGGCAGAACTTTCACCACGGAAGAGGGGACGCCGGGTAAGGACAAAGTGGCGCTCTTGAGCCACGGCATGTGGCAGCGGCATTTCGGGAGCGACCGATCGGTGCTTGGGAGGCAGATAGTGCTCGACGCCGTGCTCTATACGGTCGTCGGAGTCATGGGCAAGGATTTCACGTTTCCGCCTGGAAATGAGATCCATCTCTGGACGCCGCTCGCCTTCGATCCGAACGACACGCATGGTCGCTCGCGCCGAGCGCGCTCGCTGAGCGTCGTCGGCCGGCTCGCGGAGGGCACATCGATCGAGCAAGCGCGAAACGAAATGACGGCGATTGCAGCGGGCATCGCGACTGAGCACCCGGACACGAACGAAGGTTGGGGCGCTCTCGTTGAATCGGCCCATGAGCAGCTCGTGAAGTCGGCGCGTCCTGCGCTCGTGGTGCTTCTCGCCTTCGTCGGCTTCTTGCTGCTCATCGCGTGCGCCAACGTTACGAATCTCATGCTCACGCGGCTCATGACCCGGCGGCGCGAAGTGGCGCTGCGGGCTGCCCTCGGAGCGGGACGCTTCGCGCTCGCTCGCCAAGTGCTCGCTGAGAGTTTCGTGCTCGCGGCCGCTGGCGCTGCGCTCGGCGTCGGCTTCGCTTATGCCGGCGTGCGCTTGGCTCGCGGCTTTCCTGTTTCGAACGTGCCCCGGCTCGATAGCGTTCAAATCGATGGGGGTGTTTTGCTCTTTACTGCGGTGGTCTCCGTCGTTGTGGCGCTCGCCTTCGGCCTTCTGCCTGCCATTCAAGCGTCGCGACCGCAGCTTCGCGACAACTTGAACGAGAACAGCCGGGGCGGGGGTCATCGGGCGCGTCGCGTCTTGAGCTTTATCGTGGCTGTGGAGGTCGCCGTGGCTTTCTTCCTCCTCATCGGCGCCGGACTGACCATACGGAGCTTCCGCGAAATGCTGCAAGTCGATCCGGGCTTTCGTCCCGAGAGCTTGCTGGCGGCGCAAATCTACTTGCCGCGAGCGAAGTACACGGATAGTGAGGGCCGGCTCCAGTTTTTTCGAGAAGCGCTCGAGCGGCTCCGCGCGCTGCCGCGGGTCGAGTCAGCGGCCGCGGGAAGCTCGCTTCCCATGCATCCCGTCGGGATCGACTTCTCGCTTCCGTTCACGATCGAAGGACGGGACCCAGAGTCCTATCGGGAAGCACCTCACGCCGATATCCGCGCGGCGACGGAGCACTACTTTAAGACGATGAAGATCCCGCTCATTCGAGGTCGCGTCATCGAAGCGCGCGATCGTGAAGACTCACCCCATGTGGCTTTGATCAACGAGACGCTCGTGAGGCGCTACTTCGGGAACGAAGATCCAATCGGCAAGATCATAGACAACCCATACGGTAAGGCTGAAGTGATCGGTGTCGTCACCGATGTACACCATTACGGTTTCGACGTGGACGCGCGGCCCGAGCTCTATCTCGCCTATGGCCAGAATGTCTTTGCCGGTATGTCGCTGGTGATTCGCACCACGATACCGCCCGAAGCTTTGGCGGGAGATGTGCGCCAAGCGATTTGGTCCGTCGACGAGGACCAAGCGATTCACGACATTAGCACGATGGAGCAAGCCATCACTCGCTGGGTGTTCTTACCCCGGTTGAGCGCAACGCTTCTCGCGGTTTTTGCCGGCGCCGCGCTCTTTCTTGCCGCAGTTGGCATTTACGGCGTCATCGCTTACTCCGTGTCTCAGCGCACGACGGAGATGGGGCTCCGGATGGCGCTGGGCGCCTCCGGCGCGGACCTCGTGCGTCTCGTCGTACGCAACAGCATGACCTTCGTCGGTCTCGGAATGGCGGTAGGACTTCTCGCTGCGTTCGCCCTCACCCGATTTTTGTCGGGGCAGCTTTATGGCGTGAGCACGCTCGACCCGGCCGTATTCGTCTCGGTGGCCGTGGTTCTCGGGCTCGCCGCGTTCCTCGCGAGCTACCTTCCAGCCCGGCGTGCAACCCGCGTCGATCCCATCGAGGCGTTGCGCGTGGAGTGAGCGCCACTGAGAAATGACAGACCCGCGCGCTTCTGGTGGCTGGGGGTATTCGTCCTCGCCGTCGTCGCCTATCTGTACGCCCTCGACGGTCTCTACATCCCGAATATCGGCGACGAAGCGCCCTATATAGAAATCGCGCGTCTGACGGGAGCGAGCGGCGCTTGGTTTCCGCTGAAGACGGCGCCTGGGCTCGAGAACACAAAGCCGCCGCTTCTTTATTGGGTCGGGATCGTCTCGACCCATTGGGGACGCCACTTCACACTTTTTCGCTTGAGACTGCCCATTGTGCTGTGCACTTTTCTCTTGGCGGCGCTCGTCGGTTTCGTGACCGAGCGCCTGACGAAAGACCGTGTGCGCGGCGCGCTCGGCGCCTTGACCTTTCTGGGGTTCTATTCGAGCGTTCAATACGGGCGCCCTTTTCTGACGAACCAACCGGAATCCTTGTTCGTGTTTCTGTCCTTCGCTATCTTGCTGCTCGGGCGTCAGTACCGGGAACGATTCGCGCTCTGGATGTTCATCGGAATATCTCTCGGAATCGCGTGCTTGTTCAAATCCTTTGCGCTGGCAGCACCGGTGGGACTTGCCCTTGCTTGGGTTACGTTCATGGAGCGTGGTGACTTTCTCGTTCGAGACGTGCTGCGGGTTGCGCTGGCTGTAATCGTGGCGCTCGGCTGCTTTGCGATATGGCCGCTCTTCGATCCCGAGCCGGGTGCGATCTTGCAGCAATTTGTTCTCGAAGAAAATCTCGGGAAGCTCGGCGGCGAAGGCTATTTGACGGGGCTTTTTGCTTGGCCTTATCCGATCTACCGTCTCTGGCTCGGACACCTAGGCAATGCGGGCTTTTTCGCGCTCCCTCTCATCTATCTCGTGGTCCGGAGCGTGCGCGAGCGCAAGAGCGCCACGGTGGACGAGAAGGGTTTGTGGATTCTAGTGCTGTCTTTTCTCATCGTGTATTCCGTTCCGAGCCAGCGCCAGGGAAACTATCTGATCCCCACCGTTCCCGCGCTTTCGATTTTGCTCGCGATGCGATGGCCGTCGATCGATGGGCGCTGGTTCCGTCTGTTCCATCTGCCTGGAATCGCGATGCTCGTCGTGCTCATCCCTCTCATGTGGGCCGCGCGCAGCGACATTCTGCCAGCCGGAAGCTATGCTCCGTGGCAGCTCGCCATGCCCGCAGTAGCGCTCGGCGGCTGGCTCTTCGCCACGGTCTCGGCGCGTCGAGCGCCTCACCTTTTCCATGCCCTCGTCTTTTTGAGCTTCCTGTCTCTCGCGGCGGCGACCGCGCCCTTCGAGGGGCCTGCCGGCCGGTTCGAGCCGGACCGCGTCGCCCGTCTCGTGGGCAGACGCGTCTATGTCCCTGAGGATTTCATCCGTAAGCGGGAGCGACACCGTTTTCTCCTTCCGGGAGCGCTTGTCGAGGGCTACGACCCGTCGGACAGCAATCGCCTGAAGCACCTCCTCGAATCGGGTCGGATGGTCGTCGTGCGCCGAGCTTTCGGCGAGACCAACACGGGGCCGTTCCGGGTTTTCGCCCGCCGTCTCGATTTGACGTCGCGGCATTCGCTATCTGAGATGTGGCGCATCGCGTTCGAGCGCGAGCTCCACCTTCTCGTCCGCCAAGAGCTCGTCGTGCGCCGTTTTCGCCGGGGCCGCACGTGAGAATCGATTCTCAGCGGCGCGTCGACCGCTATATCGGCGCACCGCTCTGCCGGTTGCTGTCGCTATTGCCGCGGGCACGCGATCGCGCCGCCGACGCGCCGCCTCCCAAGAAGATCCTTGTGATCCTGCTGTCCGAGAAGGGGAGTCTCTTCCTCGCTCGCCCGATGCTCTTGCGGCTTCGAGAGAAGTACCCCGAGGCTGCGCTCTATGCGCTCGTCTTCCAACAGAACAAGGAAGTGCTCGAGCTTCTCGACATCGTTCCTGAAGACCAGATCCTCACCGTGCGCAACAGCTCGCTGAAGGCGCTCCGGCAAGACAGCTTCGCCGCCATCAAGATGCTGCGTTTCATCGGCATCGATACGGTTGTTGATTGCGAGCTCTTCTCCCGCCTCAGCGCGATCTACTCGATCGCGAGTGGAGCCCGAGTGCGTGTCGGCTTCGAACGGCACACGCAAGAAGGACTGTACCGGGGAAGTTTCATCAATCGCCCGGTTCCGTACAATCCCTATCAGCACATCGCGCAGCAGTTTCTGACGCTTGCGGAGGCCGTCGAAGGAGTCGGGGTGCCCACGGTGAAGCGCCCTATCGTGGACACCGGCCTCACGCTGCCGCGAATGAGACTAGTAGAGGGGGAGCTCGAGACGGCTCGGCGACACTTCGAAGACAGCTTTCCCGCGGCGGCGGGCCGGCGCCTCGTGCTCCTCTATCCTGGCGGGGGACTTCTGCCCATCCGCGCCTGGCCGATCGAGTCCTATGTCGAGCTGGCTTCGGCAATGGTGCAGGAGGGATTCGTCGTCGGCGTGATCGGCCTCGCGGATGACAAGCCTTTGGCCACGAAGGTTCAGGACTCGCTTGGCGAGACCGATTGTCTCGATGTGACCGGATATACGAAAACCGTCCGTGAGCTAATGCTGCTCTTTCATTTCGCGGATTTGCTGGTCACGAACGATGGCGGACCGGGACATTTTGCCGCGTTGACACCCGTCCCGAGCATCATTCTCTATGGCCCGGAAACGCCGGTGCTCTACGGAAGCCTCGATAGCAAGGCACATCACTTCTACTTGAACCTCTCTTGCTCGCCTTGTGTCACGGCCTACAACCATCGTGCGTCGCCCTGCGATGGGGACAACCAATGTCTAAAGAGGATTACGCCCGCGGAGGTGATCCAAAAGGCGAAGGTGCTCGTTCGCTCAATGCACGTAGGCGAGTAGTCTCGGAAGCTTTGGCGCGGAACCACTGGAGATCGTCCCGCTGCCAGTCACGTTCGCTCACGTCATTTCCGGCCGTGATACCGAAGATGTAATCGGCTGCCTCCTCTTTGGACAAGCGCGAAGCGGTCTTTCCGATGACGAGCTCACCTCGAAGTGCACGTTGAAGCGCCTTCGGGATAAACGATCTCGGCCCCGGTGCCGACGATGGCGCTCGGAAGCTTGATGAAGACACCGGGGTTTTGAGCGCGCTCGCTATCGCCGAGATGGCGTCCGTAGTTGAATACGATTGCGATGACTTTGCCCGGTTCGGCCGGGGCGAGAAGCTCGGCGCCCGAGAGCGGTGTTAGGTGCGAAAGATTACCATACGTGGCATGATGGTACGCCGTGAGCTTTCCAATCGTCGTCGGCCTGCCCATAGCACTCGTCCTTCGTGGCCGAGCGGAGACGGAGACGCCTCGGGAGCGTCAGGCGGAGTTTCTCAAGAACGCCGATATCATCGAAGCCAAAGTTGTGGGCAAGGGCGTCACCGAAACGTGGCGCCTGACGTTGAAGGACGACACGCTCACGCATGACGCGAGCTTCCAATATGTCGACGAGCGGGAGGCGATGAAGACCCACCCCGGCGGCACCGTGGAAGTCGATTTCGTCGATTCCTATCGCTACAACATCGCGGGTTACGAGTTAGCGGAGCTTCTCGGCCTCGCGCACATGGTGCCCGTATCCGTCGAGCGCAGGTGGCGTGGGAAACGGGGTGCGCTGACGTGGTGGGTCGATGACGTCCTCATGGACGAAGCGACCATGAACGAGAAAGGTCTCAAGGCCCCCCGACCAAAAAGCTTGGAGCGAACAGATCTATCGTGTGCGTGTCTTCAACGAGCTCATCCACGACACCGACCGCAACCAGAAAAACCTCCTTATCGCGAAGGATTGGAAAATCTGGGCCATCGACTTCAGCCGAGCGTTCCGGCGCTGGCCCAAAATCCAGAATCCCAGTTGGCTGATGCGCTGTGACCGGCAGCTCTTCGAACGCCTTCAGTCTCTGACGCGGGACGCCCTTGACGAGAAGCTTTCTCACATCCTGAAAGACGTAGAACGAGACGGCATTTGGGCGCGCCGCGGCCTGATCCTGACCATTACGAAGAGTTGATCCGCGTGCGTGGGGAAGACCAAACGCTTTACTGAGACCGCGCACCAGGTGCTTGCGTCTGGGAGCGAACGGATCTAGGATGGCTCACGGTGGTCACCTGCTCCTCGGCATCCGACGCCACAGAGCGGCGGGCGATGCCGCTTTAGCGCCGCAGTCGATAGCGCGGATTCTCGCCTCGAGGCGCCCAATGGGCTGGTGGCCCGATTCAAGAGGAGGGATTTGTGCGAAGCTTGAGAAAGATGTCGTTCGCGGTTGCCATTGTCGTTCTTGCGTCCTGCTCTGGTCAGGAGCAACAGGTCTTGAGCGACTTCTTCCAGGCAGTACAAGGAGGCGACGAGATCGCCGCGGCGCGCGTCTCGCTGGCGACGTTCGAAGGAGAGGTCGAGTCCTGGGAGATCGTCGAGGTGGGGCCGGAATCGGTCGCGCCGTTCGAGCTTCCGGGATTCCATGAGCGGTTAATGAAAAAACGCAGCGAGATCAAAATTGAGAGCGGCACCAATTCGAACTATGCCGGCGATCATCGCGCCTTGTTCGAGGAGTACAAGAAGAAAAAAGTCGAGGATCCCGACGCCATGTTCGAAGGTGAGCTCGGGGAGTTTCAGACAGAGTGGGAAAAGCGCATGGAATCGCAAGGGAAGCTCGAGGAAGAAGAGGAAGAAATAACTGCGATCATGAACGTCCTGAAATTCGAGGCGGGGCTTTCCTTGAGCACCTCCATCAACGAGAAATTTGATGGGAACGTGAAAGGCAAGGAGCTCCATCTCAAAGTGAACGATGGCTCGGCTGAGAAGGGCTACGTGTTCATGCTGCGACGTTACGAGCTTACCAACAAGGAGAGCACACTCACGCCGATGTCTCGGTGGATCATCACGGAGATCAAAGAGGGGGCGTAGCCCGAAGGCTACTTTTCGATATAGCCGAGGGATTCGAGGCTTCGGCGCGTTTGTTCGGGAAGCTCCTCGTCTTCGGTGGAGGGGCCAGCTCGCTTCGTGTCGGTCGCCTGCTGCCAAGCGGCGGTTTGCGTCCGGAAGCTCGAGAGCTGTGCCTCGAACGGAGCGATGTGGGCCTCGGATCCCTCGTAGCGATTCTCGAGCTCGGCGGGGTCGCGATACATGTCGAGGAGCTGAAATTGTGCGCCCCTATCCTCCGTGTCCGGATAGCGGACGAGCTTCAACCGACCGTTCGTGATCGCCATGAGATGTTGGTCGTTCTGGAAAAAAATATGAGAGTGGAGCCGGCTGGTCGTACCGCGCACGAGCGGCAAAACGGATTTTCCTTGGAGTTCTGCGGGGCCTGTGGGGAACGATAACTGCGCTAGATCTAGAATCGTTGGATAGACATCGAGGGTCGAGACGGTCCCATGGATGCGCTCGCCCGCGGGGAGAAATCCGGGAAACGAAGCGATGAGCGGGATCCGGAGCGACGGGTTGAAGAGATCGAACCCGTGGTCGAAAAAGTAGTCGTGCTCGCCGAGGCTCTCTCCGTGATCGGAGGTGAAGACGATGAGCGTCTCTTCTGCATGCGGGCTCGCGGCGAGTGCGTCGAACACGCGGCCCACATGCGCGTCGACGGCGAGAATCTCCGCGTCATAGCGATCCACGTAGTCACCCCAGTGGGTCTCACCGTCTACGGCTAGGTGCCGGTTGAGCCCGCCGTGATAGCCGGTGACTATCTCGAGCTCGGGCCCGCGAGGTATGACGCCGTCGCCGCGAAATTGAGAAAGAAGAGCCTCAGGTGGGTCGTAAGGTGTATGCGGGTTGACGTAGTGGAGCCACAGGAAGAACGGACGATCGTCATCGGTCGCGGACAGGTAGTCGAGCCCGAAATCGGTAATGGCTTCGGTCCGCTCGAGCTCCGTTTCGCCGGTGAGCCACGTTTGCTCGTAGGTCTCGAAGCCTTGAGCAAAGCCGAGAGCCTGGTCCAGGTTACCGTTATCCAGGGCGGCGCCCGTCCGGTAGCCCGCTTCTTGGAACGTCTCGGCGAGGGTCTGGTTGAAATCGGGCAGGTCGCGGTTTCTTACCGTTAGCCCGTGCTGGGACGCGTAGAGGCTGGTGAAGAGCGCAGCAAAGCTCCCCCGCGTTTTCGGCCAATAGGTGAAGGCCGTCTCGAAGAGAACGCCTTTCGAAGCGAGCTCGTCGATTCTGGGGCTCGTGATCCGTGGATAGCCGTAGGCGCTCAAATGATCGGCGCGGAGCGTGTCCACCGTGATCAAGAGAACGTTGATTCCGGCATTGCGAGAGGCGGGCGCGAGCCCGGAATTGCCGGAACCGCGGCAGGCGGCGAGGACACAAAGGCCCAGAACGACGAGGATTCTCTTCACGACACGGTTGTCTCATCGGAAACGCTACCGGAACTGGGCGGCTGGGCCTCGACACGGAGTCGTCTCTCGGATTCGCTCAGGACGTCGAAGTGCACGACCGTCGCGTCTGCCCGTCGCCAGCGCCCCAACTTTTCCGCCCACTCTACCACTACCAAGGCGCCCTCTTCTTCCATTTCCTCGATCCCGAGCTCGTCGAGCTCGCGCTCTTTTTCGATGCGGTAGAGATCGAGGTGGTAGAGACCGCGCGAGCCGCCACTATATCGGTTGACGAGGGCGAAGGTTGGGCTCACAACAAGGGTGGTGTCGATGCCGTAGGCGGCTGCGAGGCCTTTGGTAAAAAGGGTCTTGCCCGCGCCGAGCTCACCTTCGAGGTAGTAGGCCGGACAGTCGGGCTGCTGCTCGGCGAGCGCCTTCGCGACGGCCAGGGTTTCGTTGGGGGTTTTCGTATTGTGGACGGCTTCGGTGGTCAATCCGCCCCCAACTCTCGCATGGCCGCGGGGAGCATCCGCAGCACGTCCCGAGCGACCAGGGCGGTCTCGCCGACGTCGTTTTTGGCAAGGTCGCCGGCGAGCCCGTGCACGTGCGCGGCCAGCGTGAGCGCTTCGAAGGCGGGAACACCTTGCCCGAGGAGCCCACCGACGATACCCGTGAGCACATCGCCGGAGCCTCCAGAAGCGAGGCCCGGGTTGCCCGTCAAGTTCACCCTCACATCGCCGTCAGCGTTCGAGACGAGCGTCCGAAAACCTTTGAGCAGAACGGCCGCTTTGGTCCGGGCGGCGAGCTCGCGCACGTAGCGAAGGCGATCCTCTTGGATGGCCGCCGTTTCCACTCCGAGCAGCCGTGACGCCTCGCCAGGATGCGGTGTCAAGGCGAGATCGACATGCGAGGGCAGCTCCTCGACGGCGCCTTTTAGCGCGTTGAGCCCATCGGCGTCGACGATGAGCGGCGACGTGACTTTTTGTAGGAGCTCTCGCACGAGACGGACGGTATCGTCGTCAAGACCGAGCCCCGGACCCATCGCTACGGCCGAGCGCTCGTCGGCGAGCTCCAGCAGTCGATCGAGCGCGCCGAAAGCAATCGCTCCCGTCGCCGTCTCCTCGAGAGGCTCCCACATGGCTTCGGGCAATTGAGGTGCCATCATGGGGACGGCGCTTCTCGCGGAGGCCACGGTCACGAGCCCAGCACCCACACGGAGCGCGGCTTCAGCCGCCATGACCGCGGCGCCGGTCTTCCCGACGGAGCCTGCGACGATCAGCAAATGGCCGAAGTTACCTTTATGCGCTGCAGCATACCGCGCGGGCCACAAAGGCTCTACGTCCCCCGATTCGATGGTCTCGAGGCGCGGCGCGCCCCTTTGAAGGAATATGGGCGGGATGCCGATATCGACGACTTCAATAGTGCCGCAGTGCTCGCACGCGGGCGAAACGAAATGACACACCTTTGGGGCCGCGAGTGCTATGGTGAGATCCGCCTCGAGCACCGCGCCGGGCACGCTCCCTGAATCCGCGGAGAGCCCCGACGGGATGTCCACAGCGACCTTGAACGCGTCGAGCCCGGAGAGATCTTCGATTGCGCGAAGGGGCAATCCGCGGGCGCCTTTCGTGAGCCCGGTCCCGAGGATGGCGTCGACGATGACATCAGCATCCCGCATCTCGAGCAACGCGGTTCGCCATGCGGCTTCGTCGGCCGCGGCATCGACGGGAAGGTTGAGCTTGACCGCGGATTGCAAGTTGTCGAGCGCGTCGGCGCCGAGATCCTCGAATTCCGACAACACGATTGCGCGAGCGTCGTAGCCTAGCCCGACCAACGTCCGCAGCAGCACGAGGCCGTCGCCACCATTGTTGCCCTTGCCGCAGATGATGAGGATCCGTTGGTCGGCAAGGTCTGGGAGGTGCTCTTCCAAAGCACGCGCGACGCCGCGGCCCGCGCTCTCCATGAGCACGCGGCCTGGGACGCCGACGTCCTGGATCGTTCGGCGATCTGCCTCGCGCATTTCTGCGGCCGTCAATATGTGCATCGAAAAAGTATAACGGGTGCGGCGCGAGCTTACGAAGGCAAAGGCCGGCCTCCGAGCGCTACGGCGACGGACTCCTCGGCGGCAACGGCCATGGGATCGAGGAGCGGGATCGCGTCGACGCAGTCGCGACCGAGCGCGAGTGGTATCTCCGTGCAGGCTGTCAGGACAATTTCGGCGCCCGCGCGTGCGAGCGTACGGGTAGCTTCTCGAAGCGGCTCGGCGAGCTCTTCTTTGCGATCGGGGTCACGAAACGCACCCGACTTGATCCCGCGCTCGCCGAAGATAGGCTCCATCACGAGCTCTTCCTGTAGCTTCTCGCCGCCGGGGATTTCGAGCGGGGTGATCACGTTCGCGTCAGGCGCGAGCCTTCGGATCCAGCTGGTGTAGATCCCGGACTGAAGCGTTCCCGACGCGGCGAGAACGCCAATCGAGCCCCTCTTGCCGACATGCGAGAGCGCCCGTTCCGCCGTCGCCTGGATCATGTCGAGGATGGGGATCGCGACCCTCGCGCGGATAGCGCTGAGAAAAGCATGAGCGGTGTTGCAGGGGATGACCGCGAAGTCGGCTTCGGTGAGGCGCTCCGCGCTTCGCACGAGCGCGTCGACGGGCGACACCGCGCCTTTCAAGAGTGCAGCGGTGCGGTCCGGCGTCGTGGGCATTGAAGACAGCACCCACGACGGGTAGTCCTGATCGCGCGCCGCACCCCCGAGCGCTTTTTCGGCATAACTCAAGAGCAATGTCTCGAACTCGACATGCGCATAGGGGCCGAGTCCCCCTAGGATACCGATGGTGTGCTTCCACTCCGGATGCGCCAGCTTGCTCGCTTGGTTCGGGCTCGGCGAACTACCGGGCGTCAAACCGCTCACGTGCCGCCATATCCGACAGTCACGCTGTCGCCATCCACGATGACGGGAACAGCGCGCTCGCCACCACTGACAGAGAGCATCTCTTCGAGATGCGCGGGGTTTGCTTTGACGTCGAAATATTCGACGTCCTGGGTCGCGTAGGCCTCACGGGCCGCGGCGGTGTAGGGTCATCCAGCTTTGCCGTAGATCTTGATCGGGTCTGCCATGGCTCCCGATCGTATCAGATGAAGCTCCGGATGTGCTCGATGTACCAATCTGGAAAGCCGATCGTTTCTCCGGGCCCAGCGATCCGCTCGACATATTCCGGCGTCGGTGGGGCGGCCTCGCCGCCCTCACTGAAGTCTCACTTCACGTAGGTGAGTGCGGGAAGGAACGCACGGTCGACTTCGACGACTACCGCTTCGGGCAAATAGCCTCCGACCCAGTCCTGCGAGTAGAGCCGGTCGAGCTCAGCGTGGGTGCACTCGACGGCGGTACCGTAGACGACCGCATTAGCTTTGGGCATGAGCGTCGCGAGCGGCCCGATATGGATGTCCCAAGCGTGAAGCTGGGCCACCCGAAAGCCATCGGGCTCGAGGCCGGCTTGCTTCAGCACTCAAGATTGATGAAGGAGCCGTAGTAGAAAACTGAAACTTGTCTCTCGGTCATGATCAGTTCATGATTTGTCCGCCGCACATATTGTATGTCTGGCCGGTGATGGCGGAGGCTTCATCCGAGCTCAGATAGAGGGTCAGCGAGGCGATTTCTTTTGGATCGAGAAAGCGTTTCAACGGGACGCCCGCGATGGCCTGATCGCGAAACTCGTCGGCGGTGATGCCGAGCACCTCGGCCGTCTCGCGAATCCCTTTATCCGCCATGTCGGTCTCGACCCATCCGGGACAGATCGCATTCACCGTGATGCCGCGCGGCGCGAGCTCGAGCGCGAGGGCGCGCGTGAAGCCCAAGATGCCGTGCTTGGACGCGCAATAAGCGGCGTATCCGGGAACGCCGAAACGTCCCAGCACGGAGGACATGTTGATGATGCGGCCGCCTCCGGAAGTCATGAGCTCGAGGGCCGCGCGGCTCACGAGGTAGCTCCCGGTAAGGTTCACGTCCAGGATCTTTTGCCAGAGCACGTAGGCGTCTTCGTCCATGGGAGTTCTTCCGGAAATGCCAGCGTTATTGACGACGATGTCGAGCGTGCCCCAACTCGTCCTGAGCTCGGAAAGCGCGCGCTCGACCGATTCCCGCGATGTGACGTCGCACTCGAGTGCTAGGACACGCCGTCGTTTCTGATTCCACGCGTCGGCGAGCGATTCGAGCTCGGGCAATGTGCGCGCGAGTAACGCGACTCTGGCGCGTTCTTCGAGATAGGCCTCGGCGATCGCACGGCCGATACCGCGGCTCGCTCCTGTGACGAGAACGACTTTGTCGGCAAATCGATGCATGTTCTAGAAAAACCTTTCTATGTAGGCCGTGACGGCCTCATGTGTGCTCGGAAATGCGAGCTCGTCCCATGGGATGGCGGACGGCTCGAAAGCCTTCGCTTCGAGCGTTTCGTCCGCAGCGCGGAGCTCCCCTCCGCAGATCTCGGCAGCATAGACGATGACCACGATCGGTGAGCTGGCATAAGAATAGACGTCGATGAGCTCACGGATAGTCACGTCGACACTCGCTTCTTCGCGGGTCTCGCGTATCGCGGCGTCGGGAACACGCTCACCCCGGTCCACGAAACCGCCCGGAAATACCCATTTACCATAGGCCGGCTCGATGGCGCGCCGCAGGAGAACGAGCCCGCCATCGCTCTCGAACACGGTTCCTGCAGCGACCTTGGGATCCTGAAAGAAGATGAAATCGCACGCCTTACAGACCATCCTCTCGGGCTCGTGGTGTTTGAGACGCTTGATGACGAGCTCGTTGCCGCATTTGGGGCAGTAGCGGAACTCAGGGGGCTTTTCGAAAGTTGAGCTCATGGGTCCGCGTTGATCTATCATTCGCTCCCGGAGGTGTCAAAAAAGAAAATGACCCGATTCTATACAGAGAAGGATGTCGCGGAGCTTCTTCCGATGGGCGACGCTGTCGCGTGCGTGGAGCGTGCGCTTCGTTTGCTCGCGGAGGACCAAGCCGTCAACTTGCCGCGGCAGCGTGTTCGCGTCGACAAGCTCTTGCTGCATGTGCTGCCCGCGGGGAGCGCCGAGCTCGGCTATGTCGGGCTCAAGGCCTATACGACCGGCCCTTCAGGCGCGCGGTTCTATTTTCTGCAATTCGACGCCAGGAGCGGTGAGCTCGTCGCGATGATGCAAGCGGATCGGTTGGGTCAGATTCGTACCGGAGCTGCGAGCGGTGTCGCGACAAAGTTTATGGCTCGCGAGGACGCGACGCGCGTCGGTATCTATGGCACGGGGTGGCAGGCGCGCTCCCAGCTACAGGCGATCGCAGAAGTAAGACCGATCGTGTCCATGGTCGCCTATGGGCGTGATGCCGCGCGACGGGAAAAGTTCTGCAGCGAGATGACCGAGGAGCTCGGGGTCCCGGTGCGTCCCGTCGAAACACCCGAGGAGGTCCCGCAAGACGCCGACATCGTAGTGACAGCGACGAATGCGCGCGAGCCCGTCTTGCGCGGCGAGTGGTTGAAGCCAGGGCAGCATGTGAACGCCATCGGCTCGAACGCGCTCGGTCGGCTCGAGATCGACGAAGTGGCCGTGACGCGAATGAGCTTCATTGCGGCGGATGCCATCGATCAGGCGAAAATCGAATGTGGCGATTTGGCGGCGGTCGTGGATGCGGGGAAGCTGTCCTGGGACGGCGTGCACGAAATCGCGGACGTTGTCGGAGGCAAGATCACAGCACGTCGAAGCCCGGACGACATTACCTTATTCGAGTCGCAGGGACTGGCCATCGAAGACGTCGCCGTCGCGAAACACGTTTACGAGGCGGGAAACGCCAAAGGCATGGGCACAGTCCTCGAGATTTGAAAGAGGGATGCGCGAGAACTGGTGGGGCTCCCGCACTGCCAGGACTCAGACGTCCGCTACGAGTCCCGATGGAATCGGACGATCGGGTAGTCCGGATGGAACGGCGCGTCTTTTTCGGCGAGTTCCTCGAATCTTCGCAGAAGATCGCCGATGGTCATGTATTCATAGTGAACCCGTGGCCGGGTGATCATCCCCTTGAACGGACCGCCTTCGGTAAGCCATTGATGAGCGATGTCAACGAGTGGCTGGTCATTCGTCACGAGAGCGCGGCCGAGCTCCGCAGCTCTCTGGAAGTGCTCAGGATCCGGAGTATTTTCAGGGAACGTATCGACGCCTCGAACAAGGTCCCAGCCTGCCTGTCGAAGAGCTTTCACAAGATCTCCGTGGACGTCGTTGTCCGTGTAGAGAAGGAAGCGACCAGCCACACTAGCCTAGCGTGAGGTTGACGATCGCGGGTAGAGGCCAAAGATCTTGGCAGGGCGGGTGGAGACGAGATCTACGAACGGTTTTTGCTGATGCGCCCTCCGTTGACGCCGCCGTCATAGAGCAGCATCAAGCGGTTCTCGATCCCGGGAGCACCGTTGGGAATCTTCGAGAAGTCGCCTTTGCCGAGCTCCTTCTCCTTCATGCAAAAGCTGCAATGGTCGGTCGAGACCGCTTGGAGCGCACCCGTCTGAAGGCCGTTCCAGAGGCGCTCCTCGTTGCCTTTCGGGCGAAGGGGAGGGGACATCACGTATTTCGCGCCTTCGAAGCCCGGCTTTTCGTAATCTTCGTAAGACAGAAACAAATATTGAGGACAGGTTTCGGCGAAAACGGGAAGGCCACGCTCCCGCGCGCGGCGTACCTCCTCCATCGCGTCACCCGCGGACAAGTGCACGATGTATACGGGAGTGTCGGCCATCTCGGCCAGTGCGATGGCGCGACGCGTGGCCTCGGCCTCGGCGCTCATCGGTCGCGTCAGCGCGTGCCACTTTGGCTCGGTATGCCCCTCGCGCAGCGCACGCTCCACGAGCATGTCGATGACACCGCCGTTCTCGGCGTGCATGCAGATGAGCCCGCCATTATCGCGCGTGCGCAGCATGGCCTTGAAGATCGTCGCGTCGTCGACCATGAAGATGCCGGGATAGGCCATGAAGAGCTTGAAGCTCGTGATGCTGTCGCCGACGAGCTCGTCCATTTCTTTCAAGGGAGTCGTGGAGCTCGCGCACGATGATGTGGAACGCGTAGTCGATCGCCGCGCGATCGTCTGCTCGCGCGTGCCAGGCGTCCACGCCAGCGTGAAGCGTCTTCCCGAAATCCTGGATGGCGAAGTCGATGATGGTGGTCGTGCCGCCACAGGCTGCCGCGACCGTGCCGCTCTCCCAATCGTCCGCCGTCGTCGTGCCTCCAAACGGCATGTCGAGATGCGTGTGCACGTCGCGCCCGCCGGGCATGACGTATTTTCCCGACGCATCGATCGTGGCTTGTCCTTCGATCGCGAGCCCGATAGCGGCGATCCTTCCGTTGGCAATGCCGATATCGGCCTGATAAGTGTCCTCGGCGGTGACGATCGTCCCACCTTTGATGACCGTGTCTATCTTCATGAGCAGAGGATAAGCGTGCCACCGCCACCGTTGCAACATGCTGAGAAGGCAGCCCGTAGCACGTGTGGTAATGTACGCGACTTCGGAGTTTCGCATGCAATCTGGTTCCTACATCGACGGCAAGTGGTTTCAACCCAAATCGGAGCGAGTCGTCAAGAACATCAACCCCGCGGATACAAAGGACGTGATCGCCGAGTTTCCCATGGCGACCGCCGCGGATACGGAGCGTGCCATCGACGCCGCGCGGCGAGCTTTTGCAGGCTGGAAGAAGACGCCGGGTCCGGAGCGGGGCCGCGTTCTCTGGCGGGCGGCGGATATCGCCCGCCAACGGGTCGACGAGATTGCCCGCCTAATGACGCGCGAGGAAGGGAAAATCTTCCGCGAAGCTCGGGGCGAAGTCATGAAAGGCATCTCGCTCATCGAGTATTACGCGGGTGCCGGTTTTCGCATGGGCGGCAAAACGCTGCCGTCTGAAGTGCGGGACACTTTCACCTATACAATCCGGCAGCCCGTTGGCGTTGTCGCGCTCATCTCGCCGTGGAATTTCCCCTGGGCGATCCCGGTCTGGAAGTCGGCGCCGGCGCTCATCGCGGGCAACGCCGTCGTCTTCAAGCCTGCGTCGCTCACGCCAGCAACCGCGGCGGTGCTGGCCGAGATCTACGAAGAAGCGGGCCTGCCTCCGGGTGTCTTCAACCTCGTGATTGGCTCGGGCTCCGAGGTCGGCGAGGTTATGGTGAGCTCACCGCACATCCCGATCATCTCGTTCACCGGCTCGAACGAGATTGGCAGCGCTCTTCATATCAAAGCGGCGTCGCGCGGCGCCAAAGTCACGTGCGAGATGGGCGGAAAGAACGCCGTCATCGTGATGGCGGATGCCGATCTAGAAAAGGCGGCGGTTGCGATTCGTGACGGCGCTTTTGGCTCGACGGGTCAGCGTTGCACCGCGACCTCACGGGTCATTGCCGCCGAGTCCGTAAAAGCGGAGCTTGTCGAGCGGCTCGCGGCGTTCGCAAAGGGCATCAAAGTCGGTTCCGGGCTCGACGAAAGCGTCGATATGGGGCCGGCTGTCGACGAAGGTCAGTTCAACACGAATCTCGAATATATCGAGATCGCAAAGAGCGAGGGCGCCAAGCTCGTGTCTGGCGGCGGCAGGCCGGCAGGGCTTCCGGACGGCTATTTCGTCGAGCCGACGATTTTCGACGACGTGAAACCCGAGATGCGGATCTTTCAGGAAGAGGTCTTCGGACCCGTGCTCTCAGTGGCAACCGCGAAGAACCTCGAAGAAGCGCTTAAGGTGGCCAACTCGGTCGAGTTCGGTCTGACCACTTCCATCTTCACGCAAGACATAAACCACATCATGAAGTTCATCGACGAGGTCGAGACGGGCATGGTCCACATCAACGAGCCGACGATTGGGGGGGAAGCGCAGCTTCCCTTCGGCGGCGTGAAATCGACGGGCGTCGGAGACCGCGAGATGTCAGAAGAAGGCCTGCACTTCTTTACCGAGCTCAAGACGGTCTTCATCAATTACTCAGGGGAGTCCGGGAGGGCGATGATTCGGTAGTTCAGCATTCAGGAACTCTCAGTGGCGAAGGTGTCGATCATGAGGTGGGGGTCGCCTAGGGGGTACAAGACGGGGCAGGTGCAGCCTCGGGCTATGTATTCGTCTACTCGGCTTTTTACTTCTTCCGGCGTGCCGGTTGCGGTGGTCTCGAGGACTAGCTCGTCGGGAACGTATTGCATCGCTTCTCTGACTTGTTCCTTTGTCGCGGGCCATCCTAGTACCGACTGGATCTTGTCAACGGTTTCCTGAGATACGCCCGAGGCCTTCGCGATATGCGGTTGCTGGGCTAGGTATTGGGTGATGAGCTGTTTTGCGGCTGCGATGGCGCGGTCGCAGCGTTGGCGAAGGACGCGCACGTGCGCAAAAAGAACGGTCGTGTCTTTAGCTCCTGGGCTCTGGCCGACGAATACGGGTTCACGGATATCGACGGGCGCACGCCGCATTGGGGCAGACATTTCGAGAAGACCTACGGTGTCCGCCTCGAGACCCGCGACGGCGCGTTCTACGAGCACTGGAAAAAGGGCCCGATGGAGGTCGTTTTTCCTGACTGGCCTTGAGCTAGTGGACTGTAACAGATACTCGTTGCGCAAATCGCGAGGTTATTTTGTGGGCTGGCGAGGCGCGATGACGACGTTATATCTGGATATTTTGAGGAATCGCAACGAAGCCAGCGCGCAAAAGGACCCGCGATTTTGGCAGCGAGTATCTGTTACGGTCCACTAGTGTTCAGCCCGAGCCGAGAGCGCAGCGTTCTTCGACGACGTTGTTATCTTCGTTCGATTCGTCGACGTTGCTTTGAGAGTCGACCGTTACGGTTACGACACAGTCCGGAGCGAAGCACCCCGTGGGGATAGTGATGGGATCGAGCGTTACGATCCGACCCCCATCCACCTCTGGTGTCGCTAGGTCCACGGCGGCTCCACGAGAGAACGTCACGCGTGTGGTCGACGCCTCCGCCTTCGCGGCTTCCTGATTGCGGATGACGACGAGGAACCTTCCGCCGTCCTGGCAAAAGCTGGCGGCGGGAAGAGGGATGAGATCCGCTTTGCCGTCGTCAAGCAGATTAGGAAGACCGGGGATGCTGCCGCAGCTCGAGCCCAAGGCTGTGAGCACGGCCAAGAACACGAGCCGAAATGTTTTCATCGAAGACACTATGATAGCGCAGGATCTGATCTAGCGCGCGGCTCGGATCTTTTCGTCGAGCTTCGTGATCTGCTGCTGGTGCTCGAGCCACCATTCGGGATCTTTTTGCGCGTCGAGCTCTTCGACCGTTTTCCCTTGCTGCTCGACCCACGTGTAGTACTTCAAGTTGTGCCAGCGGTTGCGATTCTCGACCGTGCCTTCCTGGATCCAGTCGAGCCCCGCGCCGTGAAAAATGCTCGTCATGCGTGCGGTCGCGACCGCTTCGTCCATTGGGCCTTCTTTCGAGCTCAGCCAATCCATCACACTTCCGTATCGGCCGATGTCGTCGGTGCAGACCGTGACCACGAGATCCTTTCGACCGAAGCCGTAATATTTTGCCGTTTTGATCGCACCCAATAGATTACAGATGCCGCTGATACCGAAGATCGAGGCGAGCATCTCGACGTCGTCCGCGCAAAGACCGAAGCGGTCTTCGAGGACGCGTCGTCCGATGGAATCGGTGAACAGCTGCAGCCCGCGGACGCAGTCCATGTCGTCGATGCACATCATCGCGTCCATGTTGGTCACGTGATGGATCCACGTGACGTGCTTGTCGCCAATGCCCTGAATCTCGTGGGCGCCATAGCCGTTATTGAAGATCGTGGGGCACTGAATCGGCTCGAGGCCGACGATCTTGTGCTCTGGCCATAGTTGTTTGAGACGATCGCCTGCGCCTATGGTTCCCGCACTTCCCATCGACGACACCCAGGCGGAAGCGCGCCCGGAGCCGATACCTTGTTTCCCGAGGCGCCTCGCTAGCTCGGCCACCGCGTTTCCCGTCACGTCGTAGTGGAAGCGGTAATTCCCCATGACCTCGAACTGGTTGAGCACCCGGATGGCGGGATCCCGGCGGAGCTCCCGAGTCTTGTCGTAGATCTCCTTGACGTTCGATTCGCTGCCCGGGGTTTTCACGACTTCCGCGCCAAAGCTCTCGATGAGCTCGAAGCGCTCCCGGCTCATACCTTCGGGCAGCACGACGACGCTGTCGCAGCCGACGCGGCCCCCGACCCAGGCGGCTGCCGACGCCGTAATTGCCGGTGCTCGGCCATACGAGACGGTGTTTGTCAGGGTCGACCACACCCGTGGTGATGAGCTCGGCGAGAACGGAGTAGGCGGCGCCGACTTTGTGGCTTCCGGTTGGGAAGTCGCGACTATAGATCGCGACGATGGGTGTCTCGACGCCCGTCAATGCTTCCGGGATGACGAAGGCATTGATTTCGTCCTCGGCGTCATACCAGGTGATGTTGTAGAGGTTCACGGGGTCGAGAGGATTCTCACGCTTCGCGGCGAGGGCTTTCTTGCGCGTCGAGCTTTCGATAGTCCAGGGCTTACGCATTTCGGCAAGCGTTGGGCCAAGCTTCATGAGGTTATCTCTGCAATCTCTGCGTTATCGTGTCCGAATGTTAGGAGGCGCTTCTCGGAAAAGCAATAGAGAGAGCAAAGAAAATTGACAAGCGTGTTTCGACGTGACAATGCTGCACCTCCACAAAGAGGATATCCTGAATCTAGTTGAAATCGGTGAGTAACTCCCTTCAAGATCGTGGGTTATTGAAGCTGGCGATAAAAAAGAAAGGAGCCACCCGGTGAGAGCAGAGACGAAGAAGAGAAAGAAAGCAACTCAGATGTTGAGGGCGACGAAGGAGCAAGAGTGGTGGGCGGATCAAGTTGTGCAGGTGATGCTGCATGGCAAGAAAGCGCTGGATACGGCGATGCTCGATATCG
>Ga0310123_10000504_pt1 | contig 34934 bp, 33 predicted proteins | sample CB6_AW_1057_MG_FD_203505 | JGI IMG/M metagenome (GOLD analysis project Ga0310123, IMG submission 203505) | Marine microbial communities from Western Arctic Ocean, Canada - CB6_AW_1057 | ecosystem: Environmental > Aquatic > Marine > Oceanic | place: Canada: Western Arctic Ocean | collected... | reverse complement strand
ATCCAGCCATGGACGGATTTGGGGAGCTGGGATGGCCGAGGTGCGGGACGTGGTCCGGGGGCCCCGCCTCGGCCCCGACACCACCACGCCAGGCTGGAATGGTGAGCCGTTCGATCTCGGGTGGGCCATCCATGTGTTTAAAAACCGGTGACTTGTCGCTGAACACACCCGACTCCCGAGAGGTGCGGGCCGGCGCCCAAACGGGCCACTGGGAGTTGTGCTCGTGATGGTTCAGCTCCTGGTACGGAGCCGGCCTGCCCGGTATTGATCATACCTATCTACCCTGTTCTCGGAGGATCTCATGCGCCTAGGACCCGTCGTCGTCCTCGCCCTCACCGTCTCGGTGGCGCCGGAGGTGGTTGCCCAGAGTCGATCACCCATCGATTCGGAGGTACGCTGGACGTTGGCAGCTGTGGGTGACGTGATCATGAATCGACGCCTCGAGCAGTTCGATCATCCCGGCGACCCGGGCTTTCACGAATTGGCCAACCTGATCCGTGCGACGGACGCCGCATTCATGAATCTGGAGCAGTCGGTTTTCCGGCTGCAGGAGTTCGAAGGATGGCCCGCCGCAGAGAATGGGGGGAACTATGAAGTCGGATCGCCCGAGACCTTGATGGACCTCGTTGGCATGGGATTCAATCTCTTCAATCGAGCGAACAACCATACGACGGACTATGGTGTGGCGGGCCTGCGGGCGACAAATCGGCTTCTGGATGAGATGGGCCTGGTGCACGCCGGTACGGGAGAAAACCTCGGTTGGGCTAGCCGGCCCGGGTACCTCGAAACCTCGAAAGGCCGCATCGCCCTCATCGGGATGGCCTCGACTCACAGCACGATGTCACGGGCGGGCTCGCCTTCTCCTGAGATTCAGGGTCGGCCAGGACTCAACGCGTTACGCCTGAATCGAAGAAACGAGGGCTCACCCTCCACCATGTCCGCTTTGCGTGCAGCGGCCCGAGCTCAGGGTGCCAATGGTGCGGAGGATGCGCCCGCGCCCGTGCGCGTCTTCGGCACGACGGTGTTTCCAGGGGCCAGAGATGCGGTGACCGTGAGTTTGAGCGAAGTGGACAGGGAGCGCGTGCTTCACGAAGTACGCAACGCCACCGACCAAGGCGACTACGTGGTGGTGAACAGTCACTCTCACGAGCCTGGAAACAACTCGATCGTTCCGCCGGACTGGATGGTCGAGTTCACACACGACGTGATCGACGCGGGTGCGAACACCTTCGTCATCCACGGACCGCATCAGCTTCGTGGGATAGAGATCTATAGGGGCCGGCCAATTTTCTATTCACTTGGGAACTTCATCTTCCAAAACGAGACCATCGACCCTATGCCGGCCGACCAACGTGACCGATATGGCCTGCCGCTCGACATGCTCGCGTCGGAGATCTACGATCGGCGATTTGGAGTGGACGGGGACGGCAACCCCACGACCGGCTTCCCCACGGGCTCACAGTGGTACGAGAGCGTGTTGGCGGTGACGACGTTCGAGGGTGACGAGGTGATCGAGATCCGACTCTACCCGATCGAGCTCGGCTGGAAGGCGGCTCGTTCACAGCGTGGCACTCCTCGCGTGGCGCCGGAGGCCCTCGGGCGGAAGATCATCGAGCACCTCGCGGCGCTCTCAGAGCCGTTCGGCACGCGCATCGTGTACGAGGATGGCATAGGGATCTGGCGGAGGTAGGGGAACTGGAGGGCCACGATCATGAGTTCTGTCAGCGGACCCGTCTCGGAGACGTCGTGGAGTTCGAGCGACTGCTGCCCCCGGTGATGGATGACATGATTGACGATGAAATCCCTGAAGGCGCCGTCTCGCGGCCCCTCGAAGTAGACCTCCCCAGCCCCGTTGAACGCTCAGTTCTCCATCATCGCTTGGTCCGACATGCCCTCGAGGGCGGCTACCGCCGCCGACACTCCTTCATCGAAGGTCGACAGCACGTCGTCGAGGGATTCGAACGTGGGCGGTGAGTAGGCCTCGCCCCCTTCAGGATTCATGTCATACTCGTCCGTCGTGAGTATGGACGTGCCCCATCCGCCCATCTCAGCGATATGACCAGCAAGCCGACCGAGCGTCATGGACTTCTCGTGCGGTGACCAATCGGCCTTTTCGAACGGCACCCTCTCCAGCGCTATTCTGGTGTTGGCCGACTCTCGCGAGAATAGCTCGGCGAGAAGGTCGGCCATGGACATACGTTGCGCCTCCGGTGACGAGATGAGACCCCCTTAACATGGGTTACGGCTTTTATTCGGGTGACCCAGTTTAGAACCCCCGACGGGAGCGCGCGAGCCCTCGGTGGAAGGCGAGTCGGCTCCGTCGAGGAGCTTCGAGCACCGGTCTCTAGCCAGGCAATCTTTCTCCACACGCCTTGCAGTGATGAGCGTCCAGGTCGTGGTTACCGCGGCCACATCCTGGACAGTCGATCTCCCGCAAGGCAAGGGCCGATCCTACGAGCTCCGCTGTGACGATCCCCGTGGGAACGGCGATGATGCCGTAGCCCATGATCATCACCAGGCTGGCCAGGGTTTGGCCCAGAGGTGTCTGAGGTGTGATGTCGCCGAAGCCCACGGTGGTGAGCGTGACGATGGCCCAGTAGACCCCTCGAGGGATGCTTGTGAAGCCACGACTGGGCCCCTCGACCAAATACATGAGGGAGCCCACGATCACGGTGATCGTGATAATGGTGAGAGCAAACACCGTGATCTTATACCGGCTCGCCCTCAGCGCCTGACCTAGCACCCGGGCTTCGCCGACGTAGTGGGCCAGCTTGAGAATGCGGAAGACGCGCAGCACGCGCAGGATCCGGACTACGGTCAGAACTTGCCCCCCCGGTACGATCACCGAGACGTAGGTTGGAAGCATGGCCAGCAGGTCGATGATCCCGAGGAAGCTCCGGGCGTAGGCGCGCGGACGTCCAACGCACCACAACCGGACCACGTACTCTAGCGTGAACAGGACGGTGACCGCCCACTCGGCTCTGCGAAGCAGTGGGCCGTATTCGGCTTGAATCGAATCGACACTCTCCAACATGATCGCCGCCGCGCTCCCGAGTATGACCCCGATCAGGATCACGTCGAAGATTCGGCCCGGACGCGTGTCATGCCCGAAGATGACGGCGTAGGTTCGGTGGCGTCGCACGGAGGCGCTCAACGGCGGTCGAAGGTCGGTTGCTGCCTGCATGGCGTCCCGGGGTTGATCGTGGCGAATCGAAAGAACTTTCGACCGTGGCCGCATGGAAGCAAGTGCCAGATACCGATAATTAATGTGTTGACCTTGGTGGGGTATCTGCCCGATCGTTTCTGAGATAGAGCGAGGGTTTCCATAGGCAACCCCATGAGAGGAGTGGGTTCGTGACTGGAAACACCGAATACGATCCCCCGGAGGCCGGGGAACTGGATGAGGGCGCACGCGCTGAATCCGACCTGACTGCCGGCGAAGAGCCTGAAGAGCTCGGGGTAGGCCACCCCGAGGTCCTCCCGGCCGAGAGGGGCGCAGTGCTCGAGATGGATGAGGATGAGATGGTGTCCGCGGCCGACACTTCGCTCGACATGGAGGGTTTCGAGACCGGTGCCGGGTTCGAACCCGACGATGCGCCGTCATCGGGGGCTCAGTACATCCGGCTCGGACCTCTGGTGGCTGGGTGTCACTCGTCTCCTCAGGACTTCTGCCCGTGTTCGGACTCAACCTAGCGGTCCGCGACTTCGACATCGCCCGGGCGGAGGAGGCGGTCGTGATCCAGTCTCTCGTACAAGTGAGGAGCGCACCGCTCGATGACGAGGCGCTCACACTCTTCACGGTCCATGAGGGCACCAAAGTGCGTGTAGATCGCCGCTCCGAGGCGTGGGCCGAGGTAGTCCTGGAGGACGGGAAAGTCGGATGGGTCCCGGTGGACGTCTTCGAGACGATCTAGGGGTCTCGAAGATTCAAGGGGCCAGCGGGGCCAGCGTCTCGACGTTGGTGGTGATCAGGGGATCAGGTTACGCTCGCGTTTGCGAACGATGAACATGCCCTCGGCACCACTGCTCACGATGATGATCCCACTCTCGAAGAACGGATAATTGCTCCATGACCCGTCGAATCCCGGAGCGTCCGGACTCCACGGAACCGTATCGAAGAACCCGACGAGCTCGGGATTCTCACGATCGCTGATGTCCAGGATCCTGAGTCCACTCACGTAGTTGGACTGGTACATCAAGTCGCCCTTGATGTAGAGATTGTGATCCGACGCCGTGTTGTCGGCGAAGTACTCCTTGACCAGTATCGGGTCGTCCAGATCGGTCACGTCCCACACCAGTGTGCGCGTCCGATCGACGCTCCCGCCGAGCTCGTCGAGCTCGTCGTTCATGTAGAAGTAACGGTGCTCGTCGTCGATCCAGCCTTGATGGGAATAGCCGACGTTGGGGTAGGAAGCCATCGATAACGCGACCGGACTGGCCTTGTCCGTGACATCGGCAATGCTGAGAGCCGTCTCGTTCGCGCCGAAGCAGATTTCCTGACCCTGATGCTCGGCGTCGGGACCGTGGTATGTAATGCACTGCGCATCATGGCTGTAACCGGTGCTCTGGTTGCCCGTGGACATGTCCTGGAAGCAACCGGCGAAGATGGGCGTCAGCGGATCCTGAATGTTGATCATGTGGAGTCCGCCGCCGCACGTCTCGCCACCCGAGTTGGCTCCTACGGCGTACGCGAATCCGGTGTCTTCGTTGATCACAATGTTGTGGGCGCTCGCGATGCTCCCGTAATGCGCATCCTCCTCGAAGATCACCGGCTCCGCTCCGACGTCTCGCAGCCTAGTCAGATCGAAGATCTGCATCCCGTGCTGGCCGGCGCCATCGGATACGACGAAGGCATGGTCCTTGTAGACCTTGATATCTCTCCAGACGTTGCCGCGCGCGCCCTCCGTAAGGGGCAGGTCACCGAGATAACGTGGGTTGGAGGGGTCGCTCACGTCCACGAACGACGTACCGTCGTATCGGCCGATGATGGCGTACTCTCGGCCGGACTGGGGGTCGGTCCAGCCCCACACGTCATTGACGTGAACTCCCCGCCCGCCACCGAGGTCTTCGACGGAAAGGAACGACACGAGGTCGACGTCAGCACATCCGTAGTCAGCGGCGGCGCCGTCCTCGCAGTCGATCGGATCTCCTGTCATCGACTCTACGCCCGACGCCGCGCCGGAGAGTCGTACGGTCTCCGTCCAGGCCGAGCCAGATCGCTCGAAAACCGTGGCCGTCCCGAGTCCGAAGTCGTCACCGATGATACCGACGACGGCCACGGCGTCACCGACCGCCAACGCTCCACCGAATTGATCTCCCGGGAACAGCTCCGTGCTCGTCAGCTTCGCGGCTCGGGTCCAATCGCCGCCGTCACCCCGGGCCATCGCGTAGACGCGGCCTTCAAATCCTGCCGCACCGGGTGCGGTGATCCACACCTCGTCCGCGCCGAAGTACAAGCCGGAACCGAACTGGGTGCCGGGGTTGCCTCCGTCGAACGGCTTCAGGGTCGGGCCGAGCTCCCATTCCTGTAAGGCGGCGTCAAACGTGTACGAGTAGGTGATCCCGACTCCCTGATCGTGCGTGGAGGCCCCGATCAGGGCTTGCCCGTTCTGGAGTCCTACCGCCGAGCCGAAACGGCTGCTCGGCCCAGTGCCGGCTCCGGTGATCTTGGCCTGTTGGGTCCACTCACTCGTGGCCTCATCCAACGTGAAGGCGTATACGGCCCCCGTGGCATTTTCCTGCTGTGGTGCGCCGATGAGGGCCAGTCCGTCCTCGATCGCCAAGGAAAAGCCGAACAGCGCGTTGGGTTGTGTGTCACTTCCCATGAGCCTGGCGGACTCGCTCCAACGACCATCGGAGTCCCGATGAAACACGTAGACAGCACCGCGGCTCTCCGAATGGGCCCAGGCTGCCATCAACACGTAGTCGCCGTCGGTGGCGGCCATGCGGCCAATATAGTCCCCCTCCGTGCCGTCGCTTGCTTGCAGGGTTTGGCTTTCACGCCAGGCACCACTTCCGTCCTTCTCGAAAACGTAGATGGTCTCGAGGGTGGTGGAACCAACTAGGAGATGGTCTCCGGTGAAGGCGAGGGCTCTGCCGAAGTGGTCTCCGTCGGCCGAGTTCGACGCTTCGAGGCGCTGGCTTTCACTCCAAGCCCCACTGCCATCCCCCTCGTACACGTATACGTATCCTGGGACCATCGTGTTGAGCGACTCCCCGACGAAGATCTCACCGTACCCTATGGCCATCGATTGCCCGTAGCCCTGCGCGGCGAGAGGTGCGGCGACGAGAATGCTCAAGGCCAGGCCCATCCACTTCACGTTTGTATCCCTCACAGTTTCCGCCCAATCAGAGATTCATAGTCGTCGAGGCGTCTATACTACAAGTGGCGAACGGGCCCGGATCCATATTCCGGGGGCCCGCCGATATCAAGCTCAATACGTTAGCGGGATCTACCCGATTTTGGGACCCTGCATTCGGGCGATGGCCGGATCTATGCAGCCTCACCACGAGTACTTCGAGAACACGACGGTTGGACAGTGAAGAGGCGGTGAAGGTTGCTCGAACCAGGGCGAGGCCGGGGGCTCTTGCCTCAACACCTCGCCTGCCGTCATGTTGGGGCCCAATTCAAAGGAGTTCGATGAGAATATTGCCGGTGTCCCGCGTGATTCCCGTCGTTATTTTGACCCTCTTCGGATGTGCTACGAGCCCCGAGGCGGCACCCGCCGCCGGGCCCGCTGTGGTGGCCGATGAAGTCGCTCCGGTGGTCGTCGAAACCGAGGTGATCGAAACCGAGGAGGCGTCGGCTGCCGCCCTGTCCTACTACACCGACACCCAAGCGTCCCGCGGAGACAGGTTTTTCCGGGAAACGTGCCTTTCGTGCCACACCTCCAGTGAGTTTCGGGGGCGGAGCTTTCAACGGACGTGGCGCGGTCGATCTGTCGGCGATCTATATGACGAGATCGTCTATACGATGCCCGACGACAATCCGGGGGGACTTCCGACTCAGACGTATCTCGACGTCATCGCCTACGTGCTCCGGATGAATCGATTTCCCGAGGGAGACACGGAGCTGGAAGCGGATTACGATGTCCTGCTCGAGCTTCCTCTGTTCCCTCGAACTCCGTAGGACCGGGCCGAAACAGTTCGGTGCGGGTCGGGGGGGCTGAGCCGTCAGCTCAGCAGGAGTTTTCGCAGGTCCGTGAGCTCGGGTCGCATGGGCGTGACGAGGCGCTCCGCGCTGAGACAGCCCTCCAGCCGTTCCGGTACGGGGACGGGAACACCGATCTCAGCTTTCACGGTTTGGCGGAATTTTACTGGATGCGCGGTGCTGAGGAGGACGGTAGGCCCCTCACCGAAGGCGTCCAACCCAGCTCTTATTCCGAGGTAGCCCACCGCCGAGTGAGGATCGAGGACGTGTCCCGTTCTCTGGTACACGTCACGGATGCATTGGCGTGTTCGAGCGTCGTCATTGGCGCTTCCGACGACGTCTTCACGAAGCCGGTTCACATCGCCTCCATACAGAAACAGCATTCGGGCGAGGTTGCTTGGATCACCGACGTCCATCGCGTTGGAGATCGTCGAAGTGGAGGGCCGGGGGCGCACGACACCCGTGTCTAGGTACTCGGGCACCGTATCGTTCACGTTGGTGGCGGCCACGAAGCCACGGGCGGGCACGCCGAGTTTCCTGGCTATCAGGCCGGCCGTGAGGTTGCCGAAGTTGCCGGAGGGGACGGAGAAGAGGGGTGTCGAGCCGGGGGGCAGTAAGGTCCATGCATAGACGTAGCAGAAGATCTGCGGCAACAGGCGACCCATGTTGATCGAGTTCGCCGACGTGATGCAGGCTCTCTCTCGTAAGTCTTCGTCCGTGAACGCTCGCTTCACGAGGCGCTGGCAGTCGTCGAAGGTACCCTCGACCTCCAATGCCCGGACGTTTCCGCCGAGGGTGGTGAACTGTCTCTCTTGGAGGGGGCTCACCTTGTCTTTGGGGAAGAGGATGAACGTGCGTACGGAGGGCACGTGGAGAAACGCGTGCGCCACGGCGCTCCCCGTGTCCCCCGAGGTGGCGACAAGGATGGTCCGGTCCGGGGCGTCGCTTCGGTCGAGGAGCGTGTACAGCCCCGCCATGAATCTCGCCCCGATATCCTTGAAGGCCAGCGTCGGGCCATGGAAGAGCTCGAGCACGTGAATGCCGTCTTCGATTTCCACGAGCGGAACATCGAAGTCGAACGCACTGCGGATCATTCGATCCAGATCCGAGGGCTCGAATTCCGCTCCGAGAAGGTGCTCCGCGACGACACGTGACACCTTGGCGAAGGACCGTCCGCGTAACGCGTCCAGCGCTCCCGAGTCGATCGGCGTCAGGTGATCCGGGAGGTAGAGTCCCCCGTCGGGTGCCAATCCTTGCTCCAGGGCCGTTCTCAAGTCTGTGGGAGGACATCGGCCCTCCGTGCTGATCAACCTCAAGTCGTGTCCTTCACGATACGGGCGCCCCCTGGGTCCACCAGCGACACGTACCGATCGACGGCTTCGAGCCCGCCGGAACCGAACGCTCGCATCATGGCGTCCGCCACGACCTCGGCGGTCCCGATGTTCTTGCAGAAGCCGAACATCGAGGGACCCGACCCGGACAGCCCGGCGCCTACCGCTCCCGCCTCCACGGCGGCTGAGCACACGTCGGCGAAGCCGGGGATGAACGGGCTTCGCGCCGGTTGAGCGATTCGGTCCACGAGCGCCCGGGAGATGAGGTCCCAATCTTCTTCGTAGAGGCCGACCACGAGGGCGGCGCAGTCGGCCCACTGCGCTACGGCTCGTGTCAGGGGCACGTCCGGTGCAAGTGCCTCTCGCATGGCCTTGGTCTCGAGCTCCAGGTGGGGATGTACGAGCGCGATGGCGACACCCTCGGGCACCGGAAGATCGATGGCCACGGAGGGGGCGTCGGGCCGCACCATGACGATTCCCCCGTGTAGAGCCGGCGCGACGTTGTCGGGATGGATGGACCCTGTGGGTTTCTGCTCCCCCTTCAGGGCGCAGCGGAGCAGGGCTTCTTTCGACAATCCCGCCCCGACCAGCTTGTCCGTTGCCAACGCCGCCGCGACCGAACTGGCGGCGCTGCCTCCCATGCCACCAGCGAGCGGAAGCCCTTTCCAGATCTCGACCTCGAGTCCGACATCCTGCTTCTCGCATTCCACGAGCACCGCTCGGGCAGCCACGCTAGCCACGTTGCGATCGGACTCGGTCGGGATACGGCCGCCGTCCCCGTGGATGGCGATGATCACGACGCCCGGCTCTGCGCGATGTCTCACCTCGACCTCGTCTCCCGGAGCCTCCAGGGCGAGCCCGAAGACGTCGAAGCCGCAGATCACATTTCCGACGGTCGCTGGAGCGAAGGCTCGGACGCTCGGTCTTTCTATCATGCGGAAGGTTGCCGAGGGAGGGGCCAGGGCGCAAACTCTCCGCGAGACAGGGGCCGAAGAAAGCCATACGGAAGGCTAACGACCCTGAAACACGACCATAGGAAAAGAGGACTACGCGCCATGAGCCGATATGTGACTGAAGTCGTGGGGACCTTCTTTCTGGTCTTCACCACTGGCCTCACGACGATGGGCGGGACACCGTTGGCTCCCTTGGCGATCGGCGCGGCGCTCATGGCGATGGTATACATGGGAGGGCACATCTCCGGGGCCCACTACAACCCCGCGGTAAGTGTGGCAATCCTCATTCGGGGCAAGATGCCCGCGAGGGACCTGCTACCGTATTGGATCGCACAGCTCCTCGGCGCGATTCTGGCTTGCCTCGCGGTTCGGGTGATCACCGGCGGAACGTTCGCCCCGGCCCCGGGCGCCGACGTCGGGCTCGTAGCCGTGTTGCTGGCAGAGAGTCTCTTCACGTTTGCGTTGGCTCTCGTCATCCTCAACGTTGCGACCGACGAGGGGACGGAGGGCAACGCTTTCTATGGTTTGGCCATCGGCTTCACGGTGATGGCCGGCGCCTTCTCTGTGGGCTCGATTTCCGGCGGCGTGTTCAACCCGGCGGTGGGAACAGGTCCGATCCTTATCGACACGTTCCTGGGTGACGGATCGTGGTCGAATCTTTGGATCTATTGGGTCGGCCCCCTTCTCGGAGGCGTGGCTGCTGCGGGAGTCTTCGACCTGCAGCACACCGAAACGGCGCCGTGACTACAGGTGGCGTCACTCGTTCCGCCCTCCGGTGACGAGTTGAACCAGCTTCTTCAGCGGATCATAAGCCTCGTCCACAATCCGCTCCTTGAGCGGAATGATGGCGTTGTCAGTGATCGTAATGCCTTCGGGACAGACGTTCGTGCAACACTTCGTGATGTTGCAGAGCCCTGTTCCGTGAGACGTCCGTAGGTCTTCCCGACGGTCCTCGGTATCGAGCGGATGCATCTCGAGGGCCGCCGTGTGAACCAGGAAGCGTGGGCCGATGAACTCGTCGTGCATGTGGTGCTCGCGCAGGACGTGGCACACGTCCTGACAGAGGAAGCATTCGATGCACTTGCGGAACTCCATCACCCGATCCACGTCGGACTGATGCATCCGCCACGATCCGTCGTCGAAGTCGGGCTTGCGCGGCTTGAAGGGACGGATCTTCTTCTTGACCTCGTAGTTCCATGACACGTCCGTCACGAGGTCCTTCACGAGCGGAAAGGCCCTCATCGGCTCGACCGTCACGGGGCGATCCGCCGGAAGATCATCCATGCGCGTCATGCACATGAGCCGCGGCATGCCATTGACCTCGGCCGAGCACGAGCCGCACTTGCCGGCCTTGCAGTTCCAGCGTACCGCCAGGTCGTGTGCGTCCTCGGCCTGCACCTGATGGACGGCATCCAGCACGACCATGCCCTCGTCGAGCTTCGTCTCGTATTCCTTGAACTCTCCACCACTCGCGTCGCCGCGCCAGATCCTGAGCTTCGTCGTCGACATCAGCCTTGTTCCTCGATAATCTTCTTGAGTGCGTCCGGCATGGGCGGCAGCTCCTGTTTCGCGACCTCCATGCTCCCATCCGGTCCCTTCTTGAGGCCGATGATGTACTTGCCCCACTCAGGGTCCTTCTCTGGGAAGTCGACTCGAGAGTGGGCCCCACGGCTCTCCTCGCGGGCCAGCGCCGCCCGTGCGCAGGCTTCACCCACCGTGAAGAGGTTCTTCAGGTCGAGATAGGTGTGCCAGCCCGGGTTGAACTGTCGGTTGCCCGTCACGGCCAAACCCTCGCCCTTCTTCCTCAGCTCCACTACTTCATCCACCGCCTCGGCCAGCGTCCCTTCCTCACGCACGATCCCTACCTTCTCCTGCATCAGGTCCTGAAGCTCGTACTGCACCTTGTAGGCGCCGATGCTCTCGCTCCCGTCTTGTCTCTCGAAGGGAGATAGGGCCTCCCGTTGAGCTCTTTCGACCGCTTCGGGATCGAGTGTGCCGCGCCCGTGCTCTTTGGCGAACGCCGCCGCATACTCCCCTGCCCGTTTGCCGAACACGACCAGGTCCGAAAGCGAATTGCCACCCAGCCGGTTGGCTCCGTGAAGCCCCGCCGCGACTTCCCCCGCGGCGAAGAGGCCCCGGACGGTCGACATCTGCGTCTCGGGGTCCACCCGAAGGCCGCCCATCACGTAGTGCGTCGTGGGGCCCACCTCCATGGGCTCCTTCGTGATGTCGAGGCCCGCCAACTCCTTGAACTGGTGGTACATGGAGGGAAGCTTCCGCTTGATGTGCTCCTCCCCGTTGGGGATTTTTTCCTTGATCCAAGCGATGTCCAGGAAGACTCCCCCGTGCGGGCTACCCCGGCCTTCCTTGACCTCGCGCACGATGCAGCGTGCCACATGGTCTCGGGTCAACAATTCGGCGGGACGGCGAGCACTACGGTCACCCGTCACGTATCTCCAGCCCTCTTCGGGCGTGTCCGCCGTCTGGTTCTTGTAGAGGGGTGGGATGTCGTCGAACATGAAACGGCGGCCCTCCGAGTTCTTCAGCGCACCGCCTTCGCCTCTTACACCCTCGGTCACCAGCAACCCTCGCACGCTCGGAGGCCACACCATGCCGGTGGGGTGGAACTGGATAAACTCCATGTCGATCAGCTCGGCGCCCGCGTCGTAACCCAGGGCGTGGCCGTCCCCCGTCCCCTCCCAACTGTTGGAGGTGATCTTGTACGCCTGGCCGATACCGCCCGTTGCGAGGATGACGGCGCCGGCATGGAACACTCGAAAGCGCCCACTCTCGCGATCGTAGCCGAAGGCCCCCACGACCCGATCACCGTCTTTGAGTAGCCTCGTGATCGTGCACTCCTGGTAGTCGTCGAATCCCTGGTGCACTCCGTGATCCTGAAGTGTGCGGATCATCTCGAGTCCTGTGCGGTCACCCACGTGAGCGAGCCTCGGGTGCGCGTGTCCGCCGAAATTCCGTTGGAGGATCCTGCCCTCCTTGGTCCGGTCGAAGACGGCTCCCCACGCCTCCAGCTCTCGCACGCGGTCTGGAGACTCTTTCGCGTGGATCTCGGCCATCTTCCAGTTGTTGAGGTACTGGCCCCCCCTCATGGTATCGGCGAAGTGGACCTCCCAACTGTCCCGCTCGTCCACGTTGCCCATGGCTGCTGCCATGCCTCCCTCGGCCATCACCGTATGGGCTTTTCCGAGCAGGGATTTGCTGACCAATGCGACCGAAGCGCCCAACGCCGAGGCCTCGATCGCGGCGCGGAGGCCGGCGCCTCCCGACCCGATGATCAAGACGTCGTGCTCGTGACTCGTGTGTTCCGCCATCCTAGAAGATCCTCCAGTCGGTCCAGATCCCCATCGAGCAGAGTCGCACGTATACGTCCGAGAATCCGACCCAGACCAGGCTCATCCAGGCGAACAGCATGTGGCGTCGGTTCAGGCAGGTCACACAGTCGTGCGCGACCCGACGCACGGGCTTGTCGAACAGCACGTTGAGTCCGCCGCCGACGAGATGCCGCAAGGAGTGGCAGCCGAACGTGTAGCCACTCAAGAGGATCACGTTGGTGGCCAGAACCAAGGTTCCAACACCGACGCCGAAGGTCTCCTCGCCGGTCGCGGGATCGACGAACCAGAGGGCGTGCCACACGTCGAGGGACAGAAAGACCACCAATAGCAGTGCGAAGAACAGGAAGTAACGGTGCACGTTCTGCATGATCAGCGGGAAGGAGCGCTCGCCCCAGTACGATTTGCGGGGCTCGCCCACGGCACACGAAGGAGGATCGGCCCAAAAGGCCTTGTAATAGGCTCCACGATAGTAGTAGCAGGTGAGGCGAAATCCGCCCGGCGCCCACAGGATCAGGAAGGCCGGAGACCACGGGAGCCAGCTCAGCCACCAACTCGGCTTCGGACCAAAGAGCGCATGGGGCGTCTCGCCGAAGATCTCCGGGGAGTAGAAGGGCGACAGTAAGTTCCCGTACGCATAGTACTCTCCCTGGAACGCGGCCCAGGTCGAGTAGACGACAAAGCCTCCCAGGCCCAGGAAGACGACTACGGGTTGCAGCCACCACAGGTCAGAACGCGTCGTCTGTCCGAACGATCTTTGCACGGGGAGTGAGGTCGTACTTGAAGCCATACGGCTCTCCTTTGGGCACTCAGGCGATCTTCAGAAAGACAATACCTAAAGGGGCGACGAAGTCCAATTGGTCGTGCGGAGAATCGCGCGTCGGGGGGCCTCGGGGTTCGGAATGACCTGGTGTCGGGACGGATCCTTGCGCGATCGTCGGCATGACCGGGGGAAGGGGGTAGGGTGGGGGCGCGCTTGGCGCGGAGGGCCGCTGTCGTCTACCTTGAGCCCGACCCGACGATCTGCCCCGATCCGCCAAGCCGGCGGCAGGAGTGCGCTGACGATGGACATCTCTCGGAGAGAACTCCTCAAGGCCTCGGCTCTCGCGGGTGGGGCCGGCCTGGTGAGCGCGCTGGGATTCGACTTGAAGCCTGCGTACGCGGCCGCTCACGATCTCAAGATCTCCAACGCACGGGAATTCAAGACGGTGTGCCCGTACTGTGCCGTTGGATGCGGGGCGATCGCTTATGTGCACGGGAGCGGGGGTATCAACACGGTGAACTCCATCATCCACGTGGAGGGCGATCCGGACAGCCCCATCAACGGCGGGACGCTGTGCCCGAAGGGCGCCGCCCAGATGCAGCTCGCCATGAGCCCACGCCTCCAGGAGGGTCCCCTCCACCGTGAGGCGGGCGCCTCGGAGTGGACCGAGGTCACCTGGGACTGGGCGATGGAATGGTTCGCCAGGAAGTTCAAGGATTCCCGAGACGCCTCGTTCGTGGAGCGGGACGAGGAGGGCCGGACGGTCAACCGCTGCGAAGGCATCGGCTGGGTGGGAAGCGCCACGGTGGCCAACGAGGACGCCTACCTCATCACCAAGACGATGCGCGCCATGGGCCTGGTCTACATCGATCACCAGGCCCGAATATGACACAGCCCCACAGTGGCCAGTTTGGCCGCAACGTTCGGTCGGGGTGCCATGACCAACCACTGGAAGGACATCCAGAACGCCGACGTAGTGTTGGTCATGGGAGCGAACCCCGCGGAGAACCATCCTTGCGGGTTCAAGTGGGCGCTCGAAGCCAGGGATGAGCGCGGCGCCAAGATCATAACGGTCGACCCCCGTTATACGCGCACCTCGGCCGTCGCCGATCATCACCTGCAGATTCGGCCCGGCTCAGACATCGCAGTCCTGGGCGGGATGATTCACAAGATCCTCGACGAAGGGCTCTTCCACGAGGAGTACGTCCGGCTGCACACCAATGCGTCCTTCATGGTGGTAGAAGGCTTCGGATTCGAGAACGGTCTCTTCGCGGGCTTCGACCAGGCCCAGGGCGCCTACGACAAGACGGCCTGGGAGTACGAGCTCGGCTCGGACGGCTTCGTGCGCCGGGACCTGACGCTCCAGGACCCGCGCTGTGTCTTCCAGTTGATGAAGACCCACTACAGCCGATACACGCCCGACGTCGTCGCGCAGATCGCGGGCTGCTCAGCCGAGCAGTTCCTCGCCATGGCGGACATCGTGTGTTCCACGGGGACCGCCGACCGGGTCGGCACCATCATGTACGCCGTGGGCTGGACCATGCACACCGTCGGGAGCCAGATCATCCGCACGGCGGCGATCCTCCAGCTCATCCTCGGAAACATCGGCCGGCCGGGAGGGGGCATCAACGCGCTCAGGGGTCACGCCAACGTGCAGGGCGCGACGGATCACGCCATCGTCGCCGGGATTCTTCCTGGCTACTTGAGCGTTCCGAGCCCCGCTCAGACGTCCCTGGCAAGCCATCTCGCGGAGTCCATACCGAAGCCACTGGTGCCCGACACGGTCAACTACTGGGGCAACTATCCCAAGTTCCTGATCTCCCAGCTCAAGGCGTGGTTCGGCGACACGGTCGGGCCGGAGAACGAGTACGGCTATCACTACCTGGGCAAACCGGCCGGTGATGCGACTTGGCTCTCCATGTGGGACCAGGCGCACCAGGGGAGGCTAGAGGGGCTGGTGGCCTTGGGCTTCAATCCGCTCCTCGCGGGACCCGATGTGCCCCGCCTCCTTCAGGCCATGGCGAACCTGAAGTGGAAGGTGGTCATCGATCCGTTCATGCTGGACTCCGCGGAGTTCTGGAGGGCACCGGACGTCGATCCCGCCGACATCCAGACCGAGGTGCTCTTCCTCCCGGCCACACACTGGGTCGAGCGCGCGGGCTCCTTTACCAACTCGGGCCGGTGGGCCCAATGGAAGGAGCAGGCCATTGACCCGCCGGACGGGGTCCGATCCGACACCTGGATCCTTTCCGAGCTCTTCTGGCGCGTGAAGGAGCTGTACGAGGAAGAGGGGGGAGCGTACCACGAGCCGATCCTGAACCTGCAGTGGAACTACCTTAACCAGCGGGAGCCACGCCTGGAGGAACTGGCCCAGGAGATCAACGGGTCCGACCTCCGCACCGGCGAGCTCCTCTCGTCCTTCGGACAGATCCGCGACGACGGCACCACCACGTCGGGGAACTGGCTCTACACGGGCAGCTTCACGGAAGAGGGGAACATGATGGCCCGGCGCGGGACCGACGATCCCAGCGGAATGGGCTTCCATCATGACTGGGGGTTCAGCTGGCCCGCCAACCGGCGCGTGTTATACAACCGGGCTTCGGCAGACGGGGACGGCAAGCCGTGGGACGCCAGCCGGCCGGGGATCCGATGGACGGGCGACAAGTGGATCGGCGACGTCCCGGACTACGGCCCGACCACGCCGCCCGATCAGGCGGGCGCCTTCATCATGACCGAGGAGGGTGTGGCTCGGCTGTTCACCACGTATCTGGTGGACGGACCGTTCTCCGAGCACTACGAGCCGGTAGAAAGTCCCACCCCCAACATCCTCCACGAGGACGTCCCGACCAACCCGCTGATCCATTGGTACGACGGTGTCCGAGAGACGCTGGCCAACGGCAGGGACGACTACCCCTACGTATGCACGGTCTACCGTGTCGTAGAGCGCGAGCACTTCGTCACGTCCAACGTCCCCTACCTCGTCGAGTTGATGCCGGACTTCTTTGTCGAAGTCCCGTACGGCCTCGCCGAGGAGAAAGGGATCAAGAACGGCGAGCAGGTCCGCGTGTGGTCCAAACGTGGTGAGGTGCAGGGAGTGGCCGTGGTCACGAAGCGGATCAAGCCTCTCATCGTAAACGGCGAAACGTGCTGGACCGTCGGCGTCCCCGTTCACTGGGGATTCAAGGGAATCACTACCGGCTCGATGGCCAACAACCTCACGCCCTTCGTTGGGGACGCCAACACGAGCTGCCCCGAGTTCAAGGCCTTCCTCGTGAACATGGAGAAAGCCTGATGGCCCCGGACGAAGGCGTGCCGGCCCAGGCCGCGCAGGCCCCTCAGGGCGGCCTCCGCATCAGGCGGATCTCGGCTACACCAGGCCACTCGCTCGAGCTAGGGCCCGACGGCGCGCCCGCTCCCCGAACGGGACCCGAGTACGCAAAGCTCATCGACATCTCGCGCTGTATCGGCTGCAAAGGGTGCGAGGTGGCGTGCAAGGAGTGGAACGAATTAGGTGTGGAGCCCACGGAGAACTTCGGGAGCATGCAGAGCCACCGTGACCTCAGCCCGGATACGTGGCTCCTCATGCGCTTCAACGAGATCGAGATCGATGATGATCTCCAGTGGCTGATCAAGAAAGACGCCTGTCTGCACTGTGAGGAACCCGGCTGTTTGTACGCATGCCCGGCGCCCGGAGCGATCGTTCAGTACGAGAACGGGATCGTCGACTTCAACCAGGAACAGTGTATCGGCTGTCAGCTATGCGTGTCCGGTTGCCCGTTCGACATCCCCCGGTTCAATCCGGAGAGCAAGAAAGTCTACAAGTGCAACATGTGCGTCGATCGGGTCGAGGCGGGCCTTGAGCCAGCGTGCGTAAAGACGTGTCCCACGAACGCGATCTCCTGGGGCACAAAGGAGGATATGCAGGCATTGGCGGCGAAGAAGGTGGCGGGGTTGCAAGCCAGAGGTCTCGAGCACGCTACCCTCTACGATCCGGCCGGAGTGGGTGGGACGCACATGATGTATGTGGTTCCGCACGGCGATCAGCTCGACGAGTACGATCTGCCGGCCGATCCCACGGCCGCCCCAGGCGCCTTGGCCGCTTTGGGAGGCCTTAGGCAGCTCGGTGCGTCCGCGCTCGGACTCGGGCTCCTTGCCACCGCGCTTCACTACCTGGGATTCGGTCCCCAGGAGCCGGAGACGGAGAGCGTCGGGACAGACGCGACTGGTACTGGAACGGTTACGGCTGGTGGTGGCACGGTAGCGGCGCCCGGTAATGACTCCGGGGGGACGGAGGGATGAGTGGTAGCGGCGACGTCCAACGCTTCACGTTTGCCGAAAGGGTCACCCACTGGGTGGCTGGCCTCTCTTTCGTGTTCCTCCTCTTCACGGGACTGGCCTTCTCTCATCCCCGGCTCTTCTGGATAACGAGCCTCGTCGGTGGTGGATCCACGGCTCGCGTCCTTCACCCGTGGATGGGCGTGCTTTTCACCGGATCCATGGTCGTCATGTTGGTGATGTGGGCCAGGGAGATGGGGATTGGGGAAGGGGACCGGGCGTGGCTGAAGGCGGTGAAGAGCTATGCGGTCCACGACAAAGACAACGTCCCGCCGGCGGGAAAGTACAACGCCGGTCAGAAGCTGTTCTTCTGGGCGATGGCCCTGCTCGGCATCGCGTACATCGTCACGGGGGTTCCCATGTGGTTGCCCGGGGGCGCTCTCGGCCTGGGTCCGTTCTACGGCGGTGTCGTGAACGGCATGCGCTTGGTCCATTACCTCGCGACGGTGGGCGGCGGCCTGCTCTTGATCGTGCACGTATACCTCGGCACGATCGCCTATCCGGGGACCCTCCGGGGAATGCTCCACGGATCCGTGACGGGCGCCTGGGCGAAGTTCCACCACCCGCTTTGGCAGAAGGACCAGTCGGGGCCTTGAGCCCCGACGGCTCACGATCCCTGGAAGGCCGCTCGGTGGAAACCCTCTGGAGGATTCGGCGCGCACGTGCCGTCCATCTCCTCGGTGAAAATCCGCACGCGGAGGAGATCCTCGACTTCTACGTCGGACTCACCGAGGCGCAGGAACGCGTGGCGTACAATGTGCCGGCCGTGGACTGGTTGGAACTCGTCCGGGCCAGCGAAGGTGACTTCCCATGGTTCCAAGTGCGAAAGATCCCACTGGATGAGCTCGCCGACTCTTTCCGCGACTTCCTGTCCGAGATTGAAGCAATCGGAACCGAGACCCTGAAAGACGGCGCCCAGGCCCTCCTCTCTCGAGACGATAGCGACCGACGCGAACCGCTTTGGGCGGCGCTCGAGGCTTGGGGGAAAGCAAACAACGAGGACGACGATTACCACTTCTACACGCGAGCCTTCCTCGAGCCCGTAGTCACGTCAATCGCACAGGCGCACTCGAGTCAGCCCACGACTTGGACCGGGAACGTCTGCCTCGCATGCGGCGGGCTACCGCAGCTGGCCGTCATCCGAGATCTTCCCGACGCAGTCGGAGCTCGCAACCTGACGTGCTCCATGTGCGCTACGGAGTGGCGTTTTCGGCGCCTGACATGTCCGTACTGTGGTGAGACCGATGCCGCCAAGCTTCCGGTGCATACGGCGGAGTCCATCGCCCATGTTCGGGTCGACGCGTGCACGAGCTGCTCTCGGTACATCACGACGGTGGATCTGCGTAAGAGGGGCGACGCCATACCTCTCGTCGACGCGTTGGCCACCGTCGAGCTGGATCTTTGGGCCCGAGAGCAGGGGCTAACGAAGATTCGAGCGAACGTTCTGGGATTATAGGAACCGGCCGGCCCCGGCTCACATCCTCACCTCGCGCGTAAGCTATGGGGCTTCGCGCACGACGCAACACGACCTTGATCGGGTACCAGCGGAATGACCGTCCCGTCATCGTCGTACAAAACGGGATACGTGTAGGAAGAGGATCGATCGATCGGTTCGGGACGAATAGACGAGGGGGTGACGTGGAGATCGAGTCATGGAGATGGGCCGGGCTTTTTCTTGTTTTTGCTTCAATCGGAACGACGGCGCTCAGCGCTCAGGACAGCTCGCCGCTGCCGACGGGGGTTCGAGAGTGGCTCGAGCGCGATCAAGTCCAGCGTTGGGCACAGATGATCGAAGAGGGAGACGAGCTCTTTCACGGCCGAAGCTGCGTGAGGTGCCACGGCGAAGGCGGGAAGGAAGGGCGGTGGGGTCCCGACCTGACGGACTCGGAGTGGGTCCAGAGTGACGGCGATCTACAGGGTACTTGGGACACGATCTTCTGGGGCGTCAAGCGAGATGACTTCTCGGACCCTGCACGCCGGTTTGAAATGAACCCGGGTGGGGGCGCTCGGCTGGAATGGGATGAGCTCTCGGCGGTCGCGGCCTACGTATGGAGCCTGAGCAACGGTACGTATCTGCCCACTGGCCCGGGCGGCTAGAGCGCTGAGGAGCGGTCGTTGTTAGCTCGCGGCGAGAAAGTCATTCGGAGAAGAACGATGCCATGGCGTCCGCACTCGCAGCCAAGCATTTCTCCCCCAATTCCGCACTCAGGCCTCGACCGTCCCCGAGGATCCCATTCTCCGTTACGGCCTGCAGACCCTCGCGGAAGATCCGATCCAGGAGTTCGCCCGACAGCTCACCCGGGTACCCGCTCTCGGCCCGCTCGATCTTGACGAGGTCGGGGCGGATGGCCAGCATCTCCGACCCCTCGGCTACGTCGGCGTGGCCGCCCACCCGCTCCTCCATCCCCGCTTCGCCGCCGACCCGCTTCCAGATTTCGAGGAAGCCCAGCAGGTCCGTATAGGCGAGGACCGTGCAGCCGGGTTCGACCGCCTTCCGAAGCTCGTCGAGCATGTTGGCCAGCGGCAGGAAGTTGCCACCGTGGGACGGCACTATACAAATCCGTGTGAACCCGTGGTGGGCGAGGCTCACGCAGTAGTCCGTACATACCGCCCGCAACGTCGACTCCCGTACCGAGATCGTTCCCGAGAAGGCCATGTGATGTTCGGAGCAGCCCACCCGGATGGTGGGCGCGACGAGGGCATTGCCGAGGCGTTGGGCCACATCGCAAGCGAGCCGTGTGCCCCGCTCGGCATCGACGCACAACGGGAGGTGTGGACCGTGCTGTTCCACGGCGCCCGCCGCGACGACGACAGTGGTCTTGCCGTTCTCCAACGCAGCGGCCACGTCCGGCCACGTCATTTCCTCGAGCTTGAGAGTCTCCATAACCATGCGTCCGATTGTGAACGTACGTCGCGGCTCTGGCAAGAGAGGCGAAGAGAGTTGGACCGTGTCAGCCACATCGTGGCTGAGGCTTGTCGGGTCGGCGACCATTTCGGTACTCTCGGTGCTCCCATCGTAGGCCACCCCTGTAAGACAGGAGACTTCTTGGGCGAGAAAAAGCATATCGTGCTGGTAGGGGGCGGACACGCCCACATCCAGACGCTCAGCCAATTCGCCAGCACGCCTCCTCCCGGTATGCGGACCACCATGGTGGTAGACCTGCCGATCGCCGTCTACTCTGGAATGGTGCCCGGCTTCGTCGCTGGGCAGTATCGTCAGGAGGAGGTCGAGATCGATGTGGTCGGTCTGTGCCGCAAGGCCGGCGTCGCCCTCATTCTCGGCCGAGTCGTCCGGGTCGACCCTGACGGCCAACGAATCCTCATGGAGGACGGAGCCTCCGTTTCCTACGACGCGGCCTCGTTCAACATTGGCTCCACCGTTGCGGGCCTCGACCTCCCGGGTGTCCGCGAGCACGCTCTTCCGACGAGGCCCATCGGCCGATTCTGCTCACTTGTGGAAGAGGCTGTGGAGCGGATTCCACGTGGGACACCCAGCGAGCCTGTTAGCGAGCCTGTCAGGGAGCCTGTGCAGGTCGTCGTGGTCGGCGGTGGAGCGGGAGGGGTGGAGGTGGCGTTCACGATAGAGCAGAGGATTCGCGGCCTCGGTGCGCCGGTGCGGGTTCGGATACTCGAGGGCGGGCCCGAGATTCTCGCCAACTATTTCGAGCCACTGCGCCGACGCTTAGAACGTCAGGCCCGGAAGAAAAACATCGAGATCCTCCGTGAACGCCGGGTCGAATCGGTTGATGGCGGCTCGGTCATGCTTGCGGGAGGCGAGAGAATCGGCTGTGACATTCTCCTGTGGGTTGCCGGCTCACGCAGTCACGACGTCTTCGAAGCGTCGGGGGTTGCGGTGGACGATCGTGGCTTCGTCCTGATCCGTCCCACGTTACAGTTCAAGGATTACGACAATCTGTTTGCCGTGGGCGATTGCGGGACCTTCATCGACTTTCCCGAGACGCCGAAGGCGGGCGTATACGCGGTGCGCCAGGGTCCGTTCGTGACACACAATCTCGTAGCGTGGCTGGATGGCCTTCCTCTGCGTCGTTATAGGCCACAGGGGGACTTTCTGACTCTGATGAATCTGGGCGACGGAAGCGCGGTAGGGGGTAAGTGGGGCTGGTCGTTCCAGGGGAAGTGGGTGATGAAGTGGAAAGACCGTATCGACAGGGAGTTCATGGGGCGCTTCCTGACTACCCCTTGACTTGTGCAAGATGACCTATTTGCTTGCCGATCTATGTTGCGAAGGCGGGAAATTTGCTGTACAGGAAAGGTGTGACGAGCGAATGCAGAGACGCGTGCCGATTATTGCGGTTACCGTTCTTTCGCTCGCCGGGGTCGTAATCGATCCTGTCGAGCGAGGGTTCGCGTGTGCCTTGCCCGGGGTGACATAGACCGGAAGCAAAGCGAGAGTGACGCGGCGGGCCCTCCAAGCGAAATCGGGGGCCCGCTTCTTTTTTTGCCTTCGCCTTCGAGGGGCCCCGAGTGTACGCTCGACTTCAGCAGGAACAAATCCAGAAATGACCGGAGAGACAAGAGCATGACTGACCAGGCGCCCAGGGAAGGATTTTTCGAAGCGAGTGATGCGGACCGCAGCGTGTTGGACGGCCGACGCGTGGCCGTGATCGGGTACGGAAGCCAAGGACACGCACATGCCCTGAACCTCCGAGACAGTGGCATTTCAGTGGTCGTGGGGCTCTATGAAGGGAGCCCTTCCGCGGCTTCGGCCCGAGAGCAGGGCCTCGAAGTCAAGACGGTTGCCGAGGCCTGCGAGTGGGCCGACATGGTGGCACTGCTCATACCGGATACGATGCAGGCCGCCGTCTATCATGTCGACATAGAGACCCATCTCGCCGATGGCGACGTGCTTCTCTTCGCTCACGGCTTCAACGTCCACTACGACGAGATCAAGCCCCCGGAGAGGGTAGACACCATTCTCGTCGCGCCCAAATCTCCGGGAAACAAGGTTCGCGCCGAATACGAGGCGGGCCGAGGTGTTCCCGCGCTCGTTGGTGTTCACAACGACGCCAGTGGGCGGGCGCTCGACATCGCGCTGGCTTATGCCGACGCACTCGGCTGCGCAAGAGCGGGTGTTCTACAAACTACGTTCGCCGCGGAGACGGAAACGGACCTGTTCGGGGAGCAGGCCGTCTTGTGTGGCGGCTTGAGTGAGTTGGTGAAGGCCGGATTCGAGACGCTCGTGGACGCGGGCTACGATCCGCAACTCGCCTACTTCGAGTGCTTGCATGAGATGAAGTTGATCGTCGACTTGGCCTACGCGAAGGGCCTTTCAGGGATGAGGACCGAGGTCAGCGACACGGCTGAGTATGGCGACTACGTGAGCGGTCCCCGAGTCATCGGGGAGGCGAGCCGCGCCGCCATGAAAGAGGTTCTGGAGGAGATCCAGTCCGGTGCGTTCGCTCGAAAATGGATCGAAGAGGCGCGCTGTGGCAGCCCGAATTTTCACCGTAAGCGCGCCGAAGAGCGTAACCACGGCATCGAGGCTGTGGGGGAAGAGTTGAGATCACGCATGGCCTGGCTGTGAGTAGAGGGGAGGAACCGACGATGTCGACGTTCGCCGAAAAGACCGAGTGGATCTGGAAAAATGGCGAGTTGGTCCCTTGGGAGTCCGCGCAGGTCCATGTGTTGAGTCATGTCGTACACTACGGCTCATCCATCTTCGAGGGCATACGCTTCTACGACACGCCGGATGGACCGTCGATCTTCCGGCTAGAGGATCACATCAAGCGATTCCAGGACTCGGGCCGGATCTACCGCATGGACCTGCGCTTCGACATCGCTGAGCTCGTCGAGGCTTGTCATGAGGTCGTTCGGGCGAACGGACTGAACTCCGGGTATATCCGGCCGGTGGCACTCCGGGGATTGGGAGCTCTGGGGCTCCACCCCGGGGCGAGTCCAGTCGAGATCTACATCATCTGCTGGCCTTGGGGGCAGTACCTCGGCTCGGGGGCACTCGAACAGGGGGTGGACGTGGGGGTGTCCAGTTGGAGTCGCCCGGCGCCCAACACGCTGCCGACCCTCGCCAAGGCCGGGGGCACCTACCTGGTCAGCCAGCTCATGAGGATGGAGGCGGAGGCCAATGGATATGCCGAAGCCATCGGTCTGGGACCCAACGGGTTGGTGAGTGAGGGAAGCGGCCAGAATTTGTTCTTGGTGAGCGACGGTGTGCTCAGGACGCCTCCCCTCGGTGGCACGCTGCTTCGAGGCCTCACGCGGGATTCAGTTCTCAGGTTGGCTAGCGATTTGGGCATACCCACTGCGGAGCAAGACTTGCCGCGGGAGATGCTTTATGTGGCCGACGAACTCTTCTTCACCGGTACCGCCTCCGAGATCACGCCGATCAGAAGCGTGGATAGAATCGAGGTCGGGGGCGGCTTGGTCGGCCCCATCACCAAGGTGCTACAAAAGGAGTATCTAGGCGTTGCCGTAGGGGAGCGCCCTGACCCTTATGGCTGGCGCGATCTCGTCGTGCAGCGGGCTGAAGCGCCGATCGGATGAGCAAGTCACCGCGCCGCCTCCCGCTCATCAGCGACCAGCTCGTTCTTGGGCGGGACCGCGCGGCCGCCCGCTCGATGCTCCGAGCGGTCGGGCTTGAAGATGACGATTTCGGACGACCGTTGATCGGGGTTGCCAACACGTGGAGTGATACGACTCCATGCAACTCGCATTTGCGTGAGGTCGCTGCTTGGGTCAAGGAGGGGGTCCGGGCCGCGGGTGGAGTGGCTCTCGAGTTCAATACGATCGTCGTTTCGGATGGGATCACGATGGGCACATCCGGCATGACCGCCTCGCTCGTGAGCAGGGAAGTGGTGGCGGACTCCATCGAACTCGTGAGTCGTGGCTATTTTTTCGACGGCCTGGTGACGCTTTCCGGATGCGACAAGACCATCCCGGGGACGGTGATGGCGATGGCGAGGCTCGATCGCCCCTCGGTCATGCTCTATGGCGGCTCGATACAGCCCGGGCGCTACAACGGTCGGGATGTGACGATTCAGGACGTTTTCGAGGGCATCGGAGCGTGCGCGGCGGGGCGCATCACGGAAGAGGAGCTGGGGGAGCTGGAGCGGGCAGCGTGTCCGGGCGCGGGAGCGTGTGGAGGTCAGTTCACGGCCAACACCATGGCCACCCTGTTCGAGGCCATGGGCGTCTCCCCGATGGGGAGCGGCTCCGTACCGGCCGTCGATCCGGCGAAGGAAGACGTCGCCCGGGAGTGCGGACGTTTGGTCGTCGAGTTGGTGCGCTCGGGGCTGAAGGCGCGCGACCTCATCACGCGAAAGAGTATCGAGAACGGGATCGCCGTCGCCGTCGCCACGGGAGGATCGACCAACTCGGTGCTGCACCTCTTGGCATTGGCCCATGAGGCCGGCGTAGAGCTGGATATTGATGATTTCGATGTCATCAGTGCCCGAACGCCTCTTATCGCCGACCTGAAGCCCGGTGGCCGCTTCGTGGCCACGGATCTACATCGCGCGGGGGGCGTGGCGCTGGTCGCGCGCCGATTGCTCGAGGCCGGTCTCCTTCACGGTGACTGCATGACCGTGACCGGTCGCACGTTGGCCGAAGAGGTCGGCGAGGCGATCGAGACCCCTGGACAGGAGGTCGTACGAACCCTCTCTGATCCTTTGAAGCCTCAAGGAGGACTCGTCGTGCTCAGGGGCAACCTGGCCCCAGATGGGTGCGTACTGAAGGTGGCAGGTCACGAGAGAACCTTCCACAAGGGTCCGGCCCGCGTGTTCGAGCGTGAAGAGGACGCCTTCGAGGCCGTGCAGAACGGGTTGATCCGCGAGGGAGACGTCGTCGTGATTCGGGGTGAGGGGCCGCGGGGAGGGCCGGGAATGAGGGAGATGCTGGGCGTCACTGCGGCCATCGCAGGCGCCGGGCTCGGAGAGTCAGTCGGACTGCTTACCGACGGTCGCTTTTCCGGAGCTACACACGGCTTGATGGCCGGTCACGTCGCCCCGGAGGCGGTCGCGGGTGGACCCATCGCCGGTGTTCGAGATGGGGATGAGATCATCTTCGACATTCCTGCCCGGACGCTTTCGTTGGTTGTCGACGAGCACGAATTGAAGGACCGGATCGCTCAGTGGCAGCCTCGGAGCGAATCCGTCCCCCCGGGGGTCATGGCCAAGTACGCGCGCCTAGTGTCTTCGGCGGCGACTGGAGCCACGACTAGCTAGAAACGGCTGTGTGACAACGGCTAGCTGAGAACGACCCGATTCTTTTCGAACGCGTCGATTCGCCCTTCGTGCTGGAGCGTCAGCGCGATGTCGTCCAGTCCTTCCAGGAGGCAACGGCGCTGAAACGGATCCATCGAGAATGTAGCGCTCCAGCCATCCTGGTCCCGTACCACCTGGGCCTCCAAGTCGACCGTGAGCCTGCACCCTCCCTCGCTCTGTGCCGAAGCCATGACGTGAGCGACTTCCGCTGCTGAGAGCTCGACTGGCAGCAGGCCGTTCTGGTGGCAGTTGCTCTTGAAGATGTCCGCGAAGCCCGATGAGATCACCGCCCGGAACCCGTGTTCCAACAGTGCCCACGCCGCATGCTCTCTAGAGGATCCACATCCGAAGTTCCTGCCGGTGACCAGAATCGTGGCGCTTAGATGTTCGGAGCGGTTGAGTACGAAGTCCGGATCCGGCGTTCCATCCGGCCGGTTTCGCCAATCGTGGAAGAGGAACTGTCCGTAGCCGGTACGTTCGATGCGCTTGAGAAACTGCTTCGGGATGATCTGATCCGTATCTACGTCCACCCGATCGAGGGGCGCGACCATGCCTTCGTGTGATGTAAAGGCAATCACGGGCTCATCCACTCCCGAACGTCGACAAAGTGGCCGGCCACTGCGGCTGCCGCAGCCATTTCCGGGCTCACGAGATGGGTTCGGCCTCCACGGCCCTGTCGTCCTTCGAAGTTTCGGTTGGAGGTGGATGCGCACCGCTCTCCGGGGCCCAGGATGTCAGGATTCATGCCGAGGCACATTGAACAGCCAGCCTCTCGCCACTCGAAGCCTGCTTCCAGAAAAATCCGGTCTAACCCTTCGACCTCGGCGGCCCTCTTGATGGCGCCCGATCCGGGCACGACCATGGCCTGGACGCGTTCGTGCACCTTGCGGCCATCCAGTATGGCCGCGGCCGCCCTGAGGTCGTCGAGACGGGCGTTCGTACATGAGCCCACGAAGACTCGGTCCACGGTGACGTCCTGAATCGGAGTTCCGGGCTTTAGGTCCATGTAAGCCAGAGCCCTCTCCATCGCCTCCAGGTCGTCTGGGGAAGTAGCGTCTTCGAGTCGTGGCACCGAGCCGGTAACCGGAACTGTCATCCCCGGGTTGGTTCCCCAGGTTACGAAGGGCTCGAGAGAGGTCGCGTCGATCTCGACGGTGCGGTCGAACACGGCGCCTTCATCGGTACGAAACCCCTCCCAGCGGGCCACGGCCTCGTCGAACACGTCGGCCCCGGGTGCGTTGGGGCGCCCACGCAGATAGCGTGCGGTCTCTTGGTCGGGAGCGATCATTCCGGCGCGAGCTCCGGCTTCGATCGACATGTTGCAGACCGTCATGCGCCCCTCCATCGAAAGTGTGCGCACGGCTTCGCCCGTATACTCGATCACATGGCCCACGCCGCCGTCTATGCCGATATGGCTGATGATCCCCAGAATCAGGTCCTTGGCGGTCACGCCTGGCGGAAGGGCGCCATTCACCCTGATCTCCATCGACTTCGGGCGAGTGAGCGGCAGGCACTGGGTCGCCAACACGTGCTCGACCTGTGACGTGCCAATGCCGAAGGCCAGTGCTCCGAAAGCTCCATGCGTGGAGGTGTGGCTATCGCCGCACACGATCGTCATCCCCGGTTGGGTAAGTCCCAACTCGGGGCCGATGACGTGTACGATGCCCTGATGCGGACTGTCGATATCGTAAAACGTGACGTCGAACTCCGCTGCGTTCGTACGAAGGGCCTCGATTTGACGTCGGGCAAGGTTGTCCACGATCGGCAGCGACCGGTCTGTAGTCGGCACGTTATGATCGATCGTGGCCACGCACAGATCAGGCCTGCGCACCCCTCGGCCGGCGAGGCGAAGTCCTTCGAAGGCTTGGGCCGACGTAACCTCGTGGAGGAGGTGGAGGGCGATGTAAATGAGGTCGGGATGGCCGGCCTCGCTGTGGACCACGTGCGCATCCCAGATCTTGTCCAGCATGGTTCTAGGCATTCCGCTGAGCACCCTCCGTCCCTTCCGAGACCGCTTCTGCGACCGCTGCTCCCATCTGTGCGGTCGTGACGGTCGCTTCGCCTTGACGGGCGAGATCGGCCGTTCGAAGTCCACTGGTCAGGACGCTTTCCACTGCGCGCTCGATGGCAACGGCTTCGTCTTCCAGCTGATACGTGTGACGAAGCAGCATGGCGGCGGACAGAATCATCGCGAGGGGGTTGGCCACTCCGGCACCTGCGATGTCCGGAGCGGACCCGTGTATGGGCTCGAAGATACCCCTTTCGCCGCCCACGCTCGCCGACGCGAGCAGGCCGATCGACCCTACCACTGCGGCGGCTTCATCGCTGAGAACGTCCCCGAACAGATTGGCCGTCAGTATGACGTCGAAATGGGAAGGGTTCAGAACGAGCTCCATGGCGGCTCGGTCGACGAGCATGTGATCGCACGTCACGTCCGCATATTGCTCGGCGATTTCGTCGACCACTTCGCGCCAGAGGCGGGAGCAATACAGGACGTTTGCTTTGTCGATCGAAAGGACGCTCTTTCGGCGATCCCGGGCGGCTTCAAAGGCCACTCTCGCGATGCGAACGACCTCGTCCCGATGATACGTCATCGTGTCGACCGCCGCCCGACCGTCCTCCCTGGGCCCCCGTGGCTCACCGTAATAGAGCCCTCCGGCGAGCTCGCGAACGATGAGGATGTCCGTACCCTCCACGATCTCGGGGCGGAGGGGAGAAGCCGAAGCCAGTGCGGGTGACAGCTTTACCGGCCGGAGGTTAGCGAAGCAACCCATTTCCTGGCGAAGCGTCAGAAGTGCGGCTTCGGGACGCAGCTCGATGGCCACTCCCTCCGAGCGGGGATCCCCCACTGCCCCGAGAAGTACGGCGTCGGCTTCTTGGCAGGCCGCGAGCGTGTCTTGGGGCAGGGGCGTTCCGTGCTTCTCGAAGGCGGACCAGCCCACGTCCTCGAGGTCGACGATGAACTCGTGGTCGAATCGCGCTGCGGTCTCCCGGAGCACTTGGAGGGCGGCCTCCGAGACCTCGGGGCCCACGCCGTCACCCGGGAGCACAGCAAGGCGCCACCTCACGTCACACGCCCCAAAGGTAGTTCTCCTTCTCCAGTTCGATCCCTTCCATGGCCTTGGCCTGCTCCGCCTTGTTGAGGGCGTTGATGTACGCGCGAGCCGCGGCGTCGACCACGTCTGTCGAAGCGCCACGCCCTGCGAACGTGCGGCCGCCGATGCGAGCGTGAAGGTTGACTTCGCCCACGGCGTCTCGGCCCGGCGTCGCGGCCACGATCGCGAAGTCCACGATCTCGACCGTTGTGTCGATCAGTGCATCGATGGCCGAGAACGCCGCAGCGATGGGGCCGTCCCCCTTGCCGGAGGCTTCCATCTCCGGGCCGTTGCCGTGTGTCACTCGGACTCGAGCCGTAGACCACTCACCCCCACAGTTGACGTCCAGCTCGACGAGCCGGAAGGACCTGGGAGCGTCCATCATCGTCCCATGGTGGAGGATCACGAGAAGATCTTCGTCGAGAACCGACTTCTTCTGGTCCGCGAGCAGGGTGAACAACTTGTAAGCCCTGTCCAGCTCTTCAGGTGCCAGTTCGTATCCCAGTTCCTTGTAACGGTTTCCCAGACCATGACGACCCGAGTGTTTACCGAGCACCAGCTGGGTGCCCGGTGCACCCACGATCTCGGGGGTCATGATCTCATAGGTCATTTTTTCCTTTAGCATACCGTGTTGGTGGATGCCTGCCTCGTGAGCGAACGCGTTCTTGCCCACGATGGCCTTGTTGGGTTGAGGATGGATTCCGGTGATGTGAGACAGGAGTTGGCTGGCTTTGTAGATAGCCCTGCTTTCTACGTCTGTGTGGTGCGCGGTCAGGTCGCTACGGACCTTGAGTGCCATCACGATTTCTTCGAGAGATGCGTTGCCGGCACGCTCGCCGATTCCGTTGACCGTGCATTCCACCTGGCGTGCGCCCGCTTCGATCGCCGCCAGGGAGTTGGCCACGGCGAGACCGAGGTCGTCATGGCAGTGCACGCTCACCACGGTGTCGTCCAAGCCCTCGACGTCACGGAAAAGCGTCTCGATCAGCGCTGCGTACTCACCAGGAAGGGTATAACCCACGGTATCGGGGATATTGATGGTCGTCGCTCCGGCTTCCACGGCTGCCCGAACGACCTGACAGAGGAAGTCGACGTCCGTGCGGGTGGCGTCCTCCGCACTGAACTCCACGTCCTCTACAAGGCGCTTCGCTCTCTCCACTCCATCCACGATTCGCTGGAGGCATTCGTCTCGACCGATCTCTAGCTTGTGCTGGAGGTGTATATCCGACGTCGCGAGAAAGACGTGAATGCGTGGGTTCCCCGCCTCTTCGATGGCTTCAGCCGCTCGATCAATGTCGGCTAAATGGGCCCGGGCGAGCGCGGCGATCACCGGACGACGCACCTCGCGAACGATCGCCTGGACGCCGGCGAAGTCGTCTTGGGATGCGATCGGGAACCCTGCCTCGATGACGTCGACTCCTAAATTGTCGAGCTGTGCCGCCATCCTGAGCTTCTCAGCTGTAGACATCGTGGCGCCTGGCGACTGCTCACCATCACGGAGTGTCGTATCGAAGATCGTGATTTTAGCCATGATCGTTCCTCTGCTGCCTGCAATAAAAAACGGGCCCCTCGTCGCCGAGAGGGCCCGCGCATCCCGCGCATCCGGTGGTCAGTCCGCTAAACGGAACTGAGTCTCGGGGTTCGGCGCCCTCTCATCCGGTGAGTAAGCCCCGTAAGTCGAAAGACCCCCGGGTCCAGAATTTCGAGAATGATTCGCAAGGTGCCCCTCGCTCGGAAAGCGGTGTCACAAGTACGAAAATCCAATTTTTAGATAGAAGAAACATCTGGTGCTGTCAACCCTCCGCAAGAAGGGGGCGGCTGACGGGAATGTTTCGTTTGGTGTCGTGCCGAGAAAAGTGTTGGATGCCCCCGGCTCCACGTCTTCTGCATTGAAGGAGCGTGGGCCTTGGAGGCCCGTGCCGGTGACTTCGTAACCATCGATCTGTTGTCGGACGATTTCGATAGCCATTTGCGTGTCGCGGGCCGCTCGGCGGAGAACTGGGAACGTTTACCCTGCGTGTGCGCTGAGGCAGGGAGTAGCCGGGAAGCCCCGGCTACTCCTTTCCCGATTTCGTGGCGCCCAGTGATGCGGGCGCCACCCGGTCAGCAGCCGCAGCCGCCGTCGCCGCAGCCACCACCGCCGCAGTTACAGGTCAGCAGGCTGGCTATTGAGATTCGGCTGTTCTGGATCATGTTACCTCTCCGTAAAAGGTCAAAAGGAAATCGATCAGCAGTCGCGCTCGGATGAGCCCTCGAGCTCGTCGAACAACTGATCGATGCCGGCGCGGAGGCGCCGGAGGCAGTCCGTGTCCACGCAGTAGCAGGAACGCGGGCCATCGCTCTCGCAGGAAATCAGCCCTGCCTCCCGAAGTGCGCGCAAATGCTGGGAGACGGTGGACTGCGCCAGCGGGAGCTCCTCCACGATCTCTCCACAGAGGCATGTACGCCTCTGGGAGAGGGTGCGGAGTATCGAGATGCGGGCCGGATGGCTGAGCGCCTTCGCCCAACCCGCAACAAGAACGTCATGGCTCGAAAAGTCCAATTGGAATCCCACTCCCAAATAATCGTATATCGACGATAAACGATAATAATAGAACGGGGCTATGGCAAGTCCCGTTCCTGCTATACTGTGCCCCAGTCTAGAAACAGTGAAACGGAACGGAGAGTAAATGAAGATCGGGTTGGTGGGATTCGCGGGCTCGGGTAAGACGGCTGTCTTCAATACGATGACGGGGCAGGACGTGTCCGTGGGTTTCGGTGGGGAACTGCGACTCGGCACGGTACAGGTCCCGGACGAGCGGATCGACGCGCTAGCCGCCGTGTTCTCGCCGAAGAAAACGACGTATGCCGAGATGAATTTTTGCGACATTCCGGGCGAGCACGGCGCCGAGAAGAAAGGTCTATCGCCTCACTCCCTTCAGCAGATCCGAGACCAAGAGGCTCTCTGTCTCGTGATACGGGACTTCCCTAATCCTACGCTGGAGGGTGATCCGGACCCAGCGAGAGATCTGGAAGCCTTCCACCTCGAGTGTGTGTTGGCCGATCTGTTGATCGTAGAACGGAGGCTCGAGCGGGCGAAGAAGGAGCGTGCGGAGGCTCCGGAGGTCGCTGCATTCGAGATGATGAAGTCGAGCCTGGAGTCCGAGCGGCCTCTGAGGTCACTCTCCCCCGAGGAGCTGAACCGCGACTATCTAAAAGGCTATGGGTTGGTCACGGACCGTCCGTTGCTCGTGGCGCTGAACCGCGCCGAAGCGGAAGTGGCGGAGCCCTTGTCAGGAGAGTTCTTGGCTCGACTCGAAGATCTGCAGGCGGCTGGAATGGTCCTGTCCGCCAGCGTTGAGGCCGAGATCGCCGGACTGGATCCGGAGGATCAGAAGGCCTTCCTAGAGGATCTCGGACTCGATGAGTCGGCCCTGTCGCGCTTCATCCGCACCGCGTATGGCCTTTTGGATCTCATGTCGTTCTTCACGGTCGGTGAGGACGAGGTGCGAGCGTGGACGATTCAGCGTGGCACGCGGGCACGCGCTGCGGCGGGCAAGATCCATTCCGACCTCGAGCGAGGATTCATCCGGGCGGAGGTCACCCCCTACGAGACCTTCAGAGAGCTCGGGTCCGAGCAGGCGGTCAAGGAGGCCGGCCGGCTTCAGGTGGAGGGTAAGGACTACGTCGTCGAGGATGGCGACATCATGCACGTCCGCTTCAACGTTTGACAGCAGGGCGAGACACGTTCGGAGGGAACCTGGCTTGGACTACGTCGCCGTAACCGTCATCGGCCTGTATTTCGCCGGAGTCACCGCGGTCGGGGCCGTGATGGCGCGTCGGTCGAAGGCGTCCAAGGACTGGGCAGTAGCCGGGGGAGGGATGTCGGGCGTTCTGGTGGCCTTCGGGCTGGCGGGTGCCCGCATCGGTGGGGCGGGAACGTACGGCGTGGCGGGCGACGTGATGAATGGCGGTGTCTGGAACATGTGGTGGTACGCCATCAGCTCGCTCTCTGCGATGATCCTGGTCGGCCTCGCCTTTGCCGTCTACTACCGACGCCTTGGGCTCCAGACCGTCGGTGAGCTGTTCACGCTTCGATTCGGTTCGGAGCGGTGCCAATGGCTGACCAGTCTCTGTGTCCAGACCGAGTACGGCATCGTCAACGTCATCGAGGCTTATGTGATCGGGGTGATCATCAGCTCACTCACGCCCCTGTCCATGTTCCACGGAACGATGATCGCGGCCGCGGTGCTGGCCACCTACGTGTCACTGGGAGGCCTTTGGGGCACGGCCGTGACCAACGTGATCCACTGCATCGTGATCCTGGTGGCTTTGTTCGCCGTCGGCCTGGTGGGCATTCGCGACTTCGGTGGGTGGGACGTGGTTACCCAGCAGGTGGACGCAGGGCTCGCGCGAACGTCTGGGACCCCCGGTCGCTGGTGGGCGTTCACAGGTGGAGGGATGGGCGCGATTCTGGCGATGTTCTTTTCCGCGACCATCCACTCTCCGGCCGCCTCAATCTATGCGAACTACTCGACGGCCATCCGGAGCGAGAGGAGTCTCGCCCCGGCGTTCATAGTTGGAGGAGCTATCGCGGCCCTGATGCCGATTTTGGCGGGTGTCGTAGGAATTCTTACGCTCGCTCGGTATGGACCGAACCAGGGATTGGCCGGTTACCGCAATCTCACGACACTGGCGGCGGAGATCAGTCCCATTTGGGGGGGAGTCGCCCTGGCCGCTGTGCTTGCGGCGGTCATTTCGTCGGGCGGCCCGATTCTCCTCTCGGGTGCGACCATGTTCGTTCGAGACTGGATGCCGTGGACGCGTGAGTACTCCTCGGAACGCAGGTTGCGCTTCTATCGGAGGGTCACCGTCGGCTACGCCGTGTTGTCCGCCCTGGTCGCGTGGTGGATCGCCACCGGCACGACCGTCTCCATCCTGGATATGCTACTCTTCGCGTTCGCCATGGTCGTGCCGGCGGCCATCTCCGTGACGTTTGTGCTCTATTGGCGCCGCACAACGGAGCCAGGGGCCTTCTGGGGCATGCTCGTGGGCTACGGAGCGGGTGCGGTGTGGTTCCTGCTGATCAAGTGGGCTTTGTGGACCGACCTGCAGGCGTCGCCCGCCGCGTCATCGATCGTCCGCCTGGTCGTCTCGCTCCTGACGGCGAACGGAGAGGGTCTCGATCCGGCGTACGTCACGACACTGGTTCCGTTGATCGTCGTCCCGGCCGTCTCGCTGTGCACCGAGTTGTCCTTGGAGAAAGAGGCCGAGTTCCGGGAGCGCCTCGCTTCTCCGGCCGAAGCGGAATAGTACTGCAGGGTCCGAGGCCACGGGCCCGACTCAAGCGATGGCCGCCCTCGGGTCCCCTACCCGCTGGAGAAGAAACAGCCCGAGAAAGAAGAAGCCGGCCAGCATCAGGAAGCCGGGTCTCTGGTTCCCGCCACCCATCAGCGTCACGTAGCCGAAGAGCGTCGGCCCCAGGACGGAGGACGCCTTCCCGCACAGTGCGTAGAAGCCGAACATCTCCGATTCCTTTCCCTCAGGGATCAGCAACGCCATGAAGCTCTGGCTCGCGGCCTGAACAGAGCCCAACCCGAGCCCGGCGACCACCGCCACCCGTAGAAGACCATCGGATCCCGGATGAAGAAGGCCGAGATGCTCACCATGATCCAGACGACGAGCACCCCATTCAGCACTTTCTTGGGAGCCCAACGGTCGGTGGGCTTGGCCAGAGAGAAGGC
>Ga0310123_10000503_pt1 | contig 35035 bp, 26 predicted proteins | sample CB6_AW_1057_MG_FD_203505 | JGI IMG/M metagenome (GOLD analysis project Ga0310123, IMG submission 203505) | Marine microbial communities from Western Arctic Ocean, Canada - CB6_AW_1057 | ecosystem: Environmental > Aquatic > Marine > Oceanic | place: Canada: Western Arctic Ocean | collected... | reverse complement strand
CCCAAGGTGGGGGCTTTCGGATCGCCGTAATGCTGATGGTGTCCATAAACCGAGTCGCGAAATGGCGTCACCTGTGCGGGCCCCGATGGTGGAACCGCTATTTTTTCAGGCGTGACCTGCTCCCTGATTCCCGAATCCGGCTCCTGCGCCCCAACGCCAAATTGACAGGTGAGACAGATCGCTGTCACGGTCACGCTGCCGAGCAGTTTTCGCATGTGCCGGTTAGCTTGCATGGCTTGGTATCCCATCACCTGTCCGTTGGCCGGAAAACTCCCCATCCATCTGCCTACTGCGGGCTGACGTCTTGACCGGTATCGATTCAGTCGACGGCGGCACTTGCGAGACGTCGTAGGGAATTGAGCGATTCTCGGAAAGGTAACGGGTTCGGTACCCGCAGGGCGCAACGATCGTCAAACTCGATCGCCGTCAAACTCGATGCAGTTTCGCCGCAGGCTGCGGAGTAACCAAACTTCTCCCAACCTTCAACCCTGTCAGGCCGTCTGTTCGATCGAAGTCCTTGTTTCCAATGGGCCGGGGCTTATCGCGGCGCAAAAAAAGGAAACTCATCACCGACGGACAAACCGGAATCTGTTACACTGCCCTCTGGATCGCTGATCGAAAGGAGGCTGCTGTGAAGAGTCTCAAAGGCCTGGCTGTTTTTCTGGCGCAATTTCTCCGCGACGAGCCTCCCTTTTACGAACTGCAAGCGATCGGAAAATGGTTTTCCGAACTGGGCTATCAAGGCCTTTAGATTCCTGCTGGGGACCCTCGGACGATTGATCTCGACACGGCTGCTGAATCGAAGACGTATTGCGATGACTATCAAGGGCGGCTGCGCGAGCTGGGCTTAGAGCCGACCGAACTGGCCGGATATCTGCAAGGACAGGTGCTGGCGGTACATCCGGATTACGAGCAGATGTTCGAAGTGTTTCATCCGCCGGGCCTTCGAGGCCAAGCGCGGACCGAGTGGGCGGCTGAGCAGTTGCGAAAGTGCATTTTGGCTTCGGTTAACATGGGCACCCACTGCGTGCCGGTGCTGTCGGGTGGTTTTGCCTGGCACATGGTTTATCCCTGGCCGCAACGTCCGCAGGGGATCATCGCTGATGCCTTTCGCGAGTTGGCCCTCCGTTGGCGGCCGCTTTTGGATTTGGCCCATGAGCACGGCCGGGTCTTTGGCTTCGAACTGCATCCCGGCTCAGACCTGTTCGACGGCGCGACCTACGAAATTTTTCTCGACCATACGGGCAATCATCCGGCCGCGTGTCTGAATTACGATCCCAGCCATTTAGTGCTACAACAACTCGACTACCTGGAGTTCATCAAACTGTACGGCGAGCGGATTCGCGAATTCCACGTCAAGGATGCCGAGTTCCGTCCTTCGGGCCGCGTCGGCGTTTACGGCGGATACCAACCTTGGCCGCAACGGGCCGGCCGGTTTCGTTCGCTCGGTGACGGTCAGGTCGACTTCCAACAAATCTTCACGCTGCTCGCCGAGGTCGGCTATGACGGCTGGGCCGTGCTGGAATGGGAATGTTGCATTAAGAGTCCAGAGCAGGGGGCGCGGGAAGGCGCCGCATTTATTACCCGCCACATCATTGAAACAACGGCTGTCGCTTTCGATGATTTCGCGGCCGGCCAAACGGACGTGCAGCGGAACCGGCGGATTCTTGGTTTCGATGCGTAGCTGCAAGCGACAGACCATACTCAGCACAGCCACAGATTAAGGGAGGGCAAGGTTCCTGCCGAGCCGTCGGATCGGTGATATTCACGGTTCCGAAGGAACTTCGGCTTGCTTGGCCGTCGAAGTTCCGGAGAACCAGACAGGATGGTTTGCAAAACAAACCGCCGGTGGCGGCTCAGCGGGAGCTTCGCCCTCCCGAAGGACCGCAATTTGTGATCGCTGGAAGTTGAACACACCGCACATCGCCACGAGATAGAAAAAAGGACTAACGGTGAAATCCTGGAAACGCAAACTCCGCATGGGCATGGTTGGCGGCGGTCAGGGCGCATTTATCGGCGGCGTTCATCGAATCGCGGCGACATTGGACCAGCAGATCGAATTGGTCGCCGGTTGTTTTTCCCGCGATCCCGAAAACACGCGCGAAACCGGCCGAGAGCTTTATCTTGATCCGTCGCGCTGCTATGCAACCTACGAAGAGATGGCGGCGACAGAATCCCGGCTTCCGGAAGAGAAACGCATAGATTTTGTCTCTATTGTGACGCCCAACGTCTCGCATTTTTCGATCGCCAAAACCTTCCTCGAGGCCGGCGTTCACGTGGTCTGCGAAAAACCGGTGACTTACAGCCTGGATGAGGCCCGGCAACTGGTTCAGTTGGTCGAACAGACGGGCCTGATCTTCGCGGTGACGCATAACTACACCGGTCACCCGTTGGTCCGGCACGCCCGCCATTTGTTTCAAGACGGCCAAATGGGAACGGTCCGCAAGGTGATCGTCGAGTACTTGCAGGAGTTTCTGATGGTCCCCCACGAAAAGTTGGGACACAAACAGGCGGCCTGGCGGGTGGACCCGGCGCAATCGGGAATCGGCGGCACCTTGGGCGACGTCGGGACACATTGTGTGAATCTGCTGGAATACGTCACCGGCGATTTGATCAGCGAAATGTGCGCCGACAAAAGCACCTTTCTCCCCGACCGAACGCTTGAGGAAGACGTCAACCTGCTGTTGCGTTTTCAAGGGGGCGGCAAAGGGATGATGACCATCAGTCAGGTGGCGACCGGCGAGGAAAACGGCCTGAAGATCCGCGTTTACGCCACACAGGGCGCGATCCTTTGGGCTCAGGAAAACCCGAACGAACTGAAAGTCTATCGATACGGCCAACCGAGGCAGACACTCACCCGAGGACACGCCGACTACCTTTCCGAGGCGGCCAACGCCTGCACCCGCATCCCGACCGGTCATCCGGAAGGCTACCTGGAAGCCTTTGCCACGATTTATACCGGAGTGACCGAGGCGGTCCGCCGACATCTCGACGGCCGTCCGCTGAAAATCGAGGAGTACGATTTCCCGACGGTTTACGACGGACTACGCGGCATGCAATTCATCACCCAAGCCGTCGAATCAGCCGACAACGGTTCCACATGGGTCTCGATGGGGGGGATTTCCAGTTAGTCGTTTCCAGTTTCCAGAGACTACGACGACTCTTCAGAAACTAGGATACTGCTTGGCGAACTGATGCCGCCTTGGGACAGATCAGCGGAAAGAGACTGGTGTACGAAACGTCTTATTAATCATCCAAATTGTCGAACTGTTGCCGGACTTTAGCGATACCCCTCTTGATTTCAGGTCCTGGATACCATCTACGTCTGGTGTCACTCCCGATGCGAGATACAAAAATTTCAGGTGGGCTGAGATTCAATTCATCAACGATGCGACTTGAGATTTTGACAATCCATCCAAGGCCCTTTGGCCCCCATAGATGCAGTAACCTGAGATGCAAACATCCCTTCGTCGTGCCCTTCCAGCGACTGTAGAAATAACAAGGTAGAGCGAAAGTATTCCAATCGCTTGACACGCTTTTCAGCTTGAATCCCCCTATTTTTCTTGCGTGGGCGACCGGGGCCACGCTTTTCCTTTGAAACGTCATTTTGCAGGGCCTCTTGAACAACTTCAATCGCCATCTTGAGTCCGTCACGACTGGAGCCCGACACTATCCAGCCATCTTTTTCAATTTTGACAACCATCGGAGAAAACCCTTGACAGCACAAGTGCATGCTGGTGGCGTACAGTCGAGGCACAAAAGGAGCCAGAATAGACTTCTCCGTTGCCTAGAGGAGCATGACCGCCTTAAACTGCTCCGAATCGCTGTTTGGCTTTGATCAGCGACCTCAAACCATTGAGCCTGTGAGTCCTGGCCGACTTACAGGCTTTTCTCATTTTTTCTTGAGCGTGTTACATCTCGGGAGCCATGTCTTGTCAAGTCAAAATGAGAGTTTTGAATGCCACCTTCGGAAAATAGTTGAATATTTGTCCCAGTCATAAAAAAAACCGCCAAATTGCTTTGCGAACGGGATAATTCCTTTTGCAAAAGTCCTGTTGCATTGAAAAACAGCCGGCTCACACCGGCCGCTCGCCGTAGCGTCGTGATTGGTTCAGCGCATGCTGATTATTTCTGCCCCTGCTTGCGAATTCTGGCCCAGGTATCGCGCAGTGAGACCGTGCGGTTGAAGACCGGATGGTCCGGCCTCGAATCAACCGAGTCGACACAGAAATACCCCTGACGCTCGAATTGGAAACGGCTGCCCGGCTCGGCAGCAACCAGTGACGGCTCCAGCCGGCAGTCCGTCAGTACATGAAACGAGTCCGGGTTCAAATTCGCGTGGTAATCCTGACCCTCTGCCGCGTCATCCGGATCGGGCTTCAAGAAGAGGTGATCGTACAGCCGCACCTCGGCCCGAACGGCATGACTGGCCGAGACCCAGTGCAGCGTCGCCTTGACTTTGCGGCCGTCGGGTGCGTCGCCGCCGCGGGTTGCGGGGTCGTAGGTGCAGCGCAGTTCAACGATTTCGCCGGTTTGGGGGTTCTGAACGACATCGACGCAGGTGATGAAGAAGGCGTACCGCAGCCGGACTTCGCGGCCGGGCGCCAGCCGGTAGAACTTCCTGGGCGGATCCTGCATAAAGTCCTCGCGCTCGATGTAGAGTTCGCGCGAGAAGGGCACCTTTCGCGTCCCGGCGCTGCGATCTTCCGGATTGTTGATCGCCTCCAGCTCTTCGGTTTGATCTTCGGGGTAGTTCTCGATCACGACTTTTAACGGCCGCAGCACGGCCATCACACGGGGAGAGTGCCGGTTCAAATCTTCGCGGACGGCGTTTTCGAGGACCACCATGTCGGTCACGCTGCTGAACTTCGTTACACCAATCTGCTGACAGAAGTTGCGGATGGCCTCGGGAGTGTAGCCGCGTCGCCGCAAACCGCGAAGGGTCGGCATCCGCGGGTCGTCCCAGCCGCTGACGCGATGCTCTTCGATCAACTCGAGCAGCTTCCGCTTACTCGTGACCGTATAGGTCAGGTTCAACCGGGCGAACTCAATCTGCTGCGGATGGTAAACACCCAGTGCTTCGAGGTACCAGTCGTAAAGCGGGCGGTGGTCCTCGAATTCGAGCGTGCAAATGGAATGCGTGACCCCTTCAATGGAATCGCTTTGCCCGTGCGTGAAGTCGTACATGGGATAGATGCACCATGCATTGCCGGTGCGGTGGTGCTCGGCGTGCAGAATTCGGTACATGACCGGATCCCGCAGATTCATGTTCGGAGAGGTCATGTCGATTTTCGCCCGCAGCGTTTTTGCGCCGTCGCTATATTCATCCATCCGCATCCTTTCAAACAGGTCGAGATTCTCCTCGACCGAGCGGTTGCGGTACGGACTTTCCCGGCCCGGTTCGGTGAGCGTGCCGCGATAATCGCACATCTGTTCGGTGCTCAAATCGCAGACAAACGCCTGGCCCGCCTTGATAAGCTGTACGGCCCACTGGTAGAGCTGCTCGAAGTAATCGGAGGCGTAGAACTCATGGTCGGCCCAGTCGAAGCCGAGCCAGCGGACGTCCTGCTTAATCGCCTCGACAAACTCGGCCTCTTCCTTGGTGGGGTTGGTGTCGTCGAACCGCAAATTGCACCGCCCATCAAAATCCTCGGCGATGCCGAAGTTCAGGCAGACCGACTTGGCATGCCCAATGTGCAAATAACCGTTCGGCTCGGGGGGAAAGCGCGTGCAGACGGAGCGGTCCCATTTGCCGGTGTTCATGTCCGCGGCGACAATTTTCCGGACGAAATCGGTCAGTGCGATTTTTTTCTGTTCAGTCATAGTTACGTGTCCGTTCGCGATCGTGGAGGGAATCGGTCTCGTCCTGCAGAGCTTCCAGTTCTGCGATCGCTTCCAGGTCCTTCGGTCTGCCTGCGGCGCGTTTGACGTGAATCAACTGTTGGAGATTGAGGCAACGGCAGCGAATGCTGAACAGCTCAAGCTCGAAGGTGTGCGGCAACAAATCATCGTAGCAGCCACCATCGATGATTTTGCCGAGCAGATCAAGAGATCCTAGGTTTGTGCTCAAGGTGAAGTTGAGTCCCCGCTCGATGGTCTCTTTGTCCCACTGAAAGGGCAACCCGGCAGGGGCCCCCCGCAAGTAGGGGTTCAATCTGATCACGGCTTTGGCGAGTCGCTTGATGTTTTCTTCAGACCGTTGATAAACGACGTCGACGTCTTCGGTAAGACGTGCTCCCCCATGGACCGTGGCTGCAACGCCGTCGATCAGAATGAAGTTCACTCCACCGTCTGCCAGTGACTTCAACAATCCTTCAAAGTCGGTCATCTGTGTGCTTTCGCTGTCCGCCCGGCACGGCGGAGTTCGATTGCGAACCGCTTCAATTCGATGAGTTTACGAATCCGTTCTTCAGGGGAAAGCTTCAGGTTCTCTCGGAGAAGCGTTCGCTCAATATCTTTTTGATAGGCTTCAATGACCGGATCGGGTTTGATCGGCGGAGTTGTGGGCATGGCTGCGCTCTCCAAGAATCATCATACCAATCAGACACCAATCCCGACGAGAGCACTCTAAACCATCCCCAAGGCCCGGTCGATGCGGGCTAGACAGCGGTCCCGTCCCAGCAGCTCCAGACACTCGAACATGCCTGGGCCCTTCGGTTTCCCGCTGACGGCCACCCGCAGGGCGTGAATGATCTGGCCGACCTTAATCTCTTCAGCTTCGAGGAATTGGTGCAGCAGTTCGTCGGTGGTTTCGACATCGAACGGATCGAGCCTCGCCAGTTGTTCCTGAAACTTCTTCAGCAACGGCGCCGCCTCCGGTGGACTTTGAATTCGTTTCTTCAGCGCTTTTTCGTCGTACTGCAGATCGTCGTCATCGACGAAGTACTCGTCGAACTCTAGGATGTCGCTGAAGATTTTCAACCGCTCGGCCAGTGCGATGATCAGCCGGCCCAGAAAGATACGGTCCTCCGCGCTCACGGTGTCCGGCCCGGTGGAGTCGATCAGCTTCGCCCTGATGAGAAACGGCAGACACCTCTCGACTTTCTGGTCGATAGGGAGCTGATTCATCCAGTGTTGCTGATAGCTGTCAAGCTTGTCGGGGTCGAGACCAGCGGGACTTTTGATCACACGATCGAGTGTAAAATGCTCGACGACAAACTCGCGAGACATGATTTCGGTCTTGTCGTCGTACGACCAGCCGAGCCGCGCCAGCGCATTCAACACGGCCGCGGGCAGGTAACCGATCTTTTCATAGTATTCGACCATCACGGGATCGAGACTGGCGATGTCGCTTACGCAATTGTGGGGGTCTACTTTCTGCAGATTGCTACCAAGTCGAGTGACGGCTTCGAACATCTTCCTGAACTTCGGATTTTTGCGATACTTGTCTAGCTTGCGCTTGCTCAGCTTCTCTTTAGATCCCGGAGCGGCGACGTAGGGGATGTGAGCGAACTCGGGCAGTTCGTGTCCCAGCGCCTGGTAGATGAGCGTCTGCACGGCGGTGTTGCTCAGATGCTCCTCGGCCCGAATGACGTGTGAAATCCGCATGTGAACGTCATCGACCACGGTGGCAAAATTGTACAGCGATGAGCGATTGGACCGGCAGAGGACCGGATCGGCCATCAGCCCACAGTCCCACTCGACCCGGCCACGGATCAGATCGTCGATGACGACCTTTTCTTCGCGCGGCACCAGTAGCCGCAGCACCGGCTGCCGTCCTTCAGCTTCGAGTTGCCGTTTCTGCTCGTCGGTTAGGTCAAGCGAGCGGCGAACGTTCAGGTAGGTTTGCTTTTCCTTCTCGGCCGTTTGACGGTCCTCTTCGATTTGCTCGCGGGTGTCGTAGTCGTAGTAGGCTTTCCGGTCGGCGACGAGTTTCTCAGCCGCCTGGCGATACATCTCGCCCCGCTGCGACTGAAAATAGGGACCACAGGCTCCGCCGACGTCCGGGCCTTCGTCCCAATCGAGACCGAGCCAACGGAACGCCTGCAGGATCCGCTCGAGGGCCTCTTCGATGTTGCGATCCCGATCGGTGTCGTCGATTCGCAGGACGAACTGACCGCCGTGATGCCGGGCCCATAGCCAGTTGAACAACGCGGTTCGCATCCCGCCGATGTGCATGTAACCGGTGGGACTTGGGGCAAATCGGGTTCGGACGTTCGGCATTTCGAAAACCAACGGTTGAGAAACGGAATCAGACACAGGCAAGTCAGCGGAAAAATCGACAACCCGGCACGAATTCGCGTCCATTTTGTGGTTTCGCGTGTTCCACGTCTAGCCCACATGTTCAACTTGGTCTGCACACTTTCAGCGGAAAGTCCTGTTTTTGCTGTTGACACCTTTGCCTGAATGATCTGGCGTGACCGCTCGCAAGTTTCTCGAAAATGGCAGAATCTATTCGGCTGCGAGAGCCTCTTTCATCTTCTCCGCAAGAATGAAAGAGGCTTGTTGCGTTGTGGTGTCTTGCGAGCGGATGCCGCCCGGTGGTTCAGCACGAGCCGTGCCATTTTTTTCGATCATCCGTCCGAATTGAGCGAAGCGTTTGGGCACGCCCGGACCCAGATGGATGCTGTTTCCATCGGCGCTGTGCCCGAAGAACCCCTACGTAGACGAAAGGGATGTCATGCTCGTACTCAGCCGCAAAAGGGGCGAAAAGATTGTCATGGGCGACAACATCTGCGTGGTCGTTATTTCGGTACACGGGAATCGTGTGAAGCTCGGAATTGAAGAACCGGCCGAAGTTCCGATTCGACGGCTGGAACTGCTCGACAGCGAAAGTGCAGCGCTGCGAAAAGTCGATCAACACGACCGTCGGTCGAAATCGCCCGTCGTGGTCCTCGGTTAAACCGAGCGTCTCTCAAACAGAGGCAGGCTGCGTCGCGGGGACCATTCAGGTGGAAGGGACAAATCGGCCGACCGACGATGGCCGCTTCAAATCACAGCGACCGCCTCAACTTCGAATTGCAGACCAGGTACGGCCAATTCGATCCATGTTTTACTGTGTAGTCCGTGGTTCTCTGCGGATTTCAGTTGACGGGTTCAGTTTCTGACTTGGTTCAGGCTCCCGGTGCCGCGGTCTTCAGTTCGTCGACTAAGACCCGCAAGAAGGGCTCGACATCGGTCACCAGACCAATGGTCTGGAACGTGCCGCGGTCGGCGAGTTTGGTGACGCTGGCCGGGTTGATGTCTACGCAGGCCACCTTGACCCGCGCGGAAAGTAGGTTGCCCACCGCAATGGAATGCAGTGTGGTGGCGATCATCAGGGCGAATGTGATCTCACGACTCATCTCGCGCATGCGGCGTTGGGCTTCGATGACGTCGGTGATGACGTCGGGAAGCGGACCGTCGTCGCGGATGCTCCCTGCCAACAAGAACGGGACGTCTTTCTTCACGCATTCGTACATAATACCGCTGGTGAGCAGCCCCTGCTGAACCGCCGGATTGATTCCGCCGGCGCGGCGGATTCGATTGATCGAACGGAGATGGTGCTCGTGCCCCTCTTCGATCGATCCACCGTGTTCTAGCGAGATTCCGAGACTGGTCTCGAAAAAGGACTGCTCGATGTCGTGAGCGGCCAGCGCGTTGCCGGCGAAGAGCACATTGACATAACCGTGCCGGATCATATTGCTGAGGTGTTCCCGGCTGCCGGTGTGTACGATGGCCGGACCCCCGACGAGGAGAATTTTGCCGTCGCCGTCGCGGGCGCGGCGCATCTCGGCGGCGATTCCACGGACGGTCACGCTTTTCGGTTTCTCGCTCGAGACGGTGCTGTGCATGAAACTGAAAGCGTCGTGACGGCCTGTATCTCGCTCCAGCGGATGCACGCGGGTCCCCAGCCGGCCGACCACGATCGTGTCTCCCTGGCGGACGTCCGACATTGGCACACAGGTGGCTGTCAATTTGTCGAGGTCAACCTGAATGCCGCAATCCATCTCCTGCAGCGAGACCGGAATCCAGCTCCCGTTGATGCGGATCTCCGTGTCTTGATTGGTGGTCGCATAAAAACTTTCGGGGAACGCCCCGTCCATGTCGGCTTCGAGCAACCGGCAGTCCTGTTGGTGTACGGTGACCGCGCCGTGCTGGCTGATAGCGACCAAAATTTCTTCCAACTTCTCCATAGAATCGGCTATCACCCGCAGCCGTGCAAAGCTGGGGTCGCTGCGGTAGTGACCGATTTCGACTTGCTGCGTCTCGAACCGTCCGCCCAGCGCGGTAATTCCATCGAGCACCTTGGGAAGAATCAGACTGTCGATGATGTGTCCGGTCAGTTCGACGTCTTCGACGAATTCGGTCTCCACAGGGGTGCTTTCGGTCGATTTCGGCAAAGCGTTTTCGGTACTCATGCAACCGTTTGCTCCGGTGAGGATTGACAATCGGCTATCCACGACTGACTATTGAACGCTTCCTCATCCTCAATCGTCAACCCGCCAATCCTTGATTCTGCAAATTTTTCCGATGGAAGATCTTCTGAAAGAAATGTCCCTGCCTGGGCTGGGTGTGGTCATTGTCGTCAGCCTTGCTGCGCTGGGATGGTCTGCCGAGTGGCTCGTTCGTGAAGCGGTTGCTTTGTCGGAACGGTCGGGGATTCCCAAGGTGGTCATCGGCGCCACCGTCGTCAGCCTGGGCACGACCGCCCCCGAGGTGGCCGTCTCGGTGATGGCGGCCGTCAACAAAAAACCCGAACTGGCGATGGGCAATGCCGTCGGCTCGATCATTTGCGATACCGGTCTGGTGCTGGGAGTGGCCTGTTTGATCTGTCCGCTGCCATTGCCAAAAAACATCGTCAACCGTCAGGGTTGGGTTCAGTTTGCCTCGGGAATTCTGCTGGTGGCCGCCAGTTGGCCCTGGTCGGACCCCACCAGCGTCTTCAGCGGTGCCGGCGGACGGCTCTCGCAGCTTTGGGGGTTCGGCTTCCTCGTGTTACTGGGATTCTATTTGTGGATTTCCTGGCGCTGGGCCAAGGAGATGGGAAACGGCAGCCCACTGGAAGAACTGGAAGTCGACGTGACGGCGCCGCTGCCCGTCGTGTTGGCGAAACTTTTCTGCTCGATTGCGTTGGTGGTCATCGCTTCGAACGTGTTGATTCATGCCGTCTCTATTTTTGCCGACAGGATTGGCATCCCGCAATCGATCATCGCCGTCACGCTGGTGGCCCTCGGTACCTCGCTGCCGGAACTGGTGACGGCAATCACGGCGGCGCGACACGGACACGGTGATCTGGCGGTGGGAAACGTCGTCGGCGCCGACGTGCTGAATGCGCTGTTCGTAGCGGGTGCGGCGGCAGCGGTGACCCCGCAGGGGCTGGAGGTTTCGGTCGACTTTTTTCAGCGAATGTTTCCCTTCATGATAGGACTGTTGCTAGTTTTACGCGCCGGAATTTTCTTTTCGGGCGATCGGTTGAATCGTGGTTTTGGGATGGTGTTGCTGGCGCTGTATGGTCTGTTCCTGGTCACTGTGTTTGTCCATGTCCTCTCAAAACCGGCGAACGTTGCCGGCTGACGACGGGTGGCGGGGCGTGAGCGACAACGTCGCCCCGTACTGAGCCGTTGACGTGACACCGAGTGAAACCTGCGACTGCTTGCTCAAAGCAATCTCGTAGGTCATGCTCGGCATGACAATCATCTTTGCTTTGACGGTTCCGAGTCGAAGGGGAAATGAAATTTTCCTCTTGGCGCAACCTTGGCGTCGAAAAAATTCTCTTAAAGTTTACAATTTGAGTTGTCTCTCAAACGTCTTTCCATGTGCAGTTTCACGCCTCCATTTCATCAGGAAGATCATCCGTGAGCGTTTCAGACCACGCCGAGACAATCGAACCAAAAAACGCGGGAGATTCTCGACATCGGATCACACAGGTGGCTTTGCACCCCGTGACGATGCCGCGGATTTATACGACGTACGTCGCTCCCGCGGGCGGTCATGCGGAAGGGAAAGCTGGCTCGCGATACTTGCTCTTGGAACTCAAGACAGAGGACGGGACGTCCGGCTGGGGCGAGTTGTCGGATATTGAATCGACTTGGAACACGCCGGGCACTTCGGTGCTACAAGGCTTTTTGAAAAGTCGCTTAAAGGGCCGGGATGTGCTGTATCGGCAACGAATCAGCGACGAGGTGGCCGGCGAAATCCCGACCGATTGGCATCGCGAACTTCGGCAAATGTTGGCGATGACCGTCGACACCGCCCTGCTCGATTTAGCCGGCCGAATTCATCAGGTCCCGGCCTATGAACTACTCGGTGGACTGTACCGAGATCGCCTGCCAATTTGCTGGGTGGCGTTCATTCGCGACACGGCTTCCTTGGAAGAAGAGATCCGGGAGAAGGCGGCGGCAGGTTTTCGCGCCTACAAGCTGAAGGTCGGTCTGGATTTTAAGGCCGACGAGGAGCACGTTCGGGCAATCCTCGCCATTGCCGGACCAGACGTCTATCTCAAAGTCGACGCCAGCGGTTCCTGGGAAGAGCAAGAAGCGATCGAAAAAATCCACACGCTGGAAAAGTTGGGAGTGGATGCGGTCGAGACGCCTCTTCAAGCCGCGTCTCGCGGAATCGCCAAGAACCACCCCGAACAGGTCAATGATCACGTCGACCGAGTCGCCGAGAGTTTGGCGCGGGTCCGTCAAGCGGTCTCCGCGCAAATCATCGAGCACGTTGTGGACTTCTCCGATGAGTTTTCGCTGGCGTTGGCCCACACACGAGCGATCGACGTGTTCAACGTGATTGTCAGCCAGGCTGGCAGCGTCGCTCGCGCCCAGCGGCTGATCCAGATTGCCGAAGCGGCCGACATCAAAGTGTTGCTGGGCAGTACGGTCGAGTTGGGCGTGGGAACAGCCTGTGCACTGCACCTGGGTTGCGCGGCGCGCGGCGTTCAGATCGCCTCCGATTTGGTCGGCCCGGGATTGCTCGTGGACGACGTCATCGAGCCAAAATTTCAGTACAACCAGGGCGATTTGCCCATCCGCCACGCGGCGGGACTGGGCGTGACACCCTCTGTTGACCAATTAACGAAATATCGCACCGAAGCAGCATCTTCGTAGCGCCTTGGTTCCTTGTCAAATCTCTAACAACGGCTTTGATCGGGAGGGCGAAGCTCCCGCTGAGCCGGTTCTCGCCGTGAAACCTGCTGCGGATCGGCAGGAGCCTCGCCCTTCCAAACCCGTCAATCTCAATCATACAACACGAGTGCCATGCCCACGACCTTTGATGTGGGTATGCTTCGCCGTCGTCCAAAAGATTTCTGTTTGTAAGCCACAAGACCGAAGACGACACACGCCGATCCTTGCATCGACCTTCAAATGTCGAGAAACTGTGCATGCCAACACTTTCCCAGACAATAGGATGTTGCATCGTGGCCAAGCAGTTGAACTCGCGGTTCTTGCGCTGCATGGGTGACGTTGTCAAAGCTCTTCGTGATCTTGACCATTCCGCGCGAGCCAAACAGGTTGTGGATGTTCTCGAACGCACTGTTGACGTCCCACCGGAAGATCTGGAGCGAAAAACTAAGAATGGGCAGACGATTTTCGAGAATGACGTTCACTGGTGCAGGGCCTACCTTGTAAAGGCAGGATATATCGACTCATCGAAACGAGGTGTCTGGACGCTCACCGCAAAGGGGCGAACGGCAAAGATCGATGACGAATTGATCAGCGAAATACTTCCGAACCGTACAAAAGGAATCGCGAAATACTTCCGAGAAGCAAGAAACGCCTGAACTGGTTCCTACGGAAATTGAAGACGTCGAAAGCGATGTCGATTTGGAGTACCGGGCAGAAGTCTTGACAAGGCTGAGAAGCCTCACCTCAGCGGGTTTTGAACATTTCTGCCAGGAACTCTTGCTGGAAACGGGTTTCGAGGATGTTGAAGTTACAGGTCGGAGCGGAGACCGTGGAATCGATGGTCAAGGAATTTTGAAAATCAACCCCTTGTATTCAATGAAGGTTGCTTTTCAGGCTAAACGATATATCGATACGGTTGGCTCCGGCGTTGTACGTGATTTCCGAGACTCGGTCGTCGGCAGGGCCGACCGAGGCCTGCTGATTACAACTGGAACTTTCACCCGCGGTGCTTAAATCAAAGCGACGAGAGACGGCGCGATGCACATCGAGCTAATCGACGGTCAAATGATCCTCGATCTCATGCAAGAATATGAATTCGGACTGAAATCCGTTTCAACATTTCGTGTGGACAATGGCTTCTTTGAGAAATTTGAGATTGAGCAATAATCTCATCATCCGCGAAATACACAACCCCTTCAAATACTCCAACAACGCCCGCCTCTCCGCTTCGTAGAGCGCGTCTGGGAAACGGTACCCGGTGGATGATCTGCCGGGGTGGTGGTCGCTGAAATGCCTCAGACATAAACTTACCTGCTCAGAGCGGTGGCCATGCCACCTTGCCGGTTTTCAGCGTTCGTTGCGTGAGCTAAACCAAAGGATGTACAAGAACCCGTTACCCGAGCACTAGCCGACGACTTATAGGCGTTGGTTATCATTGCGAGAAGGTTGGCGATGCAAAGGGTACAGCGCCACATGGCAATCCGAACGATCATCATGGGACTGTTTTTGACATTTCTGCCGATGATCACCCCTGCTGCCGATCGGCTGGCTGATTCAGCTCAGACCGATTTGAAGTCGAAAGTCTCACAGCTCATCGAACAGCTTAACGCCGAGACCCGCAAACAGCGTGCCTTGGCACAGAAAGAACTGCTGCGTCTGGGTCCTGGTGTTCTGCCGTTGCTGCCCCCTCCGGAACTGACTCCCAACGCCGAGGTTCGGGATGCGGTTGGCCGAATCCGGGGCGCTCTGGAAAGAAGACAGGCACTCGACTCGGTTCGGCCCTCACGAATCACGTTCGAGGGGACTGTCGCGGTGGATGAATTCTTAAGGGCCATCTCCCAGCAGACCGGCAATCGCCTCGATTTTGCCAGATTACCGGTGGAGACACAGCGACTGCGTTTGACCACAGCCTACAAACAGCAACCGTTCTGGGAGGTCATCGACGACCTTGGTGGCCGGGCCAATCTGACTTACGATCGGCAATCCGTGTCGGATCGACTCAAACTGATCTCCAGTCAAGATGCCGACCAGACCGCCGAAATCGCCGTTGCCTATTCCGGTCCGTTTCGGATTGCCGTCACGTCGGCCCGATTGCGTGGCGCAGCGAACATTGACAGCGTAAGAATCGCGCGGTTGAATTATCAGTTGACCGCTGAGCCGAGACTTCGCCCGCTGTTTCTGAAATATCGGGGCCGCGACTTTTCGGCAGCGTCTGCGACCGGGCACCGATTCGGGCCCTTCAGTCCCGACGCCCGGCTGGAAATTCCGCTCGGTGAAGGCGGGCGGCAGTTGACGTTGCACAGCGACTTCAAGGTCCCCGCGACGCTCAAGCCTCAAACAATCAACTTCCGGGGTCGAATGACCATGACCACCGCGGCCGGGACCGAAAGGATTATCTTTACACGGCTGCGGCAGGCGCAGGGTGTCGCCCGCCGTCGCGGAGGCGTGACCCTCAAGCTGCAGCAGGTGAGTTTTCAGGGTGGCCCTGATGAGGGGTGGCAAGCCCGGATCCGTGTTGCCGTCAGCTATGACACCGGCGGTCGGGCGTTTGAATCGCACCGTACCTGGGTCTTTCATAACCATGTTTACCTCTTGGCCAAGGACGGCCGCCGAGTTAAACGCGATAGCGCATTTCACACCGCCTTGGAGCGAGACGGCGCCGTCTCCGTCGAATACAAATTCCGTAACCTCGGCGGCGATCTCGACAATTATCGGTTTGTTTACGTCGCGCCGACGCTTATTGTCGACGTTCCCATTGAATTCAACATCAAAAACATTCCCGTCTCACAAACATCGCCAGAAAGGAAGCAGCCGTGAACGCCCGCCAAGCCATCAAAGAATCGATGAATACCTCCAATATGATCGTTCACGCTTATCTGGAGGATCTCTCGGACGAAGAGCTATTGGTCCGGCCGGTCGAAGGGGCCAATCACATCGCCTGGCAGTTGGGGCACATGATTAGCTCGGAACACAACCTGACCGAAATGACTTGTCCCGGTTCGATGCCGCCGTTGCCCGAGGGTTTCGCCAACAAATACACCTAGGAGACCTCGACGATGCGGCATCCTTTCATACCAAGGACGAGTACCTTAAACTCTTCGCGGAGCAGCGGGCTGGCACACTAGCAGCTCTGGAGAAGCTTAGCGACGACGATCTCGACCAACCGGATCCCCAGCAGCTTCAACAAATCGCGTCGACGGTCGGAGCCGTCTTCAGCATGCAGCCGACGCACTGAACAATGCACTCCGGTCAGTGGGCCGTCATCCGCCGTAAGCCGTTGTTTTAGCGGCAACATCTCGCACTGCCTGTACGCGTCGGAATTCCAATCGGTTGGGGAGCGAACAGCTCTCCTGAGCTTCAGATCCAGCGAGGGGGTCTGGCCCATTGTCAGAGCAAACTATTGAGCAGGACCGATCGACATCAATACGCAACCATCTTTTCTGAAAAGAGCCAGACCCCTGCCCGATACTCCAGAATTAAAAACTGACCAGCCCTGGGTTTGCTGCGGGGTCCGCCCATGTCGTAGGGATATTCAGGGAGGTGCCGGCGCTCTTCCCTGAATCAGTCGAATTTGATGGGGACTGCTGGGTTGTTTTGTCACTTAACGGGCTATGATGACAAAGGATGGGGAATGGTTTCCTCGTGGCAAATGGGATAATCCCGGATATACTAAAATCCGTTCCAACCGCTATCAAAATGCACTAGGCGGGTAGAAGTTGACGTGTACTCCGAGCCTGTCCCGGCTGGTGCTCCGAGCAGAGCCCTTTGGCTCCTAGCAACACGTTCCGAGTTCGATAGCCATGTCTTGTTTCCAGTCTGTCTTCTGGCGGCAATGTACGGTTTTCGCCCTGGCGGCGGGACTGCTGCCTGGCGTCTCCCATGTTTTCGCGGATGACAAGCCGGCGGCAAAACCAGTACCGGCGAAAAAGGCAGTTGCTGCTGGTGCGCCAGTCCCCGCCAAAACAGCGGCCGACCAGAAAGCCGCCGCCAAGAAGGCCGACAGTGGGAACGAGAAAAAGGTCACGAAGGACCGCACGAAGAAAACTGCCCCCGCCAACCTGCTGCAGAAGCTGATTCGCAACATCTTCGGCGGTCTTCGGAAACCTGCCGGATGGATGATTCCTAAGGCTGACCCTGATGGCCAACCGCCGGCCGCAGACAGTGCTCGCAAAGCCCGCGACCAGATCGACCTGCGGATCCCCTATGACCGGAGACTGGCTGTCGAACTCCGCAAAGCGGAGACCCTCATGGAAGAGCGGAAGTGGAAATCGGCCATGCTCGTGCTGCAGTACGTGCTCGACAAATCGGGCGAAAACGGCGACACGCTGATTCGGCTTCCCGGCGGAGAACTCGTCTCCCTGCGCGAACAGGCCATCCATTTACTCGGACGGTTTCCCGAGCCGCAACTCGACCAGTATCGTCTTGAGCACGGCGAAACGGCCCGGCGGATGCTGTCTGATGCCCTGCAAAGAGGGGCAGCGACGGGAATCGTGGAGGTGGTAGACAAGCACTTCCACACCATGGCCGGTCACGAGGCGTGCAACATTCTGGGGACGCAGCATTTCGACCGTGGAGAGTTCGGACTGGCCGCCCGGCGATTTCGGCGTCTGCTCGAGGCGAACGCGCAGGTCACCCAGGACCCTCGCTGGCGCTTGAAAGCGGCGTTCGCCTTCCGTGAATCCGGCAACACGTCGGAAAGTGATCGGCTTCTCAAAGAGATGCCCACGCAGGGCGGCGGATTGGAAATCGGCGGGCTCACGGTTGATCCCGGCGGCTGGCTCAACCAAACAGAAAGCACAGGCCCCTCTCCGTCGCCGGTGCTCGATGAGTGGCTGATGGTCTACGGAAGCCCGAGCCGTACCGGAACTGTCGTCGGCGGAGATCCGTTGCTGCTGCCGCGCTGGTCTCATCCTTCCACAAACAACCAAACCATCCGTGAGCAGATCGAGCTGCTGACGCAGGATCTGGGCGATCAGCGGCGGGCGACGATTCCGACGTTCTTTCCGCTGATGGTGGACGACAAAGTCATCTTCCGCACGTTGCGCGGCGTTCAAGTTGTCGAAGCCCGGACTGGCAAAGCGCTTTGGGAAACGCGCGAAGGAATCTCGGCCGAACGTGTCTTGTCGGGTCAGCGGTTCTCACAATACCAAGAGCAAGTCCGGTTCGGCGGATTTGGAGGGGGCTTCGCCATCAACGGACCGATCTCCTCGTATCGCGGCAATGGTGCCGAACAGCACCCCTTGACTGGTTTGTTGTTTCGTAACGGCACTTACGGTGTTCTCAGCAGCGACGGCCGACAACTGTTTGCCATCGAGGACCAGGCTCTACTCTCCAGGCGGCAGCCGGGAGCGATGTTCTTTGGCGGACCGACACCAAACCGCAACGACTCGTTCCGCCGCGACTGGAACAGCAACAAGCTGACCTCTTACGACTTGAAAACCGGCCGCCCGCTGTGGGAAATCGGCGGTACCCAGATGAATGAAACGTTCGATCTGCCTTTGGCCGGGACCTATTTTTTCGGTGTTCCGGTGCCCGACGGCGGCGAGCTGTTTGTTGTCGGCGAAAAGCAAGGAGAAATCCGCCTATTCTCGCTCGAGCCGGAGACTGGTCAAGAAAAATGGTCACAGGTGCTGGCAATTTCGGATGTGAAGATCGAGCAGGATTTCGGCCGTCGCTGGTGGAATGCACAAGTGGCTGTGGGCGGCGGCGTGCTCGTTTGTCCGACCACGGCCGGTTGGCTGGTTGGTGTCGACCGTATGAATCATTCGGTGTTGTGGGCGTATCGCTACTCCAAGCCAGGGCTCCCGCAACCGGGCCGTCCGGGAGAATCGGTCGTGCCCCTCAGTTCCTTGGGTTCTCGCTGGTGCCCGTCGGCTCCGGTCGTCGTGGACAATCTCCTCGTCTACACGCCGCCGGGATTCAGCAACCGCCAATCGCAGCAATCGTCGGTCGTTTGTCTCGACTTGTTTGACGGCAAACCGCTCTGGCAGAAGCCGAAGGGAAGTTTCCTGTATCTGGCCGGGGTCTTCGACGATCGAGTCGTGCTGGTGGGAAAAGAGTCGATGACGGCGATTTCTCTGGCTGATGGCGGGGAGCTGTGGACGCTGCCGATTTCCAAGTCGTTTGGTCCACCGGTCGGCCAGGGCGTGGCTACCAGCAGCCGCTATCACCTGCCTCTGCAGTCCGGGGAGTTGTGGACGGTCGACTTGATGACAGGAAAAGTGGTCTCCAAGACGTATCTTCCGGCTGGAGAGGGACCGCTGGGGAATTTGGCCATGTATCGGGGAATGCTGCTCTCGCTCGGTCCGTTGGGGCTGAGGAGTTTCGAGCAGCGCGACGCGATCGAAACGGAAATTCGTCGGCGCAAGGCCAAGAATCCGACCGACTGGTGGGCACTGCTGCGTGAAGCCGAGATTCACGTTCTCAATCGCGATTACGTCGGAGGTCTGGCGTTGCTGCGGCAGATTCGGCCCGGCGACGTACCTGAAGATCAGACGGCCCATTTTCGAGCCCGGATGACAGAGACTTTCTCGTCACTGCTGCGAGACGACTTTCAGTCACACGACGCGGTCCTGGAGCAATTCTTGCAGTTCGTACGGACACCGAATGAAACGCTGCAATCTCGCCGATTGTCAGCCGAGCGGCACGATGCCCGCGGTGAGTACGAGGCGGCCTTCGCAGGCTACTGGGCCCTGGGTGAAGAAGATGGCTCACATGTGGTCAACCGGCGCGACGATCCGCAGATCTCGTTACCGTTGGCTCTCTGGCTAGCCGGCCGTATGCGAGATCTCTGGCTTCGGATGCCGGAATCGGCACGGACAATGTTCGAGAAACGCATCTCTGAATCCGCCGAGCAGGCACTCGACGGCGACAACATAGCTGGAGAGCGGTTTGTCAGTCTGTTTGCCTTTCATCCCTCGTCGGTGGCGGTCCGGCGGAAACTGGCCGAAGCTTACGCTGCCTCGGGAAACTTTGTTCGTGCGGAGAATGACCTACTGAAGCTGACACGTCTTGCCGACCCCAGAGTTGCGGGCGACGCCGTGCTGCGGTTAGCCCACCTGATGCTGGACCGGGGCCTCGACTTGGATGCCGGCCATTATTACGAAATCCTTCTGGGGCGGTTCTCGGAGACCGAACTCGCCGGCGGCAAAACGGGAATACAGATCTTCAATGAATTCGAGGCATCCCGGAAATCGGCTGCGGAATCGGCTGCCGTGAGTTGGGCCGATTTCGACCTGAAGCTGCAACGAAGCGGAACCGGTTACTCCTCTGAGCGGCGGCAGCAATTGGGCACGAATTCATTTCAGATGCCCTACTTCCGCAATTATCGTTTCGAATTCGATCGGCAGCAGCAGCAGCTGGCGGTCCGGCGGGTGTCCGACGGTTCGCTGTACTGGCTTGTCCCACTGCGGAGCAGTGCCCGTTCGGTGCCAGGAAACTCCGTGGCGGCACAGGCAGCCCGGCACCAACTGTTCGTCCTGCATCGCGGCGTGCTGCATTGCCTCTCGCCGGTCGAGCGGAAGGTGTTGTGGACCCGGACCATCGAGACCCACGGACGCTCGTCCGCATCTTACCGCGCTGCGAATCAGCAGGACCTGCAGCCGATGCAATCGGGCTCGAACGTCGTGGCGCGTTATTCCCTGGCGCGGCAGGCAGTGCGACAGGGAATGTTGGCCGTTGCCAATTCCGACTATGTCTGCCTCTACGGACGCCGAAGTTTCACCGTGCTGGACGCAACCACGGGCGAGGTTCGCTGGACCCACGATGATGTTCCGGCTAACACAATGCTGTATGGCAGCCAGGACGCCGTCTACATGGTGCCGCCGGACCGGCGGGCAGCGGCCGCCTTCCGGGCGCACGATGCTCGCCCGCTGAACATACCAGAGATCGGCAGACTATTGTCAAAGACCATCTGGATTTCCGGCAACCAATTGGTGCTAGTCGAATCCAGTTCCCTGGCCGGCCTGTTCGGGCTCTCTGGCGCCGCGACCGTCATCCGCGGGTACAATCCACTCTCGAAGAAAGAACACTGGAAGCAACAGTTCCCCGCCGGTTCGTATTTCTCGGTCCTGGAAGATGGCCATCTGGTCGTCCTGCGAACAGAGGGTGCCCTCTTGACTGTGAATCTCGACAGCGGCACGATCAACGAGTTTGGAGAAGTCCCGCAGGCCGATTTGATGACCCGCTCGGACATATACGTCCTCAACGATCGTGACAACCTGTATCTGGTTGTGAACCATCCCCGCCGGTCAGGAGTCTTCTCCTCAGACGGTTTACGGTCGGTCCGCGTCAACGGTCCGCTGTTCGCATTCGACCGCCGGACCCACAAGCCCTTGTGGAAACAAACGGTCACGGATCAGAATCTGCCGCTGTACTCATTGAACAGTTCACCGGTCCTGACGTTCGTCTCGCGGAGCTACGTTCGCCAGGGGGCGCTCAATTACTGGTCGCTGAAGATCCTGGCCATCGACAAGCAGACCGGACGCCGGTTGATTGATACGCAGGCCCCGTTCAACTCCAGCTTCCGTTCAATCGACGTGAATTTGTCGGAACACTACATCGAACTCCGCTCGTACGGCCAGCGCATCCGGCTGATTGCCGTCGACCGGACCACCGCCTCCAGCAAGTAGCCATTTGGCTGGTCGATCGCAGCGACCATGGATTGCCGCAAACAGACCGCCGCCGATCCGTTGCTGTGTGGTTCGTCGATTGCAGTTGCCAATGGTTTATTGACACGCGAAGATGGCGGGCGGTTTTCGTTCCAGCCTTGTGTTCCTTCAGAGAGCCGCGATCACCGGTCGCGGCTTAAGGTCATTGTGCGAACAAAGAAGGTGGTCCGGTCCTTGAGATTGTTCTGCCTTGATTAAGGAAAACCGATGTCTGGTCGCCGTTTGTTGCCGGTCTGCATCGCCGTTGTTGCCGGCTTTGTTTTTGAGCACCCTGAATGTGCCAACGCGGGCAGTGACGCCGCTGTGCGGCCGAACTTCATCCTGTTCATCGCCGACGACATGGCCTGGGACGACAACGGCGCGTACGGACACCCCCACATTCAAACGCCAAACATCGATCGGCTAGCGCGGGAGGGGATGCGGTTCGACAATGCATTTCTGACGTGCAGTTCGTGCAGCCCGAGCCGCTCCAGTCTCATCACGGGTCGATATCCGCACAACACAGGGGCGCGGCAATTGCATCAGCCGCTTCCTGCGGGTCAGGTCACGTTTATCGAACAGCTGAAAGCGGGCGGTTATTACACGGCCGCCGCCGGAAAATGGCATCTGGGCGAGGCGACCCAAGGGAAGTTTGACGTCATCGAGACGCGTTTGAACCACTGGGTTGCGACACTTGAGGCCCGCCCCCCAGACAAGCCATTCTTCATGTGGTTTGCGTTCAGCGACCCGCATCGGAGCTATCAGAAAGGAATCCTACCGAAACCGCACAAGAAACAGGACGTCACCGTGCCCCCCTATCTTCCCGACGTCCCCGAGACCCGCGAGGATCTGGCCCTGTACTATGACGAAATCACTCGTTTGGACGGAGTCGTGGGCCGTGTGCTGGAGAAACTCCAAGATCAGAACGCGTGGCAGAACACAGCCGTGATTTTCCTGAGCGACAACGGCCGACCGTTTCCCCGTTGCAAGACCACAGTGTACGACAGCGGTATCAAGACCCCGTTTGTGGTCAAATGGCCGGGCCGTGTGAGACCGGGTAGCACCTGCGACTCGCTGGTCAGTTCCATCGATATTGCACCGACGATTTTGGAATTGGCCGGTCTGGGCCAGAGCGAGACATTTCAGGGGCGCAGCTTCGCCGGGCTGTTAGACAACCCGAATGGCGAGGTCCACGAATTCATTTTTGCCGAGCACAATTGGCACGACTTTGACGACCACCAGCGGGCCGTCCGCTCCAAAAGGTTCAAGTACATTCTCAACGAATTCACCGATATCCCGCAGACGCCGCCGGCCGACGCGGTCCGCAGCATCACCTTTCAGGCCATGCTGCGTCTGCAGTCAGCCGGGATGCTCTCGCCGTTGCAGCGGACCTGCTTCACCGTACCGCGTCCAAAAGAAGAACTGTACGATCTGCTGGCCGATCCACACGAATTGAATAACGTCGCTGCAGACTCGCAGTACTCAGACACACTTCGACAGATGCGCCGTGTGCTGCACGAGTGGAAACGGGAGACCGGCGACCGTGTTCCTGCCACACGAAGACCGGACGAGTTTCACCGCGAAACCGGCGAGCGACTGGCGAGGTTCCGCCGGCCGAAATAGTTCCCACTCACGAATCAGTGCCGACGTAATGTTTGTGCCGACTTTTTTATGAGTTCACTCGGAACGGACGTGGTTTCTAAAACATGGAAAAAAAGAAGCTAAGCTCAAAGAACACGGATTCGTCATCCCCTAAGACTGTTGACGTGGAAGAACTTCAATGGAAGGGAGAAGAGCCCAGGACGGAGGAAGACGAGTCGTCCTCGCAAGCGGTTACCGAAACAAGACGCATCCACTGGCGAAGTGGTGTGGGGATCGTTTTGGGCAGCATGATTGCCGAGGCGATCACCCTGTTGGTGTACTTCGACGACAGTACACTCAGAATCTATATCACGCTGAAGTACATATTTCCGATTGTTGCCGGTTTGCTGATTTTGTGGTGGTTGTTCCGCTCCGGATTCAGTCGAGGGACACGAATGGTCGGTGTCGGCAGTGCTCTGGCTGCTGGCTTTCTATTTCTGTCCGTCCTGCGGCTGGATCGGTTCGCGGGCGACATGTGGCCGCAGTTCTCGTTCCGCTGGAGACCGACCACTGAACAGCGGGTGGCGGAATACTGGAAAAAGGCCGCAGCCGAGAGATTAGGGGCAGCCAACTCCAACGGGGCCAACGCGGCAACCGTTGGTACGGGTTCGCGTCGGCTGGTGGTCACTCAGGACGATTGGCCCCGATTTCGCGGTGCGCCTTGTAATGGCATCGTTCGCAGAGTGAGCATCCGCACCGACTGGGAACAAAATCCACCGGAGCTAATCTGGAAACACCCGGTCGGGGCCGCCTGGTCTTCGTTTGCTGTTGTGGGCGACCGGCTGTTCACCCAGGAACAGCGAGAAGAACTGGAGGCAGTTGTTTGTTACGAAGCCTCGACCGGCCGCCAGCTTTGGATTCATACCGACCCGGCCCGGTATTCTACCTCAATGGGCGGTACCGGACCACGGGCGACACCCACAATCTACCAGTCACGGATTTATACACTCGGCGCGACTGGCATTCTCAACTGTCTCGACCCCTACACCGGCGAGCGGATCTGGTCGAAGAATATTCTCGAAGACGCCAGGGCCGAAAACACCGATTGGGGCATGGCCGGCTCTCCACTGGTGTTCGATGACGTGGTCGTCGTCAATCCAGGAGGCGACGAGGGACGGGCCATCGCCATGTATGACGCAATGGGCGGTCGACTCCTGGGGTCCGGCGGCAAACACCGGGCCAGCTATGTTGCTCCGCGGATGGTCAGACTCAGCGGAGTACCGCAATTGATCATCTACGACGCCTCCGGAGTCGCCGGTTATGACAACACCTTCACCGAATTGTGGCGTTTTGGGTGGACCAACAGCGACCGCATTAACGTCGCCCAACCAATTGTCCGCGACGGCAGTCTGGTCTTGATCAGCAGTGGTTACGGGACCGGCAGCGCGCTGCTCGAAATCAACTTTGAGAACGGCCTTTGGTCCTACCGCGAGCGCTGGCGCCGGCCGGGGCAGTTCAAGCTGAAGTTCAATGATGCCATCTACAATGATGGATTCCTATACGGTCTGGACGAAGGTATTCTTTCCTGTATCGAATACGAGACCGGCGAGCGAAAGTGGAAACGCGGCCGATATGGTCACGGGCAGATCCTGCTGATCAACGACGATCAACTCCTGCTGGTGCAGGCCGAAAATGGTGAAATCGTGCTCGTCGAAGCGACGCCCGACGCACATCGCGAGATCACGCGCTTTAGGGCACTCGACGACATCACCTGGAACCATCCGGTTCTCAACCGCGGCCGACTGTTCGTGCGGAACTTTAAGGAGGCTGCCTGTTACGACCTGCGCCCGGTGCCGTCCGCCGGCACGCCGTAGGGTAGCATTCTGAACCCGCGACTCTGCCAAAGTTGACCAGCTCTGTGGTTTTTCCTGAGGTTTGTTACTGATGCTAAATTTGTGAACAAGAAAACTTTGAAACGTGAGTCGCATGAAACTGTGAGGTTGACAGGCAAATTTATTCTGATGTATCGTTTTACTCATACGAAATTGTGTCATTCCCCGGAGACCGAGCCATGTTGGGGATTCTCGGAGAGCCGTGTCGTTTCTGCGATGGCGTGTCACGGCGATCGTTTCTGAAAATCGGCGGACTCGCGTTCGGCGGTTTGTCGATGAGCGAGATTGCCCGCGCGCAGGCCGCAACATACATCGGCGAGGCGACGACGAAGACCAGTAGCCGTTCCCACAAAGCGATTATTATGGTCTTCCTTCCGGGTGGACCACCACACCAGGATATGTTTGATCTCAAGCCCCACGCACCCGCTGAAGTGCGAGGCGAATTCGATCCGATCGAGACGAACGTCTCGGGTATCCGGATCTGCGAGCTGATGCCGCGGACGGCGGCGATCATGGACAAGCTCGCGATCATCCGTTCGGTGATTGAGACGCCCAATGACCACGCCGCCTACCACTGCCTCACCGGCCGGGCGCTTAATGGCCCGAAACCAGCGGGCGGATGGCCTGCGCTGGGGTCCGTGCTTTCGAAAGTGGACGGTCCGGTTGCATCGGGCGTGCCACCTTTTGTCGGGCTCGCCGCGAAGATGAAGCTCGAAACGTGGTCTGACTGCTCTCCCGGCTTTCTGGGCGCTGCACACGGCCCCTTCAAACCGAGTGGAGAGATGCGTGGCGATCTGGTGCTCAACGGCATCAACTCCGGTCGGCTTCACGACCGCCAAAGGCTCCTCGAATCGTTCGACCGCTTCCACAGTGCTGTCGATAATTCGGGGCAAATGGACGGACTCGACTGGTTTAATCAGCAGGCGCTAAGCGTTCTCACATCCAGCGCGCTCCTCGAGGCGCTCGACCCGTCGCGGGAAGATGAACGTATTCGTGAACGGTACGGCAGCGGTGGACCGAAACTCAGGCCGAGCAGCGGCGATGAACTCGACGCGACCGGAGACCTCGAGCACTTTCTGATCGCGCGCCGCCTCGTCGAAGCCGGCGTACGCTGTGTGATGCTCAACTTCGGCAAGTGGGATGCGCACTCCGACAATTTTCGCCGTGCCAAGAACAATCTGCCGCTCCTCGACCAAGGGATCGCGGCTCTTGTCACAGATCTCCACGAGCGCGGCCTCGACAAAGACGTCACCGTCGTCGTCTGGGGAGAGTTCGGCAGGACGCCAAGAATCAACGTGAACGCCGGTCGCGATCATTGGCCCAACGTGATGAGTGTGCTGCTCGCGGGCGGTGGTATGCGGACCGGCCAAGTCATCGGCGAGACGGATCGAATCGCAGGAGAAGCGGTCACACGCCGGGTCCGATTCCAAGAAGTCTTCGCGACGCTCTACCATAACCTCGGAATAGACGTCGAGCACACACAGTTGACGGACTTGAACGGTAGGCCGCACTATTTGCTCGATCAACGTACTCCCGTCCACGAGCTCATTTGAGCCTGAATTGCTCAAGCAACCCATGCCCGCCGAGAAACCAAAGCCGGTCGAGCAGCCGAAGGTCATCACGAACTCTATCGGCATGAAGCTGGTCCTCATTCCGCCCGGTATTTTTACGATGGGGACGCCCCAAGAGGAAAAGGGGCGCCATGCGAGCGAAGGTCCAGCACATCGGGTGCATATCTCGAAGCCGTTCTACCTGGGCGTCTACGAAGTCACGCAAGATCAGTATGAGCGCGTGATGGGCTCGAACCCGAGTCGATTCAAGGTTGTCCGCGGCCAAAATACGAAAAGGTTTCCGGTCGAGTCCGTCACGTGGGACGAGGCGGTTGAGTTTTCTAAGAAGCTGTCGGCACTCGAGGCCGAGAAGACGGCGCAGCGCGAATACGATCTTCCCACCGAGGCGCAGTGGGAATACGCTTGCCGTGCCGGGACGACGACCGCGTTCTCTTACGGAGCGTCCCTGTCGTCCGACAAGGCGAACGTCAACGGTTTCGTCCCCTATGGAAATGCTCTTCGCGGTAAATACTTTCAGCGGCCCAAGGTCGTTGGTTCCTACAAGCCCAATGCGTTCGGCCTCTACGACATGCATGGCAACGTCTACGAATGGTGTGCCGATTGGTTCGCCAAAGACGACTATGCCAACGCACCTGAGAAGGATCCGCCGGGGCCGAACGAAGGTGTACACCGCGTCATCCGCGGCGGTGGGTGGAAGTCGATCCCCATGCTGTGCCGCTCCGGCGAGCGCTACTACGACCTCGGCGATCTCAAACCCAAAACGCAGGCGACTCGCCGATACCCGGACTACGGGTTCCGCGTGTGCCAGATTTTACGCGAAGACTAACTCTAGGTGTAAAAACCGTGAAGCAGGCTGACGGCGATTCAAGAACGAATGCTATGGTGAATCAAGACGTTGCGACGACCAAGAAAACTTCGGCCGGCGACGCCGGGCCGCAAACGCTGATGTCCGGACGCACGATTGCCGTCATGCCGGCGTACAATGCGGCCTCAACGTTGCAGAAAACGGTGCAGGACATTCCGGAGGGCGCCGTCGACGAGATCATCCTGGTCGACGATCACAGCAGCGACAACACCGTCGAAATCGCCCGCCAACTAGGACTGACGGTCGTCGTACACGATCGAAATCTCGGCTACGGCGGCAACCAAAAAACTTGCTATCGCTACGCGCTCGAGAACGGTGCCGACTACGTCGTCATGATTCATCCCGACTATCAGTACGATAGCCGCATGATTCCTGTGGCGGTGGAGATTCTTCGGCTCGGCATCTGCGATGTTGTGCTCGGTTCGCGGATTCGGACTCGCCGGGAAGCGCTTTCGGGCGGAATGCCGCGGTACAAATATTTTGCGAATCGGCTGCTGACAATTATCGAAAACATTGTTTTGGGACAAAACCTCGGCGATTTTCACAGCGGCTTTCGTGCGTACCGTCGTGATGTGCTCGAGACGATTTTGTTTGAACACAATTCCGACGACTTTGTCTTCGATAGCCAGTTCCTGGCGCAGGCGGTACACTTTGGTTTTAAGCTCGGCGACATTCCCGTGCCGGTGCGCTATTTCGACGAAGCTTCCAGCATCAGTTTTCGCCGCAGTCTCAAATACGGCATTTCGACGCTCGGTGTGCTGCTGCGCTACATCTTGCACCAAACCGGGATCTCGCGGTCACAGCTCTTCGGGCGGGGCCATGAATCGCCGCAGAACGTATAAACTCAATCGGTGCAAGTCGACATGAGACGGAGCGAATTGTCTCTCTGCACTTTCATCTCCGTACCGCTGACGTGCTGACATACACATCCCTGTTGGCTGTTGACACGAATTCGGCGTTTTGGTATTCGATTTATCGGGTTTCGTGATAGAATGGATTTTGCGCTGTACGAGCGACCGCCGTGGCGCTGTCGTTTTCCTAATCGATTCGACGACTCACAAGGCATTTCCCAGTGGTCAGCCTAAGGAAGAATTATCGGTTGTTGTTAGCTGACGACGATCCCGGATTTCGTGAGACGCTGCGGCTGATCTTCGAGCCCCATTTCTCGCTGCTCGAAGCTGCCTCAGGAGAAGAGGCGATTGAAATTAGCGGACGCTCTCGGGTCGACATCGCCTTGCTCGACATGCACATGCAGACGATGACCGGTTTGGAAACGCTCAAAATCTTCAAAACGATTCACGCGGCGGCTCCCTGTATTCTGATTACCGCCGATGCCTCGGAAGAGTTGCAGCGCACCGCCACCGCAGCCGATGCCTATTCCGTACTCCACAAACCGGTCAGCCGCTTGGAACTGGTCACGACCGTCTCGACCGCTCTCGTCGACGTCTACGACGATCCGGAAGCGTTCTCTGAGTTTCCAGACTAGCAGCCCGTTGAAAAACTCATTCTGGCTGCAAGCGGTCGAAATTCGTCAGCTCCACGTCGCCAAATCTCGGCGTCTCTTCGGACATTCCTGTGATTCGGCTCCTTGATCTGACAAATATCGCCGCGCTCTTGCTGATAAAGCGGTTTTTCAACAGACTGCAAACCCCCTGGTTTTCAGTGTGTCGTAAAATGCGGATTAACAACGGTCGACAAAAGGGAACTCCAGCGTGCAACCCCCTTTCGAGATCGGCGTGAAACACAAAACGAGCCCGCGAGACGCATCTGTCGATCAGTTCACGGCATGGGTGTCGGCAGATCGAGCGCGGAGTTTTTGAGGGGACCGTTCGTTTCGGTGATGGACGCTGGTGCAATCGGGGTAAGAATCGGCGGACGAAAGATGACATCGGATTCGGCCAACGCGGACATTTTTGAAACAGACGTCTACTGGCAACAGACGCGACGGCCCCTTGCCTGTCTGGTTTTTCTAGCACCGATACTGGCGATCTACGAAGCGGGCATCTTGTTGCTGGGCGGTCGGGAACCGGATACGATCCGCAACGGCGCCGATTACTGGATGCGGGGCTGGCTGCAGCAACTCGGCTTCAATCACGCCCTGCTATTGCCGGGGATCGTCATTGGAGGGCTACTTGTCTGGCAACTGACCGGTAAGTATTCGTGGCGGGTGTCGATTGATACTCTGGTCGGCATGTTTGCCGAGAGCTTGCTGTTCGCATTCGTCCTGGTCGTCATCGGACAACTGGTGGATACGTTTTTCCAGCAGATCGGCGAACCGGTTGCAATGGGAATCGCAGGCGCGTCGAGTCTGGCCAAAGCCATCACCTTCATTGGTGCGGGCGTCTACGAAGAAGTGATGTTCCGGCTGGCTCTGTTACCCGCCTGCTACGGTCTGTTTCGTCTGATGCGGCTGGACGGAAAATCGTCGGCTTGTTTGGCGATCCTCGGCACAAGCCTGATGTTTTCGCTGGCGCATTACGTCGGACCATCTGCCGATACGCTGACATTGTTCAGTTTCGCGTTTCGCGCACTAGCCGGTATGTTCTTTGCATGCTTGTTCGTGGCTCGTGGATTCGGTATCACGGTTGGCTGCCACACCGCTTACGATCTGCTGGTCGGCGTTCTTTTGTACTCAGACCGCTGACAAGGCCGACAAGACCCCACAAGATCCGTACTTTAAAATCCGCTCTTGATTCGTTTTTGCATTCTTGTTATTCCACCGCTTCTCTCACTCTGACATCTGACCACATCTCCCCCCTCGCATCCTTGCAGCTCGTTGCGTTCCAGGAGTGTCATCCTCGTGCGCCGCCTGATTGTTGTGTGCCTTTCGGTGCTCGTGCCGACGATCGGTTTCAGCGCCGAACTGTTTTTCGAACCCGCGGCTGGGACAGACAAGCTGGCGGACACGGCAATCGACCGCAGCCAGTTTTCCCACCAGGACAACACGCTCGAAGAACCGCTATGGTTGGACGGTTGGAGACCCACCAGGCGACGGCCCATTGTTTCCGATCAAAAGCCGGCGGACGTCATCAGGCAGGTGAAGCAGTCGCCCGAAATCGGTTCCATCGAGAGTCCCATGCGACTGGAACCCACTGCAGACCACTTCGAGTCCAATGGCGTCGATCTGAATCAGCCCTGCCCCGAATGTTTTGACGAAGACCAGCCGTGGGTCAGTATCAAGCAATCTCGCGTGACTCTTACCTGGCTTGCCGGCGGATCGAACGACATCGGCATGGCTGATTTCGACGCCCGCAGCTCCCTGATTTTCCCGAACCTCGACGGGGTCACGATCACGCCCGGCTTTCAGACGCATTTCCTGGACGGCCCCACCCGCACTGATTTGCCCGAGCGACTTCACAACCTACGGATGGAATTCCGTTGGAAGAGGCAGCATTCGCAGCAGTTCTGGTATGAATTGGCTATCACGCCGGGCATTTATAGCGACTTCCAGCGCCAGAACTCTGATGGGTTCCGCATCATAGGCCAGGGCCTCGGATTTTGGGCCTTTTCTTACGAGACACAGGCGGTTTTCGGACTGACATATCTCGATCGGGAAGATATTAAAATTCTGCCCGTAGTCGGCATCATTCATGCTCCGCGCGACGATTTGCGGTTGAATCTTGTCTTTCCGGCTCCAAAGGTCTCGTACCGCTTCCGGCAGCGCGGGGGGTGTGATCTGTGGGGATACCTGGCCGGTGAGTTCGGCGGCGGCTCGTGGGCGGTCGAGCGCAACGTCGGCGGAACCGTCGGACGCGGCAGACGCCGAAGAGTCGTCCCGCAGGCGGTCCTCAAAGATGTCGCCAGCTACACCGACTGGCGGATGATCGTCGGCCTTGAACGGAAAATGACCGACGGCGCGACGATGTTCCTCGAAGCCGGTTACGTCTTCAACCGCGAACTCGAATACAAATCGGGTATCGGCGATTTCGATCCCGGCGAGACCGCCATGTTGCGGGTGGGGCTGAGATACTGAAAGACTCGCCCCGAAACATCACCAAACACGTGCAACTTTCCCGCAGAACGCGTTTCCAAGCTCCGGCTTGGAAACGCACTTCCGCGAGGCGGCGCTAATTCTTCCGACCCCGTCGTTTGCGGGCGATCTCGGTGAGATGGATCTTCCGCAGGCGGATCACCCCTGGCGTGACCTCGACGTACTCGTCGTACTCGATGTACTCTAGCGCCGCTTCGAGCGACATGGCACGGGGTGGCCTGAGCAGGATCGCGTCGTCGGCACCGGCGGCGCGCACGTTGGTGAGCTTCTTCTCTTTGTTGGGATTGACGAGCATGTCGTTGTCGCGCGAGTTCTCGCCCACAATCATGCCCTCGTACACTTCGTCGCCCGGCGAGACAAACAATTCCGAGCGTTCCTGCAGTTTCCACAGGGCGTAGGCTACGGCCTGACCGTTCGCCTGTGAGACCAGGACGCCGTTTTTCCGCCGGGGGACCTCACCTTCGACCCGTTTGTAGCAGTCGAAGCGGTGATGGATGATCGCCTCGCCGCGGGTTGCGTTCAATAATCGCGTATTTAGGCCGATCAGACCCCGGGCGGGGATCGAGAATGCGATATGCGTGATCCCCGTCTCGCCTGAGGTCATCTCGAGAATCCGACCGCGGCGGTTCCCGGCAAGTTCCATCACCGGACCAACGTCGTTTGTGGGAACGTCGATAACCAGAATCTCGAATGGCTCGTGCCATTGGCCGTCGATCCGCTTACGGATGACTTCAGGCTTGCCAATCGACAGCTCATAGCCTTCGCGGCGCATCTGTTCGATGAGGACCGAAAGGTGCAGGACTCCGCGGCCCGAAACCGTAAACGAGTCCCTCTCGCCGGTCTCTGCGACCCGCAACGCGACGTTTGACTCGAGTTCGCGCATCAGTCGGGCCCGCAAATGTCGGCTGGTGACATATTTGCCTTCGCGTCCTGACAGCGGCGACGAGTTGATTGTAAACAGCATCGAAAGCGTCGGTTCGTCAACGCTGATGCGCTGAAGCATCGCCGGTTTTTCGCAACAGGCGACCGTATCACCGATTTCGGGATCGGGCAAACCCACGAGTGCAACAATCTCGCCGGCTTCCGCCTCGTCGACGTCGGTCCGCCAAAGTTTGTCGAAAATTTGCACACCCGCCACCTCACAGATCTGGTGCCTGCCATCTTCGCGAATCAGTGTGATCTTCTGGCCCCTGCGAACGATCCCGGCCGTAATCCGGCCGGTGGCAATGCGGCCGACGTACTCCGACCACTCCAGCGTTGTGATCAACATCTGCAGCGGGCCGTAGGGATCGACTTCAGGTGGCGGAACTTGTTCGAGGACCAGATCAAGTAGGGGTTCCATCGAACCCGATCGTGCCGAAGGATCAGCGGAGCAATAACCCTCGCGGCCGCTGGCAAACAGATACGGAAAATCGAGCGTTGCGTCATCGGCTCCCAGATCGACGAACAGGTCGAACGTTTCGGAAAGCACCTCACCCGGACGACTGTCGGAACGGTCGACTTTGTTCACGACGACAAACGGCTTCAAGCCGCATTCGAGGGCCTTTTTGACGACGAACCGCGTCTGCGGCCGAGGACCTTCAAAGGCATCCACCAGGATAAAGGCCCCGTCGGCCATGCCGAGCACACGCTCGACTTCGCCGCCGAAATCGGCGTGTCCCGGCGTGTCGATAATGTTGATCTTCACCCCCTTGTAAGTCAGGGCGATGTTCTTGGCGAGAATTGTGATGCCCCGTTCTCGCTCCAGGTCGTTGGTATCGAGAATGCACTCGCCCACGAGTTGCGAGTCCCGAAACTGGCCGCTCTGTCGCAGCAGACTGTCGACGAGGGTTGTCTTGCCGTGATCGACGTGGGCAATGATCACGATATTGCGGATGTTGTTACGCTTCATGGATGGTAAACGTGTGTATTCGCTCGGCAGGAAGGGCCCAGAAACCGGCGGGAGTTTAGCAGGTGGGTCACAAACGCGGAAGTAGAGGTGGGGGACGCCCGTCGCACTGATCGGACGCATTTAATCACAATCTACGATCGTATGTCGAGAGGTTGGTCGCGGTCAACTGCTGCCGCCGCGAAGTGGATGCAGGTCCTGAGTCCCGCAATGTCAAAGACACATAGACTCGAATCAAAGATCGCAAAGCTCTTGCTCTATGTAAAATCGCGAAGCACACGCATATAGTCAAGGGAAATTCGCTTGCGGCACGCCTTTCGATCTGGAGCCTCAAACCAATCATAGTTTGGTTCTCCCAGAAATATGGGGAGTAACTGATTTTTTCAGGATTCGGTCGAAACGAATTTGGAGATGTCGTATTGAACCTTTATTCCCAAGCAGATCTTGGAAATAAAGGTCCTCGGACTCGCGCGGGAAATGGGGCTCTGTGAGCGCCAGAGAGATCCCAGTGATTTTCGAAAATCCTTAGAATCTCATTCCCTGATGAATTCAGAATTGGAAACGACTGAAGTTTTTTTCGGTCGGCCTCTCCAAAACAGTTTCGGAGACCAAGGCGTAGTCAACTCTCAATTGGCTGCTCCGTCTGAAATCGTCCTCGGCCCCACAAACTTATTTGGCCGCGCATCTGCTCGGTGGTAGAATAGAAATTGGGACTGCCGTCCGCACACTTCTGCGGGCCAAATTGTTCACTCCCCGGCCCAGACGGACAGGCGAATTCAAACCTGCCTCAAGAGATATTCACGATAATGACACGCCGCTCGAAGGCCCGCGAAGTCGCACTGCAAATGCTTTACCAGCGGGACCTCAATCCAGATGTGGACATCTACACCGTACGCCAGATGGTCCGCCAGCAACTCAGCGACGATGATCTTCATAATTTCTCCTGGCGATTGTTTGTCGGTGTGCTGGAATGCCGCCCCGCCCTCGATGCCGCCATCCAAATGGTCGCGGAAAATTGGACCCTCTCCCGCATGGCGCCGACCGACCGCAACGTGTTGAGGCTCGGCGCTTTTGAGCTGCTGTACTCCGACACGCCGCACCGCGTCGTCATCGACGAAGCGATCGAGCTGGCCCGAAAGTTTGGCACCGTCCAATCACCACAATTCGTCAACGGAATTCTCGACCAGCTCATTCCAGACGAGAAGAAAGAGCACGATTCCACGAGTCGTTGACGAACGACCCTTCGGCGCCGGGGCCCATCCGGCGACGCGCTGCGGGCGGATTCAGGTTCTGCGGTGCAACTTCAGCGATTGCCGCAGCCGCAGGAAGCCCGGTCTTCGATCGGTAAGGCGGTGCCCGACCCCGCCGGGCCTGACTTTCGAGTTTCGTAGCGACAAAACGGCCGGCAACAGCACCAGATCACCAATCAGGGCGGCAAACAATAACATAGCCATCAGGACGCCAAATCGCGCCGTTGGAGCGAAGTGGCTCAGCCCCAGTGCCAGCATGCCGGTCCCGCCAATCGCAGCTGCTTTGAAGATTGGTGCGCCGGTCTG
>Ga0310123_10000502_pt1 | contig 35035 bp, 33 predicted proteins | sample CB6_AW_1057_MG_FD_203505 | JGI IMG/M metagenome (GOLD analysis project Ga0310123, IMG submission 203505) | Marine microbial communities from Western Arctic Ocean, Canada - CB6_AW_1057 | ecosystem: Environmental > Aquatic > Marine > Oceanic | place: Canada: Western Arctic Ocean | collected... | reverse complement strand
CGCTCCGTTTCGCCAACCAGAGAGAAACTGAGTCCTCCTGAATCGATCTGGGGGCTGCCGACCGTCTTGTTCGTAGTTGAAGGAATTTAGAGCCGAAAGAATCTCTTCAGGATTCATGACGAAAGGTTCCAGCGGAAAGACTGAGCGGGAATGTTTGATTGTGAGTAAACCAACGTCGGCGTGCTGGTTGAGGATGGTTTGTCTGGCGGCCATAAGAATCTGACTGCCGGTGAGTTCGCGAGGCGGTCAGTGTCGGTGTTTGGCGAGGAATCGATCGCTTCGGCCCAGTGTCAGGAATGTGATTCTCCGGATGCTCGTGGTACCAGTCAGCATCATTCGTCCTCGTTGGCCGGGCCCTGGGCGGAGAGTTCCAGTCGTTTTACTCTGGGGCGAAATGCGTCGAGCATGGCCAGTATCGTTTTTGTGGTCCATTCGACGTACTCATCCCATTGGTCGCGACGTGCGAGATCCGCGGGGCGGTCGACAAGTATAATCTTGTCCCGCTTTTCCGGATTCGGATTCCACGTCAGCTCATAACCTATCTCTCTATGGATCGCGGCCTTTTCCGTTTCCAGTTGCTCCAGCGCAACTTCGGCCACCTTGTGACTCAGATAGACGCGGACACCGATGTGGTTTTCAAAGGTGTTTGCGATGGCTGACAGGTGAATTCCCGTTCGCCCCAATGCAACGTCAAACCAATACTGCGGGCGCGGCGAACGAAGCGATGGGATCTTTCCAGTAGCCTTCAGGCTGTCCCGCAACGCGGTCCAGAACTCCAGCTGCGTTTTCCTGGTCTCGCTGAGTTCCTCGCTGGCTCCATGGCCTCTGGCCTGTTTTACGACGCCGGCCGGCCGGCTGACGACGTTCAGTCGTGGTGCAGGTAATGAATTGCCTACTTTCCAGACTTCGATGCGGACGCCGAACAGCTCCAGGTTTTCATCCGTATGGTCGTTCAGCCAGTCCAGGGTTTTGCGATGTTCATCGGTAAAATCCTTGGCGATCCAGACCACGACGGATGCGTCCAAAATTGCTCCGTAAGTCAGCGCTTTGCCCAGGTGGTCGTGGTCAGTTTTCTCCAGTTGGTTTTCGATGACGACGTTGCGGCCGTTCGTCGTGTCCTTGGCCAGGATATCGCATGAAAAAGGTCCGACGGTGACTTCGGTTCCGACCAGCTCCAGGTCGAGTTCCAGTTCATCACCGAGCATCACATATTGCCGTAGTTTGAACACCAATGAAAAGCCGTATTCAGACGCTAATCAGGTGCGAGTCTGACGCTCTCGGTGCTTACAATCAGCCATGACTAAAAATCAGAAATCATCTGACACCTAGTGGCACCCGAAGTGGCACCCAAACCGCATTTCAATTGACCATAGTCGCACCTCCAAACGAAAACGTCACCTGTAAAAACACAGTGTCTGAACACTGATCAGACACTGGTCAAACAGTAGTCCTGCTTTCGTAAAGCTTAGGTCATGAGTTCGAGTCTCATCGGTGGCTCTTGTTTTTTGCTGGTCAACTGCTTCAAGACCTGCTGATTCTGGTCACGTGTCACCTCAGACCGTGATATTGCCGTCCGCAAATGCTGCAGCGTTTCTTCGCACTGATGCCGACATAATACTTTTCCGTGATGATCACCGAGGCGTGTTGCCTCGCCATCGATCACCAGTTGAGAACCGGGCAGCATCTATCATTTTTATTATTTGTTTCCGGTATTGATACATCGGCGACATGAAGGACTCCTCAAAGTACGCACCGATCAAATCAGTTTCCTGTTCATGCAATTGGTGCGCAGGGACGCTTGCCATTTCATGCCATAAAACAGCCGTCGCAGCAAATCGCAAACCAGTCTCCCGCAAGCATTACCTGACTAGCCTGCCGAAAAAATACTCTTCAAGTGTGCCTCGCGACGAGCCCAGTGGCTCCGCAAGACATAATCGGGCGTATCCGCCTCGAAATACCGTATCCCCCTGGCGGTCCAGGCAGTGACTTCTTCAGGATCTTCAGTCGGAATCCCAACGGCTACGCCGTACTCTTTTCCAGCGGCCAGTACGCGATTAATCGCCTCGTCGACCTGCGGATTGTCCTCGCCGAACGCCAGTCCCATCGCATGGGTCAGGTCGGCCGTGCCCATGTGCAACACATCGATACCGGGCACCGCTGCGATTTCACTGACATTCTCAAGAGCCTCGAGCGACTCGATCATGACGGCCAACAGCAGGCGGTCGTTTGCCTCGGCCACGTATCGTTTCAAATGGGAGATGTCATATCGGATGGCTCGACCGAGGCTCATTTCGCGTCGTCCCAGGGGGGCGTACCGACAGGCAGCGACGACGTCTCGTGCTTCTTCCGCTGAGTCGATGTGGGCGATATGGATGCCAGCCGCGCCTTGATCCAGCGCCTGCCGGCATGTGGCCGGATCAAAACTGCGGGGACGAAACACGGGCGCAATCCCAGCGGCCTTCGCATGGGCCATCATGGAGCGAATCGTCTCCGTCCCAATCATGCCGTGCTCGCAGTCGAGCATCACTGCTTCAATTCCTGCAAAACCAGCAATCTCCACGAGCGCTGGGTCGGCCAGCGTGACAGGCTGGATCAACAGCGGCGGCTGCGACAGATCAGCGACGCGCTGGCGCAGGTTAAATTGATCAATTGACTGGTAAGTCTCCGATTGCCTCATCTTAAGAGTTCCTGAATCGCCTCAGACACTAAAGCATCAATTCCTGAGTCACACAGCGTCGATGTCAGCTCGTATCCACCGTTTTCGTATTCTTCCTTCACGGGAATATACCAGGGACCCCCGTCTCCATATGCGGCCGTCGCGACGAACCGCCCCGGCACATACTTCTGGGCATGCAATTGATATTCGACAAAACACTCCGCGGGGAGATGCAACATGTTCACGTCGTTCACTCGGAGTGTGCTGAGAACCAACACATGCCCGCGCTCAAGACACCCCTTCCAGGCAAGCATGAAGGCGGCCCGACTGCGAATGTCGTTGGGGTAATAGCGATTAGTGAGCTGTTCCACCAGCGACGCCTCAGCAAGAGTTGCACGTGGAACGGGCGTGACTTCCGCTGTTCGCCACTCGATGTTTTGCACCCGTTCCATTTCGAGGTTTCGCTCAGATTCAACAATCGCGTTGTAGACTCTCATAGTCAGTTGCTTCCGCGCTTCGGGCGATCCGTCGTTGTATTTGCCGGCTGAAATGTTACCCGCACATCCCGTGAAAAAGATATGCAAACAGCTGGCGTCTTCCTGCTGGCGCTGCTTTCGCGCGAGTCCAACGAAATCGCTGCTGACCTGACCTTCCCCGTAACAACTCTGGGGGTGTGTCGCATAGTAATGGCATATTGCAACGGCCTGTTCCTGATCGAAGAACGCAACTGTCTTCAGCCAGGGATCGATCAATCCCTCGGGCATCGCACGGAGTTCCTCATCGCGACAAAAGCTACGACGTTCGGTAACAACGCGACCTCTGTGATCACGAGCGATCCGCCGGTTCGAGGCAACCTGGTCGACCTTTGACTGGCCGTGGCCAATATGGCTGACCGGCCTGGCTTGTCGAATGGCTTCCTCGATGGAGTTCTGCGCCCGGCTCAAGCAATCTTCAACAAAGTCCGCTCGAACGATATACGGCAGATCGCCTTCGGCCTGGACGTACCGCTGGGTGTCAAGACACACGAATGGGGCGTCATGCTGGTGCACACAGTGAATGGCCACTCGGTCGGGCGTTGTTTTTGCTGCGCGGGCAAGTCCCTCGCGCCAATTGAGGTGGGCGGTGTTGCAAAGCCCTGTCCAGTCGACCGCACAGATAACGATCGGCCGTCCGGCACCCAGGAGCACTAAACCGAGTGCTTCTAACGTGTCCCTGATCTCACGGGCGGGTTCAATCCAGCCTCCACAGAGTGAATGGCCGATTGGCGGCGTAACATCAAATCGAAATGGCGCTAACTGAATTTGCATCACGGGCCGCATTATACCGGTGATCGGGGCGGTCCTCAACAGCAGCCAACAGGCAAGCTGCCCCTGCTGACTGGCCGGTGCTGCCACGGCGGCTTCTCTTGTCACATTGCAGACGCTCGGCGATCCATAATGCGACACGTGTTTCATTACCGCGGACCGCCTGGTCAAAATGAAGCATGGCGTGGTTCAGGTCGTCAAGCTTCAGCCAGCCCTCCGTTCATGGTGTGTAAGGACTACGAAAGAAATCTTTCGCACGTTGGGCAGCCTGATGCTGTAATTCGATCCATGGCATCAGAAACGGTCCAGTATCACCGTAATATCCGCGAAGGAACCGAAGTTGGACGAGTGCCAGTTCATCACCGTGGACCGGGACGGTTGTCATTCACGCGGTGCCACAGGACACCGGTGGGTGGACTAAATCGGGGGATGACTCGGGGTGCCCGCTTTCTCCAGCGCCATAGCGGCACCGAACAAGGTAACTTCATCGTAGTGCCGCGCCACCACCTGCACCCCGATCGGCAGCCCCTCCTGGCTCGTGCCGAAGGGCACGGATAGTGCCGGCAAGCCCGTGAGGCCGAACGTAGCCGTAATGTTGGCCGCGTGACCGACCCCGGTCTCATGACCGTCGATGATCAAATTCGCTGCTTCATGTCCATGCGCGGTGTTGGGCGCCGTGGGACAGAGCAGCAGATCATGCTGACTGAAAAACCGGGCCATGTCCCGGGACAGCAGATCGCGTTTGTCCATGGATACCAGAAAGTCCTCTAGCCCCGGCGTGGGCAGATCCAGCAAACCCCGAATTGAAGCGCTCAGCTTGTCTTCGCGGCCTTCGATAAACGGCTGCAAATAATGCGCTCCCTCAGCCACGACCATGTCCATGCAGACATCAATGGCCAGACGATCCTGCCAGTCAAATTCCACTGGCTCCACCGTGCACCCCGAAGCTTCCATTACGGACGCTGCATGGGCAACGGCACCCTGTATTTCCTGCGCCACGGGCGTAAATGGCCCTTGCCGGAAAAAACCGACCCGCACCCCGGACAATCCACCTTCCAGTTCCTCTGGTTGTCGCACAGGCCTGGACACTGCATAAGGATCGTGACTATCCGGGCCCGACAGAACAGAAAGGGCCAGGGCCGCATCGCGCACAGTTCGACAGATGGGTCCCACATGCATGTGACGGCACATCAGCTCGGGCCAAGACCCAGTTAGTGGAATCCGGCCGTGGGTTGGCTTGAATCCGACAATGCCACAATAGTGCGAGGGAAGCCTGTTTGAACCGCCCAGATCTGTGCCAATCCCCAGGGGAGAAAGCCCCGCGGATATGGCCGCTGCCTCACCACCGCTCGATCCCCCCGAAGTCCGCTCGAGGTGCCAAGGGTTAACGGTCCGGCCGAACACGCGATTTGACGTTTCTGCTCTCAGCCCGAACTCCGGCAGATTGGTCTTCCCCAGCAGAATGCCCCCTGCCTCCTTGAGCCGGCGCACAGCGGTGGCATCGATCCTGGGAACGAGGTCGGAGAATATCAGCGAGCCTCTGGTCGTCTTCACTCCCGCGCTATCGAAGCAGTCCTTGGCCGTGAAAGGTACGCCGTGCAAAGGCCCGCGGATCTCACCACGGATTACCGCATCCTCAGCGGCTCGCGCCTGATCCAGTGCGTTGTCGGCCAGAGTTACCACCGCGTTGATCTTTGGATTGACAGCCTCAATTCGGTCAAGGTGGGCGCGCATGACTTCGACGGGGGAAAGCACTCTGGTGCGAATCCTTTCGGCCAACTCCGTAGCATCGGCGAAACAGATTTCATCGCTCATCTTTGTCGCTCCTCTATTGCCTATGTGGGTGGGACTAACATCGGCTCCCGAAGCATGCAGCCAAGATACAATCTCCTCGCGCCTATTCTGCTCTCATTCACCAGCGATTTATCGCGGGTGAATGAGAAGATGAATAATCATCGCGTGACATACGAATGACCAAGCATGCTGCGTACTGGCACCGTAGCGCACCCGGCCAGACAAATGGACAACATCATGGTCTTACGGTGCATGGCCAATTCTTTCGTTTGCTCAGCCGAAAAACGGCGGTTTAAGCCACCGATACAAGTCCCGTTCTTCCTTGCTCAAACGTTGCCAGCCCCACGGCGTTTAAAATATCTGTTACTGCAGGGGTTAGTGAAGGATGCCACAATTTGGTAACGCCCGCGTCGGTGATCAGGGTGTCCTCAAGGGCGAGTCCCTTGAGTTCATGCAGCCCCGCACATCGGAGGCCTGCTCCGGCCAATGCGGTGCATCTGGTAACTTTGAGAGTATCCAGCATGGTCGAGCGTGCCAGGTCCGCCATGATATGATGAACACGAGGGACAGAGATTCGAGTGTCGTGCAGGTCAGCCGGCCAGGGGCAGCGAGTCCGGACACAACAGAGACAGGTCGCGCCGATAACCGACACGACCGATGAAAACAACCGGAGGCATGAAATCACATCCGGAGTGCAACGGTTTTGATGTTTGAGTTGTTGATGAAAGAAGTCAGGCGGTGTCTGATAGCCGAGTCGTTTTCGAGGATGATATGATTCCCTCTCGTCAAAAGCCTCCGATTGCCTTCAGGCTGCAGGCTCTCGCGATCGCATTGGTTCCAGTGCTGACACTAGCACAGACGTCAGTGCCGGTACCGGACGTGTCTCCAGCAACAATCGACTATCAGCGTGATATTTCCCCGATCCTTAAGGCCCGTTGCTTTGAGTGCCACGGTGGGACAAATCAAGAGGGCGGTTTGCGACTCGATCGCTATGATCGGGCGATGTTGGGCGGTGACAATGGACGAGTCATCATGCCCAATAATGCCACAAACAGTGAGCTTATTGGACGCATTATGTCAGCCGAAGCAGACGACAGAATGCCCCCTGAAAGCGGAAGAAATTAATCTGCTGACCCAATGGATTGATCAGGGTGCGATCGGTCTGTCGGAAGACTCAAAGGAGCCTCTGCAGCACTGGGCCTTTCAGCCAATTCATCAGCCTGCTGTGCCAGGCGTCGACGATGATCGTTGGGTCCGAAATCCAATTGATCATTTTGTACTGGATTCGCTGGAACAGCATGGAGTTGCTCCATCACCGGTCGCTGCACGGGCGACGCTGGTTCGTCGCTTGTACCTGGACTTGCTGGGGCTGCCGCCGGAATGGGATCGCGTTCAACAATTCATCCAGGATGAACGTCCCGATGCCTGGGAACTGCTTGTTGACGAACTCCTGGGTTCACCGTACTACGGAGAACGCTGGCGAGATATGCAGACAGCTCCGGGTACGAAGCCGACACACCCAGAGAAATCTGGCCATACCGTGACTGGGTGATTGATGCGCTGAATCGCGATGTCCCCTTCGATCAGTTTGTTGTCGAACAGATCGCCGGTGACCTGCTGCACAATGCAACATCTGCCCAGCGGATCGCTACGGGGTTCCACTGCAATACGATGCTGGATCCGGGAGTGCGCTGGGAATCAATCGTGGAACGCGTCAACACAACCGGAACAGTTTTCCTTGGCCTGACGCTTGGCTGCGCCCAATGCCATTCGCACAAAACTGATCCAATAAGTCAGCGAGAGTACTATCAGCTGTACGCATTCTTCAATGAAGCTTCAATCACGTCCTTTGAACGACCGATAGCCGACAGTACCCAGGAGACACCCCAAACATCGCTGGTGATGAAACAGTCCCCTCAGTCAACTTATATCCTTCAACGAGGCGACCCTGCTCAGCCCGGGGATCTGGTCAAGCCCGCTGTTCCGGCTGCGTTCAACTGGAGTCCGCCGGTGATTCCCTCTGGTTACCGAACTCGGCACGATTTAGCGAAATGGCTGATGTCGTCGACAAATCCGCTGACTGCGCGAGTGACCGTCAATCGTGTTTGGCAGAGATACTTTGGACTCGGTCTGGTCGACACAGAAAATGACTTCGGTGTGCAGACACCTCCGCCGTCGCATCCCGAACTGCTCGACTGGCTGGCACTCGACTTTCGAGGGAATGGATGGAGGCTCAAGCGACTGCATCGGCTGATAGTCACTTCCGAAACGTACCGGCAGTCATCTCAAGTTCGTGCGGACCTGACAGAACTCGATCCGCGCAACCGGTGGCTGGCACGCCAGCGTCGCCTGCGTCTGGAAGCAGAAATTATCCGTGACGTCGCACTCAGCAGCAGCAGCCTGTTGAGTCGAAAGATCGGCGGGCCGAGTGTTTTTCCACCACAGCCGGACGGCATTCTGGATAATCGAGCCACCCCGGCAACCTGGACCGTCAGCAAGGGCGAGGATCAATATCGTCGAGGAATGTACACGTGGATCTGGAGACTAACACCTCATCCTCACTTCACAGTGTTCAACGGTCCTGACAACGTCACCACGTGTTCTCGGCGGGATCGATCGAATGTCTCCCTTCAGGCACTAACATTGCTGAACGATCCGACATTTTTGCAATGTGCACAGCGTCTTGGTCACCACTGTTCTCAAATAAGCGATCAGGACGACACCTCCAGAATCAAGTCTCTGTTCGCAACGTGCATGTCCCGAAGGCCTGCTGAGAAGGAGCGAATGATTCTATTGCGACTGCTCAACGCTCAACGAGCTGAACTATCGCCGGCCGAAGCCCGCAAGATTACTGGGCGCGACACGGACGATCTGACTGATGAAGCCGCTTGGGTCGTGATATGTCGGGCCATTATGAACACCGATGAATTCATCACGAGGGAATAGAACGTAATACCGTGCAGAACTCTCCTTCAACACGCCGACACTTCTTCGCGAGCGGAGCCGTGAGCCTGGCACCGGCTGCACTGGCTTCGCTGATTGATCAGGAAGCACAGGCGGTCGGCAATTTTCCCGACACTGTTCGGACGCATCATGCGCCGCGTGCCAAATCAGTTATTTTCCTGCACATGATTGGCGGGCCCAGCCAGATTGACCTCTTCGACCCCAAGCCTGAAGTGAATCGTCGATCCGGAGAGCCACTTCCGGAGTCGCTGCTAAAGCAGCTCAGTTTCGCTCAGATTCAGGAGAAACGGCCGCAACTGATGGGATCGCCGTGGAGATTCAGTCCGCACGGCGAGTCCGGAACACACGTTTCAGAGTTAATGCCATACTTCGCTTCGATTGTTGATCAGGTTTCACTGGTCCGGACTGTCAAGACTGACAACACAAATCACATGTTCGCCGAATTGATGCTCAACACCGGTTGGCAGCGCTTTGGACGCCCAAGTATCGGCAGCTGGGTGGTCTATGGTCTCGGTTGTGAATCGCAGCAACTCCCCGCATTCATGGTACTGCGCAGTGGCATGAGGCCACGTTCAAAGGCCTCCAACTACAGTAATGGTTTCCTGCCATCACAGTTCCAGGGCACTCCATTGCAGACTGCCGGTGATCCAGTATTGCATTTGGCCAGTCCGGCAGGATTTACCCGAAACCGCCAGAGACAGACAGTGGATGCAGTGAATGCACTCAATCGGTTTCGATTTGATCTCACGGGAGACGACGAAATCGCAGGGCGCATTGCCTCCTACGAAATGGCGTTTCGCATGCAGTCGGCGGCCACCGAATGGCTGAATCTTTCCGACGAGACGGCTGACACCTTACGACTATACGGAATCGACGACACAGACCGTCCCTCATACGCACGCAATTGCCTGCTGGCAAGAAGACTTGTTGAGCGAGGTGTTCGGTTTGCCCAGATTTTTCATGGTGACTGGGATCACCACACGAACATCGAAGACGGCTTGCCGGCTCAATGCAAAGCGACCGACCAGGCGACTGCCGCCCTGGTGACAGATCTGGTGCGGCGAGGTCTGCTGGAAGACACGCTGGTGATCTGGGGAGGTGAACTCGGTCGCGGCCCGGTGGCCCAGAAGGGCAACAAGCCGGCCGTCGCAGTTGGGCGCGACCATCAGATCGAAGCGTTTACAATGTGGTTCGCCGGAGGCGGAGTCCGTCCCGGACAGACGATTGGCGAAACCAACGATCTTGGGTGTCTGCCCGTCACGGATCCGTGGCAAATCCATGATGTCCAGGCTACGCTCCTGCATCTGCTGGGCATGGATCACACACAGCTCACCTATCGATTCCAGGGTCGCGACTTTCGACTGACCGATGTGCATGGGCACGTGAAGACGGACCTCTTCGCTTGATATGCACGCCAAACGAACCGAGATCACACAATTGTCGAATCCAACAACATACCCGTCCACTCAATAATGACAGGTATCACGATTTGGCAGCTTTATGCAGATGCCAGTTAACCATCTTTCAGGATCAGGGTGTCCCGATCGGATTGACACGATCAGCAAGAAACGGATCAATTGTGCCGGGGCGGTCAGCAGCAGGCGTCAGCGTAGAACGCCTGTGCTTAGGGATTACCCCGACCACCAGGCCGGCAGAATTTCAGCCCTTTGCGGCATATCTGCGGCAGTGTGTGTCGTCCAGGTCCGCTGGAACTCACCCGGCGGACGCGTGCAGCTGTTCTCCATTGGGGTGAGTTCGTGCGTTTGCCATCGTCGTACTCCTGTCGAGTCGTCGCCGGGCCGGGAATCAGTTGGCGTGCCGATGGAACGTAAGCGCGCGAACAAAACGACCAGATGGTTCTGACAATGTTTAGCTGCATTTGGGTCTGCGTTGGGCCTGTTATCCCGAAACGGTTACGTTATTCGTTCTGCTGTAAGTCGTCAGCGTGATGATGCTTGTGATTCGCCAGTTCATCAAAGATTTGTTGACCAGTCCGGAAGACTCACATGTCCGCGCCGCCGCCGATCTCGAGTAACAGTTTTACAGTGCGGCCCCTGACATCAGGTCCTGGGGCGGAAATTACGGGTGTGAATCTCGCGGCCAAGCTCAGCGACAATCTGTTCAAACAAATTCAGGATGCCTTCCTGCAATATCAGGTGCTGATCTTCCGCGACCAGGATCTCCCGTCCGGGTGTCAGCTGGAGTTTGGGCGACGCTTTGGCGAACCGCAGGTTCATGTCCTGAACCAGTTTCATGATCGCCAGCACCCGGAGCTCTATCTCCTGTCCAATCTCAATGAGGAGGGCAAACCGGACGGCAGGCATCCTGACCCCGGCACGCTGCATTGGCATACCGACGGGTCCTGGACGCAGCGCAGGACCATCGCCACGATGCTGTACTGCCTGCAGGCACCCCGTGAAGGGGGTGAGACCGAATTAGCCGATATGTATCGAGCGTACGATGCGCTGACCGGCGCCATGAAGATGCGCCTCGGTTTGCTTGAGGCCGTTCATCATCTCAACTTTCACAAGAAGCGACGAGATCCCCACCCTTTGACCGCCGAACAGGTGCGGAATTCTCCGCCGGTCCGGCATAAGATCGTACGAACCCATCCTGAAACCGGAAAGCCAACAATCTACCTCGGCGACATGGCGGAATTTATTGCAGGAATGGACTACATGGAGGGTCGTGCTCTCATCGAACAACTGAACGAGCTCATCACCCGCTCAGAGTTTGTTTACGCACATAAATGGAATCCACGCGATTTGGTTGTCTGGGACAATCGCTGCACCCTGCACCGTTCAACACCGTACGATACGAGGAACGAACGACGGGCCATGCGCCGACTGACGGTGCTCGATCAGCCGACCGATTGAGCACGTACAGCTTCCGGCTTATCCTTCGCGTTGATGTCCACATGGTACTTCTTCGCCGTAGTTCATCCGACAGCACGGGGATGCCTTCTACACAGGAGACCATGCCACTGCGAGAGAATCCTGCCTCACCACAAAGGATGCTCCGTCTGCGGAGACGCGGTTGGCAAATCGATTGGTGAAATCGGATGACAGAACTCAGTGGCTGTCTTTCTGATGAGAGAGATCAACCGCAGGACACGAAATTCGGACGACACCAACCCGTTCATTCAACCATCCCGTCCGTCGACTCAATGGCAGACACCGTCGGATGGACAACTGGTGGCGGGAATCCTGGTGGTCGTGCCTGGACGACGAGTTGTGTGGAAATACACCACCGCAACCAGGTTTCGGCCAGGCGAAGCAACAGGTTGTGCAATTGGAAGCCGCCCTTCAGGGGTTGCTGCACCTCATCCTCATTCGGCTTAATCCGTTCCTTCTGGCGGCAGAACAGCAACAGATCGTGACGTCCTGCGACGCTGATTTTCTGCTGATTCTGGAAAAACGTGATCAGCTTGCCGTTGAAAAGCTTACGGACCTGTTCTTCGTCACCGCCCGCAGCACAAGGCATTAACTGCTTCCAGGTACAGCCGTGCCAAATCCACCAATACGCTGCTGACGATTCAGAATCGTCGCACACACCGTCTCCGCCGTCATCTCGGACGGTATTTCTTCAAACTCATAATCCGTGGTCGGGCCCAAAAACCCAGTCACATGCCTCGATCGACCACTCCGTAACAGTTCGTCCACTGGCCCAAAACGCTGCACCAGCTGTTCCAGCTGCCGGTCGGTGTACCGCTCCGCACATTCCTGAAGCATCGAGTCACAGACCTGCTGCTCTGCTTCGGTCGCCAGCCTGTCACCACCAGTACGGTGAGTTCTCTGCTGCAGAGCCAGGGCAACTTTCGACAACAGTATCAGACATTTCAGTCGCCCCTCCACGGGTGGATGAATCATGGTCAGTCCGGCAAAAAACTTTTCGTCGTCTTCCTGCAGTACCGCATGGAATATTTCCTCGATCGTCGCAAATTCGTCCTGACACAGCGTCAGCCACCGTTCTGCGATCCGCCGATGCGAAGTGCCGTCGCCAAACCGATTCGGAAAGCCAGTCGGCAGGCTGCATTTCTGGCGTGGAAAATTTCGTCCGAATGAGCGATAGCCCAGGTGGATAGTGCGGCGTTTCTTTTGAGGGCTGTACTTGCTGCCCCAGTGCAGCATCAGATTATTGTAAACGACACCGTCACCGGGCCCCAGTTCCACACGGCTGCTTTGTGGTACCGGCGTCAGCGTACCTCGGTCCTCCAGCAAATGATTTGTCTCAGCCTGCGTGGTGAGCCGGTTGTGACTGCCGGGAATGACGTACAGAATGAGGTCTTCATAAAGCGCGATATTCCATTGCACGTAAGAAGGCCCGTTGGCCCGCTGATCCTCAAGCAGCGCAGCCAGCGGGCCGTCCATATCAGGCCGTACGTCCCGGTGCCAGTTGCGGGGATCCGTGCCCCAAGCCTGTCCGGGACGCTGTGGATCGCCCGGTTCAAATTCAGGATTGCACAGTACCTGCGCCTGGATCGCTGCCACAGCTTCGTCGGGGCAATTCAGCATTTGTGCGCTGACCCCATAGGTATGATCGTGCAGCACAAATTCAAACGCGCTGATGGTGTCCGAATCGACATGATTGACGATCGAAGCTCGAGGCTGGGGTGTGGTGTCCCAGGTTGGGTCGCCGGCCCGTTGACGTGCAACAATCTCGTCAATATCACTTCGCAGGCGATGCAGAAGGCCAGCGGGTACGATGTTGCGGAAGATAACGTAACCGTCTCGCAATAATTGTGCCCGGTTTTTGTCCGGTTCCTGTGCAGTCATGTCTTGCACAGTAATTCAGTTTTACAGGGTGAACAAACCAAAGGAATAGTTTCAGGGGCTGACAGCGGGTGATTCTGCCGCGGTGATGGCCACTGTCAGCCGGAACAACTGTCTTCGGTCGCAGTTATGCCACACAGAGCACGTTGTACAGGCATTTCGCCAGTGTCCGTGCCGGCGGACAGGAAATTCAATCCCACCAGCCTTTCAGCCGACGTTCCTCCGGGGGCAGGATCTGGAAGTTCAATTTTTCATCCATCAGCCGCAGACTTCGGCCTGGTCGAAAGCCTTCCAGGAGGTATTTCGGTTTCACGACAATTTGCAGACCGCCACAACCCTGGACTTTGGGGACCTCACGGTGTGCGATGATCTTTCCATTGAATGAATCAGGGCCTCCCTGACCACCGGCCGGCTGGTAGGTGCGCAGAGCAGAATCAGCAACCGCGATTTTGCAGATGTTTCCGGTGACGAAAAGATCGAGGAGGCCAGGAAAGCCGGGATCAATAAACGTGAGTGTCAATTCCGGATCGTGATTGTTCACGGCATCGATTCGCACCGGCAATCCGCGTCGGCGCAGCTCAAACCGTGTCCGGGCCGACTGGCGTTCTATTGCGAAATGTGCGCTTTCCTCGTCCAGCCAAACATCTGTGAGCAGATCAATGAAGGGAAGAGATACTGTGCCGGGACCAAAGTTCACGAGGATCTGTTGGCCGATCACAAGATCAATCCTGTTGCCAAACCCGGTGCCTTTCCAGAATGTCGTTCGTGTATCAACGACGACGTCGCGCGGTTTTTCCTCTTTGCCTGCTGTAACCTTCACAAGTGTGATCCGGTTGCGATCGAGATTGAGTGCCGTAACCCGCCATCTGCTCCCAGCGGCGACGTCCTCGCTGAAATTGTCGGAGAGCGTCCACACCTGCGTGAATTTCCGTCGATCCTGATCCTGAAACGCGCCAATCCGAACGTGTGCCCCGGGCGAGAAATCGCGCAGATCTGCGGGAGCGCCGTGGCGGCGCACCGTGGCGGCCGGCAACAGAGCGAAGGAGGTGATTGGTGCCTTATAATAGAGGTCCGCTTTCTCGCGAAACTCACCGCGGCGGCCGGGAGGATGGATCGTGAGCAGCGAAATATTCATAGAGTGGGCAGCGTCAGCAGGTGGGAATTCACCCGGTTTCAACTGATACCATGGTAGTTTTTCGTCACCGCGGTCTGTGCGATATGCCGGCGACTCGCAGCGGGCCTGCGCAGCGAGGGTGAGGCAGAGACAGATTGAAAGGAATGCTGGTTTCATCCGTGGGTCAGTTCTGAAATTGGACTGATACTGTCCACGAACTTCTCTGTATTGACCTCCATTTTTTGCAGCATGAGGACCAGCAGGTTGGAGAGACGCGCCGTGTCGTCGACGGGCTTGAAGCAGTGATGGATATCGTTCGCTTTATAAGCGCCGAGTTTCGGCAGGTTGTAGTCGATATGCTGCCCGTGGCGCAGGCCGAGTGCCCGGCCACCCGCAAAGACGATGGGCAGGTTTGCGTTGCCGTGGCTGTGGCCATAGCTCATTCCACTGCCGAACAGCACCATGGTGCGATCCAGCAGCGGTTCGCCTCCATCGTCCGCCGCTTTGAGCTGGTCGAGGAAATATGCAAACTGTTCGACGAGGAAGGTATCGCTTTTGGTCAGGCTGTCCAGCACGGTCCTGTCGCCGTTGTGGTGAGAGAGTTCGTGTCGGGTTTGGCTAATACCGATTTCCGGAATTGCCAGGCCAAAGCCTTCGCTTCCGCTCAGGTAGGTGACGACCCGCGTCATGTCGGTTCGCAGGGCGAGCACAATCAGATCATACATGGTGCGGTAATAATCACCGGCGGCCGACCTGGAGACATTCCGCTGAAATCGCGTGCCGTCCACCTTAGGCTTGGGCACATTCAACCAGTCCTCAAAACGCCGGGTGCGGATTTCCACTTCCCGCACAGACTGAAGATATTCGGCCAGCTTGCCACGATCCTCGTGACCGAGTGTCCTGTCGAGCGAACGCGCATCGTCCAATATGGAATCCAGGATGCTGCGGCGGCTCTGCAGCTGTTCCTGCCTGTCCCTGGCCGATGCGCTGTCATCGCCAAAGAGCCGGTCAAAGACCGTGCGCGGGTTTTCCTCGGCCGGCAGTGGAACACCGTCGCGCGAGAATGAAAGTGTGTTGGTACCCATTGGCTTTCCCACGCCCGCAGTGATGGACAGTTCCAGCGACGGGAAACGCGTGTGCGGTGACGTCACCTCGGTCATGAGCTGGTCACAGGAAACACTGTTGTGGTAGCTGGTGCTGTCCGCACTGGTCAGGGCAGCTCCGGTCAGCCAGCTGTCAGCGCAGACGTGTTGCTGGTTTAAGGCACCCGGATGATGCAGCCCGCTGATCGGTGTAATACAGTCCCGGTGGCGCTCCAGAGAAATCATGGGCGCGGTAAGTTCGTAATCGCTGCCCGCTTTGTGCATTTGCCAGGTAGCGACGTTCACTCCATTCGGAATATAGGCAAACACGCTGCGTCGAGGACGTGACGCCGCGGTGGCCTCCGAAGCGCTCAGCGGAATCATCGCATTGAGAAGTGGGAGGGCGATGGTGGTTCCTCCACCTCGAAGAAAATAGCGACGGTTCAGAAGCCAGCGCTGGGTCTGGATGTTTGACATAGTTGATCGATTTCGTTGGTGTTATTTGGATCAGCGTCTGAGGAAGAGTGGGTTGAGTGCAATGGCTTCAATGAGGTCGCGTAGCGGGTAGCCCTTGTCCTTGAGTGCGATGACCGCGGGACTCAGGCACTCGCGATCGGCCAGGGTCAACGGACGTCGCATGGCGTAGGTCGCCAGCTTTTCCGCCAGCGTAAGCGCGAACGGATCGAGATTTGCCGCAAGAAGTTCTTTGAATTCGTTCGGGGTCGAAAAGACACGTCCGTCGGGCAGTTTGCCGCTGGCATCCACCGGTCGAGTTTCTCCCGTTCCCTGCGGCATGATTTCCACATCGCGCCATGCACCAATCGCATCAAAATTTTCGAACGCCAGACCGAGCGGATCGATTCGGCTGTGGCAGGTGGCACAGCTTTCGTTCGTAACGTGGGCCCCGAGTTTTTCGCGGATGGTCTGCCTCGGCTGGTCTTTCGCTGCGGCGGGGAGCACCGCAACATTGGGAGGTGGTCGCGGTGGCGATTGGCCCAGAATCGACTCCAGCACCCATTTGCCGCGATGCACCGGACGATGCCGGGCGCCGTCGGAAGTAAGACTCAGCACAGCCGCCTGGGTCAGTACTCCTCCCCGAGGACTGTCTGAGGGCAGAGCCACGCGCTGCACGGGCGCATCAACGATGCCAGGCATCCCGTAGAATTTGGCCAGCGGACCATTCATCATCGTCCAGTCCGAGCTGAGGAATTCCCGGATGCCAAGGTTCCTGTCGAGCATTTCACCAAAAAACGAGGTGGTCTCGGCGACCATGCTCTGCTCCAGCGTCTTGCTGTAGTTTGGATAAAGCTTCTTATCCGGCGGAAACTTCCCCACATCCGCCAACTGGAGCCACTGATACGGAAATGTCGTTGCGAATCGTGACGCCTTCGGATCAGCCAGCATTCTTCGCACTTCACGAATCAATACATCCGGCTCATGCAGCACTCCGTCCCTGGCGGCGGCCAGCAGCGGCTCATCCGGCATCGTACTCCAGAAAAAATAGGAAAGCCGCGACGCGAGTTCCCAATCGTTGATGCTCGTCCGTGGCGTTCCGGTATCGCCCTCCACGAGGAAGATGAAGTCCTTGGAACATAGCACAGCCACCAACGCGGATCGGGTCGCCTGTGCAAAACTTCGTCCGGCGTCCAGTTCCGTATCGATTAACGAGCCAAGCCGGGTGGCCTCTGTCTCTCGCAGCGGACGTCGAAAAGCTTTCTCGGCGAACGCAGTCACAATTTGCCTGGCCTGGGCTGTATCCTTCGGCCCATCGCCGGACAATCCCGTCAGCGCGGCCGGCAGATCCGGCCGCATGGGCCCTTCAAACTCAATGGAGTCCACAAGCAGAAACGGCACGAGCGGCACTCCTTGCTCATCGGTGATCTTTTGCAGCGTCGGTTCGCGACCTTCCTTGATGCTGAGGAACACGACCGAGTCCGATTCTCCCGACGGGGACTCATACGGACTTAACCCAGGCTCTGTGTTGAACAGATTGACCTGATGCTCTCCGGCAGGCAGATAAGTCGTGAACTCAACGATTGTCGGTTTGTCTTCGGGGGCATCCACATCTTGTTCGTGGAGCACCCGGTTCAGGTTGGCACAGTAGAACCGCAAATGAGGCGCATTCCCGCCCGGTGGGCGCAGTCCACTCAATTTGATGCGCACCCGGTAGTTGCCGGAAACCAGTATTTGCTGGGAATGCCAATCGTTCACAGTCGCCCTGAGATTGGAGTTCGGCTTAACGACTTTACGGCCCCGCGTCCGCGCTTCCGGGGTTTGGTCCGTATTTCCCCCGACGATCTTGTGGTAGGGCCATTTGTCCAGATTCGGCGCGGCGGAGCCATCGCTTGATGGCAGCACTTGATCGAGTGCCGCTTCCGCAGCAGAGAGATACCGTTCCAGATGTGACGGCGACAGACTCAGCGCCGGGCCGATGCGATCAAGCCCATGCCATGACGGCTCCTCCGGCAGATTGCCGGGATCGGACGGAACGTATGTCGCTCCGAGAAGGTCGCGCACCGTGTTGGCGTATTCGTCGCGTGTGAGTCGCCGCAGACTCACACGTTCGAACACAGCGTAGCGGGCAGCGTCGGCTTCTCTGATCCAGTCCGAAATTAACTGCATACTGACACCGCGATCCTCCTCAGTCGGTTGTGGCTCGTCCTGTGGGGGCATCTCTCCCGAAGTCAGTCGCTCCAGCACTTTTCCCCAGTGAATAACAAAACCCGGGTCGGTCAGTTTTGAAGGCGCGCGGTCAATCCGGAACTCTCCCTTTTTCTCTTCCGGTCCGTGGCAACGAACACAGTAGTTATCCACAAATGCACTTAAGGGGCCCGTCGGTGCCGGCTGTGCCGGACACGGAAGGGGCGTGGCGACAAGAATTATCCAGCAGCATCCGATCAGTGACGGCAGGCAGGTGTTCCGTCTCGACGGCCTGTGGAACAGCTTGCGATTTCTGGCGCAGTCGATGATGCCTTTTGGTTTCAGCGTCTTCATGCGGTGAACTCTCCGGCAATGACAGGGCCCAGGCCATCCCTGTTTGGGCTGGAATATCCACGTCCCAGAAATTTTAACACTTCACCGGGTGGCTCTGGAGACAACACGCTGACCTTACCGGCCAGAGGTCTCTGCAGGGGGCGTACCCGTGTAGCGACAGACCTGCCCGGCGCCACACGGTTTATTCTACCCGGCCAGGCCCATTGCCGCGACATTATGTGTTTTTTTCGCACAAGTTCCCGGCGACGGACTGGGCAGGCGACCGTCACGAGGTTTTTGCTCGTTTATCGCAAACGGTGCCAGGTGCAACCATCGTAATATGGCCACCGCAACTTGCCCTCAACGCTGATACGACTCTCACCATCACGACCGGATTCGGACGACGAGTGAAGGGGAATTGAGTGATGACAAGGACGGACCCATACGAAGCGCTGAAGGAATTTCTGCCGGGTCGGTCGAGATGACGGCGAGCACTGATACCTGCTCAGGTCACGTTAATTACCGTCGTAGTGCTGGTTGTTTTCCGGCAGTACGCATCGACGTTGCCTTCAATCGTGCCAGGACTGCTGAGTTGACACCAGGACCTCTTTGATTCCGGGACCAACACGGGAACCTCACTTCGTGAGTCGAGACTTCGCTCGCATATAATAACCGAGTGCGTTAGCGAGCCCGAGAACCGCGCCAATCACCAAGACTCCCATCTGTATCGGGGAGCAAAATATAAGCATTTGGCCAGCGGTGAAAGTCGCGCCAGGCGCAAACAGTACGACGAATGTCCACAGAAGCAAAGGTACAGCAACCAGCATGAACAGGAACGATAATCCCACGTTGATCCGGATCGAGAGCGGCAAACTGTCAGTTTTTTTTCTCATGGCACGCAGCCCTCGCTATTGTTGGATTCGGACAGGAACTTAGGTCGATGATAAGGCGTTCATCCAACGGGAAGCCGCCTAGCCACGTGATAGCGATACTGACCATTCCTGGCATCCGGTCAGGCAAATGAACAACATCACGGTCATACGATGCATGGTCAACTCTTTCGTTCACTCCAGCCGGGAAACGGCGGTTGAGGTCACCGATACAAGTCCCGTTCTTCCTTGCTCATACGTCGCCAGTCCCGCGGCGCAATGACTTTATGACTGCCGGACCACAGTCCCGTCTCCAGCTTACGTGCCTGTTTCTCCGCTTCCGCCAAAGCGGTGTTGTCCGGCACGTACTTCACATAATGCCAGGCCATCCCGGCAGCGACAATCGCACGGTTAATCAGAGTACCGTCGTGATAAATCTCACCGATCGTGCAGTCGTCTTTGCCCTGACCGTATGAGACGACCTTCACGACGATGCCCAGAATAGAAGCTTTTAATGTCTCGATTGCATTGTTGCCGAATGGCTGGCCATGTTCCGGTGAGCCAAACACCTCTGAGATTCCCCGTCCGCGTGTTGATGCAAGCCGGCACACCAGTGGCTGTTCTAGCGCCATGTTCAGCGTTTAGCCGTCAAGATCAGTTACCTGAAGAGCGTTTCGTACTGTCATAAAATGTGAGTACATCGTCAACCGATCACCTGAGGGCCCGCAGTTTGGGCGGACCTGCTTCGAACAGTCGAACGAGGAAGACTTCTTGCGGGATTTCAGCAGCATTGAATAGATGTAGAAAGCGTTCTCTTAGCTCACCTGATTCGTCGGACATAATGGGTGTCATCCGGGAGGAACCGCCTTGGAACATCCTGGCAAACAGGAACACGACGGTTGACATTGGCTGTGCACAAATTCCAGGACGATTTGCTTTGAGCCACATTCGCTGAACCGCCCGGCCACCACAAAAAAACGGCTCAAGTAAATTCGGGCATTGTCAACAGTCCAGCCGCGGACGCCGCCGCGATACTCTTCGTGCGTCAGCCGATGTGCTGCCAGTTGACGCAGCTCTTCATACACCATCGGCAACAGGTGATCCGCAGCGTCAGGATCCCCTGCTCCATGGCCTTCAGGATGTTGGCTGAAATCTGTACGCGCAAAACGTCGCAAACGCAATTGCTGAACGAGTTTCACCGTCGGCTGACTTTTTCCCATACGGGGCTCAGAGATCCGTGCTCTCCGGGGACACATGGGTCCGCTCCGCCCACTTGAGCCATGTGGCCTCCATTTGGGCCACCTGACTGGGAAACTGTGAGGCCAGATCATTCGTTTCTGTGCGATCTGCCTCCATATCGTAGAGTTCCCATGTCCTGGCGTGGGCACCCCATACCAGCTTCCATCGCCCCTGACGAATGGCGCGATTGCCATACAGAAACCAGCAGAGCGGTTCAGGCCGGTCCCGTTGCTGCCCATGCAGCGCCGGGACAATGCTCTGGCCTTCGGTTGGGGGGACGGGGATTTTTTCACGTCCAGCCCGCGAATTCGCCCTGCTCAGTTCCACTAATGTGGGCATGAAATCCACCACATGGCCGACTTGACGGGTGATTGCGCCGGCCTTGATTACACCAGGCCATCGAGCAATCAGTGGCGTTGAGATTCCCCCTTCATACGTCCAGCCCTTAAACCGACGGAACGGAGCACATTGCGCCCATCCCCACCCAGGTGCAGGGAAATCATAGGTGTGGGGGCCACCTGGTAAATCGACGTTATAAGCATCGCGCGCCATCCGCAGGTCCCTGTCCCAGTAACCGGGATACGACGCACATCCGCCGTTGTCAGAAAGAAACATGACCAGCGTGTTTTTCTCGATGCCCATCTCTGCGAGTGCCCCGAGAATCCGACCGACCCCTTGATCGAGCCGGTCCACCATTGCCGCATAAACTTCCATCCGTCTTTGTTCACGTGCGAGATCCTGGACCTTGTCCCAGGGTGTGATGTCATAGTCATAGGGGAAGTTGCTTTGGGACACATCTGCTGTGGAGAGCTTCCACAGCGGGTTGATCAGGCCGAGTTTGATGAGTCGTTCGTGACGTTCCTTCCGCATCCGGAAGTAACCGCCGTTGTACCGTCCGTGGTACCTGGCGATGTCCTCCGGTCGCGCGTGCAGAGGAAAGTGCGGAGCGGTGTAACAAACATGCACAAAGAAAGGCACTTCACTGCCGGAAAATTTCCGGATCCGGGAGACAGCATGGTCAGTGAAGGCATCGGTGGTGTAATAATCATGGGGAAACTGAGTGATTCGCTGCTCGTTATGGAGAAAGACCCGCCGACGTCCTCCATTGTAAAACAGCGGGTCGGGCTGAGCCGGGTTGAAAAAATTGCAGCTGCCGTCCGCCAGGCCGTAGTACTCCTCGAACCCCCGGTCAGTCGGCCGGTCCGGTGCGGCGGAGCCCAAATGCCACTTGCCGGTCAGTGACGTCCGGTAACCTGCTGATCGGAGGACCTCTGCCAAAGTCGTCATGTCGTCCGTCAGCCATCGATTCCCTGTCTGCCGTCTCGGATGCAGGCCGGTCAGCAGCGCGGCTCGTGTCGTTACGCAGACCGCACAGTTGTAGAACTGAGTGAACCGCAACCCTTCACTCGCCAACTGGTCCAGATGCGGTGTGTTGATCTCACCTCCGTAGCAGCCAAGGTCCGAAAATCCCAGATCATCCGCCATGATCAGTACCATATTCGGCCGTGGAGCCACGGGCGCATCGGCCCACAAGAAAGCTACATCGAACCAAAGCGTCAGCAGCAGCATCGTCGTCAAAAGAATCCGGGACATCGACCATGTCACTCCTGTCAGAGATTTTGTTGCGTGCAGGCTGCATCGATGCCCGCGGTCACGCGAGACGTGAATCAGCGCAGTCAGCCGCCTATGGGTTCGTCAACTCCTCTTCGGCCTCCAGGCAGGCGAATCGGAAAGAATAAAGATCCGCATCCTTGAGGAAAAACTTCAGCCGCACCGGTTTTTCGGCGAGCGAACTGACGTCCTGGCCTCTTTCCCACGTCACGGTACGCTCGATCTCGTCACCAAAGATCTCATGGCAGTCGTGCTGTGCAAATCCGTCGATGGGGCGCCCATCGACATCCTGAACTTCGACCCGGATGGCACCCGCCCCGGATGTCGAGTAGTTAATCTCCAGTTTGCTGCCCGTGAAAACGATTGGTTTGGTCACGAATTCACCACCTGACAGCGGCGCGTTGACCGAGACAAAACCATCGACACGCATCGAGTAACGACGAACATTCAGGCTTGTGCCGGTCCAGTAGCCCTCCGTGACGTAGATGGAAAGCTCGTCGGGCGACTTTTTCACCGCCGACCTGGTCAGGACGATTCCCCAGGCCACACTGTTATCACCGTAGACCCAGGCGTTCGTCCGAGCCGCTCCCGGCCGAATGAATGCTTCGTCCCAGCGGTGAAAGTGGCGACCATCACGGCTGGTCATGAACAATCCATCGGTGACGGCGCTGCCATAACGCGGATGATTGCTGGCGCGGAGTCGACGAAGCTCCGGATGAGGAAGCTTGTCCGTCGAATCAACGCGGCCGCGGTCCGTGTAGCGCAATGGAAAGCCTGTGAAAATGTGCGGGGCGCGATCGTACGGCTTCACCTGGTTGGTATAGATGTGCTCGCGCGGTGCGCCGGGGAATTCGACCCACTGCGGCGGGGTCCAGTGGAGAAAGTCCTGGGACGTCGCGGTCAGAATGCTCCGTGTGCCGTCGCGAAACCCACGAAAATAGGCACGATACTCGCTGCGCACGGTATCCCAAAATGCGAGGTTCTGTGAATCGAACGCGCCTTGGGTAATAACGGGCTCCTGCTGCACGGGCTCGAAGCGAAACCCATCGGCCGACCTGAAAGCCAGCAGCCCGGGTTCGGAATTCGACCGCACAATGGCCTTGTATCTGGCACTCGGCGGACAATCAGGATTCGAGTCCTTGAAGACGGCGACATGCCCTGGGTCGGCTGCAACGTCCTGCACGCTCGCTGAAGAAAAAACGATGTTGTTCTTTCCTGAGCCATTGAATTCCACGAGCCCGAGATTGGGCTTCGTCCAGTGAATACCATCACGACTCTCCGCATAGCACAGAAACGCAGGGTGCGGGTATGTTTGTTTGTCTTGCTGAACGTCGTACTGGTACCCACCGTAGTACATCCGATATCGATCACCATCCTGAAAAACGCTGCGGTAGTGGCAGGCGTTTCCTTCCCACGGTGCATCGGTCACCAGTGAGATTTCGCGGCGAACCGGCTTGTTGAGCTGCAATCGCGCCCGGCTACTGATCTCGTCGATTAAATGATCATCGATCATCAATTCCCGTCGGTTGCCGATGTCAATCGGGTGTTGTGCGAAAAGACGCCCCGACTGCATCAGCACTGCAGCGGCAAGCATAAGTCGCATGATCATGTCGGCTCCTTCGAGATTGCGAGGCCTCCGCAATCGTGAGGCGGAATGTGCACGCCTCACGTGCTGTGGGCTGTTGACCGGATTATCCAGCCGAAAAGCGTCAGTTTCGTGACGAAGTCACCACTGAACAGATTAAGGCTGTTGCCGCAAAAAAGGTGTGCGCGACGTACAGCGGAGAAAAGTCCTGGACGACGTCGATCTGATGCTGACAGCGAATGTATCCGAGGCGATCTCAATGTAACAGAACAGCCGACGTGTAGCACACTCTGTCCAGATGCAACACGATTTCGTATGCACAGGTTGACGATCACCACTTCGATCAGTTCAGCGTGATGATGGCAAAAGGTGGCACTCTATGTGGCACTCTATGTGGCACGGCAGACATGCGAAAACATGCGAACGGACAAACACGAACGAGAGGCGACAGTTTCAAGAGCCAAGATTTTTTTGCTCGTCCTCAAAATATTGCACCTGTTCACATGTGCAAGGCAGCCGAGGCAGGACTCGAACCGGGCAGAAAAAATACAGGAATAACAAAACGGACGTCCAGTCCCGGCCAGTTTTTAGCCGGGTTCGACTCTGAAACCGTGCCCGTGTTTGCCGAACTGCTCCGCACGGAATACGGCATGTTCCCATGCAGAAGCGGCCGAACGGGCAGCGGTGGAATCAAGAACCTGATTCTGTGACGATTCAACCGGCCTAGTCCGACGGGACGAAAAGCGGCACCGAACCGCCTGGCCGGTTTCTTCATTCGGGTGTCGACGGTTCGGAGTCGATCACATGCAGAGACTGTCACCGGTTCCAGGTCGCGGTGCCGCTTTTCTACAGTGGCATTTCCAAATTAGCGCCGCGCCGGCCAGGGCCAAAGTCAGGATAAACCGAAACCCCATCATTGACTTGGTTCTTTCCTCGGCGGGGCGAGCCCGAACAGCCCTGCGTCTAATCGTCAAACCAGTAGGAATACAGACTCGCCGAGCGCAAGGTAAATCGCAGGCTCACCATGTTACCCTTCAGGTCGGAGATGTCCCCGTGGTTCCAGTTCAACCGACCGCGCCGATGATCGCCTGTGATCGGTGTCGATGTTGCCACGACTTTACGGTTTACGTCCAACACCTCCGCGAGCAGTTGGCCGCCTTTGCGCGCGACGACGTTGACGAACAACTGGTCGCCCTTGAGTGCAAATGGTTTTGTCGTGAGTTGGCCTGTCGTGGCCTCTGCGTCCAGCGAGATAAACCCATCCCGCCGCAGCACGGCTAATGAGATCGCGCATCGGTCTGTGTCCACCTGCGCGGGGGTGCGGCGGTACTTGGCGCTGGTGTAGTAGAACCACAACTCGTCGCCGCGCACCACCACGTTCGACGGCCCAATCATCCCGGTCAAGTCATAGGCCCCGCCGCCACGCGGTGAGGGCCCGATGAACGGCTGTCGACTGCCCAGTCGTATCCAGTTCTTCAAGTCCCGGCTGCACGCGAGTTGGATCAGGTGAAAGCCGTCGGTATTCGTGCCATCGTCTGACGGCCCGGTCGCGTGATACATCGCTGGCATACCGATGTAGAGCGACTCGTAGCGGAACACCCCCATATTGTAAACGTCCACGTTGTAGCGGGCCGGGTCGTTGGCCACCAATGGCTGGAAGGAGGGATCAGAAAATCGGGCCCGAATTGTCTCGCGGCCGAGTTCCTGGTCACGATCGTCGGCGTGAAATATCAGCCCGTGATCTGTCCACGTCTGAAAGTCCCGGCTGGTCGCCAGATAGACGGACCGTCCGTGAGGTCCACCTCGCTTGACGGTCAGGATGAAGAGCTTGGCTTTCGCATCAAACGAGAAGTTCGCTTCGTCTGAACTCGGAACACCCGCCACGTCCGGCAGCATTCGCCACTGGCGTCCATCGGGCGAAACGGCAAACCCGGTGGGCGGCAGGGCACACTTGTAACGCCGCGATGGATCCGGATCGGTGGGGTCAAAGACGACGTAGTCCGTGCGAAAGTGCCGCCCCCGGGCGACTAGCGAAATGTAGTTGTTCTGAGGCCAACGCTCGTATTCGATCTGCCCCAGTGCCGGCTGGGACCAATGCAACCCATCGTGACTCTCGTAATAACCGCTGCACGCTTTGCCCGCTGCATGGAGGTCGGGGGGCGTCGCGGCACAGTCCCAGAATTTGAAGATCGTTTCCTCCGGGTCCCAGACGGGCGCGGTGCGCACCTGCACGCTGGAGACGCCAAGATGCCAGTTCGGCCGGATCACCGCGCCCTTCTTGTCCGGCTGGCGCATCGTTCGCTTAAGGTTCTCCAGCTTTGCGATGCCGTGATCGTCCAGGAACAGCTGGCGCTCGCCCGTGGGAACACGGAAGTCCGTATCGCCGGCGTGTGCCTGGTGAATGGTGCCGGCCAGTGCCGGGTGGAGTATCGCGAGGATCGCAGTCCACTGGGAAACCCGAATTGCTTGAGGCACTTGCATCGTACGCTCCTTCTGAAAGTGGTTTATTCATGGCTGCCAGCATTGCACATGCACTTGAGGTTTCTCGATGGCGGTCAGTATAACGTCACCCGCCACCTCAGGGTCCGCCGTCACGGGCGCATCCGTCTGTATGACAGGAGCCGGCTTGCCACCTTCACGGCCGACGGGATTGTCCTGATCGACCGTGAAACCCTCGCCTGCACCACAGTCGTCACCGATGTCAGGAATCCCGGGGAACTCGCCATCGACGAAGCAGGCAACTTTACGTGGGTGAGATGGAACCGCTGCATCAGGTGCGGGTGTTCCATCTGAAGGGTGTTCTGATCCGCAGTATCGGCAAACGCGGTCGCCATCGCACCGGAGCCTTCGACAAGGACAACCCGGAAAGCGCCGCGGGTACTGATGAAGTCGACTCCGCCGGCAACGTATGGGTCTGTGAGGCCAGCCGTCACCTCAATCGCGTCAGCGTGTGGGACGCCGACGGGCCTTGAGTCGTTAAATTCTCGCGCATGCCATTTCGCTCCTGCTCACAGATCCCGATCCAGTCCAGTTGGAAACAATTGTTGCGTCTGCGGGCGTTCATTTCTTCGTTGTCTGCAATTCAAGTCGGACGATTCGATGGCCGCCGGGTTGGTACTTGTTGAAGGTTCCCTCTTGATAACAGATGCGGAATCGGTCGGAACCGAGTGCTTGCATGTTGCTGTAACCTGACGTTTGCCCTTCGTAGATGACAAGTGGTTCCGACCACTTTCGCCCCGCTCCATCCCAACTGGCCATGACGTGCATGTAGTTCCTGGTTCCGTAGCTGGTGACCAGCACACCGTTTTCCAGCAGCAGCAACTGCGGACACATGCCCGCGTATTGGAGTTTGCGTGGTTCGCTCCACGTTCGCCCACCGTCTTTAGAACGAACCTGGATCATTGGCGAGCAACGAATCAGGGCAACCAGTTCACTGGACGGCAGGAGTTGAATCCCAGGTTCGCGCGGTTCTCCCACCTCTTGAACAACATCATGGCACAGCGCCGAAACAAAGCGAAAACTCCTGCCGCCATCGGTTGACTCGACCACTCCCACCACGGAATCGGATTTGCGTTTCTCCCGGCTGATGACTGCCCACAGCAGGCGGCCGTCCGGTATCTGGATGGCTCGCCCCCACAGCGTGATCAGGTTGGCGTTGTCCGAGAACGGCATGTTGCTGACTGGCACGAAGCGGTGCATCCAGGTCGCTCCTTCGTCTTTCGACAACAGAACAATGGCCGTGGCTGCAATTGTTCCATCGGGACGTCCATTGGCATCTGAGACTTGATGCACCGCTGTCATGCGGCAGCGGTAGCTGATCAACGTGTCGTCTTTCAGCCGCGTGACGAAGAACTGGTACATCCACGGTTCAGCCGTCATTCCCATCCACGGCAGCCACGTCTTTCCGCGGTCATGTGACTGGACGCATTGAACGCGATTGCCGGCCGAACACCAGAGTGACTCAAGGTGCGGCCCTTCGCGGTACGTCAAATACTAGATGTCCCTGGTCGATTCGTACAAGTACGGGAAATGAAGCTGCTCGTCCGGGATCCTGTATTTGCCGGGATTGGATATCAACACATCGCGTTTGACCGTGTGCAGCGACCCGCCGGGTTCTTCGGGTTTGCTGTCTTGCGACTGCGCACCACAATGCGAAACAGCCAATACGGGAATGAGCAGGCAGGCTAGATGGGCCTTCATGATTTGTAACCGGTCTTGTTTCGAGTTTGCAGTATGGTTTTGTTGTTCTTCTCGCAGGTTACAAATCTGCGGTGCGACTCACCATCAACCTGGAATGCGCCCAGTGAGGGTCGGCGAAGCGCGGCTGGGCCTCCACGTTGAAGTGTCCGGCTTTGAAGTTGCGCAGGCAGCCCGGTTCCGCGTTCCAGAACAGATTGTACGCTGTGTGAATCACGCCCGGTTGTGTGTACCTGAAGCGCTGAAACAACGACCGGTCGAGCTTCTCCAGCGAAAAGACACCTGCCTCCGCGGCGACAATCGCCGGTGACGTTGGCGGCCGTGCCTGGATTTTTGGGTCGTTGAAGACCGTCGTGCTGCAACGCCCGGCAGGGTTCGAACCTGCAACCCTCGGTGCCGAAGAGAGGCGAAGCAGTCCGGATAGGGTGCTCAATGGCTTTTTTCAGGGAAACAGCCACAGCGACAATCCACGGCTGGCACACAAATGATCCTCTGAGAGTGGAAAGTGGGTACATGTTTTGAATGTGTACCCGCTTTTTCGTTGTACGCAGGTCACCCACGCAGGGCCGCGAGGATGAGGAAGCTAGGGGTGCAGGGTGAAAGTCACTGTTGGCCTGTGGTGAAGGTCGAGACGTCCACCATGTTCTCCAGGCCATTGATGGTCATTGCCGTCCGGGAAGCGGAAGCTCGCGAAGCCGTAACGTTGTCGGGACAGACTCTTATCGTTCGGCTGGCATTTTCACCACCCGCGGTTCTCCGAGCCATGCCAACACGTTGGTTTCATCCAGTGTCGAGACTCGATAAACGTACGCCCCTTACAGGTCTGCGTGGGCCATCAAACGTCAGCGATGGTGCCGGTGCTGTCGCCGAATTTGCTGGTCTCGACGCCGAGACGCTGAAGCATGGTGACAAAAAGATTCGACAGCGGAATATCCTCGTGTGCGACCTTCCTTTGCCACGGTTCCGGCGATGCGCCGTTCCACCAACCGCCCGCGGGTTTTTCAGGGCCATAGTTGAGGTACTGCCCGTGCCGGAAGCCCATGTTCTTTCCACCGGTCAGAATCAACGGATAGTTGCGGGAAAGATGGAAGGCGCTTGATGCGGAACCGAACAGAAGCAGCGTGTTGTCCAGCATGTTGCCATCACCGCCGGCTTCCGGCGTTTCTTTCAGTCTGCCGGCAAAGCGTCCGTATTCTTCATTGAGGAAACGGCAGTAGGTGCCGAATCTCTTCCAGCCATCTGGTCCCTTCGTGTCGTGTGAGAGGCCGTGTGCCCCATTGAGTCCCACTGCTCGAGCGAGATAGTCACTGATACCCACGCCGTTTTCCCGACCAATCTGATAAGTCGCCACGCGAGTGGAATCGGTTTTGAAAGCGAGGTAGATCAGCTCAAACATCATCTGAAGATAAACGCGTGGTTCTTCAGGAGTGATATCGAGTTTCAGGTGGTCGACATCGATTTGGGGAAGCGGTTTGTTAATCCATCGCTTCGCCTTTTCTACTTTGATCTCGGTGTCGCGAACCGACTGGAGATACTCATCCAGCGTCTTCTGATCGTGGGTGGACAGCGACTTCCGCAATGACAGTGCATCGGCCAGGAGATCGTCCAGAGCACTTTGGCTCAGCGCAAGACGGCGCGCCGCATCGTCATTGCTCTTCAGAAACAGCATGTCGAAAATTCGCTTCGGCCGGTGCTCTGCCGGGATGGCCCGGCCATTTCGATTGAAGGAAGCAGTGTGCGCACCGCGCGGAGTTCCCGTGCCTCCATCGGTCGACATTACCAGTGAGGAGAAGCGGGTTTGATATCCCACGTGAGCAGCAAATTCCTGATCCAGCGAAACGGAGTTCCTGTAATTTTCTGAAGCCCCGGTCGGAGCTCCGGTGAGGAACTGATCGGCATTCGAATGGCCGTGAATGCTCCGCACCGAGGGATGGGAAAATCCGGAGAGCACGGTCAATTCGTTGCGTAACGGCTGCAGCGGTTCGAGGCATTTCGTGAACGTGAAGTTCTTCCCGCTTCCATGAGGAAACCAAGCCCAGTCTTTGTGAGCCGGATCCTCTGCGAGCGGCATCGGTACGCCGTCCGGAAAGTAAAAGCACGCGAGACGTTTTCGCTGGCCGAGCTGTTCGACAGCACCGGTCTCGCTGGCAGAGGACTCGAACCACGGCAGTGCCAGAGCGAACCCGGTACCACGAAGGAATCGCCGACGGTCGAGGGAATCGAGGCTCGTATTCATATCTGCTGTCTTTCTTTCAACGCCCATGCTATCGCGACTGTGCGACCGATGCTACATGACATTGCCGGTGAATTCATTTCGTCTGAAACAGATCACTTGTGACAATCAGCATGACCATGGCAGCAAGTCCGTCGCCCTGTTTGCGAAGATCGGCTGTGATCCGTTCCACGTTTGAGCGATCACCAAACGTCAGTGGTCTCCCAAGGGCGTAGGTGGTTATTTTATGAACCATCGCCCGGGCGAACTGATCCTGACGGTACTCCAGCAGAAACCGCTTCAGACCATCCATGCCGTCAAGTGTCTGCCTGTTGAACAGGAGGCTGGACGCATCGACCGGGTTCCCATTGATTTCCGTGCGCCAGTTTCCCACGGCATCGAAATTTTCGAACGCGATTCCCCAGGGATCAATTTTTGCATGACACGACATGCAGGCGGCGTGATTTCGATGATTCTCAATGCGCTGTTTCAAAGTGAGCCTGGCAATCTCAGGGTCGGCAAGATCGATCTCGGGAACAGCCGGCGGCGGTGGTGGCGGTGGGTCGTTCAACAGACTTTTGAGCATCCAGATGCCACGCTTGAGCGGATGCGAATCCTTGCCGTCTGAATTCATGGCCAGCAGACCCGCCTGAGTCAGCAAACCGCCGCGCCGGTGCTGCGGTTCGAACTTCACTCGCCGGAAGTGGTTTCCCTCCACATCGTTCAGTCCATAGTGTCTGGCGAGCCGCTCATTGGCCATTGTGTAATCGGCATGGATGAAATCCAGCACGCTGTGATTGTTCTGCAGAACCTCATGAAAGAAGGCGACGGGTTCCTCCAGCATCGCCTCTTTCAAAGACGGGTCGAACTGAGGGTAGGTCTTTCGATCGACGCGCAGAAAATTCAGTAACTGCATGTCGAGCCACTGGCGCACGAAGTGTTCGGAAAAACGCCGGGACCGCGCATCAGCCAGCATGCGCCAGGCCTGACTTATCACAACGTCACTGTCGTTCAGCCATCCGTTCGCCGCCAGGACCAGGAGTTCTTCGTCAGGCGTGCTGCACCACAGGAACATCGAGAGACGACTTGCCAGTTCGGAATCAGACAGCCGCTCGACGTTCGTATTGTCTCCGGCTCGATGAGGCTGGTCTGACTGCGCGAGATAAAGAAACCTGGGCGAAGAGAGAACGGTCGCGAGGACTTCGATCATGGCTTCCTGAAAACCATCGCACTGGGGGCGAATCTTCGTGAACAAGGCCAGTTTCTGATCGACTTCTGAAGGTGTAACGCGCCGCCGCCAGGCGCGCGACATGAAACTCGTCAGCACCTCTCGTGCATAGGCAACTTCGTCTGCTTTGTTGGCGCTGTCGAAGAAAATGCGAGTGTGCGAATCCGGCGGCCATTGCTCGTAAACAGGTGCCGTGATCTCCACGTAATCAATCTGAATGTCACCTTGTGAGACCGAGCTGTTCACAAGCTTCACAAACTCAGACGGACTCGGTGTCTCTCCCATCTTCCCAGTCTTGCGCATCAAATTGCGTGGGTAGATTTCACTCAGCGGAATATCCCACTGATAAAACTGCGGTTCGTCCGGCGCGGCGTCGATGGGAAGATCGTGATCGCTGATGCGTACAGAGGCGCGGGAGTCATTGCTTGCCTGCCAGCCAAATTCCAGTTGCAGACTGGGAAAGCGGTTGTCTTCGACTGACGTTCGTGAGGCCCGGACGCGAACTCGAAGCGTGCCTTTATCAGGAACCATATTGCCAAGTTCGACGATCAGCTTTTGTCGCACAGGGATGACGGCAACGTGATCGGAAGCCGGAGGACTCTCAGGTCGCGTCTTCGTCGGCTTCCATGCGTATTTTGCCCCTCCGTAATCCCACGATGCTCTCGCCGTCCGTCCTGTGGTCGGATTCTTGTAGTGAACACGATTGTGCGAGGCTCGAAAGTTTGCGGCCAGCCGTTCCTCTTCCGCTTGCAACTTTTCGGGGTCGTCTTTGTGCTGCTGCCTGATCTTCTCCAATTCTTCGTCTTGCTTGGCCCACTCAACGGCCGCCGCAGCCTGCGTGGAAACGCCCCAGTAAAGCGGTTCCGGTCGCTCGCCCTGCACCGTCACCTTCTTCAGGGCATTGCGGCTCAGCTGGCGGTAAGTCGCGAACTGGATGGCCGACATGTGCAGCATTTCAGAGCTGTTCAGAAAACCGTCTTCAGAAGTCGATTCCGGCGGCAGATCTTTGGCGAATTCATACGGCAGTCCCAGCAGGTCCTGTAGCGCATAGTTGTATTCGTAACGAGTCATGCGGCGGAACGACGAGTGCCCCTGCTCAGTGCGACGCACCGCTGAGGCGATCTGAATCTCCGAGGACAGCCACTCAATAACTTTGCTGCGATCTTTGTCCGCCAGCTCGGTTGCGTCCGCGGGCGGCATTTCCCCATTGCTCAGCACAGCAACGACTTCGAGCCACCAGCTCACGTCGTTTCCATGCAGGAGATCGGGATCCAGCGTGTCGATCCGGATATTGCCTTCCTGAGTCTCAGGTCCATGACACTGCACACAGGTGTTTTTCAGGACAGGCTCGACGTCCTTGCGAAAAGCAGCGAGACCGGCCTGCGGTACTGTTGTATCGACCGCACGAGGCTGGTGTTTCAGATAAGTCGATCGGAGTGCCCCCGCTGCTTTCAGCTCGCTGAGTGTCGCTTCACTGCCGGCGACACCAGCTGCGTTTGGCTCTTCCAGGGGCTCAGGTCCGGAGCCATTGTCATTCTGTCCTCTTGCGGCTCCGCCCATCGCGCACAGCAAAGCCATGAGCCACATCACACATCGATCGTCCAGCTGAGTGCTTCTTCTTTTCATGTTGATTCGGCAGGTGTTGTTTCAAACGGCGCCGTTCGCGCATTCTATAACGCAGGTCCCTTCCTTCCGGCCACATTCTACCACGCCAATGGGCTTAGGAGGAACGGGCTTTTGTTGTTCAGCCACTGGTCGAGTCAAAATCGTCCCGCCGGAGCTGCGTCACTGTGCTCCTTGATCCGGCCTGTACTACCCAGCCTCAACCACATACGCCTCACCTGTCGCGACATCAGCCCCGATACCCCCTCGGCCCCGCGCAGGCCCGTGAAATTGAGCGGATCTGCTGTGCGACGATGGCCGAGTTCACACCCGGTATGAAGATCGCTGTTGAATACACCCTCAGTGATTGTTGGAGCAAAGGGGCGGAAGTTGTTGTTAGGGAGAGGGTGCTGCGGGTATGGACACCCGTTCCCCACATATGCGAAAAGTCCGAGAAATCGCAGGCTGGCAACGGGGGACAATCGCTGCCAATCCTCCAAATAGCCGAGGCGGGACTCGAACCCGTCAGCAAAACACTGTCGAAACTGGCCAAGCGTCGCAAAGCGGCTCAGATTTGGCTCAATCTGAGTGGATTTTGGAGTTCACAGTACGCCTCACAGAGGCCGGGTTCACTGATGTCCAGGTCACTCGCATCCTCGAAGCAGCCGAACGGGCGGCAGTGGAGTTAAGCACCTGATACACCACAGCCGGTTCGTCACCAGCCAGTTGCTCAAATGCGGACAGTGTATCGCCAGTGTTCACAACTAGCGGACGCACGTGTTGAGCGCACGAAAAACGGGCGACCCGCTTGGCCGCCCGTGATGCGCTGTGTGGTGCTGAGTGTCCTGTGCCTCAGGGGGCGCCGGCCGATGTTTGCCGGCGACGTCTGCCGTAGCCAAACAGACCCAGCGCACCGATGCCAAACATGGCCATCGATGAGGGCTCGGGAACGGGAGCGGCTAACGTGACCGTGGCGGAATCATCGATCGACACGACATTATCGAAGGTCGTGCCATCTGCGAGTGTGCCGGTCAGAGTAGTGCCGTTTGTCCAGTTGGCGGTTCCGTAGTCACCGTACGCAAAATTGAAGCCGGTGCCGAAGATGGTCACCGTGCTGGAATCGTAGGTCTGCAGATCGTCCCCAATCGAGCCGCCGGAGACGTTCACCGTGCTGGTGTCGTAGGCCTGCAGATCGCGCCCAATCGAGCCGCCGGTCAGAAGATTGACCGTCGTTGTGTTATGGACGGAGACGCCATCTTCTGTCACTGCATAGTTCAGGTCGTGGGTGCCGCCGTTGTCCAGGGTGAGGACTGATGCCGAGGCAGGAACGCACGCCAGCAGCGTGGCGGCGGTCAGTACCACAGCGGCTATAGCGGGTTGAAAAGATCGCTGCATGATGTGACTCGCTGGACTGAACATTCTTAACAGAACGTGCACATTGACCCCGGGGCTCAAAGGCCTGAGAAAGGATAGGCAGCCTAAGGAGAGTGTGTGCCTTGCGTCAACTGAGTGCTTTGAGAAAGAAAGTAAACTTTGTCTCACAAAACAGTGGGGGGTATGCGGTTTTAAGGCTAAAAAGGGACCCGCGGACCCACACGGCGTATGAGCACCGACGTGCGGGCCCGTGCGGGCAGAAAGTGAGTTATGGATATGCCGTAGCGGTTACCGACTGATCTCACAATTCGGCAATGCCTCCTTGAGTTTGGCGACTCCCGCGTCCGTGATTTGCGTGTCCCCGAGCCGGAGCCACTGCAGACTGGTCAGTCCCTTCAGATGCACCAATCCCGCGTCGGTGATTTCGGTGTAGCCGAGGTAGAGCCACTGCAGACTGGT